>Ga0179593_1692060_pt1 | contig 14719 bp, 16 predicted proteins | sample CZODoug2_1_08_16_FD_185931 | JGI IMG/M metagenome (GOLD analysis project Ga0179593, IMG submission 185931) | Vadose zone soil fungal communities from Angelo Coast Range Reserve, California, USA - CZODoug2_1_08_16fungal (PacBio error correction) | ecosystem: Environmental > Terrestrial > Soil >...
CTGAAAGTTGCCCAAAACGGTGATTGTGAACTAAGGGAGACCGGGGTCACGTTTGGACATTCAAAAAGGTTCTTTTTCACAAAATGCAGCCTGGAAAAACGGGACCAACCACTCGAGAATTACAATCTTATCGGGACCAAAAGAGGAAAATAAAAAAAAATTATAACTATGCAAACCAAATATGCCTACAAGGAACACGCGAATGTGGTTGATTGGGAGGATGTCCGGAACCAAAGAAGAAGCTAGGGATCCTTAATAACTGGTAAGTACGAGGGGGGGGGATAAAAATATTTCCCCGAAATTGCTTTGGAAACCCCGAACAAAGGGGTGGGGGGGTTGCGCGGGTGAAACGATTGGGGGGGACAGATTTTGAGGGGTATCGACGTTGGATTGTCCCCAATCTTGGGGGAAAAAAAGGGGGGAAGGAGGGACACCGTTTCAAAAGGCGATCCCACCCCCCCCAACCCTCGAATCAAAGCAGGGGTTGCGCGATGGATTCCGAGAAGTGAAAAGCAGGGAAAAGGACGTGATATTAGAAAAGAACGAAGTAATCTGGAATCATCCTCTAACAAACGTCAGGAAGTTGGGTCCTAAAAGGAAAGAGAGAAAAAAAAAAAAAACGGGGGAAAGAATTCGTTTTGGCTCCGTTCGAAGGAAAAAAGAAAAAAGGTGGAGCAAAGAGACGAACAAGGAAGAGAAGGGGCTGGCGATCAGGAAGAGATTGACCCGGGGGGGAAAAAAAAAAGAAGGGGTCCAGAAGGTATGCCTTCCTCAACCAAGGGGCCGAAAAAGATAGGCAAAGAACCTGCGTGGGTATAGACAAAAAAAGACCTGTTATACGATTAACGTGTTGGGGGGATGCGGGTGGGGAAGGTGGGAAATATGTCCAGCCAAACGAGAAAAGACCAAATGGGAAAGCCCTAAAACGTCAACTTTAATTTTCGGGGGGGTTGGGGATGGGTTTGTCCGTACCGAAGTCCTAAGAAAAAGAACGTCAAGATCAGCCAGTACTGGGAAAGGGACAGTGGGTGACTTTCTACATCGTAAATAACAGATGAGAAAAACGAAAAAGTGGGTCATTAAAAACCTGTGGGGGACGAAGGGAAAGGAGGGAAAACTGGAAACAAAGTTTCACGCCGGTAGTAAAAAGAAAACCTGAATAAAGCTATATCCTGGAAAAAAAGAAAGGGGTCCAAAATAAACGCGCACCGGTTGTTTAAAAATGAGGACAAGTCTGAGACGCAAGGGGTCTCGAAGGCAAGGGGGGAGGTTCGATCGGAATCAGGGGGGAGAACTCCAGCCAAAGAAGTTTTAAGTGTCAAAAAGGCGACCCCGGCGTCGAAGGGGACCAGTTACTTCGGTAGCCTGGGGAAAGGAAGGGGGGGTTGGTAACCCGTGTATGATAACTCATCTTGCGCAGGATCTGCCCAAAAAAGAGCGTATAACGAGGGGGGGAAAAAAAAAAAAGCACCCCAACTAGTTCGCGGGACCTGGGAAGGGAACGACCGTCCCTTCAGCCGCCCCATCGTTGGGCATAAAAAAAAAACAACACATTTTTGGGTTGCTGAGGACGAGAAAAAATGAAAAAAAGGGAGAATGATCGGGGAGAAAGGACCGCCAAGGTCGTTGCCGAACGCAAGCCCTCCGGCGGGCCCATGGGAAGAAAAGGGGGGGGGGGGATTGATTTGGCAAACAAAAGCAACCCAAAACTTAAGCACTGGATACCTGGGACCTGCAACTTGTCCGGAAATACCCGCGGGGTTCGCCCAACAGAAAAAGAGTGTTAGAAAATTTTTGGAACCCACCGAGAAAAAAGGGACAACCGACGAAAAGAGGCCAGGGGGAAAAGGTTTTAACCAAGGGCCCATTCAGCCAAGGGTGGAAGTGGTGAAGTTCGGGGTGGCCGTCAAATGCTAAGGAACAAAATCACCCCACAAACCGCCACCGCAGCATACCCTGGAAATATCTCGGAAAGAGGACAGCCGTTTCGAAAAAGAGTTCCCGTACAAGCCCCCTGCTCTTAAAAGAATGGAAAAAACCATGAGGACGTCCCCAAAGGTAGACAAAATTTTGCCGTGCGTTCCCTCGGACTGGGGGATTGAATAGTGCGTGGGGTAGCATTGCAAGGGGGAACTCGTTCAAAAGGAAAACATGTAGAGCAATCGTCCCAAAAAGAAAAGGAGCGGCTGGGGGGGACTCCAGGGACCAGGTATAAAAACCGGGTCAGAGTACTTATCAGGAAAAAGTGGTCAGGAAATTTTCCGTTCAGGACGCTGGGTCGGGGACATCAAGGACCAATTGAGAAAAAAAGGAGAGGACATTGTGAGTGGTTTTGCCGTCAGGAAAAGTAAGTTGGACCCCCCACATGGGGGGGGGAAATTAAAACGAAAGTAAATCCCGGTTGGACGCCCGGGAACAAAGAAGGTTCCCCAGCAGCCTTAACGAACTCAAGTTGAAAAAGGGCAAACGCCCATCGTAGAAAAGGGGAAAAAAAAGGCAACAAAGGTCGCCCGAATCACAAAGGACAATGGGTCGATGGTCTCAGGGAAGGGGGAGAAATGATCGGGTCAACGTCCATGGCCCGACCAACGCGGAGAAATTTGACCGGGTTTAGAGCGTTCAAGCAGGGGGGGGGGAAAGAAAACCGGGGTTCCCATTAAGTTGGGGGGAAGAAAACTAGAAGGGAAAAAAAAGAAAATGGGAAACGAAGGCAAAAAAAAACTGTCAAAGACGGCCCCACTGGAAAAGGTAAAGTTGGACAGGGGAAGGTCGAACTAAACGGTGGTAGTAGGAAGTCATTTGTCGTTTGTGGGCGGGAAAGGGGGGGGGGGTGGACAGACCTCAGGAATCGATGAGGGAGCGGGGGGGGAGGCATGACGCGGGTAGTGAGACAGGGTTTTCAAGGTCTGCCCCTGAAATTGGCTCAAACGGAGGGGGTGAAAAAGCGCTCATCACGGTTCAAGCTGCCCTGAAGGGGGGGGGTACGGTACCTGGACCTTGGGGGGAAAAAGCAAGAGGGACATATTCCTCGGAACATGTCCGAACAACCTAATACAGTAAGAATTCCATCATCGTCCGGACGCAACTGTAAATCAAAAACGCCATAGGGATTACGCAAAAAAAAAAAGGAGGGGAACAGAAGACCAGCACCTTTTAAGTTAATGATGGGGGGACATGGCCCCATCCACCTAACGTGAAGAAATTGGAAAACAAAAAGGGGGGGTCAAAGGGGGGGGTCCCTTGATCACTGGTCATGGACACGGGAAAAGAGGGACAAAAGAAGGAAAATTGCTGGGTTGCGAACTACGGGAATCACAAAAGTGTGGGGAACGATTGAAAAGGGGTTGGCAAACAAAAAGTGAATCAGGAAGGAGTCCGGTTAAGAACCTACTGGGGGGACAAAAGCTCGCAACCATATTTATTCGAGGAGGGGGTTATATCTTACCCTCTAGGGAGATAAACGGGCAAGGGGGAACTGAGAAGTCGCACAAAGAGGGTGGAGGGGGAAAAGTCCTTTTTTGTCTGGTCTTAGCTGTCAAAAACTTGACCCCAACTGAACGGGGAATTTTTGTAAAAGGGGAATTCAATATCCAAGTAGTGGGGCCTCGAACCGGATCTCCAAATCCAGACAACCAACAACTGAAAAAAAAAACAGGGAGGAAAATCTAAAAAGGGAACGAGTACTTTAAATTGCCCTGGTAGGGGTCCCGTTGCAACGTCTCCGATTGACAGATTTCTTCGCGGGATGAAGACAAGACACAAGCGTATTTACAAAACGAAAAAGGGTTTTTGGGAAAAAAAAAAAAAATTGAAGGGGGAAAAAAAAAAGGAACGCGTCCCTAGGGTTGGACGTCCGGCCGCCTACCAAAAACCGTCCTTTGCGTAACCGACTGCTGAATTCCTGGGGTTCGAACAAAACATGAAAAAGAAAATCCCTTCCAAGACTCGTGGGCGCCAGGGTATAAAAAAGAAATTGTAACTGGTGTTCGAGGAACAAAGGGTTAAGGAAAAACGGGGGGGGGGTTGGGGGGACCATATGAAAAAAGGGAAGAAATGAAGAAAAAAAAGAGAATTAGGAATCTTAGGCTATCGAATTCCCCGATCCTCATTCCCGCAGGTCGTTGGAAGAAGGCAAAAAATGCTGTCCGCGAGAGGTCAAGGGGGGGAAGGGGAGGGGAAGGACTCAAAAGAATTGGACAATCCGAAAAAACAAAAGGACCGTTTTCCCGGGCCAAAAAGGAAGAGGCACTGAGAAACGCTGATAGCGAAAGACTCAAGCTTAAAGGGAAAACGGGCGAAACCAAAAGTCTGCCACTCAGCTGGGGTCAGAAAGCAGAATGTCAGGGAAAAGAACCGGAAAAAAATCAGAAAAAAAAATGAGGGAGTGACGCTCTATGAGGAACTGAAACATAAAAGAAAGGAAAAAAAAAAAAAATGGGGGCATCAGAAAAAAAAACAAGGGAACGGAGCTTTCGTCTATAAACTGGTCGGAAAAACTTGGAAAGCAACGGGAACCTTCTTGGGCAAGGCGCGAACCACATTTCAGCAAGAAAAAAAAAAGCAAAGAGGAAAAAGTTCTTGGGTGACGGCGCGTCGGCAATAAGGATACGAGGCCGGGGAAGTGGTGTCAACATACATCAACACGAAAAAGGAATGGAAAAACCTAGGGGTGGAGGGGGGGGAGCAGAGGGGGGGGCTAAGGCTTGTGTTTAAAAGAACTTCAGGTTAAAAGGGAATAGTCAAACGGCCCAGGTGAAAAAGTCGAGGGGAATTACACTGCATCAAAACGGAAAAGAGGCCATTAGAGCTTACCTGACCGATGCACCGGAATCAGCAAGCAAGTGTGGGAGTGGTGAAAAAACCAAACGATGGGGGGAAAAACCGCAAAACAACGAAACTCTATCTCTGAACGAGGATTAGCCAAGCAAAAAAGGAGCAAAAGAGGTGATGGGCCAAAAAAGAACGTTCAGAAGAGCAAGAACGGAAAAAACGAAAGCTACCAATCTTGGATAAGCGAAAAATGAGAAAGGAGGGGGACGTGAAAGAAGGGACGACCTGGGTTCCATCTTGCATACAAAAACCGATATAAAAAAAGGGAACTCAAACAAGGAAATGCCGGACCGGGGGGGGACTTTAGGGCAGGGTAAGGATGGGAATACAATCTTGACTACAAAAAGAAATGGGAGATAAACGCACTACGTCGCCCTTTTTGGGGGATATCTGGGTTAAAATTCACTATGGAGGAACACTGCGGAGGACTTGAATTGCTCGTCGCCAGTGACGGGGAAAAAATCATCGCAAATGAGGATGGGCAACGCCAGGGGAAAAAATGTCTAAAGGGTAGGAGGCCCAGTGAACAACGATTCATGATCGGGGTAGAAAAAAGGACGAGGAAAAACCCAAAAATGGCCTTTGGGCAAACGAGAAACGGGGCAGAATTGGAGGGGGAAAAGGGGTATCGTTTAAAAATTCCCGAACTCCCCAGATGGGGGGCGATCACCTTCAAAAAAAAAACTGGGGGTTTTCCCAACAGAAAAAGGAGAGTAGGGAAAAATCCAACAGGGGAAAAATTTGGAGGCAGAACGCCCAACCAAGAAAAGGGAAAGGAACCTGCCGTCCTGTTTCAAAAAAAAAAAAAAAGAGGTCAACACTTCTGGTTGGGAGGAAAATTCGAGGGCAAGGGAAGGAGAACATCCTGAACGGGGAAGGAAAAACAAAGGGGCGGAATTGGGGGGAGCAAACGGGAGAAACGGAAACGTGGTCAGCCCTGGGGGTTGGAAAGGGGGTCACAAAACAGGAGGGTAACCTTCCAGGCCAGGGAAGGACAGGGACGGAAATCGGGGAAAAGGGAAACGAAATCAGGAGGGGAAGGGATTGGGGGAAAAAAAAAGGTCACAAGAGGTGAAGTAGGGAAAATGGACAGGGGGCGATCTCCAAGAACTGGTCAAAAAAGGGGTTTGAAAAAAGTCATGAACAAAAAAAAAGGGCGAACCAAAAGGTCAAAAGGGGGGGAAGTGGAGTCAAAGGCATCAATAAAGGGGGGGGGGATACGATACAACCATGGTTCAAAAAATAAAACACGGTTTACGTAAGCAAGGGTATTGGGGCAAAAAAAAACGAAGTTTCCTATCGGGGGGGGCATAAAAGGAAGGAAAGAATTGGGCGGGGGAAAGACAAGGAGGAAGAGGAATGAAGGGGGGTCCAAAGTCGTCGAAAGCCGCCTGGCAGAGATTCACGGAGGCGAAGCAAGGGCAGGAGGTTCCTTAGAAACGGCGCAAAAAAAAGGGGAGTACCCTTAAAGGAAAAGTGTGGGAAGAAAAAAAAGAACGGACGAGAAGAGGAAAAGACGAATACCCCCAGTTGTGGAAGCCGAAGTTGGGGATTCATGAAAAGGCCAGAGAAGGATAAAAAAACACACGTGGTCTATGTAGACGTCGGAGAATGCCGAAAGCAATCCGCCAAATGAAAAATTGGAGAAAGGAGAGCACACGAATAGAAAGAAAATCTAAACGAAACAAAAAAAAGGTAAAAAAGAGGAAAAAGGAGTAAAGAAAAAAAAAAAAATTAAACCGGCAATAGTCCCTTAAATGGATAAGACCGCCATTTGAAAAAAGCCACACATGGGGCCTCCTCCCGCAGAGTCGAAACAAGAGAAAAGGGTGGGGAACTGGGCCGAAAGAGCAGAAAAAGGGCCGAAGGGGGGGGCGGCCCCACTTGGCCGTGGCCGCTGACAGAATCCGGGGGGTCATGCCGTAACTGGGTCGGGAAAAAGAAAAGCAGAATCCGCAAAGAGGGAAAAGAGTCCTGGTGCCAGTAATGGTTCGAGACCAAAAAAACAAGCAACGAAACCGCAATGCCCATGAGGTTGGAAGGAGATGTAAAAGTGGAAAAGGGGGGGGTGAAAGAAAGGAAGAAAATCGAGGGGGCCAGGTGGAATTGGTCAAAGGGGGGGAGGTGGGCAAAGGTTTTTGGGAAGCGCTAGAGCGGGGGGGGGGATGACCAGGGGGTTCTGGGCCGAAAGTCAAGAAACAGGTCTATCAAGGGTGGGGTCGAGAAAAGACCACCCACTTCGCTCAAGGGGCCAAAGAAGCAGGAGGGGGCAAAGGCCATGTGGTGGAAAGCACCAAAGAGGATCAGGAGAAAGGATCGAGAAAAAAAAAAAGACAATTCGAGTGGAGTATTAAGAGACAAACCCTCAAACACGGAGGAAACTCAAGGACAGTTCTATCGTTGATGGACGCGGGCCGATCCCTGCCCTTACTAAGGGCGCAAGATGACCAAAATGGCTGACGTGGGCCTACATGGGGGTGGACTGTGCAAATTGAGCGGGGAAAAAAAAGAGAAAGGAAGGAAAGGGTTGCTCTGCAACAAGGGGGACCACGAACAAAAAGGGGGGGTAACACAACTGATTGGAAAAACAGCACTGCAGAAGAAAAACAAAAAAAAAGAACCCGGGCCAGACAAGCACTCGAGCGAAGAAAACGGGTAGCCCAGGGGAAAAAATGACAAAGGCCCCACGAACAGGAGAGAGCTGGGGGGATCCACTGGACATGAATAAAGGAGGGGGGACAAAAAGGGGGACCCAAAGTATAATTAATGACATCGCGGGTATGCGGGGCCTGAGAAGCGGTCTTCACCAAAAAAGGGAGAAAGCATCAGCGTTGGCCAGAGGTTGTTGAAACAAGGGAGGGGGGGTGCACCCAATGGATCCAGGACGGGAAATTCCGGAAAACAGCGGACGAGGATAGGGTAACCTAACATCAAAAAAAATGAAGCTAGTGTCCTCAAAGAAGGGGAAAAAAAAATACAAAGGAAAGGTGGGGGTAATGTCCTATATGCGGACGGGCCGGTAGCGAAAGAAGTCTTGACGTGAAAAAAGGAAAAAAAAAGGGGGAAATTACTATTTCCATTTTTGAGCGTGAAAAAAAAGGGGGGGCCCGGAAGGGGAGGGAACCTCATTTGAATTCATTGGGGCCTGAAATTAGGAAAAATATTGGGAGTTAGAAAATCTTTATGAAAAGTCCGACTTTCTACCCCTATGACCCTGATGCCTCCAAGGGACGAGCCGGATAATAGCGTTGGAAAAAACGGTTTTCAAAATGGGCGGTGCCTATGCCAGAAAAAGAAAGGGCAAGGAAACTTCGAGCACAAAAAGAGGAAGAAAGTAATCGTTTGAACCCCCGTCCGCGTCGGACTCGTCTACAAGGGGTTACTGGTGAAAAAAGAAGAAAACACTTGAGAAAGGGGCGTTGGATACGGTAAGTGAACCTCACTCCGTTGCGCAGGAAAATCCAACTTAAAAGTAAAAAAGACTGAAAAAGGAAATGAAAAAGGAGAGAGGAAGGGTTTTTCAAAAATCAGTCCGAGAAAAACAAGATGTTAGGCATTCAACTGCCAAGAAGCCATATAAACAAGAAGTGAAGTGGGCCCCGTGACAAACAAGAACAGTTATACGGGGTAACACGTTTGGAGTAGCGGGACAAATTTTTGTTTAAGAAAAAAAAAAAAAACGAAAGAGAGGGGTGGTCCCAGCAGTGATGGGCAAACGTCCCTTAAAGGGGGAAAAGGACAATGTGGGGTCGGCTACCTTGCCATCCGCCAAACGGGGAATCCAAGTGGATACTGGGCCAAAAACCGGGTGACAGGTCGTCCCATCGGGGGAAAAAAGCGATAAAAAAGAAAAAAAAAAAACGGAGAAGGTTTTCCAGAAATGTGTCGACGGTTTGTAGGCAGGGGCACAGGAAGGGAATGGTCCCCAAAACCTGAAAAAGATTGAAAAAAAAACTCAAAAGGGGGAAGAACCTGAAGCAAAAGGTGGTTGAGTCACCAGCGGGAAAGGGGAGAAAACTCAATCGGCATGAACGGGGGAGGATTTGGGGACCAGGGGGGGAATGCGGATTTTTCCGAAACAAATAGAAGTTGGACGAGGTGAAACCTACGTAGGCTCAGGCAACAGGCCCAGCGGAGAAGGCAATCAACAGGGGGTGGGCAAATGCAAAACAAACAAACATTGGGGGGGAGATAAAAAAAGGGGGCCGTCCCTTTCCGCTAGAGAGGGAGGAAAACAATAAATGACGAGTGTTAGGGGAAAAATCGGGGGGGGGATCTTATCGTCAAGGGGGGGGACTGGGGGAAAACCACCCCCCGTCCAACCCCTTTTATGCTGCCCGCCCAACAAAATCCCTCAAGTTGGTTCCTCCGTCGAAACCCATCAAAAGGGTGATCCGTAGAGATAAAGGGAAGTCCAGGAAAGCTCAAAGTTCGACGCACTGACCGGCGGAAAAAGACTTGAATGAAAAAGGGGAGAAAGGAGTGGACGTAAGCACTAGGGCCGGGAAGGCCCAAACCAGCTGAAGGGAAAATGACCCCACCGGAGGGGGGATCCAATTAGGCGTGTAGGCAAGATAAAGCGCCAACAAAAACAACACAAAACCTGGTCAATTGCTAGGAAAGGGTTGAAACAAAGAAAACGAAAAAGCCATTGTTTTCCGGAGTGGGGGAAGAAAGGGGTGGGGGCCGTCAAAAAAAATGGATGAAAAACCGCCAGCCACTCCTAAGGGGGGGGAGCCTAAATTGGGGCTCCGTTTGGCCAGGCCCCCCAAAATTACTGGTCAAAGTACAAGGGGGACAGAATGTCCATGATTAAAAGGGAAAAAGGGTGAAAGAAGTCCTGCAGGGGTACTGACAGAACTGCCTTACAATCGTTGGGAAAAGAGGTGAGTTTGGTAGCAGGACAAAAAGTTGCTTCCTCCCGGAATGCACCTGGGGGAGAAATCGCCGAAGGATCTGAAAATGGAAAAACTCGAGGCAGGGGGGAAAAGAACAGGGTCGTGCCGATTTTCTCCCGGAGGCGGGAAAAAAGGGGTCAACGTGACCGAAGGAAAAGAGCAACGCTGCTATCAGAGGGAAGTCCCGAAGAAAAAAGAGAAGAACTCGAGTCCGGTCCAGGATGGATTCCAGGTTTGAAAAAAACAGTGAGGGGGAAGGCGAACTATCCTCCCTGATATAACGCAAGCAAGTTTCAAAAAGGCGACCTACTCCATGGCCGTGGGGAAAGGTAAACCACGAAACGGCAACTCGAATACAACTTGAGAAGCGAAAAAAAAAGACCTCAAAATGTTGCGGAGGGGGGGGGAAGTTAATTTGCGCATGTCCAAGGGGGGACGCCCAATCCAGTCCTCCTGCCCGAGAAAGGGGGTGCCCTGGGGGTGAAAACTAGTAGGAAAGGGGGGAGAAAAAGACAACAACTTTAAAAAGTCAAGTGAGATTTAACACGCCCCCCGCCCGACCCCCGAAGCACGTTTCAAAACAAAAACAAAGGTGCCGTTTCAGGGGGGGGTTTTCCGTCGCTAGCCTGCAACAACTTCTCCCGTCCCCAATGTCGTCATATAGTCCGAATGGGGCGGGGAAAAAAACTAACCCTCCCTCGAAAACGTCGCCGGGAGAAAAAAAGAACGCCTGGGTGAACGGGGGTTTTCGTCCCTTGAAGGGGGCTTAAGAGGTCACAAGGACCCTGACGACGGCAGACTGCGTTCTGAAGGGAGGAGCGGCAAAACTGGTTGGCCCGACCTGAAGGGGGGGTTTTGAAATCGCCAACATCGGGACAGGTTAAAAAAGCCCAGAACTCGAAAGAAAATAATCCCGGACGGGGCCGGTTGCAAACAAATAGAATCTCTCCCGTCGTGGGAAGGGTCACGAAAGCCGGAAGCACTTGGAAGGTATGGACTGAAAAGGACATAATGCCACGGGCACAAACAGGGGGGAGATGAAACGGGGCATGGCTGCGTCAGACCGTTTATCCCAAGTGCGGGGTCTTGACTGGACATCGGAGAAAAATGAATATTGGGCGGGGACCAGGGGGCGCTTCATCATCAGGGAGCTGACCGAGGTGGGGGTAGGCAACTAACTACCAAGAGGTCAGTATATCACCCGGAGGCAAATGACCCAACCCACTTTTCCTAGGTCATATACCGGAAGGTGTCGGATTCCAGGACGACCTGCCGCCCCCAGGCCCTCCCAGCGCCGAAGAGGATCAACTCCCCTCCTGGAATGAGAAAAGGGAAATAAGGAATCGAGGGATCCGATCTGCTCTCGAAATGAGGTGAAAAATAGAGATAAGACCGCAAAGAAAAAGGAAACAAAGACTTGGGGAGACTTGAAGAGCGTTCCGTATGCCGAAATAAAGGGGGCGGTCCTGTTTAAAAACTGATGACAAACAGCAACCCGATAATGACCAGAACAAGGGGAGGGGGCGCATGAGGGCTCACTCCTCGTCGGCCAGTGTGGGGGCGTGGACGGAGACTACCAACCTTGAGTTGTTGACCAACGAAAGAGAAACTTATGCGGCGCAAACGTAAGCGGGGCCAGGCGTGACGCGCGGGGGGGGGGGGGGGCGCAATCAAAAGGAGGGGTGGTGATGAAAAAGGGGCAACCGCAGCTAGAAAAAGAAGGGGAGTGAATAGGACGTCGAATGGAGGGAGTCAAGCAAGGGCTGGAATGAAAAAAAAAGTCGATCGAACATCCCGAAGGAAAACAGAATGGGAAACAAAAACAGGCCGGTGTGGGCGTCCGGGGACTCGATTCTGCAAGGCAACTGACAGAAAAGGAAGGGGAAATGTGAGGAAGGGGGGAACCAAGAAACGGGCCACACCGTAGGGGCGAGGCCAGAGGCAGAAGAATCCCATCGGGGGGTGAAAAGGGTACGCACAAAGGGAGGAAAAACTATGGAACCTTCTTCCGCGCCCACGACTAATCAAAAGGGGGAAAGGAGGTCAAGACCTACAGAGGTACTAAGGATGACGTCAAATTATTCTGGGGGGCCCTACTCAAAGACCAACAAAACGAATGGGGTGGCAACTTCGAAAGATGCGGACAAACATTATTCGTCGGGGGGGAAGGATAGATTACTGACCTGGTCCCGGTCTACCCGGACGATAAACGGGCAAAAAAGGGCGCATGGACCGGCGCGACCGGGGAAGGGAGAAATGGGGAAAGCCCGAAAGACCAACTGAGGAAGGGCGCCTGAAGAGACGACTTATCATGCCCGTGGGGGGGACGTAAAAAAGACAAGAGGGCAATGAATTCTCTGAAACAGAGGGGGGAACCCCACAAAGGGGCCAACGACCCATTTCGCGCTGGCACGGCCAAGAAGGGGGGGGGAAATAACTGGAAAAAGTGAAGGGGGCCGAGTGGTTCACTAGGTGTGAGGACTGCAGGGGGAAGAGAGCTGGAAAAAAGAGAAGGGATTTTTTCCTGATAGAGGGCAGACAAGGGTGTTATTGTAACCGTCCTCTGAACAAGCAAAAAAACTCCGCGAATCTGCCGGAAGGTGGGAGATTCAAGGGGAAAAAAAAGGAGAGATATACAACGGCGGTGCATAGAGGAACGTTCAAGAAATACTGCATCTCCTGGTCCAAAGGTTGGCCGAAAACGTTGGCCAGGTAAGCGGGGAAATTACTAAACGGTTGACTGCGGGGCATTAATTTCCCATGTGCAAAAGCCAAAGGAAAAAGGAAATCAACTGTATGCCTCGAAGGGGGGAAAGAAAGCAGGGGGGAAGCGGGGCGACAGCATTTGCGGCCACCTCAAGACAAACCAACATTAGGGGAGGGGAAAACACCTGCTGCGCCTGGGAAAGGTTTTATGGGGGGGGGTGCATAGTAAAACGAGACAAGCCTAAAATGTCACAAAAGTAAGAAAAGGGGCGTTCGTTAAAAACGAGCGTCCAGAAAAAAAAATAAGGGACGCATCGACCCCCTGTGAAAAAAGATTGGCAGCGGTAATTGACCGGAAAAAAGACTGGGGGCTCGGCCTTGTAGGAGAGTCATTTATAAAAGTGCCTACTATAAACCCTAGAATTAGGTGGGGGGGGCCAACGATAAAGCTGGGGGTAAAGGTACGGAGGTACAGAGTCAAGGCAAAAGAGTAAAGCAAAAAGCTGGTGCACCGATACCTCCTATACCGCTCAGGGACAGACATCTGACGGGCGGCGGAAAGAGCTTTACATCAATGGGGCCCACCCAAAAGAGGGGACGAACGAACCCCTCCGTCCACTGGGGCCCTGGCAGAGAAGAGGGGCGCCGGGGAAGTTAAACATCCACAAAGGCATCGACAATATCAGGAAGAAAGAACTCAAAGGATGCGGCTCAAGCCCTTCAGCCTAGGAATACAAAAAGGGGGGGCCAGGCCGTTTCAACCAAGGCCGAATCAAGGATTAGCTAAGGGGCGGGGGGGGGAAAAAAACCGGAGGAAGGGTAACAAGGTTGGCGAACACGACCGACTAAACTTACCAAGGAAGACTAAGCGCTTGGACAAAAGGGAGAAACAGGAAAAGAAAGGGGGTGGACGCCGGGCAGTTATACAGGGGGGACTAAAAAGATCAAAAACGGAAGTGGTGGACGGCAGGCAAATCGGTGAAAAAAAAATTGGGGAAACGACAAGACGACGTGAAGGAAAAAAAAGGAAGAACGATTCGCTTTTGGGCTGAAAAGGAAGAAAAAAACCCTGGCACTACCAAAAAAAACGTTGTTTTACATCCGTCAGAAGACTTGAGGGAAGAAAAGACGGAGGCCAACTTGCTACGGAAAGCGAACATTTTCTGTACTACAGTTGAAGGGGAGACTAGAAAGGGAGCGTTCGAGAAAAGCCAGCAGGGTACCTGCAAGAATCGGGGAGAAGGGAGGGTCCGCCAGCCAGGGGAAAAGGTAAAAGTCCCGACGGCGCCAAAAAAAGACTCACAAAAAACATCGTGGATCCCTCTCTTCAATGAAAAAGTTTGGGAAAGGAAGAGGAATCAGCGGACGATTAAGTCGGGGAAAGCACTCGCCAGTACGGGGGGGCATGAGGAAAGAAGAGGCCACGGGTAAAACGTGGCTTTTAATGTTGGGAAACGGAGATGGGGGGGAAAGCGGCAAAAATCCGACCTATTGATCAAAAGAGGGGGAATAACGAGGAAACACGAAAAATCAAAAATATCCGGTCAAAGGCAGAAAAAAAGGGAAGTACACTAGAAAAAAGGAAAGGACGACAAACGCAGTTTAAAACCTTGACCCAGAGGTCCCTGGGAAAAGGGGAGTCAATAAAAACGACCCGCTTCCAGGAAGGGAAAAAAAAAGTGGGAAAAAGCCCGCCGCCAGCTTCTAAACCAGAAGCCGCTTTGACGGGGCGGCCGGAAAGGACGTCTCGTAAAAGTCCAGTGGAAAAAAGGGTAAAGCCGCTGACGCTAAGATGGAACTGCTCAGTGGTCAGCCCAGTCCGTGTTCCCGGCCCATCCCCACCGAATGGTCCAAGCCAAAAAGCTGAATGAGAACATAAGGTTGATTAAATGGGTGGTTAAGACCGAAGACAAGGACATAGAAACCGCGATGAAATCAATGGGAAGGGAAAAAAGGGTGGTGGGAAAAGGAAATTCATTTTTAGCCTGCCGTAAGTTTCGGAAGGTGGGCCTTGGAAATTCCAGCCCATGGGGAGTGGGGGGGGGAAGAGCCCAAAGGCTCGATGCGCCCCACCGGGTGGGCCTGGACAGGGGATAAGAGGAACAACGAATACTAGGTACGGTGGGAGGAAAGAACCGCGAGAGCCACTCGCTAAAAAACACAGTTGGAAATGTGAAAATCAGAAAAACGCGGCTGCACGGCATTTTGTGAGACATCAAAAAAGGGGAAAAAGCCAAGAGTAGAGCAGGAGACGCGCAAAAAGGAAAAGGGAAGAGGGACATATT
>Ga0179593_1728019_pt1 | contig 14719 bp, 23 predicted proteins | sample CZODoug2_1_08_16_FD_185931 | JGI IMG/M metagenome (GOLD analysis project Ga0179593, IMG submission 185931) | Vadose zone soil fungal communities from Angelo Coast Range Reserve, California, USA - CZODoug2_1_08_16fungal (PacBio error correction) | ecosystem: Environmental > Terrestrial > Soil >...
GGGGGGAAGCCTTGGGTAAAGGGGGAGGAAAGTAGCGCTTCTCGCTGAACCTGGTGAAAGCGGAGAAGGGTCAGGGGGGGGTTGAAAAACCCCAAATACAGGGAAAATCCTCGGCACTAACCGAGGGAAGGGGGACATACATCCGACACTCGTGGAGGGGTAGTCCCATAGTGGGGAAAAAAGGGAGGAAGACATAATACCGGTTGGGAAAAAGGAGGCCGCAGAAGTAGGGGAAAAGGGTTGCGGCCGAATTTCTTAGGGAGGGGGGGGGGGGCGTGCTGGCGCGAGACGGGGGTCCGGTTCGAATAGAGAGGAGAGAAAAAAAGCTTCAGGAACGTCACGAAAAAAATTCTGACGAAAAAGAGCAAAACGACCTCCGAAGCAGAAAAACGAATCTCAAGAGGGAAAAAATTCATTGCAAAACAACCACTTAACGTCACCACTTCAGGGAGGGGGGGGAAAAAAAAGGGGAGTACAGAAAACTGATTCCACAGGGCCGAAAACGAAGTGAAAAAAGGGTAGGAGGGGGGGAATCACGCTGCATTGCGGAAAAAACTTTTTCGGAGCAAAGGAGGAGTCGCACTGTCGGCGAAAGTGAATAGGTCTGAAGCAGCGCAAGAGAAAGATCTGGGGAGATCCCAAGAAGAAGAAGAGAAAAAACAGTCTGGCGGTTTCTAACACAGAAAACCGTGTGCTCTTGGAGGGGTACGTGAAATCTGAGAAGAAGGGCAAGGGCGCAAAAAAAGAGTATGAAAAGAGAACTGAGGAGAGGGAAAGAGAATACAAAAAAAAAAAAAACAGGACAAATTACCGGATGAGGAGGGGAAAGGAGTATCTTTCCGACGCTGTAAAAAAAGAACCTACGTCATCGCAAACTGGACGAGTCTGAGAAGTGGGGGAAAAAAGCACTGTCAGAGGTGCTGGGGAGAGGAAAAAAAGAGAACCAGATGATCCTGTGACAGGTATCTGTTGCTTCGGAGGCGCGGGAGACTTCAGAGGGAAAAACTGGAAGAGAAGTCCTCCGTGCCTAAAAAGGACCGCAATGAAAGGGGGCTTCACAATCGCCACGCATGCATTGGAAAAGGAAGGGAAACCGATGGAATGGCGAACAGGAGAAGACCTGTACAAAAAGGAAGGGGGGGGGGAAAGACGTTGGGGACGTTAATTGGGTGGAACGCAGGCAATGAATGGAACCTCCGTATACGATTGGGAGGAAGGACTGCTCTGGAGGCTTGGGTTCTTTGTGGGGGGACGATAAAAGCACCAAAGCCCAGCTCATGCAGCAATGGAAATCGCGTAAGGGGAGGAAAACGAAAAGGTACCATCACAAAGAAAAAAATTCGGTGCAGCAAATCCGCCTACCCTAAGGATGGGGCCCCCTTCGTCAAGGGGCAAAGTCTCGGAGAAAAGGCTTATCTAGGATATAGGGGGGGGGGAAAAGCTGGGCATCAAAAGGGGGAAGGGGCAGTATTGTCTTTCGGGGACGTGGGGGAAGGGCGAGATCGGAAAGGAGGGGGGGTGTTAAAACGTAGGGGGCTTTGAGGTGGCGGAAAAGACATCATCCTCGAGAAAGAGGGGAGAAGAAAGGGAGAAAGGCTGAAAAATCAGGGGGAAAAAGGTGGGCAAAAGGGGAAGGCGGGGCGGAACGACTAAAAGCCCCGGGGACCGGAGTCGTAAAAGCGGCTGGAGGACGCCGGTTTGAAAGAAGCGCGGAAAAAACTGTTCGAAAGGGGGGGGGGGGGCAGCCCGTTTTCGAAAGACACGATCCGCGGAAAACAAAAAATGCTCAGGGAAAAAATCCTGGAGAGGGGGCCCCGGGAAAGAAAAGAAGGGGGGGAAAAACACGATCTTGGGACAGCTGCTGATCTGAGAAAAATCGTTGAGAAAGAGCATACTTCTCGCAGAGAGAGGGAGGGGGCCATCAGTTGCGAAGAAAGGGGTGCTTTCGGGGAGGAAGAAAAGAGGTGAACGGGAGCGGCGCCGGGGGGGGGGGAAGAAATCCGGAAGCGTGAAATTCAAGGAAATCGCATGAAAAGCAATTCATGCGGTTAGAAAGGCAGCACTTGGGGGTACTCAGACAAGGGGGTTTAGACAAGGGAGGAAAAAAGTTTCTTACCATTGCGGATAAAAGGAGCCGCGAACTAAAAAGGCAGAGCCAGTGCAACTGAAGGAGGGAAAAAAATGGGAGAACCCTTGGGGGAGGGATCAAACAGCGATCGTACGGAGGAAAAAAAGCGCGCCACAGCCGGCGCGGCAAAAAGCGGCCGGGGAAAAGAAGTCGGTTTATCAAAAGAAAAAAAGGAAAAAAAAAAATCTGGTCAAAGGAAGGGGGGTTGGACGAAAAGGGAGGGAACTACCTTCCTCGTAACGGAATAACCTGCTCGCCACTAGGGACTGAACGAGATGAAAAGGGGTCCAGAGAATCTAAGAGAACGACTAGGGGAAAAAAAAAACCCAATGGGCGCCGCTCCCCAGAAAGAACGTCCTCTAAAAGGAGAAAAGTGAGGCGAGGGGAGGTGGGGGAAAGCCCGCACACAAAGGGGTAGGCTGAAGCACAAAACGGTTTTCGAAGGGAGTTCCGGAAAAAAGGAGCATCGCGATTGATGAGAAGCCGATCAGGGAACGGAGTCGAAAACCGTTTTGTGCGGAAGAGGACGGGGTTTGTTTTCGGGCTGGGGAAAGAGACCGTCCACGGTACCGTAATAAAGGAAAACTTGTCGGGAATAGGGTCGTCGCCTTTTGGGGGGGCTGGCGGGAAAAAAAAAAGCCTCAATAACTTATGCAAAAGAAAGGAAAAAGGTTCAGTAGGCTAGCAGTGGGGGGTCAGGGAAAGGAAGTTGGCCGACCTGGGCTTACAAAGACTTTAGGGGAGGGGGAGATTGTCAAAAGGGGAGACGGATAAACCGCCCGAAGGCGAGGGGGAAAAGCCTCAAATCCTGCTGGCTTTCTCAGAGGGGGGATTCCGGGAGAAAAGGGGATTACCGGGGAAAAATAGTGAAAACTTTTAAGGGTTCGCCACGGAAAGGAAGAAGGCCTGGCGCGGTTGACTGCAGGGTTCGCGGAGGCATTGGGGAAAGGAAAATGTACGAACGGAGGAATTCCAATGGGAAGAAATGACCAAAGCTGCCTGCGGGAGCCGGGCAGATGGAATTGTGTTTTCATGCGAGAGCGAATGAAAGAGAATGAGAAGGGGAAGGGCGCGCCGGGGCGGAAAGTCACGAGAGGCCCGCTGTTTTTTATGGAGACGCTAAATTAAAAAGGGAGCAAAAAGGGGAAATGGAAATGGGGGGGAGGCGAGTGGGCGAGGAGGGGTCGGAATTGCTCGAGAATGAAACTGCCAAGAAACGATGCGGTTGCTGCCAGGTGCTTCCAGGTTTACAGAGAAAGGGGGAATATAGCAGGGAAAAGTGTGGTGGGGAGGAGGGGGAAGGGCCCCTTCAGAAAAAACGGCGGAAGAAACTGTCTACACAGGACCTAGTCTGCCCTAGGAATGGAAAGTTCAAAAAAAAGGACGCTTTTAAAAAAAAAGGTCCCGAAAATGGGTAGTTGCAGGGCCAAGCCGATTTGACAAACTTGGAAAAGGTTCTGGAGGGCAAAGGGATTTTGGAAAGAAATCCGGTGCTCTCCAATTAGAAGACTCGCTGGCTGGCCGCCAAAAGGGAACAAATCGATCCACTTTGGAAAAAAAAAAGGGTTCAAGCAACCCCCAAAAAAGAAGAAAAACGATCCAGGGCAGAAAAGCGAAAGAGGATAAAAACAAATCAACTACGGGGTGGCATAAGGGGATGCCCAAAAAAAATTAGCCAAAAGCTAGATAAGACCTGGAAAAAAAAAAAAGACTCCTGGGGCAAAAAGGAGCGGTGCTGCCGAATTTCAGGTAAGGCGGGTAGGACTGGCCATTTGGCCGGTATATTCGCGATAGAAAGAGGGAGAAAAAGGATGGGGGAAAAAGGTCCCACAAAGGAATCTGGCGCCAGGAGAAAAACCGATCTGAAGCCATAAACAGTCTTAAGGGGCGAAAAATTCATGCCGGTTCTCAAAAAGGAAAGCACCACGGAGGGGTTAATCAGGGGGAAGCCGTCGCCAAGCCGGATGAAAGAAGAGTGTCCTGACGATTCAACAGTAGTGTCGGGGGGAGAAGCTTGGGCCTTTTTCCTATGCAGGGGAGAAAGGGAGGCAAAGACGCATCACATAGACGTCCGGAAGAGGAAAAAGGGGAAGCGTCTGGCGATCCCACCAGAAGCTCGAAGAGACAAGCTGGCGGGTTTTCTGCTGAAAGGAGAGACCGTGGCGAAAAGCGTAGGAGGAACGTGAAAAAAGACCATTTGGAAAGTAAAAAAAGTGTAGTGGAATATACAACTAAGAAGAGGAGGAAAAGAGAGAGATGTCAACGGGACTTGGCCTTTAAGGGGGGGCGAAGGGCCAAAGGGTTTCAGGAAAAAAACAGGAAGAAGAAAGAACAAGTCCACGTGAGTCAAGGGGGGGCCCCTCCACACTGGGAAAGAAAAAAGCCTCGTGCTGGGATACGCATACGAATCGCGCGAACAGTGGGCCCGAGGGAAGAATCTGTTGCTTGGGGGGACTTCCGATCTGGAAGGAAAAAGTGCGACCGATTCTCCGAGAAAGGGAAAGGAAAAGGTGCGAAAAGAGGAACATCTCCCCTCAAGGAAGGGAATCGTCAGGAGGTCTCTGGGAGATACGGAGAATCTGTACGATAACGGGAAAAAAAAAGGATTTGAACGCGAAAGTGTTGTAGGGTGTTTGTGGCGCAAGGAAGGAGTTTTAAAGAGTTGCAAATGCTGAAGAGGAGGATGTCTGTCGTTTCTCCAGAGCGGATGGTTGTAGGGGGGGGGGGGGACTTTTACTATAAACATCCACAAGGCAGCATTTCTATCGGAGGAGAAAAGGTAAAAGACTCCATCCCAAGGATCGAAAGAAAAGAATCCCCTACTGGGTACAAAAACCTTGTGGGCAAAGTATAGGGATGCCAGGCTTATCGAAAGGGGGGAAAGTTCCAAGGGGGGAGGAAGAATAATGCCAAGGGGGGAGGGGGCTTCCTCTGGGGGGGAGGAAGGATCGAAAGGATTTTGGGGAAGAATTGAACCTTGAGAAAAGGTGGATAGGTTTCGGATCCAGCGAAAAGAGGGGGGAAGGCCTTGATCAAAGGCAAATAGGAAAAAGGTTCCATGGGTCTTCCAAATAGGGAGGGGCGGAACGAAAAAGAAAAGCCTTCGTACCGTCCGGGGGAAAAGCGGCTTTGAGGCTAAGGGGAAAAAGGGGAAAGAAGGCCTGATCGGGGCAGTGGGGGTCTGTCATCCAAGTACGGAAAAGCCCTATCCTCTTCAAAAACCAGGGAAAAGGAGAGAGAGCAGATAAGGCTGGAAAAGAAAAGGGTGTCCATCACCCTCATATTGGGACTGGGAATCTTTAGTCTGATAAGAAGGGTCTTTGCTAGGGAAGACTTCTCGCCAGAGGTTTTCATAAGGGGAGAGGAATCGGGGAAAGGGAGGAGATATTATGAGACGCGAATGCAGTGACTTTTTTCAAAAACGGCTCGGCGCCGAGAGAGAATTCGCGGGGGAAACGATGAAAGACGAGGAAAAAAAGGACCTGCGTTATCGACGAAACAGTCAGAGGGGACGAATTACCAGCCCATTGTAAAAGGGGTGGAGAAGACCATGGGAAAACTGCGCAGAGAAACTCAATGAGCAAAGCGCAGTGCACTGAGGGGATCATTATTTTAGAGGTAAAGGGGAAAAAAAAAGGAAGAAAACTCATTTTCGAGAGGCGTTAGACTCGGCGCGCAAAGCCGAGGGAGCGCAAAAATCGTCTACAGGGGTCCTCAGAAAAGGGGCGGGTCATTCAGGAGGGGGGAGGACTCAAATGCCAGTGGAAAGCGGGGGGGCGTCATTTCGGCCATACATCGTAACGTCCTCAGAAGGAGAGAAAGCTCTTGAAGAGAGGGTCCCTGCTGGGGAAGAGGAGGTGATTCCTAAAAGAGTCAACATCAAGGAGGAAAAAGCATCCTCAAAGAACACTGCTCAACCAGGGGAAGGACGTACCGGGGGTTCGCTTTGGGGGGAAAGTTTGAAAAGCAACAACTCGTTCTCAAAGGGCAAGAAAAAAACGACCGTTTTCAAAAAGGTTCCGGACTCGAAAGATAGAGCCACAGATAAAAAGAAGGGAAAGGGGACGAAGAGGGGTAACCGAACCAAAAGTTTGTTGCGTCCTTGAAGGATTTGTTGGGGGGAGGAGGAAAAAAACAGAAAGGGGGACGGGGGACGTGTAGGAGAGAGGATTGTATTCTTTTATCTGAGAAGGGGGGATGGGGACAGTCAGAAAGCAGAAATACTTCTGAAAAGCAAGGGGAAGGGGACAAGCCTTCCAGAGAGGAGGAAGGAAGGGGGGTCGGGGAAGGGAAGAGAAAGTGACTGGCCGACCGGATCCAAAAAGAGGAACCTTTCATTTTAGGAGGACAGATTGAAAACGGAGGGGAAGTTATATGTAAGAGAAGGGGGAGAAAAAACCCTGCGGTTTCGACCGATGTAAGGAACGACGATCGACAATTATGAAGGGAAATGGTTGACATATGAAGTTGAGGGGGGAGGAGGAACTGCCTTTGGGGGAAACGCGGAAGCCGGCGAAGGGGCCAAAGGGGCGCGTCCGGAGAAAAAATGAACCCATGGGCCGACGTCCGTAAAAGGGGACCTTGCGGAGGAACCGCATGAAATTTATGGGGAGGCGATGGAGGTGACGCAGAGAGAACTGGGGAGGGAGTCACATCTGAAAGAAACGGTGAGACAATTCGCGATGGAGGGCTCTCCTCGGAATGACTAATGAGGGCGGGCAACTGTATGGACAAAAGACCTCGCATAGGGGGAGAGGGCCACGATGGGAATGGGGGAGAAGACCAGAAGCTTGCGTCAAAAGTCGGTTTGCTTCCAGGGCTTCCAGGGGAAAAGAGAATCGGGGAAAAAATTCAACATGGACGGGGGGGGGGGGTGGTGGCGCGGAGAGTACCCGGAAAAACGGTTCTCAATAAAACTGGACAGGACCTTAAAAGCCGGTCTGGTGGGAAGGAAAGGCCGCCTGGAGGGAAAAAGAAAGCTTTTAAGCGCACGGGGAAGCCGGAGGCTGTTTCTTGAAGAAAAGCAGGCTGAGACCACCATGGAAAGGTGACCAAGGAAAGCGTTGGGGTAGCCTGAACCAGGTGTTCTCCAGCGCTTTCTAGGAGGAAGAAAAAGGGTTAAGTCCACTGAGTGTGAAAAAAGCTTCCACAAAATCAAGGGAAAGGATCCTCGTCATCCCAAGAGGACAGACAATCCGAAGGGGGAAGAGGGGGAGGGGGAATAGCCACAGGGGGAGAAGTAGATGGAAGGGGCGATACTTTTGGCCAAAACGACGAAGGGAAGGATGAGGATTTTCAAAAGTTCTTTCATTGGGGGGGACGGGGAGAGAAAGGATGTGCCGGGGGGAGCGATAAAGGGGAGAATGGGCTGGTGCTTTTATCGGGGACCAGCCCAAAAAAGCAGCGTGGCTCCCATCAAAAGGAGCCTGGTCGTCAAAGAGAGGAAAATTAGGAAGCAGGCACAACCACTAGAAACGGAAGAAACATCTCATTTTTTTAGGGCGTACAGATTCAAGTAAGGAAGGAAAAAGCCGGATGAAGGAGATGACGATAAATGAGGGATGACGCAGGCAGGAGGGAGTTTCGCTTAGAAAGGAGTAGTCTCAACTTGGAGGAGGGGGAATCGAAGAATTCTACGCATAAAAAGATCTTAACCTCTGGGGGTCAGGAGGAGAACGCGATAACAGGTGCTGGAAGGTGTATGCCTGGAAAAAGAGAAGACCGTGGCGCGGTCGCGTATGAGACGGGGAGGAAGATACTCCTTGCCATTTCGAAAGCATAAAAGAAAAATGTGAGTTGACATCTCTCAGAAAGGGGAGGGAGGAGAGAGAGGGAAACATTCTTGGGGGCAGGGGGAAATCTTTCGGACGCTGGCAAAAAGAAAAACTACTTCCAAGCGCACGTTGGAGAATGGAGCAGAAACAAAAAAAAATTGTCTAGGAGCGCTCAGGGGGACGCAGACAGCGCGAAAAGGGGGGGGGAGGTAGGGAGAGGGGGCGCTGCGACGAATTTCTGCTTCACTAAACTTCGCGGGGGGACGACTGAAGGGAAGCGAAAAGGGGGACACATCGCCACGCAGAAGACAGGACACAAAACATGTTCGAGGGATCCGCTGGCTGTCTCCGGAAGAGAGACCTGTACCAAGTAGATTGAGGAGGGGGTGACGTTAAGTGGGGGGGTTGCAAAAAAAATTTTGGGGGGGGAAGCCGGATACTAGTAAAAAAAAGATGGAAGCGGAGGCTGGAAAAGAAAACGCTGCAGGGGGGAGTGGGACTTTGGACTATAAAAGAAAAAAGGCTAAGGAGAGTCTATCGTCGAAGTCTAACCGGGGGGACAAATGCGCGAAAAAAGAACTTCGGAAAATCCTCATCCAAGAAGGGCCCCCTTCGGTGGGGGGGGGGGGAAACAAGTATCTATTCTGCCAGGGGGGCTAGACGCCCCGGAGAAGAGGGGGTCCCGAGGGCTATGCCACTAGTTTCGGGATGAGTCAGATGGCGCTGGGGATTCCGAAGGAAAGGATTTTTGGGGGGAGAATGGGGGGGACAGGGAAGGGGATGAGGAGTTGCAGGAAGAAAGCGATAAGCAAGAGGAGGGGCAACCTGGAGCAAGGCTGAAACGCTGCAATGGAACCGAGGGTGTGTCAGAAATGTCATCGCGGGTTAACTAAACGAAAAGCCTCCGAGGACCGTTGTTCCAAGGAGTAAAAGCGGCGTTTCGAAGCGCAGGAAAAAGAAAAGGGGGAGGGAGAAAGAAGAAAAGGGTCCTGTTTTCGACATTCTTGAAGCCCGTTGGGACAAGGGTGAACAGAGGGCCAAAATCCGATCGAGAAGTAACAAAATGGGGAGGGAGATGTCCACCTGTGAAGCAAAGAGCAACGCATCTTTGAAAAAGGACTGGGGAAACGAAAAAGACAAGAGAAGGAAGGAAACTCTCAATATGCAAAGGCAAGGGGGAAAGACAGTTGCGAAAGGTCGGTTGAATTGAAGGATCTGCAGGGGCCCCGGCGAGGACGCCTATTGTTATTCAGCGGGACCGGGAAGCGGTGGTGGAAGGCAGGGAGAGAAAATAAAACAATCAAGGAAGGTCGCCAAGGCAGCGTTGTTACTGAAGAGGCCCATTTGGGGGGGGTGGACGCGGAGGTGGCCCGGAGAAACTGATCCGCGAATAAAAAGAAGGGGTCAACCGAGTGCCTGAGGAAGTAAAGGGGGAAGAAAACTTAAGACTATGAAAGGACTCCTCAGGGGGGACTCTACGGTTGAGGAGTCTGCTCTCCACAAGTGGCGCCGAAAAAAGGGGGGGGGGGGAACCGAAAAAAATTAAAAAGAGCAATCGGTGAAGAGAAAATGCCATGTTCAATTGGGGGGTACGGAAGTCTCATACCTTCCGGAGTCCTCCGCCAAAAGAGAGCCAAGGAAACTCTGAAATTGGGAATCTTGAGGGAAATTCAGGGGTCTGACCAAGAAAAATTCCCCATCCCAAAGAGAAACAGACCCCGAAGTCCGATAGCAAGCTCCCAGTGAATTTTGAAGCCAAGGGCACTTCTATTTGACAGCACAGAACCAATAGGCAGAAAGAAAAGGGGTCGAAGGGGCATCCTTAATCGGTCTCTAAGACGAAGGAAGAACACACGGATTAGGAGGACAAGATGCGACGAGGAAAAATTCATAAAAAAAGGGGGTTTCGCGGAAAAAAGGGGTGTGTTGAGGAGACCACATGCCGGAGAGGGTCCGTAATCGGGTCGTAAGGGGATGGCTGGGGGAGGAGGCGCCTGTGGGATGGGGAGTCAAGGGAAAAAGTCAATACTGACGATTCCAAGGACTGGACAAAGAAAAGGGGCGGGCAAAAGAGGTTGGTCAAAGGGGATACGAGGGAAGGAGGACCTGGCCTTCCACACACTGAAGGCATTTTGAGGGCAAAGATTGGGAAAAGGGGGGTGTCTCAAAAAATGGGTTGGCCGCCTAAGAATGTGCAACCGGTCCGTAAAAAAGAACGAGGAAAATGCAAAAAGTTGAAACCGCTCCCATAAGAAGGCAGTGGCCCGGGCACGGGGGGGGCCTTTTTTCGGGGCACGCGGAGTCATTGGAAAGGGGGTAAAGCCTGTGGCGAAAAAAATGAAAATGGGTACTGGAGAAACAGCTGCCTTGCGCGAAACCGGAGAATTGAGGGGGGTTCATGCGATTTCCTCGGCAGAAAAGCGCTTCCCGTAGTAAAGAGACGGGACGTAAAGGGACGCACGAGTTATTAATCTAAGAAATTTCCCCGAAGGCGGAACTGTAGGTGCCCCTCGCAAGGAGGGAAAATGCGAGTGTTCCAAAAACATTTGAGGATGGAACAACGATGAGGGATGCCAGGCTTTTGATACAGGGGGGCGATCTGAAAGGGATCCTCGAGAAGCATTGGGGGTGGTGGGGGGAACAGTGCCAAAACGGGGAAAACGGACCTTGGGGGACGCTGCAAAAAAGAAACCCTTTCTTGGGAAATGTCAAACCGCGAAGAAGTGGAAAATCTCCGGGAGTTTTAGGGGAGCCCCTCCGAGTGAGAAAGTCTGCCACCTAGTTTCCATGCAGAGGGGAAAGGAGATAAATCCTGAAAGGATCGCGGGGACACCTTGTTAAAGGAGGAAAAAACTTTTCTTTTGCAAGTGTGAGAGTCCAAACGATCCTCGAACAAAGAGACAGACGACCTCGTGGCACTTATCAAAGAGGAAAAATATATTCCCCGGGAGAGAATCCTGGCAGAGATGGGGAAACCAAGGAGGGATTATGGAAGGGGGTTCTTGAGGGGAGGGAGGGGGAGCGAACTGGCCTTGGGACTGTGAAAAGATTCGCTATAGAAATCTGCATGAGCTACTTTTATCGTCAGCGAAAGGAAAAAAGGACAAGGGGAAGAACATACGCCACGACAACTCGGTAGAAGGACAAAAATTCATTCGTTCGAAAAAAGTCACCAACTTCGCGTTAAAGGTTGTACAGGTCGTACAGAAAGAGGAGGAAAGGGATGCAAGAAAACTGCGGATAAAGAAAGGAGGGGGAGATGTGAAGCAAGCGGGAGGGGAGACCTTTTCGCAGAGAAGGAGGGAAATGTCGTCTAAGGAAGTTCGAATAGAGCTGTCAGAACTGAGGAGGAAAAAGGGGGGGGGGGGAGGAGGGATCAACAGCACGAGACCGACCAGTTCTGTCGTTGTAGGCTGGGCCGTGGCGCTTGAAAAACGGGAAAGCGTAACGAAGAAGAGGAAATATGGGATTGGAAGATAGCTCACAAAAAGAGGGGGGGGAAAAAAGAATATATGTCCACTAATTGGACAGCCGTAAAGAAAGGGCGAAATGTCCAGGGTATCTTTCGACGCTAGCTCCTCCTACTCTAAACAACGGTCTTGGACCCCAGCAAGGGGAGCGCTTCGTGCGGGGAAGCGACGCGCCTCCTCATATCAGGAAGGGAAGATCAAGGGATGCGCTGCAGGAAGAATTCTTCGCGGAAAAGAGGGAGGCCCCGAGGAAGGAGCGTGCGGCAAATCGACAACTCATGGCATGAGTCAGACCCCTATGGGAAAGTCCGGCTGGGGAAGGGGATGTACGAAGGACGCGAAGAAAGTTAAGATGGGTTGAACCGGCATGAAATCGAGCCGGATACGATTTGCGAGGAACGCGGGTCTGTTCTGAAGGAACCAAAACGCTGCTGGGGGGGTGACGAAGACACTCATGCAGAGTTCTGAGAATATTCTAACCGAATACAGGGGGAAAAGATCCAGCACGCCATGCAGAAAAAACAAAATGATCCCTAGGCCTTCGTAATTGTGGCAGAAGATTCTGCCAGCTTATCTAGAAAAAAATGGCTTATTTTCTTTAAAATGGGGGCAAGACCAGGGGAAAAGGAAGTGTGGAAGTCCGAGGGCGCGTATTGCCGAGGATAAGATTTGGGGGGACTAGATTTACCATAGAAAGAAAAGGGAGGGGGGGGAACCATGAGCTCAGACTCAATGGAGAAGAACCTGATCAATTCTACCACAGTGCATTGGGCCATTTTGTCATAAGGGTCAATCCCGGGGGGGGAGCTAAAAAGAAAAGATACCGGGGAAGGGGAGGAAAGTCGGCGAGTCAGTCTCCAGTTTGAAGGAGAAAGTGATCTTTCATAAGGGATCAAGTCAAGAAGTGAAGCGTTGGTTGCCCGAAAGGAAACCACCACAGCTCTAGGAGAGCACGATCCATTGAGGGGAAAAAACCTGTACAGAGAAAAGCATCGTGGTGAGGGTCCCTTCAGGAGAAAAATTCCGACCTCTTTTGCGAACAACAAAAAAGAAAGTCTAGAAGGAAAAATGAAAAGGGAACGAAGTCGGGTATCGTCTCCTCGACAACAAAAGGCGAACCATTCAGTGGGGGGGGAAAACCAGATTGTGATCAACCGGGGAAAGTGTTCCTGCAAATATCCTTCAGACTTCCAAGAGGCGTTTTGTCGGAAAGGGGACAGGCCCATTTGAAGGGGGGGCCAGTATTCCCTGAGAAACGACTCTTCAAAACAATGCGGAAAAAAAAGCTCCATGAATGTGAGGATGATGGGAAACTTAAAGATTCATAAGAAAAATCGTCGTTTCGGCACTCAGCCACACCACGGAAAGGCGCAAATCGCTACATTGTCAAAGGTATAAAGCTTTGCAAATGCAGGTTCAAGGCGGGGACGTCCATGTATGGCCAAAAGCCTCGTAACGACCGACAAAGGAAAAAAATCTCGGGGACTTTTCATAAGCGTCATTATTGGGGAGGAGGCGAGTCCCCATCCCACCAAAAAAAAACGCCTCTCCAAAAAACCCTCCGGCCGGGCCTGCTCCATTAATTATTCCTTACCTGTCGCTTGGGCACGGCTGTTTTTCCTGCAACGTAGACGGCTTCAATACTGCACAAAAGGCGAATTGGCGGTGTAATCGCATCGAGAACTTATGATGAAAAGGATGCGCGAAGGAAGCAGGAACCTCCAAGACCCAAGTTTTGTGCGTCTTGAAGCAAAGTTGGTTGGCGGGAAAGGGAAAAACTACGGGGTTCCTTGAAAAAGAGGGAACTTAGGGGAAAAGGAGGGCGGAGCCTTTGGATGGGGACGGGCGGTCAGGCCCAATGACGATTAAAAGGGAATGGAAAGTTCCGTAAAGAAAGGAGCAGGTTGAGGAGGAAAAGGGGAGATGGCCGACCTCCAGGACAACCAAAAGGAGCATTTGAGGATACAAGATTTGGAAGGGACGCAAATGTAAGAGAGTGCGAGACAGCCAGGTGGCGCTCCTGATTGGAAAGACGAAAAGAGAGATAGGATTATCCGTGGTGAACACCTGTAAGGGTTCTCCAGGGAAGAAAAGTAAATGACGGGGAATGCATTTTCTTCTCCTGACAATGGTACAGAGACTGGTCTAAACAGCAATGGGCATGGGCCGTCCTTGAAAAGAGCATGAATTGATTGGTGGGTCATGCTATTTCAGGAGAGAAACCAAGCGCTTCCCGCGAGATCACAAGCAAAAAAAAGGGGATCCACACAGGTCGCCGGGAGGGGGTTATCGATCTTCCCCTAAAGAAGAACCGAAATTCGTTCGCCAAAGGGGATGGCGCACGGGAGAGTGGAGAGAAGAGGGTCGAGGTTTCGTGGAATTGGTCTCATAGAAAAAGACTGTCCCTTCCACAACGGTTGCAGTTGCTTCAAAAGGCTGAAAGGGGAGGCCGATAGAGATACCTTTTGTGTCAAAAACGGTCGTCCCCGAAAACGGGCGGCAGGAAAGACCCCTCTCCCTGGACTTCAAACCGGGCGCCGGAGCCGCTTTTACGCAAAAACGGGAAAGGAGGCGTTAGTTTCGTCCGCAAAGGAGAACGGAACTGGGACGTTTGGGGCAGCTTGCCAGTGTCCTTTCATCTTGTCTGCTGCCGCCCACCTGGTTTCAAAAAATCGAAGGGGGGAGGGAATGAAAAAGGCTTCCCCCAAACCTTACCGAAAAAAAAAAAAAAATCCCCATCACAACAATCCACATCTTGGAGGGGACCCAAACCCTGGCGAAGAGAAGAAGGGGATCATATAACTTTGCCAGGACGAATTGGGCCCAATGATGATGGGGGTGCTTCCGAAGTTCTGGCTGGCGTGGGAATCTGAACTGTCCCTTGGTGGCCGGGGGATATTCTCTATAGTAAATCAACTGGCTGGTTGCTGAGTCCAAAAAAAAAGAGCGCAAAGACCGCCCGAGCAACGAGTCTCCGCGTCTCCAAACAATACTGTAAAAGAAAAAAAAAGGAACTTAACGTACCACGGAAAAGTTCAACTCATAAGGGGGGTTCGGAAGGCGGCCAAAAAAAAGGAAGGAAGGAAAATCGGGTGGTCCTGACGATCAGAAAATGCTTTTCTATTTGGGGAAGCATAAGAAGGACCTTTTTTCGCGGAGCAAGGGAAACACTGTCGTAGAAAAAGGGAAACAGCAAGAAAAACCTCGGCAAGTAGGAGGAGCGATCGTATGCGATCCCTCAGCACGAGCGAACTACGAAGAGGGCGGTTTCTGCTGACACAAGGAGAAGTGGCGCTTGGAGCAGGGAAGGAAGCGGGAATTTCGCAAAGGGGAAGGGGAAATTTGAC
>Ga0179593_1347999_pt1 | contig 14718 bp, 21 predicted proteins | sample CZODoug2_1_08_16_FD_185931 | JGI IMG/M metagenome (GOLD analysis project Ga0179593, IMG submission 185931) | Vadose zone soil fungal communities from Angelo Coast Range Reserve, California, USA - CZODoug2_1_08_16fungal (PacBio error correction) | ecosystem: Environmental > Terrestrial > Soil >...
CTAGGACTGGGGGTGGGAAATGCCACCGGAGGAAAAAAATGGATGGGTCACTTCCTACAATCAAGATGTCAGGGAGCCTAAGAGAGGAAAGACACATGTCAAGGCACGACTAAACAGAAATGACATTAACTCACGTTCTAAAATATGAAGAATGGCGGCTACCGCTGGATTCGGGGACTGACAACCACGTGAGTCCCATTCTGGTACTGTAAGTAAATTGATAGAAAGGAGGAGCGCGTTAATCTGGAAACAGCGAAGGAACGGAAGAGAAATCGCTTAAAGAAGAGCAAAAGGCAAAAAACTGCGGGTGCAAGCACCCGCCTGTCCGTAGAGAGGAGCCCTTGACGTGGGGAGAAGGAGAACGAACTTCAAGCAAAATGGTGAGCAAGTAAAGAGAGGAAAAGGGATGTGAATGAAATAGGTTCAAATAAAACCTCATAGGATAAGAGTTTTGTCGGGCTTTTCCTAGGTGACTACGGATTTCCGACTTAGGGCTAGTGTCGCATGCATGAATTAAAGGACAATTGTGTTACGTACATAGCAATTGATCACATTAGGAGCAGCAACTTCTCTTCTCGACACCAGGGAAGCCGACAAAATTGGCGAGAAATCCAGCCACCTGAGCCCCGGGGGAGAGAAACCATCGAGGGGCAGGGGGGGGCATGGGTATACAAAAACCGCGAACGGATACCTCGAAAAATGGGAAGACTCTTCTTTTCGTTGCCAGCCGGACGGGAAAAAATCTCGGGTTATAAAAATACTTTTCTAACAAATCACCGGAGGAATATTAACATCGGACGGGGAGCGGACTCTTACGGTCTGGTGTTCGGTGCGCCAAGGGGAAAAAAATAGATAAGCGAGAAAGAAATACTTCTGGAAGTCGTTTACTTGTATACAAGAAAAAAGGCAAGTCGAGTTGGCGTGTATCTCACAAACTCCGCGGACAGGCTAGAAGGGGGTGATCGGAAATGGGGTCCTCAAGAGGGGAAGAATAATTTCCCAAAGGGGAGGGTCTTTTGGACCAAAAATACCTATCGGAAATTAACCAGAAAGGCTCCAGTCCGTCCGAAAAAAATACGTATCTCGGGGAATTCAAGGGACCACTCAAAGTTCCTGGACCCGAACCAAAGGGGAGAATGGGGGTCACGGTACTCACGCGGGAAGGGGAAGACTGAGAAAACCGCGTCAGATAATGAAAAAAACACCTTCTAAGGTTCCGAATGGGCAAAATTCCCTAGATGGAAACCAGAAGGGGCTAAGAGAGAGAGCGACCGTCCCGACGGAAGTGGAACTCTTGGGCGAAATAGGAAAGGATCCAGTTTCCCGAACGGTTAAAATAAACGGGAGTTACGGGCATAGGGTGAGGGAGGGCCAGAAGCATGATCTCGGGGGAAAACAGGGTCGCGGCCAAAAAGAACTAATGATCACAAAAAAAAATCGGAAACCTGGCCAAAACCCTAGGAAATCTGCGACGGCAGGGCGGGAATGCTTTCCTCGGCCATACAACTACGGGACGGCAGTCCGATCAGGGGGAGAGGATGGACAGCCATTGTAAGGATTCGAAGGGGGGCCCGAGGTGAAAAGGAGTCCGGGTAAAAGTCGAAAACCTCATCCGGGTGGATGAACACAAGAGGGAGATACTACAAGGGGGGGCCTCTTAGAACAGTTCAGCTGAAAAAGAGCGTCGGGAATACGGTAGAGATGTGCAAATGATTAAAAAATCTTCTAGAAAAGAAGTTTGTCCTAGGAAAACGCTGAAAAAAACTAAAACCTGGAAAGCAACGAAGACTAAGAGGGAGTAAAAACCGACCAGGTCTAACCTCCCTTGGATGAAAGAGTAAAAAGAAAGACTCCGAAAAGGAAGCCAATCCCATGCAATATCCCTGGGGGGGGAAACGACCACTTACACTAAAGAAAAACAGAACACAACTTGGAAAACGTCCACCCTCGGCCAGAAAAAGACAGTTTAAGGAAGACCCAGAGGCAAGAGCTTTCCCTATAGCTCTCCCCAACAAGGGGGGGTTTATAGATAGATCGAGTAACAGGGGACGGTCTAGGCTGGGGGGGGGGGAGGTACCGGGCAGTGTCGGGGCAAAAGGGGCTTATCCGGCACACGGTTCTTTTCTTGTGGGTTTCAGTGAGGAAGTGTCAGAAAAGCCAGGATGATCTGGGGAGGTGTGGTCCATTGCATTGGGTCGGGAGGGGGTTTCAGTCAGAGAAGTATGTTGTTCGCCACGTAAGGGAGTTAAAGGAGGTCAGTCAGGGGCAAGAAAAAAGGGGTGTATAAAAGAAAGGACACCCAAAAGAAGAGTTACTTCCCGGGGAAAGGGGGTAGTTTTAAGGCTCAAAGCAGTCTAGAGGATACTAAGAAGGACTTCCGGCGAGAAGGGGAAGGCAACCAGGAGTATCGACCCACTAAGGTTTTCCTCGGGGACAACCCATCAGGGAACGGGACGTCCTGAAGGAATTCAAGAGAAAGGGAAAAAGGCCCGGGGGTTGTATCAGGGAAGGAACAGTTGACACGATGCCTTCACGTCTTGCTTTATGTCGAACCGACCTAAGGAGTAAAAAGGGGGGGGGGGTCCGGTCTGGCTGGGGAGGGGGTAAAGAACTTCCTCAGTGTGGAACCCGAATCTGGGTCTTATGAAAAATGGGCTGACCAAAGGACCACGATGACGTCCACAAGAGTGAAGTTGATAGGCAGGAAAAGGAGGGAAGACTGGACTCCGGTTCGTAGACTCAAACTGGCGGTCGGGTGGAGCAAGATCAGGGAGAAGGGGGTTAGTTGGAAGGGTTGAGCGTCCGGGAAACGGGGGGCCAGCAGGAATGCAAGGTGTCGATCTAGCCTTCGAGGGAAGACGGGGAGGTAAACTGGGAGGACGATATACCCCTTGTATGTCAGAAGAAAAGAAAAGGCCCAATTGGCCGCAAAGCACGATCCGGCAGTCGGGAGGGTAAGAAGGGCGAAGGGTGGGGAAAGGACGAGAATAGGGGGCCCATCCGACTCCGAGGGTCCAGACGTGCACCGGTATAACAGTCACACGTAGGCTATCACTCGGGGGGAGGGGAAAAGGGGCAAAACCGAACGGCGACTGGCCGTCAGGGATAAAAAGGACCAGAAGTGAAAAGGTCTGACGAGGATCAAAGGGGACACCTGAACGAGACCAGGTCGATTGCGAGAGGGACCGTCTGTGTTGGCATCCGGAAGGGAGGGGGAGGGAAAGTCCTTTTATCCCAACAAAGGAAGGAAATAGGAAGAAGGAAAGGCAACGAATGCACGAAACGTTTCTCCTCGAAGCCGGAAAGTAAGCCCAAAACCAGGGGGGTCTACCCCAAAAAACAAAAAAACAGAAAAGGAAAGGGGAAGTAGGAGAGTTGGGCACCCTGAGAGCCAAAATTGGGGGGAGGGGTCCGCGTCAGGTGTCGAGGGCGAGGCCAGACATTATTGCCTTCATGTTCCTGATTGACCTAACCGGGACAGAGATTCGATCACACTACTATCAGAAGAAGAGGGCATACGAGAGAAATCCCGGACCAATCAATCCGCAAGCCCTATAAGGGGGGGGGCGGTAAAGAGGCAGGCCTCGGATCCCGTCCTCTCAGGGGTACAGGATCAACGGGGGCATGCAGGTCGCAGGGGGCTCAAGAGCGTAAGGGCGAGGGGCACCAGGGGGACTTATCTCGGAAAGCCGTGGGGGAACTGAACCGGATCGACAACGTGGTTACATACCGGCCTTCGGAGCAAATCAGGCGAGCAAAAAAAAAGGGTCGGGGGGTCTTGAAGAGAAAAAAGGCCACAACGATATAAAAATGGGGACGGGAGCAGGAAGGGGAAAAACCGAGGAAAGACGTAGACGAAGGGTCAAGCCAATAAAGGTTGAAGAGAAAGGCTATCCGGCAGGAAAAAAATCCGGACGACGGACCGGGGGTCCCCCTATGGAAGAGACAAAAAAGCTCTAATTACGTAAGGGGAAAGCCCTTCTCCGGGAGTATGGCAACAGGCCGAGAGAGGATCTCAACAAAACCGGAGGAGGAAAGGAAAGAGATCTAAGGACTTTTGTCAGAGAGACGGGAGGGGGGGGGGCATGTCATAAGCTTTTGAGTATCTACAGCCCCGTTCAAAAAAAAGACCTGCGACTAAATGGGGGACGCAGATCAGGCAAACTCTGATCGGTCACTTCAGTCTAAAAGGAAGGTCCAGAGGAGTCACGTGATAACAGCCATTCTGGCCTAATTCAAGCAGTCGGTGGCCGTACACGCACGGAGGACTCAGGAGAAAGCTTGCACCTCACGAAAAAAGGAACATCACGAAAAAAAATCGGGACATGCTCGAAACGGAATGGCAGCATCCCCTTCAAGTAGAGGAGCCTAGGAAAAGGACCGTGTGTCTAAACAAAACTCAATACCCCTGCCCACTGGGGGAAAGGGATACCGATAGACGCGATCGAGAATCGGGCCGAAAAACATGTGAAAGAGGTTTGGAAGGAAAGAACTAAGAGAAGTTAATGTCCAGGGGGAAGTATGGTCTGCGCATCTCTTAAAGGAAAGGGGGGAAAAAGGCAAGGTGGGTACCTGGGGGGGGGGGGCAAGCATTGGAAGCCTGGAAAGGGGGGGAAAGCGAGACTTCACTCGACAAAAGACGGGAAACGGAAACACCTGGGGCTAGGAAGGGGTTATGACCAAGACCGCCTTATCCAACGCCTGCCAAAGCGGGGGGGGCATGGGTGCGAGAAAAAGAAATCGAAAAACATAACTACCGGCGGGAATAGGGGGAAGTTTGAAACAAAAGGCAAGAGCGGGAAACGGTGTGCTAACTTACTGGGCAGCGGACCCTACCGGCTCCAGGATGAACGCAAAAAGGAAAGGGAAGCTAGACTCAAACCGAAACGGTCGACTGAAAAGGGGAAAAATCGGATCTAGTGGGGCGGAGTCTGCGTGTCCCTTTTCTCATAGGCGATCGAAGGGGGGGGGGGGCGGGATTCCCAAAAAAAAGAAAACCCAAAGATTCTAAAGGGGGGGGACGAGAGTTCCCGAAAAAGGACTAAAAAACTTGACACTGAAGGCGGAGGCGGGGGGGAACATATCCGATAGGGAAAGCTTCCAGGGGCCAGGCAGGGAAGAGACTTATCGTGGGACAATGTCGGCCATATAACGGGGACTGGACCCGACCCAAGTGTCTACACGTACTCACCAAATCCAAAAAAAAGGATCAAAACGAGAACGTCTCGCCGAACATCCTGCACAATGATGCTAGGCACTTGCCTTTAAGAAAGAAACCGAATCGGAAAGGGCTCTCCAGCCCACTGCAAGGACTCCATGGAGAAAGCGCAAGGGACAAGTTGCCCTCTCAGTGGAAAACAATGAGATAGAAAAGAAATCGTTCCGGCTACTCCACGCGGCTCGAAACAAAACTTCGGCGCAACTATGGGCCATCGTCACCAGAAACGCCCACGACCTTGCACAACCCCTAGAAACTCGATCACGTCAGGTCGAAGAACGAAATAAAACGCACGCAAGGAAATAGGGCTTTCCAGGGACGATCAACTGGTTTACTGGTAATCCTATACAGGGGGGGGGGGGAGTGACGAAAAAAGAAGGCAACGGGGAGACGGAAAAAAGACGGGACCTAGAACCCAAGGGGGTAAGACAAGGGGGTTTCCAGCTGTAAATCTACTTCCCTGAAAGATCGTACGGCGGGAAAAAGAGAGGGGATCTATCAATAAGGGGGACCACAGGAGAAAAAGGGGGGGGTTCCCTCGTCAAAGATGAAAACCCTCCGACGGGCAAAACGAAGGGAATTACGGTAATTCCCAATCCCCCCCGGGCGCAAAACCATCATTTATCTTCATCAGAGCAGCTCACTCGAATCACTCAAAAACCGACGGCAAGTCATCCTGAAGTCAAAAGACACGTAGACAAGACAGAAACTAACAGCACGTGCTAACGTCTCCTCTCACCTACATCTGACCGGACCAGGAGCACGTCCCCGGGCTTTCCTTCAAGAGAGAGATCAAACAACACGGAGGAAAAAGAAAGGGGGAAAAGCCCGGGACGGCAGGGGGAGGTTCGGGCCGGGAAAGGGGTCGGGCAGGTGCCGGAGAAGGGGCCAAGGACTGGTTGGGGGGGGGGGGGTCAGTGATAGTGGGGGGTCAGTAGAAAGACCAGGAGCTTGCCAGGGGCGTGGGAGTGAAAAGGGAAGGGGGAAAAGGTTTCCCAACCAACACCAAACAAACAAAAACCCATGTAAAAAAAAAAGGGGGGGGAAAGCGGGGGGGGGTGAGGGGGTTGCAAAAAAGGGCTGTGTGAAGACAAGGGGAAACGAGGGGGGGGAAAGGGGGCCATCGGGTTTATCTTTGGGAAAACGATGGAAAAACCCACTAGGATTCGCATCTTACCAGGGGGGAAGTTTGCACATGCAAAAAAAGCAGTGAGAAGGGATTGGGGAATCATCTTTGAAGGGCGCCCTCCGGCCCAAGGACTGACTTCTAGGGGCAGTTGGTGGGGGGGGGGGGAATCATCCCCCAAAACCGTTGGGGGGGGGGCCAACCAAAGCCTACGAAAGGAGGAGAGAAGGCGTCAATCCGGGAAATGTATAATACCAACGGTTGAAAAAAAAAAAAGAAGTACCTTTCTTCTTTGATTGACCTGGGGAAGGGACGGGCAGGGGGATGTGAGAAAAAAGGGGAAGAAACGAGGGGGAAAAAAAGTAACAGTGGGGGGTTGGAAAAAAGAGAAAAAGGGATGTTGGGAAGATCCCGCAAATTATGGGAAGCAAGGAATCATGTCGGAAGTCTATGGGGGGAGGGACGAAACCAACAAAAAAAGTAAAACATAGTTATAAAAGGGCAAAAAAACGGGGGAACCTGGACTGTTTAAATGGAGGAAGGTGCCCAAACATGGATGGAATGGCCGTCGGTTCTGGAGAAAAAGGGAAGGGAAGTGATCGAAACGGTGAGGGTGAAAAAACGTGTAAGGGGGAACAGGGGAACCGTGGCCCTCGCCTCCTGGCAAGATTGGGGGACACATATCGGAGGGAGGTTTGACGGGGGGGGAGGGAGGACTCCTGGAGGGGAGGGAAGGAGAAAAACCCGTGGTGGTCACAGAAAACAGGAACGGAACTTGAGGTGGGCCCGCAGGCCCTCCAAGACATCAGGCCCGGGGTTGGAAAAAAGGGGAAAAAATGGGGAGGCCAATGTAGTAAGAGGGAAGGGGAGAGGGGGGGGGGGATGGGGGGCCAACCCCGCAATAAACCAGGAGGCAGCGGGAAACCCTGTCGGGTAATAAGGGTAACTGACTATAAACAAAACAGTAGAGAAGAAAAGACTTTATCTGATTGTTGGGGGGGGGGCAAGTTTATTTTCTCCAAAAAAAAAACAAAATCTATCTGCCTTCTTAACTCCACTGAAAAAAAAAAAAGGGTAACTCAGAGTGATCTAGGGGTTGAAAGCAAATTGAACTACGTCGTTAGAAAAAAGGCAGAGACGTGACCTGGTTCATACAAGACGAGGGTTATTTCGAAAATGGAGGGAAGGGGTAACCAGTGACGACTTAATCAAAAAAAAACGGCAAGAAAAAACGGGACGGGGGCTTGATAGGGATCCCAGCCTAGGTACTACCTTAAAATAATACATCAAAAGATGTGCTATGCCGCCCCTAGTTGCAAAGGGAGGGGCTGCTGGGGTGTTACTAACAACGGTCTAGAAGCAAGGGTTCAAGGGGGTGACCTTCGTAAAATGTGTCAGATCCTCGGGAAAAAGATCCTCAGATTGGGGGAAAACGGTCCCAAATTGGGGAGAAAGGGACCTACATGGTACGGGGGGGGGGGGGGGGGGGGGGGGGACTCTGACAAGTGTCCCTTAATGTCTCAAGAGTGGAGGGGAAAAGCCCGACCAACCAGGAGGAGAGGAAAGGGGAGGTGTTTCGGGAAAGGAGTCTCGCAACAAGTGGTCCAGTAGCACGGCTGATCGGACATTTGTTCGGGGTCAGGTGAGGGTGGTCGCGTGGGGCTCCCCGAGCGTCTGAGAGAGAGGCTCGCAGGCTAGGGGAGGGGGGGAAATCTACAAAAAAAGTGGGTTGCCTCTCCCTAGGATCTAGGTAGCCGTTACTCTTCAACGGAGGTCATCAGCGGGCAGTAGAGAAAAGGGCGGGAGCCGGCGCAACTACTAGGAGAGGGGAAAGGGGATGGTGGATAAAGGGGGGAAAAAGTGAAAGAGAAGAGGTAGAAGTCGCCCATGCGCTGGTCAGACGGAAAGGTCATTCCCCAAAGGGGCCGTAACGGGGGAGGGTCGCCGCTACTGAGAAACAAATAGGGGAGGGACGTAAAGCATGAACAAAAAGATAGAACTGGAAGGGATATCTTGTCAAAAAAAGGGAATAAAAAGGAAAAGAAAGAAGATCTTGGCATGGGAAAAACGTCAGAAGATGTGGGTGAAAGGGAATAGAAGTTGGAAAAAAAAAGCCCGGGGACGAACGGCTTGGGGGGAAAATCTCGTGTGAACTTCTTGGAAACTCTATCAGTAGGAAACGCGAGGAGCTGGGAGAAAAAAACGAAATCCCAACAAGATCAACAGCCATGCCATCGCGGAAGAAGTTGCAGGGACGGCGAACCACCAGCCCTGGAGACGCGGCGAGATGAAGAGAAGGCAGCCGTCATAATATAAAGGCAAGCGAGAAAAAAACTTGAAGAAAAGAAAAAAGAAGCGCGACCGTTCTCCGGGAAAAGGATAGGGGCAGGAAGCGACGACCCGAGCCAAAGGAATTTAAAAGAAGGAATTACCATGTGCTAGTCAGACTTCTGGTACCGAAATATATAGGGATAGATGGGATGGTTGGTCTTGCTTTTCAAGAGAGGAAGGAGATGATCCGAAGGGAAAGGGTTGCTAGGAAAAGTCAAGTGAGGAAAAACCCTTTGTGAAGAGGGTTGACGGAAAGAAACATAGAAATCGGGGAGAAGAGCCCTTAAGGAGGGGACTTAAACCAAATTTTCATCGGAGGTTAGAAACATATCCAATCCTTATAAAACACGGGGTGGGGGATAGGGGTGACAGCGAGGACGGGTGTCAGGATAGTGAGGGAGGAAAGTCTGGAGGGGGAAAACAACTTCGGGGAAAAAGGGGGCGTTGAAAAGCGCAATAAAGGTCCGTGTCTACAAAAACCCGTGACTTAAAGGAGAAAAACTGTAGGAAGGATTAACCCCAAGGTAAGAGAAGATCGAACCGGCGTGGGAGGGCGCAATTGGGGGAAAATCTTCATTCTTGGACTAGAAAAACGGGGGAGTCACTAAGGGGAGCCCTACGGGAAGGAAAAGAGGCCGGGGGAGGGGGGGGGGAGACTACTGACCAAACATCCGACAACGAGTTGCTAGGATACGTTGGGGTGAATAGACGGGGGTGAACGATAAGAAATTTGATTGAAAGACAATCCTTGAGGGGACTGGGGAGGGGGGGGGGGGGAAAATAGCAGAAAGAGGGGGGGCAATGCCCAAGGAAATTGCACATCCCGTACGGGCACGTATAGACTTGGGCATTAACACAAGAAAGAAGGGGGACTTTACAACGGGGTATAAGGTCAGCGTACATGAAGAAAAGAAGGACCCGACCAGGAGAAAAAGACTGGAAAAGGGATCACAGATGGTGGGATAGGAAAGGCCTGAAAGACCAAGAAAAAGGAAAAGACTCAGAAAGACTATCTCTCAAGAAAGAGGGAAATTTGTCAATGGGCGGCGAAAAAGATAACGGGAAGGTGCACGGGAACCACCTTGTACATGTGCCATAACTATGAGGACTTCTAGGGAAGTCAGGGTGACGCCAAACTTCAGCCGCCAGAAAAACCACTTCGGAGGCCTTTAGGCCTATCACACACTCAACATAGGAAAAAAACATTAAAGAGGGGATGAAGGGAGCAAAAATTTCCCGGGGGCTGACCGAGTCCAGCCCGAAGAAAAAAGGCCATAGGGGGGAAAATCTCGGTCATGATTGCAAAAAAGTGTAATGCCATACAGGTGGGGGCACTGCTTGTAGAAGGGGAAAGGAATAGTGAGGACACAGGGAGCGGAGAAAGTTTCTAAGGCAAAAAATGATGCTTCCTCACGGGTTTTGCCTTCATGTTATAGCGAAGGATGACGAAATATCTTCAGACGAAAAAGGGGGAGCTATGTGTTAAAGAAAAAAACGACTTCGCTACGGATTTTGGCAACTCTTAAACCAGGAGTGACCAGTTCCAGAGGCACCAACCGGGGGAGACGACTCGTAACTGTTCGGTCCTTCACCGAAATTGAAAACCACCTTTAATAGGAAAATGACCAATGACTGAAAAAAAGAAAAAGAACCTAGAGTCACTAGACCAACATCAAGAAAAAGATTCAGGAAGAAAAGAGTACCAAAAGGAAGCAAAAAAAAAGGAAAGAACAGTCTTGAAGGATCCTTCCATACAGACAATGGCCGGGAAACGGAAAGGAATTGTCTTTCCCTGGGAAGCTCTGAAGATACTCCCAAAACGGGGAGGGGAGGGAGAAAGTGAATAGGGAGGGAAAAAGAAAGGTTACGATGGGTAAGGGGTCGCAGGCCATGGGGGCTTTAGAGTAGGAAACGACAGGGGGTTTATGTTGTGGAGGTAATTTTAGGGAGTAAATCATGATTAATAGGGAAAGGAGGACGGAGGCCAATGGGAGGAGTTCGGGGGGTCTATTTTGAAGAAATTATGGGGTTGGTGGGGTTTTGTGGCAAGTGGACGGGTTGATGTGGAGGGTCGATTCTGGGAGTAAAGGGGGGTAAAGGGTGACGGAACCCCTCTCAAGGAGAAGGACGTGTACTTCTGGTTTGACAACATATCCAAAGGACATTCCGCGAAAAAGAAGCATGGAAGTCAGAGGGAAAAAAAGAAATACCCGCCGTCCCAAAGGGAATGAGAGGAAAGGGAGATCAGCGCCCCCCGAAGGGGTCGTTCAAGAGACAACCGAGGCTGTCAATCATGGACACCTGGAGAAGGAACCGTTGAAGAAGGGGGGAAGGGGGTCCCTATTCAAAAGAGGGGGGGAAGGGAAGGGGATGGTAAGGGGGCTACCTACGAGACGGCCGGTCTAGGGGTTTGGAAGTTCTTGGGGGGGGAATTGGGTGAACTAATAGTCCAGAAGGACGGCCGAAGGAAAAAGATGTGGTCGAGCGAGAATTGGAGACCGGAAAAACACGAGTCTGCACAAAGGTTGATTGTCATAGGACCCTTATGTAATGTGGGAAGAGCGTAGACACGCAAAGGGGGAGGAAAGGCCCAGTCGGGGGGCTCAGAATGCGAGGGTGGACCTTTTCTTTTGGAAGTGGTTAGCTTAGGTCCCGTGGGGACTAATCCATAAGGGGGAGGGGGGGTCGAAGGAAAGAAGAAGGAGAAGGTTTATCGGGGAGGAGGCCTCTTGGGGTTAGACACCCCCGTTGGGAGGGTCGCAAAACTGCTGTTGTGGCAAAATTGCCGCCCACGAAGATCCGCGGGAGGACGGGGAAGCGGCCAAATGTATTTAAAAGAGGAAAGGGACTTATAAGTTGGGACAACCAAGCAAGAAAAGAATAGGGTGAGGCAATTAAAAGAGTAGCGATAAACAACAGGCGCGAGGGAGGGGTGGTGGTTGGGAAGGGGGGGGGAGAGAAAACAGGAGAGTGGTATAGGGGAAAAAAAAAGTCCGCCGGAGACGGTAGAACTAATATAGGGTGTGACTAACCTTTGCAATAAGGGAGAGGTAGCTCGGTCAAAGGGGGATTGGGGGATACGACGGGTTGGGGGACGAATTAAAAAAGAAGCGATTCCCAAAGTGAAATAAAGCTGACCTTAAACTGTCAACTGGACAAACATACTCGGAGGATTTGGCTCCCCCGGGAGAGGGGGAAGAAGAATTGCCCACAAAGGAAGGAAGACTGGTTTAGAGAAAACCGGAGGCTACGTGGGGGGGTCCTTTTTTGTATAAAAAACAGGGAGATGTGTGTGAAGCCCATTCGGTCTAAGAAGGGGGAAAAGGAATAGATCAATATAGTACCCAGTATGGTGAGGGGAACACAAAAGGGGGATCCCTTTTCCGAAAGAAAAGGGAGAAAAAAAGTAAATCGGAAGTACGTCGGAAGAGTAGGCAAGAAAGAAAAAAAATCAGGAAAGAAACTGGGGAAAAAAAGGGTGTGGGGGAAACAGAAGCACAAAAACCCTGCGCCTGGGAGAAAAAACAGGGGGCCTCTCTGTATACGGCTCACACAGGGGGGGTAGGAGTTCGCCTTCAAAAAAAAGGCGGAACGGGAGAGGGGGATAGAGGCAGGCAAGGGGCTGCGACGGCACGGCCGTTTGGAGGTAGACGGACGCTGACGAAGAACTGAAATGGAAGGGGGGACGTACGACGCGAAAAGACCCGGGCGGTGGTAGGCAACAGGAGGGGAAAAGGAGTCCCAGGGAACGAGAAGGGGAAGCTTGGAAGGGAAAAAAAAAAACCCCTGGCCGGAGGAAGAAAGGGTCTCCCTAGCGGAGTTCATATACTTCGAATCGGGTCAAGTCAGGAGTCACGAAAGGGCTGAAAGGGGGGGGTAAAGAGAAGGAGGGGGGGGACACGAACAGCTAGAATTTTCAGTCAATACGGAGGCAGGCAGAACAAACAGCCGGAAGGACTCAAACAACAACTTGGAGGAAGGAAAGAAAATAGTATGGGTGAAGATAGTCCCGGCTAAGTGAGGGGGGAAGGGGGAAAATAGGGAAGACTAGCGGGGGTCGCACAGGTGTATAGTTATAAAGTAAAGGAGGGACTTACGGCTGGTGGGGAAATGACATCATGAAGTAGATGACACACCCCTTCATCGGGGAGAGTGAGACGATCGGAAAAGAGGGAAAATAGAGGAAGTAGGGGGGGGACTCGGTCGTGGACCAAGTCTTTTCCTACGGGATGAACCCAAGGGGGGGTTTAGAGACGAAGAGGAAAATGGGAAAAGACTAAAATCGTCAATCTCCTAATAAAAAAGGGTGATCTGCAAAAAACTTCCTTGCCTACATGCCCCTTAATCAGAGGAAGAAAAATTAATCAGCAGGAAGCCAGTGGGAGCAAAGGAAAAATAGAAAACCGGAAATGGAAGGTTCCGGTGAATAAAGATATAAAAGTAGTGCTATTCGACCGATGTGAACCAATGGGTATTTCATGGTTTGGGAGGAGGGGGGAAGGGGGGATAAGAAATGAGAACTATTAATCGATATGGGCGGGAGGGGAATCGATCTTATAAATTTATTCACTGCATGGGGAAAAGAAGTTGGGGTAAGGGGTGAAGACCCCATTATTAGAGGCACTTCTCGAAACGGGGAAAGGTCACCACCTACAAGAAACCGGCAGAAAAGGAGAACCAGAAGAAAGCCCTTTTTTCTAATACCAATCTCTTTGGTCGGGGGGGGGTCATGGATGTTAGGGAGTCACAGATCGCGGAGACAAATACTACCGGAGGGGGGGAGGATCGACGCAATACAAACTGGTGGTGGGGGCAAGTTGAAAAAGTTCTATGGTAGAAAATACAAGGAGTCCAGGTTAAGGAAAAAAATACTGGGTAAAGACGGAGAGACCTTAATTTCTAGTGGAAGGTTGGGGGGGGCAATCTGATTAATCAATAGGGGCAGAATACGGATTCAGGGGGAAGGGGAGACCGACGTCATCTTAAGGAAGGGGACGTTTGATACCCTGTCCCAACAAGAAGAGAAGAAAGGGAAGCATAAGTTGAAGGATCATTGGCCTCGATCATTTTCCCAGAAGAAGGGAACGGCTTTGCCAGAAGGAGGGGGGGGAGGGGCGTGGGGGGGACAAATGATATCGGAGAAAAACACTCGCACCAGTACATTGGTGGCCAATGGGAGGGTCAAGGACTTAAGTACTGGTTGGCGGCTGGGGGGGGGGGGGAGGAAGAAAAAAAAGAGAAGTGAACTGGGGGGTACAGGGGGTCTATGTAGAGGGCTTACAAGAAAGAAGAAACGGATCAAAGCGAAGGATCCGAGGGAAAAAATGAGTAGGCAATTATTCCAAGGCCAGAAAAGTCCACGAAACGTCAAACCGAAAAAGGTCTAAAGAAAAAACGGACGGGAGTGTATCCCGCAACCGGAAATGTCCTCACAAAGATTCTAAGGGGAGATACCACACCGGGGAAGTCCCATTGGGAAAGGGGACCCAAAAAAAACAGGGTTGTCAAGGGGAATAAATCTTCGCGGGGTCGCGGGGGGGGGGGGGGGTCCGGCGGGAAAAGAAAAAAGGAGCCGAAAACTTGGGTATGAGGCCACCAAGACTCCAGCCCAAAAACCTGGGCAACCCCCATCGAAAGAATTAGAGTGGAGGTCAGGGGGGGGGATAGAAAGTCACAGAGCCAGTACAGGCAAGGAAACGTGGAAATCGGGAAAAAATCCGAAAGAAAACAAAATCCATGGGTACTGCTCACAGCCGTGCAAGGATGGAGACTAAAACGAGGGGAGAAAGCTTCGTCCGGGGGAGGCCACATGAACGGGTGGGCCTCGGACGTACGAAGGGGTTTCCTGGGCGGAAAAAGAGCAGTAGATGAACGATAAAAAGACTGGGCAGAAAATTGGTGAGGAGCTGGGGGACAAAATCACAAGGTCATCTGAGATAAGGTGTTGGGCAGAGACCCGGCTTCAACCACCGAGGAAATAGAATAGCCCTCTTTGAACAACCTACCCTGGAAAAAATATAGGAAAATGATCGACCAGACTCAA
>Ga0179593_1456112_pt1 | contig 14718 bp, 12 predicted proteins | sample CZODoug2_1_08_16_FD_185931 | JGI IMG/M metagenome (GOLD analysis project Ga0179593, IMG submission 185931) | Vadose zone soil fungal communities from Angelo Coast Range Reserve, California, USA - CZODoug2_1_08_16fungal (PacBio error correction) | ecosystem: Environmental > Terrestrial > Soil >...
CTCCTTTCTTTTTAGGCGGATGGGGGTGTTTTTTTTCAAAAAGACTTGTAAAGGTAAATGTTCTGTCCGGGGATTATTCTTAGAAAGAGTAGGGGTATCGTCGAGGGAGAGAACCCAGATGGAAGAAAACCTCAAAGGTGTAGTCTATGAAAAGAACCAAAAACACCTATGAACGTTAAGGATCAAAGCCGCGCCAAGGGGGGATAAAGGGGTCGTGGTATACGAAGGAGGAGAAAGTGCTTGGAAAGCACGTTTGCAGGCGGATAAAGGCATACTCAAACCAATAAGGGGGCAAAAATATGCCTAGATAATTTATGACGAAAGAAATTCCTAAGGTCGCAGACGGGCAAGGCAAAAAATCGGGCGTTTACGAATTAGGCGAGCGACGCGTTAAGGCCAAACGATCAGCCAGAGACCTCCGCAAGGAACTCGGAAAGGGGGGGGGCCTTTCCGCAGCGAGGAAGCTCGGCGACTGCAAAAAATCTTTAGGGACGGGAAGCCCGAGTCTTGAATTGCGGATGAAAACGGCGATGAGGAATGAAAACGGCGACGCGCGACCAGGGCTCAGAGAGCTACTTACTGGGACGGCTGCTCAAGAAGGCCTGTCGGGGGGTGCCTTGTGTGCGTCTTAGAAGCTCGCGGGGACGGATAAAATCGAATCCGTGAAGGAGTACGTTTCTCTCTTGACTGCGTGTGTAGGGGAAACGCGCTCCTTAGAGTCTCGTCGCTACTAGAAAAACTTGGAAAAGGCGGCACGAAAGTTCGGGGATAGCCGAGGGTTATCCCTTCTGCGGTGCATAGACACCTGCGATAAAAAAAGGAGGGAGAGAATTGCAGACCGAAGGAAGTGGAGCTCTATTTTCTGGTCGGATCGAAGTACAGAATAATCGAACTGTGAAAAGGTAGGATGGTCGACGGGACTTCCTACTTTAAATTCCTAAGGCTAAGTGGAGTAGGGGGGGGGGGCATGTAGTCTGGTGAAAACTACGCTTTGGGGTCCGAAGAGAGTTTGCAGGAAGCGCATATGAGGGGAGAGCTGAGGGCAACGGGGCCTCACGCAGTAGGAGTAGGGAGGTGGAAAGGAAAGCGAAAAGAGGGGTGATTTCTATCTTCTGTAAGAAAGCGTACCTGAGTTCAATCACGCGCAGAGGAGAAAAAAAAACGTCTTAACCCATCTGGTTCGAGGAATTGATAGGGGGGTAGTCATATGGCGAAAACGAGGACGCGCGTCGGGGAGGTTATCATGAAGCAAGCGGACTTTCTAATTCTCGCACGTCTAGTCGGCTCACTGGGATCTTGTGAGCTTGATTCGAGAAAAGATAGGTCCATTATTCCAGGGAGTATTAGCAGAAAAATAAAGAGAAAAGAAAAAGGCCAAAACAAAAGAAAAACAGAGAGAAAAAGGAAGAAAAAAAAAGACACTCTACAAAGAAAAACAAACTTTTCCACCCCACACAAACCCGCTGTTCTTACTCTGAAAGAATACACAAAGATAAGGATTCTAACGGGAGGTCGCTTGGGGGCTAGGAGGATTTTCCAGTATCGATCCACGTCGTTCTTCTCTAAGGGTAATATCACTGGAATTGGCGGCTGGGGCTTCTAGAGAAAAAATCGATAGGGCAGAAAATCTAGGCGGGACTTCGAGATAACGCGCGCTTAATAGCGCAGGGAAATCTATCAAGGTCGAGACAAGGGAGCGTAGGAGGTAAAAAACGTCTATCGGACAGAAAGAAGGAGATACGGGGAGAGGGGGCTCGCGGGCGTTTGGGGGGGAGGTGAAGAAAACGGGGCGACTGCTCTTCAAAAAAGTCTCTTCTGTTCAGCCTGGTTCTATTACATCGCGCGGTCTCGTGAGTTTACTTGTTCTAAGAAATACGGGGTAAGGGAGAGGAAAGGAGAGGGAAAGAAGCGGGGGGGGAACGCTCAATATAAAAATAACAGGGCCAGCAACACTCGAAGCGTCTAACTCTCGGTTCTGTGTGAAAAGAAGGGGAGAGTGGGACGCGATCTGGGGGGGAGGGATTTCTTCTGGTGGGGCAAGATTCGGAGTCTCACACGCGTGGATAGCAAACGAAACCGAGAAGGAACTCCCTATTTGCTGCATGCGACACCGTTCCGCCTTGCGGGGTAGGGGTGGAATCGGCCGCCGGCTCAGGGGAGGCAAATCGCCAAACGGCCGCGGTAAACGGGACATGGGAAGGATCTAGGGGGGCGCGTCGCACTAAGGGAGAGGGGGATAGAACCTCTCTTCTCTCGAATGAAACCTAGCGGGAAGGGGTGACAAACTCAATTCTCTCAGAAGTAGGGATTGCATGGTTTTTTATAGAGGGCATTCTGTATGTGGACGCCGTGCGGGAATATGAAGTCGTCGATTCTGGGGGGTTCAAATGGAAAAAATTGGGAATTCAAGCGAGGTGGTAATTCAATAAGGAGTGGAGGATCTCAATCGAGCGGCATCATCAAGATGCCGCGACGTCCCTCGCGCTGGGGCGGGCGATCTGCGTCGGGAGGGTTGGGTGGATCATCCGCCTAGGGTTGGACAAGCTTAAAGGCTAATTGGAGACGGTCAGGGAGAGTCAAGGGAGAACTTCGGAGCGGCCGCAGGCCGTCTAGGCAAATGCTGGGAGAAAGGTGAAGAGCTCTTGAGGGGGAGGGAAGGTTTTTTAGTAGATTGAGGGCTTGCCAGTAACTTCGGGAGTAGCGGGTCCTCCCGATGGTAGGAGGGCGGGCGGGGGGAGTCAGGCGACCTGTGCGCTACGGACGCCTTTGCCAAATGAATCAATCAACGCCTTAGCGAGATATTAGTAAGAGGACGCAGCGGGGACTCAAACAGTCGTACAAGGCGGCACTTTCGAGAGGCCTCAGAAGTAAGAGGTAGAGGAAAAACAGTAAACGCTTCCCTAGGAATGAAAGAGAGGCCTGCTCTTCTTAGGCCGCAAACAGTAGAGATTATTCCACCTTCGGAAATGTTTAGAATTATAGCTGGATAAGATTAGTACCTTCGTTCTGTTCGGGGGGGGAGGAGTGGGCAAATTTCTGAGTCGAAGGTCGAATCTATGCTCCTGGGGGTATAACCTGGCAAGGTCTATGAGTTGAGTATCGTGGGTCGCAGAAGATGAATCGACTATCTCGGTTCACGGGCGAAGCATTATTTCCGATCTCTTATAGGGCCTAAAGACGGAAGGGCCGCCCAAAAAAAACCAAACCCCCTACTCAATAACCGATCAGCGTCTATACAGGGGTTGAAATTAAGGGAGACGAAGTACCGAAGGGTGACAGCAATCGTCTACTAACAAATACAATGAGGCCAGAAAGGAAGAGGGGGCTACTCAAAGTGCCTCAAAGCGGGCATTGAGGAAAAAAAGTCGGGTTTGAAGAGGTCGTCATCAAATTCACGACGATTTTGTTCCTAAGAGATCATGACTCCATCACTGAAACTGAGTGGGGGCACTCGAGAAGAGTAGGGGATGGGGGGGAGACTACTCTCAGGGGAGGCAGAAGTGAAAGGGGGAGCAAAGACACGTGGCATCTACATGTATAGTAAGCGGAGATTACTCCTCCGAAACTAAACGCAAAAGGATCCGCCTAGAGCTGGGGCGCTCAAGAGCTGCTCTCATCGGAAAGCTGTAGGAGAGGGAGTTTGAGGACAGAGGGTACTGAGGGACTGGTTCAGGGGACGATTACGATCGTAGAGCGACGTCTGAGGCTACTAAGGATCTAAACAATTCCAGGGGGAATCAGGTATCTCAATGTCATTCTAGGGGGCTCGGGGGCCTTGTAAAAAGAAAGCAAAGAAGGTGGGTCACTGCCAGACCGTCGGACGTAGGTCGAAGAGCTCACAACAAACAACTTATTATGGGATTGATACAAACTGGAGAGGGAGAGTGAGTAAACACATATCTAGGGGGTCATAAGGGGAAAACAGCGGGTCAAGGAGGTCGACGTGGCTCCTCTATCAGAAAAAATAAATGCAGGAGATCTTCTTTGAAGATCAGACCAGAAGAAAAGCTATCGATCATGTGGTGTAGTAAAAGGGTTCTCCGCAAGTAAACTCTGACTCGAAAAAAACTGTATTCGTAAAACTGAGGATGAAAATAGGGGGGGGGGGGGGGAGGATGGGTGGTCTCTCGTGGTCACGCCAGTTGGAACTTTAGTCTTACTCGCAATGCGAGGGCGGCATTCGAGGAGAGTTGTTGCGGGAAGGCCTCGACTTCATCTACAAGAATGAAAGGAAAGGGCGGGGGAACGGAGTCCGAGCGCGAAGTGTAAAAAAATTCCCAAACGGTCGGGGAGGGCGCCCAAAAATACGCCTGGGTTAGGGCCAGGCTCGCTTTTCAGGGGAAAATCATTTCCCCGGCTGGGTTGATACGTCGGGGAATCCAGGGAAAAAAAAATCTGAGGAACATGGAGCGGCAACTAGAGAGGGAGGTGAAAAAAGACTTTTCGTTGAGAGAAACTTTTCAAGAAGGGTCGGGGGGGACCCAAAGCAACGAAAAGCAGAAGAGGGTGAAAGTGCTGAAGGGAGAGTGACTTATGGAAGGGACCCGCGTTAAAGGATTCTTCGATTGAACGTGATATCGCGGGGGAGGTGAGCGGACGGAAAAAAATTCAAGGTTGGGGGGGAAGATTAACGTGTTCCTCGGGAAAAAGAGGGCGATCGCACGACGATCTACAAGGGAACAAAGGGACGCGGGGGAAATTACGTATAGGAAAAGCAGGCTAGACACATTTATGAGTGTTCGGAGGGCAAGGAGAAAACGCAGTGAAGCTGCTTGATAGCGGGGACTCTGGGTAATATGCACTGGTTTTGGTGGGATTTTACTGGCTTGTCCCGGAGCGCGACTCGATGAAGATTGTATGCAGAAAAAAAGGCAAGCAACTGGGATCTCGATTGCTCACTGCGCGCGCGCGGGTGGTTACTTGGGTGCTGACTAAGTGGTGAATGGCGAGAATAATGGAAAAAAAGGGGGAAAGTTCGGCAAGGGAGCTGTCGGCAATTTAAGAGGTATGAGAATCAGCCTTCAAAATCCGGGGTCCATCCATTGGTTCTCCGAGGGCACACAACTACAAAGGAGAGTAACCAGACGACTTATTCAGAAAGTCAGCAGTGGGAGAATGACCAAGAGCAGTGAATATCTCTTCCTAAGATCTAAAGGGTAGTTTAAAAAGCAGATAGAAAAACCACTACGCGAGGTAAAAACTTTATTTCTTTGGTTGACGGGGGACTCGTGATGTATCCGCCACCTACACCCCGGGAAGCGGGGGGGACTCGCTCCTTATCGGGTTCGGCAGTCCTGGGGGGGGCGAGTATGAGCGGACGTACTCTTATTTTGCGCTTGGGTCGAAAGAATCGGAAGAGGGAGGCCGCACGAGGGGCTCTCTTAATGAAAAAGGCATCTCTACTATCTGGCGGACTGCTTCATGATCTCGTGGAAAAAATTATCAAAAGAGTGCAAATCGAAAGCAACGTGGTAGTGCTGGGGAGGGGGTATCTGCTCACAGGAGGTTCTTATGGGGAGTCTGAAGGGGTTGCAGGGGAAACAGGTAGAGGCGGGGAGCATCATGATATGTTAATAAATCTTTCTACAAAATGTCTCTCAGAATATTGGAGTGACGGAGGCGGGGTAGTAAGAAAAATTCTACTGCCTGATGCGGCGACTTGCGGGGCGGAATCAGGGGGCGAGTAAAGATGGGATTTCCCTTTCAGCACGAAGACACCGCGCAATAGTCGGAAATTCAAACTTTACGCCCGCCAGTCCAAAACCTTCTCCCTCGTCGGCGACGATCACGAGGGAGGGCCATTGGTGGAAACAGGGTTGGGGCACGCGGATAGCAGGAGGCGGGGGCCAAGATCCTAATTTAAAAATGCTGGCAGCGAGCAAGTAGTCCCGGCAAAGATTTCGCACGTAAAATCGCCTGTGGAGGGAATACGAAAGAGCGAGAGGGGGGGGTAGAGAGGGATCTAGGGCCATCTATCGGAGATTTTGGATATACGGGAGGGTTCACAGGCCCGACGAAACCTCATCGGGCACCTGCTGGCCTCAGAGAGAGTCGTCGTTAGAGGGGAGAAGAATGGGACGTGATTGCGGAAATTTCGGGACCAGGAAATTCGGCGTGGGAAGAGGAAGGAAGAATCCATAACAGTGGATCGTACCGGGAGACAAACAGAAAGCGGATTAAGATCGCCGGTCAGAACCGTGCCAGTTCGACGACCGGGATCCTTCTAATGAAAAAGTGACTGCGGGGTAGGGAAACGAGAATGGGCGTCTCAGAGGGGTCGGGAATCTCGACGAAGGCTCCCATGCTGACCACTGGTGCAGGCTCGGGAAATCGGACTTCATGGACTAAACTGGGTAGCCCATGCCGCGACGGAAAAAAGATTCGTGCTGAGAGGGCGAAAGAAGGAGGAGCACTAGACGACCTATTGAAATGCGCATGCGCGGGTTGGCCCAGCGTGATCGAAAATCGCAAAAGCCGCCAGAGGAGAAAAAAGTAATTACCAAAGGGTTTCGGAAAAGAGGAGGCTTTTCTTCCCAGCCGGCAAAGGTCAAGAGCGCACATCGGCTCTCTTGCCAGGAAAAAGGGCACCCGGCGGGCACGCTCCAGGACAGGCTACCAACAAAAAGGACGCGCGCAAGATGGGGGGCATGGGGCGTATTGTCCCGAGCGCGTGCGATCAAAACACTAAAGTTTCAAAACTAAAGTGGGTAATAGATCGGCCTGGGAAACTGCGTACGCTGGCAGCAGGCATCAACGGAAAATACTAACAGGGGTAGCGGGGGCACTTCGCGGGGGGGACGGGATTTGGGCGTCGAAAATGGGGGGAATGTTGACTAGGTGCAAAAATTGTTTCGTGTAGGGGGCTAACACACCAGGGCGCCTGCCTGTGGCGGGTTAAAAATATTGGTAAAACTAATTCATAAGGGACAGGAGGGAGTGGGGGTATCGGTCTACCGGCCGAAAATGGGGCAATACGAGAGGACAAGATTTTGAGGACGGGGTCAGGAGCGCTCCGTTTAGTAGGCGCGAGAAAAAGCGAAAGCGAACTGCGCTTGAGGGGTCAATCGAGGTGGGTCATTGTATCGGGAGGGGGTCAAGGGTCTGAAAGAGTTGAAGGCTTCAGGTCAGTTATACAGACATTTGAGAAGTGCTGGGCGATGGCAAGCGCTTTCCTACTTGATCATTAACCAAGGGGGAAATAGGGTTCTTCTTAACACGTCGTTAAGAAATGTCTGAGAATCATAGGAAAGATGTCTTGCTGGTCGGATTACTGGCGTAGGAGTCTTGCTGAGAAACTTCCGGGGCCTGTCTGGTGATTGGAACCGAGTAAGAAAGCATCAAACATCAGGGGGTAACGGACATCGACGGGGAGAGACTAAAAATCTGGTCTCCAATCTGTTCATTAGGGCTGGGTGCGGGGTTGTCAAAAACTCAGGACCCGGGACTCTCTAAACTGCCTGGCGTCAACGCGCAGTTGCGGTGGTCGTCGGCTGTCACGAGAAAAAAGACATCCTCATACGAGGGGAATTCTCCCATCAAGAAAGCCCGCTTGGGAACAAAAGATGACACGTGATTTAGAGCCAAAAAAACCCTAAATGTCGGGAGGATACCTGATTATCAACGTGCTTGGGCTAGTTTAAAGTACTCAGGGCAGCTCGTAGATCAGTTCCCACGCGTGAGCGAGGGCGCGCTTTTGGAACGAACCCTGGTCTGACTAACAGGGGGGGCAAAAGTACCGGGGCGCCTAATGGCTCGGCCCGAGTGGAGAAATTTGTCGAGACACCAGGACGAGTCTGACGCGAGGAGAAACGCGCAAAACGTACGCTTGCATCAGGAGACCACTCAGGTAGGCCTAGAGACGTTTTTAGTAATAAACTATTCAAAAAGGGAAGCGGGCGTGTCATACGGGACCCGTTCCGTATGGTCGTTCGCGTTCGAAATGGCAAGAAGAGGGTTACGGAATCCTATGCGGGGTAAAGGAGAAGTCTCAAGGGTAGCGTGGTTTCATCAAGAGCTACCGCTCTACAATGGCTCGAAACTTTTAAAAGCTTCATCATAGGGAAGGTGAACACGTCAGGACGGAATTCAATGATAATCTAGGGTACGGACTCAAGGCGATATGGGGGGGTTGAGCCCTTTCGCGAAGAAAGGGTGGCTGGTGTGGCCCTGCTTCAATCCTCGCGGGTAGAACAAAACTTAATATGATTAATGGAGTGCGATCTCTGACGGTTACGGCTTAGCTTTCACGTAACCGGCTGCTTCTCCAGCCCTAAGAACACAAGCCCTAGTAAGGGGAGTACCAGTGAGAACGTTTACGCGAGTATTTGAACAATAAAAAGGTGGTCTGACGTAAAAAGGAAAGTATGAGCCGACTGGTCCGACGCATGGTCTGCAGTACTCATGTTTGCACGCAGAAGGGGTGCGGGGGGGTCATCTGAAACTGTGGCGCGGAATTACGTTAATCTAAATGCAAAACTCCTATCCCTCGCCCTGAATTCAGGCTTGCTTACGCTCTGGTTTTATGGCATATCTTCCTTGGAGAAGAGAAAGGGGGGGGGGAGAGAAGAAAATGAACGTTTAAGTCCGTCTGTCTGGCGGCGCTAAGATGGTGGGAAATTTCTAGGAGAGTCGTCGGTGAACGTCTCTTACATCGATAAGACTCTGCGAAAAAAACGTGTTTGGGAAAATGTTATCTACCCTATACGGCGCTGGTGAGGCGGGTGACTAGGCCTTCAGGGCTTGCGCGCCCGCAAGACTCAAGCCGGAAAAACGGTCAATCTGCATCTTTGCGCGTAGAAAGGCTCAAGGGGGGTGGGGTAGGGACTCTCGAGATAAAAGCATTAACAGGGCGGGTAAAGCGAAACGGGAGCTCAAGTTCAAAACCGGGCAGTGAAAAACTTCCTCAGTTGTATTCAGTGAGAGGCGCGAGATTCAGTATAAAATGTCTCTCAGGAAGGACGTATGATTCTGAATAATCTTGTACTCAACTGGAAACGGGAATTTAGGAGGTCGGTGACCGAGAGAGACTGGCTGATTCTCTCTAAGGTCAGGGGGGGTTAAAAAAGGGGGTCTGCGTCGTCCTCAGCGCTAGAGTCGGCGAAATCTAAAAAAAATAGCGGGGGGAATAGTGAGCACAAAAAAAAGAACTCGGCGGCTTCAATCATTCTTATCGTAAGGGAGGAAGGCTCGTAAGTTCAGCTTGAAAGGCTAAAAATAACTTAAAAAAAAAGGACGCATAAGGCAGCTTCAGACGGGAAAGAAGGTCTTGAAGGTTCCGTCTGATCAGAGAGGTCCGAAAAGGACAGGAATCTCTGATTGCTTGGGAGGTGGAAGTGGAGACGGGGAATGGCCGGTTCTCGAACTAGCCCGAAACGAGGGCAAAGGGGGGTAAACGGGTTCCGAGAGGTATTGCTGCGGGGACCGGTTTTTCTTTGGTGCTGGGGTAAACGGAACTTGGGTGGGTAGTGTGGTTGGGGGGGGGGATCATTCTCGATTGTTAGTTGAGATTCTCCTGCCTGAAAAGTAGGGACCACGCTCGGACTAAACGATGGCATTAGGAGAGACGCGGGACTGGTTCCTTTTTTCCTGGGTCCGAGATCGCTCGATCCGTATGCGAAATTTCGAGCCTAATGGGTGAGCCGAATCGAGAAGGAGATTCAAACTCGAGACTTTCTTGTCAAGACCGGAGACTTTCAGCAAGCTAACGTTCCGAGGAAAAAAATGAGGGGGTCCTAAAGGGTCTGCTCTATTTTAGGCTATTGGGTTACGAGGGGCTATTGAGCATTGATCTTCTGGGGCGGCAAGTCGCGTTCGAGTACAGTAAGGGGGGCCTCTGGGTGGGGGCTAGAAGGCCTAAAAAAGGGCTCGCACCTCAGCGGCGTGAGCGAATCCGCGGATCGAGGCGCGTTGACCAGGGGGTCGGTTGTTACTTTATTTCATAAACTGAGAGGAGGACAAGCAAGCTGGCTTCTCGCGGAAGCGCTTGTACGCAGGGGCGCAGGGAAAAATCTAGCAGAACGATCTGGCGAGTCTCTAGTTCTTCAAATCAAAGCAAGGAGAGGTCTAGGGGGATGTTGCAAGCGACTTAGACGGCGAGTGTCTTGAGCCTCAAGTGGAGAGGAACTAGCGTTTTCTAGAGGGGGGAGGACTCACAATGGCCGAAGGGGGGGGTGGGAGGCGTTGAATCATGCTGCCTTCAGCGCGGGGTGAAAAAATAGATGTTAGTAATCTCTGCCACTCCTCTAGTTCTCTCGCGGAAAATTAGATAGGGAGACAACCGGCTGGCGATGCATCTGACTAAACTTTCTTGACTCGGGGGGGGATGTTGGGCTCTCACTGTAGGGATAAAACCCTGCAGCCGATGCTGTCGAGGAAACTCTACCTCCCTCTATAAGCCAATCGGAGACTGTCCTCAAACTTGAATTCAGCCTGCGGGCCCATATTATTCCTGGAGCCGGCTGATTGCTGTGGAGAGGTCTTGTACTAAGAGCCCTAGCAAGTAACTTCAGAGGAGTCGGGTGGGATAAACGCCAAGTATCTAGCTTCGTGGGGACTTCTGCTCCGCGTAGGACTAGGAGCACTCTGAATCGCCAGATAGACGTCAGCAAGTCCGAGAGTCGGCTTTGAATAAAAGTAAGAGCCGTCGTCGACTACGGGACCTTCTTAATTTTCTGCCCAGTCAAAGATCGTGGGAGGGAAAGCGAGAAAGGTGGACTCGGGGAGCATTGGGTGTGAAAACCTACGTTCGCTCAGTAGGTCAACAAGGGGGCCGACGAGGGAAGCGAGCTCAAACTGCGCAGGCTCGGCTCACAAGTCGTCGGGTGACGCCAGGGGGGGAGGAAGGGGCAGTCGAATGCCTAGTGGGGGCGGCCGGGGTTACTACGAAAAAAAAACTAAAAGTGCGGGGGGAGAGTAGGGGAATGGTCGACGTCCTTCTCCGCCGCCGAAGGGAGCAGCCGAGGAGAGAACTGGGGGGTGACAGCGCGTGTCTAAATAAAGCTAACTGAGGAGGCGCGGAAATGCGCAGTTCGTGAGCGTTAGGGGGCGGGGGGGAGGTAAAAAAAAAAGAGACTCGGGGGCGTCGAGGCGCTTACGTCTTTCTAACTACGCGCCCAGGACCAGGGGGGGGAATCGACGTAGGTCGACCTGGCTCCGAGGGTTGCGTTTCTAGAGTATATCCTGTTGCGCGTCAAGAGTCTTAGGACGGCGATACGATCGAGATAAACAACAAACTGGGGACGGGCTAGCCTGTCTCTTTCGAGTGACCGGGGCGCGCGGCACCAGAGGGAACTGAGGTTTAAATCCATCGAAAGCGAAAGAAGAAGCGGCATTGTCTGTTAGAAGGGGGACTGATTCGATCAGAATGCACTGAAGGAACGCCGCAAGTACGCACCAGGGAAAAAGATATGCGTCGCGATTGCCGCCGCGAACTGATGGGCGAAGGCATCACCACCAAGTCGAAGAGGTCTGCTCTAGGGGAGATCGGTTCGGCGGGGCGAGGCTGGAAGTTACGACCGGGGGGGGACCTTCTTAAAGCAAACGATGGAACGAGATGGCGCGTTCGCGGGCGGGCCGTGGGCCCCATAAAGGTGGTCAGCTTTTCCTACTGCCGACGGGGCGAAAAGTTCGGCGTCGCGGCGCGGGTCGGGGGGCTCAGGAATCGAAGCCATGTTGAAGAAAACATGGGTCGGGGAAAAATCGAGGGATTTGGGGGATTAGCTGGGAAAACGAGTCTCCAGAGAGCCGACTGAAGATAGACGGTCGTGGGAAACTAAAGTGGCTGGGAAAAGTATGTTCGAGGGTGAACGCACGCGACCGTACGAGAGTCGAGGGACTGAGAGAGGATACTTGCGATAGGGTCGTAGGGGAGGGAGAAGAGTCGCCTCGACTGAGGGGGGGGGGGGAAGAGGGGGTTCACTCAGAAAGGCGAAAAAAGATCTCGTCTTGTTCCAGAGGGGGGGATTCTACTCGCGCGGCGAAATACGACATTCGCAGAACAGAACGCGGTACCAGAGGGAAAAGAGGACCGAGGGCTATCGCGTTCTGAAAAAGGGGGAGCGGGCGGAATAATGCTTTTCGATGCGGCAGGTTGCTATGAGAGTGCAAGGAGGAGAAGGGGGTGTGGGTGAGGGGGGGACGGGTGTTGGCCGACTCTGGAGTCGACAGAAAAGGAAGGGGGGTACGCTTCCGTTTACCTTCTTTTGACGGCGCAGAGAGAAGTCTCGCGCATAAGGGGGGGGGAGGGGGGGTCTTATGTTGCTAGCGTTCAGGTTCAAGCGATCTAAATACAGCTATCTGAAAATCGACGTGAAAGAGAGGGAAAGGGATCCTATTCTAGCGAAGGACAGCTCCAGTCCCTCGAAAAAAAAAAAGTGAAGTCGATTTTCGCAGAGGGGGTCCTGGTTCAATGACGACGAATGAAATGCATGAGTTCAAGGATCGAAGCGTTAGGGGAGTTACTACGCGAGGACACCGGCGGCTCTTAGTCTGTGGAACTTTGGGAAAGAGAGGTAGTTCGACCCGCTTTCACACGGATCGGAGAGTAAGAATGTCGAATGACAGGAGAGTGGATCTTCTGGAAATCTGGGGGGTCGAGACGCGCAAATTCTCCCATCGGGTGGAAGATACCGAAGGGGACTCTTTCTAAAATCGGTCAGGGCTCGGCGCACTCAATACCCAGGTATACCGCAAACGAGGGGGCCCCGGCTCAGAGCGGGGTATCAACTTCTGAGGCTGGAGGAGGGGGGACCCGTCCTGAGGTCCGTGGCTTGGGAAAGGAAAAACTTCGGGTCGCCCGAGGTATTGCGAAGGTCGGGGCGGTCGGAGCTCTCAGGTCAGCGAAGGAGGGGGCAAAAAAGACGGCGGTTGAGGCGCAGGGCAAAAACGCCGCTCCCCCAAGCAGCGTCGTACGGCGGATTGCTTTCTCCTTTCAGGGGGCTAAGCGGCGGGGCGGCTGATATTGAAGACCTCGCAGGCAAGAGGCGCAAAAAAGTCGTCGGCGACCGGAGAGCTGAGGAATGTGAGGGAGACAGAGAGTTGGGGTTCACAGAGGGAACACGTTTGCAAAAAAAGGAGTCGAAGGGGGGACATTTTTCCCGTATACAGACGGACACGTATTCCTCTCTTTACAGAGAGGCTCGACGCACGGGATGAAAACGACGGGAGGGGAGAGACCTGTGTGACGCGTCGGATCAAGGGAGGGGGGATGCGTTTGCTCTCCCTTAGAGTTCACACCCGATGCTGAGAGGGAATCAACTACGAGGAATCGCGCGAGGGGGGGCAGCGCGACGAGGGGGAGAGGGAAAAAACGAGGCGGGCATCATGTTGATCTTCTGGACATCGGAGGGAACGGGGGATGATCGGAGGCCGCAAGGAAAGGGATTGGCTCGGTCAATTCGCGCCAACACCGGAGTGAGTGGACATGGACGCGATTGACCTTAAGAAGGCATAGTCGAGATGTCAACGATTATGGAGGAGGTAATCGGTGAAAAAAATACGAGGGGGGACAGTTGATGGCGGGACGTATTCTCTCAAATGAGGAAAGTTCAAACGTGGGGAGAGGTGGTGACAGTGGGGCTGTGTCGTCAAAAAAAATTAGGGTTCAGCAAGGCTCTCCGCGAGCGACGAAAAGGCGAGAAAATATCGCAGGATCAGACGTACGACGGGGGGGGGGGAAAACTGCGGGGGTGTGGGGGCCCAGCGAGGGAATTCCCTCGATTATTCTAAAGGAGGGAAGAACGAGCTTCAGGGGATGGACTGGATTCGTATCTGGAGTGCGGGGGTGGCCCATTAGCAAAAAGAGGGGGGCCTATAGAGCATTACTATCGTCTTACGGAAAAAGCAGAGCGATTCAAAGAGCTAAACACCGCAGCAGGGCGGCTTTCTTTCTTATTTCAAAAAGGAGGGCGGGGGGCGCGCCAAGGGGGGCTAAGATCGAGGGCGCTCGAGACAGCGTTCAGAGAGAGAGTACCCAATAATGAGTTAAATCTTGGAGTCCAAACGGGCCCTCTTGAAAGGTGGTAGGGGACTCACACTGATACTGTGCCCAGAGGGGTCAATGCTTAGAAAAGATCGGGTGTAGTTTAGATGGTTAAAAGCGCTGGGGGGGTCTGTGTAGAGTTCTCTTTGCGTATAGACTCTCAGAAAGAGGGGTAAAGAAGCAATATGTGTAGGGTGTTGGCGGAAAGAAGTCTTCGCCGGGGGGGGAAACCATTCACTCTCACCGTAGAGGGACGAGAATCTCACTTTTTCTCAGGTGTTAGCAGTCATCTACGCGTGTGATCGAGGGTGGAAAAGATCGGGATGCCTGCGGAACAGAAGGGAAAAGTCAGGGCGTTCGCTGGTCAGTCCTACTTGAGTCAAGTAAAAACTGTGTGCGTTAGTTGGATGAAAAGAGGGGGGGTGTGGTATCTGAGGAGGAGATGGAACTGTCTAATCTTGAGAAGGACGGGGGAGGAGTCGAGTGTAATTGGGGAGGGAATAAGGCGGGGGTTCGAGGTCCCTCGGGGCTCGGACGTAGGCTTCATGATCTCAGGGCACCGTTCGAAAGATGGAGTACTCACCGGTTTATGAGATATTCAGTGTGTTTGCGCGGCTGGCAAGGGATACAAACGGGTTCGTCCCAAAGGGTGTGAAAGGGGGGGACATTCAGGCGCCTCCTAGAGCTAGATAGTGACAATACCCGGGGGGTAGCGACTTCATAAGTTTTCAATGACCGTG
>Ga0179593_1625348_pt1 | contig 14716 bp, 17 predicted proteins | sample CZODoug2_1_08_16_FD_185931 | JGI IMG/M metagenome (GOLD analysis project Ga0179593, IMG submission 185931) | Vadose zone soil fungal communities from Angelo Coast Range Reserve, California, USA - CZODoug2_1_08_16fungal (PacBio error correction) | ecosystem: Environmental > Terrestrial > Soil >...
ATGAATAGAAGCTGGTTTCTATAGCAGACGAGCTGGCCTCAGCCGGTGACGAAAAAGGCCTATCAAGAATGGGGGGGGAAAACGGTTGACATGAAGGGCTTCCCTCCCTGAAGCGGACAGATTAACTACACATATGTCAGAAGCCGGCAGGCTCAAGGCAAGTTCCGCAGTATTCATAGAAGGAAGGCGCGGATAAGGAAAATCATTGGCTTTAGGCAGACCCTATGCGGTGGTCGTATCGGGATGGAATTTCCCCGGGGCCATGTAGTCTCTCTAATGCTGGACCTTCAAAGGGAAAACAAATGGTCCCAAGATGAAAGGGAACCGACCTTATTTTGACGCACTCCGTCTTCATTCATGGAATGAGAAGAAGGGTAGGCTACGTAGTGCAGAGCATCTGGAGATAAGAGAGGCATTCAGGAGGGGACCTACGATCGGACATCCTATCTGTTCGAATGGGGGGGGACAAAAAGACCATAGAGGATCTTCTGCGGCTGGAGACGGACCGCAAAAATCTTGGGGGGGGAATTTACTCATGAGAGGAGGAAGATGGAGACCCATTGCTGGATCGGGAATCAAGGAAATCATGTATCCTTCAGCACGGCGGCCCAATCTATACCGTAAACTCCAAGCGGCGTGTTCGAGGCACAGTGCCACGTCCAGAAAGAAAAAAAAGGGGAATGTCCCGGGAAAAAAGCCAGGGGGTATTCCCACTAAGAAGCATACACGGGGGGGAGGGGTGGTGATTAATAGAGAAGTGAGGGCAGGGAAGGGAGAGAGGGGGCACGGTCTCTACACGTTATGAGGGGGGAGCCCCCATTCCTTGGGGAAGACCGGGGGGGGAAGTGGGACCGGTCAAAGTTCACTGGGGAGGAGAAGGATCGATTAAGAAGCTTCAAAATGTCGAAGGAGGCACAGGGTTGTAACTGAGTGTGAAAGAGGGTGTCAAGAGGAGTCCGAAATTGCCCAAGGCTAGGAAGGGGTATTTTGAGGCTGAAAGTCATGCAAAAAACGAAAGGGGGGGGGCGCTTTGGGAAGAACTTGGAGAACGGCTCGAAAACTGGGGTGGACGGTAAAGGGAGGTTCTTTGGTCACGACGTCTTTTGCTAAACTGAAGAGGGAAAAAGAGGAGCCCGTCGTGGCAAATGATCACGGGGGGGGAAGCAACTCGAGGTGCCAAACCGTAGCGGGGATGAGAGAACGAGGAAGCCCAGCGACGGGGGGATGACAAAACCTCTCAAGGGGGGAAATTAGGGAGTCCGCTGGAAGAGCCACTTCATACTGGAGGGGTTGAACTCTTTGAGTTTTGGAAGAGGAGGGATTGCCGAAGAAATCGGACTTCTTAGGGGGTGGGTTCCGTGGAAGATAAGCGTTCCCCGCCGAGAACAAAGGAGGAGGTGATCCTTTCTAAATAAAAGAAAAAGAGAACCATCCCTGGATGGAAACCTTCGACTTCAAAAGTATTGAAAGGAGAATTTTTCGCTTATTCAAGGGGGAAAGGGGAGTCCGTACGAAAAGAAATTCGTAGGGGGGGGAGAGGAATGCTTGATACCTGTGTCCAAATATTTAATTGGGGGTAGAAAGTGGAAAAGGGGGGGGTAGATAGCCCTTTAAGGGGGGGTTATTCTCAAAGGGAAAAGGGGGGAAGGTGAGAATTTTTTTTAGAGCTGAAGATACTTTAAGCCACCCAGGGCATGGAGGTCTTTAGGGAAAGCTCATCGGGCCTCGACTTCCTGTCATAAGCTAAGGGGGCAGTTTGCTAAAAGAAAGTCCACAAAGGAGTTTGTAATGGAAAAAAAACCCCCGTCAACGTGACTAGGGGGGGACGTATACAAACAGTAGAGGGGGCCATGGTTACCTACCAGGGAAAAAAAGATATTGGGGGGGAGCCTTGGATTAAGTTCAAAAGGAAAAAACGTATGGAGAAAAGAGGAAAAAATTACAAAGTGTTGCAGGGTCCCGAAAGGGGGCGCTGGCCTCATTCTGCGGGGGGGGGAAGGAGGGCCGTGCGGCGGACCATTGTAGCGGGAACCATTTCCTTAATCCGAGATAAGAGAAGCTTCCGGAAGTACGGTGGGGGGCGCCACTAAAAAGTTCCTAAGGAAACGGTGGGAACCAAGACCCGAAAGTTGAAGGAAAATGGAACACAACATCCAGCGAGTCAGACATCATTTCTAGAACCACGGTGGGGGGAAAAAAGGAACAAAGACCAGTCGAAGAAAAAAGATGGGGAAAAGAGGGGTTTGTTATCTACAGTGTAAGATAAAAAAAAGCCATACCTGAACTAGTCCCGGGGGGAAAGTTGGAGAGGGACGGGGAAGACCCGTCCAACCTCGAAAGGAGATTCAGCAGGGAAGAGAAAGGGGGACGCAGTCAGCCTGAAATGATGGAGGAGGGGGAAAAAAGACATATGTCTCAAGAAAAATTAGATGGGGCAGGAGGCGGAGAAACTTTGTGTAAAGCGGGGGGAGAAGAAAAAACGTTAGTTTACTGTGGGGACAGTGGTGGTACTTGATTTCGGGGAAAAAATCTCGCCAGAAGGATCCTTGATGGGAAGAGGAATAGGAAATGTGGATCGTTGATCTGCGTCCGGGAAATCCATCCCCAGCGAGAAAGAGACCTGTAAAATTGATAAGAGTAGTCAGGGGGGGAGAACCGTGTGGGGGATGGGTTCCATGACCGTATTGTTGCTAGTACTGTGCTTTTGAAAAAAGGGAGAGTATATTACAAAAACACTCTCATTCACCCGAGGGGAAAAAACAAGTAAAATATCGAGTCATATTGGAGGGAGGGTCACCCCATGAGAAGTCCAGTCTCAGCAACAAAAAGGGATGAACTGGGAAAGGGGCCATCAACGAGTGTTTCTCAGAAAAAGGGGGGAAAGGACTCACGCACCAAAGAGATTGCTAGGAAAAATGAAGACGCATGCCCAAGTCGAAGTCCAGCGAGAAAAAGTTGAGTGGCATGTATTGGGATATTGGTCGATGTTGGGCGCCTTTAACTACAGGGGGTTGGCAGTTGCCGAATCAATGAATCAGTCGCTTCGGGGAGGGGGTTGGACTTTGGGGGGGCCTGGTGAAAATGAGGCGAAAGTGTGGTAACTAGTACCACCAAAAAAAAAGAAGGAGCTATCAACCATAAGGAGAAAAGTTCAAGGGGGAAAAAAGCCTTTCAAAATAAGGGGGGCATACATTCCTACTAGGGGGTGGATGACCCACTATCAAGGTTACAACAAAAAGGAACTCTGGCGAGGGGTATTGCTGGCCGAGGGACCCTAAATTTTTTGGATCTCACATAAAAAAGAGACTCCGATTAATAACTCCTTCAATTCTATATGGGTCATTAAAGATGTACCAAGGAATTGAAAAAGGGGGGGGGAGAAAACAAGTGCACGCATTGGGGGGGTCGATCGAAAAAACACATTCCCGGGGAAGGGGGCTTTATTGGGGCCGAGAATTCAGCCCTTGGTGAACCGGCAACCGGTCTTTCAAATCCAGTTCGAGATCCATGATGGAAAGAGGGAGCAATACCGAGATTAAGGTCTCTGAGTCCGCTGAGGTTAGAGAGACCCCGAAAGAGAAATTAATCGCAACTTCACCCAGGAAGGTTCAGGTCGAAAAGGCTCCTTACAACAAAGAACACAACTTCGACGAAAGCTTGTCTGCGCCGGGGAGGGGGAAGGCAAATGTTTCCCCCGAGGGGGGCGCAGACATTCTTTCGGAAAAAAAAGGGGAAGTTCTTTGTGAAAATTTTCCCCTGGTCAAGGGGAGCGGTCGGTCCCGTCCCTGCCAGGTTCTGGGACAATCAAAAGTGAGAAAAAGGCATCTTTATCGTATCTAGGGTCCGGCCATGGCGAGAAAAAGGGTCAACAAGAAAGGACCCTGGAAATACTACTGTACTCGCATCCCTTATTCTAAAAAAGGTTGGCATGTACCTTGAAACGTTTTCCCTCAAGAGAAGCTCGGAGTTCAACATTGAAAGTTGCAGACCGGGCAAAATGCACCAAGAAAGGGTTGATATCGAGGAAGACGTCGGTAACGACACAAAGACCCTGGGGGGAAATGCAAGGCCTAGTAATGGTGTGTTTTTCAGAGGTTTCACTATCAAGGGGTGCCCTTGGGTTTGAGGGAGAACAGCTTAGCAAACTTCGAAAGCCTAAATCTTGGCAAGACCTATTAAAAAAAAACTCACTATTGGGATCGGGAAATCACTCTGGGCTCTTCTTTGGGGAACCCCTGTCTTTTCGTCCCACGTTCTTAATATCCCCTTCAAACTACAAAAAGTACCAGTGAGCCTAACCCAAGGCTCTCTGGACAATGGGCCTTTCTACACAGTAGTTGGGGGACAAAAAGGGAAAGGGGAAATTGATCCTATCAACAACGCTGAATCCTGCCTGGAGGAAAGGTCATCGGAAGGGAGCTAAAGAACACATAAGTCCCCTCTTCCAAGACCTGGTTTGAATTGAGAACCTGCTCACACAAGGGACGGGGGAGGACGGCCTTTTTCATATTTCAAAGGAATCACCGGAGGAGATAACCAGGAACGGAATCAGCGGAACAGCTTAGGAAATTACCGACCCCAAGGCGAGCGGGGGGGGGATTTCTGGAGGAGAACAGCGGAGAGAAGGACAACCCCCTGACCAGGGGACCAGAAGATCTTATTGTCGGGGGGCCGAGGCTTATCGGGATTTTAGGGGACATTTACTGGCCTGGGGGCGCAAGGCCCCCGAGGAAACTCGCTGAGAAGAATCACCAAAATTTGGTTGAGAAAAAGTGTGGAGTCCAGAATATTTTCACTACGGGCCGCATAGGGGAAGAGGTACTCAAGAAATCTTGCCGTGAGAAACGAAAATTAAGGAACCTAGGAGAGGACGATTGTTCAACTTTCGGAAACACTGCTGCCAGAAGAAAGGTGGGACCTTGAGGGGGGAAAGCAAAATCTAGCTCGGCCCGTCAAGTGGTTCACTGCACCGGGAAACGCTTCCAAGGACGTTCTACGGGCGGACCGGGGAGGACATGCATTTGTTTTGGCCGGGAGGAGAAGCGATATGAAATCTAAAAAGTTAACAGACCGGAGGAGAAAGTTCGTAAGAAGAGCGGTAGCAAACAGGGAGAAGACGTGAAGTCTTCGCTGGAGAGGGGATACATGTCCCTCGGGACGGATTCGACTGAGGGGGGGCCTGTCGTCCCATGGCCTCTAGGGGCTCCGGTGAGGTTTCGCTAGCAAAAAAGTGCTCCTGCCGGGGGAAGGATGCGGTAGACTTGAGAGAGCATGGTCTTGCTCGCCCTTCATGAAGTGTAAGTCGACAAGCGTTTAAGCGGAGAATTCCTACGAGTCCGAGGAGTTCGGGAAGGGGCAAATTCGTACAAAAGCAGGTAAGATCTAGGATCCGGGAGACAATGAAGGCACCTGGGCTCTTCTCAACTCGAGGAAGAAAAGTATCAGACCGGGGGTGCCTGCAGGCCTACCGGCTATTGGGCCACACATCCAGTAAAGACCAAGTAATAGATCATGGGAGACCCTTTTCTTATTTGAGATTCAGAGCATAGCTCCGGGTGCAGTAACTCAAGGAGTTGAATCCATATACTCAACAGGTCGTGCTACTGTCCTCCGGGCCAGCTTCTTGGGTTGGGAGGTTTATCTGTGCGAATTTAAAGTCTCTGACAGAGGTCGTTTCTTGTCCTTGTGATCTCGGAGGAATGAATGAACTGTTCGTATTTAATCTGTACAGATCGAAAACCAAACTTCAAGGCCTTGGGGGTTGACGAAGGTCCGAGAAGGGGGGGTGGAGCATGCGTCCCCCTTCTGAGGACAAGAAAGCTCGAAGGAACTCATATAGTTATTCAGAAACAAAACCAAGGGGTTAAGGATGATAGTTCTTTCCTCTGTTTTAAAGGAGAGAAGACGCTGGCAGAAGGGGATTCCCGCATGAAGACAATAATCGCGGGGGACAAGGTAAGTTTTTTCTAAATCAGAGAGAGGCTGCAGTCACTAAGAAGGTACGGGATTTCTTCAGACTTGCAACGCTCAACAATAAAAAGAATGGCAATCTCGTGGAGAAGGCAAACATGGGCGGAGATAGTCGGGACCTAGCATTGCTTACTTGTCTGTCGGTTGACTGAGTGTCGTCTTGGCGCTGTTCGGGCACGTTCCGTCCCTCGACCTTGTTGAGAATAACCTTCGACGGTATTCCTGGTGGTAATCGGGACATGGGTTGATACTCCACAGCGTGGGGGTTTGGGAGCCGTTTCCTAGGCTGGGGGAGTTGGAATAGCGGGGAGGAGAAACCGGGGTTCTTTCGGAGGGGTTCTTCTTAAAGAATACTCCTCCTTGAGGGCCTTCAGCAGCGGCTCATGAAATCAGGGATGTTATCAAAACCAAGGTGCGCTATCGTCGGCGCGGCAGAAAGGCCCGCAAAAAGAGGTCTGTGACCGCAGAGAAGAGATTGATAATGATCTGGTGGGTAGCAATTAACACCGCGGGAAAAGAAAGGCTCCTGGTAAATCTGCCTGTAAAAGAGAGAAGGTTTCACTTCCATGCTTCAAGGGAAGGACCCCTCGTTCCAAAGGCGCCCAGAAAAAGTTCCCCGAATGAGAATACTCGTAAACGGACACGTCGGTCCCCCTTCATTGTTCTACCTGCTTACGTGGATAGAAAAGGGAATCTTGGAATATCTGTCATATAGGGTGGAAGAGGGCCCAAACTGGGGCTGGTTATGAAACACAGAGCAAAAAGGACTTATCGGGGACAGGTTGTCTCTCCAGGGGGGGGGGTTTCCCGAGAAGGAGCGGTTATTGGGCACGGGGCCTGGCTTGGAGGGGGGGGACGGGGGGAAAAGGTTGAAGAAGCGGCGCGAAGGGGGGGCCGGGGCCTTCCTTTGAGGTCGGCACAGGAGACGTTTAAAAAGGAGGGAAAAAGAAGGGGGACTTCCGTAAAGAGAAATATGGAGGGGATGTAGTGAGGAGAAACAGGGGCACACAAGCATAACAATTGGAGGAACAGAAAGAGAAATCGCCTTTGCCTTGGAAAGGAAAAAAGGGCCGCCAATTTATTGAGCACATCGGAAAGCGGGGAAGCGAGGGGGTCATTAGGGGGGTGAGTAAAGAATAAATCCCCAATGTCATTCGGGACGGAGAAAGGGGGGAAATCAGTTCCTCTGAAAGAAGGAAAGGTTAGGAAGAGGGGTAAGTGATTACCACTTATTTTTAAGAAAAGGGGTCATTGGGAAAAACTCTTCTACTCAAAAAATTTAGGTTCAGGGAATGTGGCTCTCAGGAAATTACTTCATACCGCAACATTTTCGCGGAAAAGAAGTAATTGAGAAAAGGGATTATCGGAAAAAGTTTCCAAATAGTGGGGTGGGAAGAAATTAGATCCCGGGGGAATTTTGGGTGTATAAATGTAAACCTTTGTATTTGGGGGAATTTGGGTCTACGTAAGAAAAAGGAGAAAGAAAGAGACCCAAGGTGAGGTTATTAAATGGAAATGAGCAGCCAATCGTGAGGGGCTGTTTGAGGTGGGGGAAAGATTATGGGAGGCAGGGGGATAAAGAAACGCCCCCAGGGGGGGTGTAATAGTGAACCCGTTCAAACCACACCAAAGGGACATAGGACTTTCTGAGTAACTTCATACAAAGGTGGGGGTCCATGGTTTCTAGCGTACCGTATGAAACCGATAGGGGGTTTGAAGGCGCTTGGAAAACATGTTAAAAGTAGGGAAAGCGGAGAGTGAACTTCCAACGTGTGGGGAACGGGTACCTCCAGGGCGAAAGGGAGTATTAGAAAGCTTTCGCGAATTGAAACCAGTGAGCTGGCCGAGACATCAGTTGACATACTAGGGGGAAAAATCCGGGAAAAGGGGGGCTTTACTCCAGAACGAGTTCCTGTGGGAACCCGCAGACCAGAAAGAATTTACACATCCATGCTAAAGGAGGAGAATGCTAGGGGGATTACGCACGGTTTTAGGGAAAAAAAGGGAACGAGTAAAAGAGTGGCGTAGAAGTGGTGTCCTTTTTAATTCTACAACTTAAGAAGACAAGGAAAATCTATGATTTTGATTTTTCGATTGAGGGGGGGCTCTGTATGGGTATCTAGGCCTTCAAAAAAGTCTTACCCTGGAGAAGGAACTAGTATTTGGGAAATCCTTTAGGCCGAGAGAGATTTGAAAAAAAAGAGTTGGAGGAAAATTCCTCTGCATCCAGAACAGATAAGGAGTTCGGGGTGAGAGGGAGCCGAACCAACCTTTATTGTGTCAAGGGGGGGGGGTGGTAGCAGTTACATTTGGTTGATTGGAAAACGCTCAAAAGGAGGGATTGAATATCTCTTACCCTTTGATGAGGGGGAAAAAGACGGCCTCCTTGAGTCTTCAAGATGCAGAGGGGGAAGAAAAAAAGGAGAAGGGAAAATTTACTCAGGGGAAAATAGGAGGCAGGGAGCTTCCCCTTTTGGGGATTAAGGTCGACAATGGAGACCGCTTTTTGCTCTCTGGAGGCCGTCCGGATTGGGGGGTACGAGAGGGGGATAAGGAAAGACGACCTCTTCACGCAGAGAATGTTGGCAAAGGAAAAAGTCCCGAAGCGCTTGAAACAAATATTGAATGAAAGGGGGAAAAAGGGGGTTCCAGGAATAAGCCCTCTGCTGGTCGGGAGGAAGGACCTAGGAATCGCTGAAGGGGGGGAGTCGGGGAAGAATTGGGGGGGGGGGGAAGGCAACTTATTATTTGGGGAGAGAGTCAATTCCGGAGAGCCACTTCATGCGAGGGGAGTGGTATTATTTAAGGGGGATTTGGAGGGCGCCAATCAATTGTGGAAGATGCTCTATAGATCTTTCATTTAAAGGGTGTGAAATTAGGGGGGGGGGGAGAGGGGTTCTACGGGGGGGTTCCAAATCCTTACTCTAAAAAAGAAATACACGGGTGTGCAACACTTAAAAAATAGGTCCCAGAATACCATAAAATCACAAAAGTTTTTACGTCTCTCTTTGAGGGAGGGAAAAGACCGTTTGACAGAGGGATCTCCTCGATCACATTCAGAAGACGGCAATCACGGGGGAGGTGGTCAGATACCAACAATGTAACTTCGAACACAGAGAAAAGTTTGGGGGAACATGGAGTTATTCTTCCAAGGGAAGGCAACCCTTGAGGTCAATCATTTGGGAGGGGATTCAGAAGGGTTCTGGGGGGAGGTCCTAGAGGGATGAATCTCGGAGTCGAAGAGAAGGGTGCGGTCGTTGTCCTTAAAAGGACTTACATCGCAAGAGACCAGGAAGAGAGGAGTAATTTTGGGAAAGACACCCCAACTTCTCGCAACGGGGATTAGGGAAGGTTATGTGAGACGTTGTCCGTGCGGGGAAGTATTTTTGAATCAATCGTGAAAGGGGGATGGAAGGGGCTGTCTTTGCCGCGTTCGTTGTGAACGGAAAGGCCAGGGGGAAGCTTCCCGCAACCGACAAGGGGCATATAAGAGTAGAGGGAAAAAAAGGTCAAAAGGGGTCCCCAAAAGAAGCACAGATACTCTAAGAAAGCCTGGAGGGAAATGGAAAAAGGACAAAACACGTTGTCAGAGGCAATCTCCGCTAGAAAGACCACATTAAAAACTTGGGCTAGAAGAACCAAACAAGATACAGTGGAAAGGGAAAAAATGGCAAAGGAAGGACCTGACTTGACCGGCCATAGTCACTTTGAAGGGGGCTTCTTTGGCACGACCAGGTTGCCCGGAGGAGAATAGGAAAAAACTTCAAAAATAAAGATTCAAGACCCGGAGAAGGCATACGGGAGAAGGGTACTATAGAACTCTTTCCTCGAGGGGTGGGATGAAATTACTTCGACCGGTAGTTTCGACGGATAAAATACAAAGTTTATTTCCTAAAAGGCCAGTCAGGGGACTTACAAGTTCGAGTTATAAACTGGGGAAGAGAACTGGGGAAGGGATCCGCATGAAGAAAAAAAAAAAATCGAGGAAAAAAACTTCTTCTGAGGGTCTGTAGGGGAAGAAGTCAAGGGCATTCTAAGGAGAGCCATCCCTGGGGGCTCCTGGAAGGCCTCATTGCGGGGAGAAAGTTGTAAAGGAATACCTTATCCCCGTTTCGAGACTTCAGAAAAAAAAGGGGCTTAAAGGGGGGCCAATCCTCTTCTTAAAAAGGAGAGCCTGTGGGCACTCCAGCGTCACCAAGTTAGGAAAAGAACGACCCCGATAGGAGAGATCTCTTCTTCGAAGAAAGGGAAGTCACAAGGGAATTTCTCTGCAAAGGAAAAGGGGGGGCCCAGATCGTGGAAAAAAAAAGGGGAGGGGGCACCTCTCATGGAGAAGAATCCATAAAGAACTTTCCTCAATATTTTCAAGGGTACCGAAGGGTACAACTGGTAGGGGAAATAAAAAAAGAACAAATTAAGACCCCCTCCATGGGAAGGCAGAGTGAAAAGGATCACCTTTTCTAGATAAAGGCTACCGGGGGGAATTTATGGGCCACCTCAATCCATAGGAACGGCAATTGAGGGAAACTCTTACACTGCTCAGTTTCCAGAGGGGGTTCGGGGCGCGCACTCAGGGGTGAAAAAAGGGATCTTATAATGAAAATATATCTATCTTAAGAGGGGACGAATGCTAGAGAAAGTTCTTAATCTACGGGGCACCAGGGAATGTGGGAAGGAGGAAGGGACTTCCTTCCTCAAGAGGGGAAAAGAAAGGGGGGCATAGCCCGCCGGCAGGGAAGGGGGGGGTCACTGGAGGGGAGCGAGGGGTTTACTTTCAGGTATATAGGGCGCCTGAGAAAGAAATGCGGCTCTAAAGGAGATGGTGGGAGTCGGGCTCTCCTCCAGGGAAAGAAGTGTGTCGGAGATTCTTTCATCGAAAGCGCCGAAAGAGACAGAGGGGGGGGGGGAAAAATTCGAAAAGGGGGCTTATTATCCTCTTCTCAAAGAAAAGGGGGATTGGATCTCTTCAGCGGGGGGTTGGGGGGGGGGGTCTTGGGGGGGGGGGGGGGGGGGGGTGTTGGGAGGGGTGTTGGTGGGGGGGGGGGTGGTGGGGGGGGTGTGGGGGGGGTTTTTGGGGGGGGGGGGGGGGGGGGGGGGGGTTTGGGGGGGGGGGGGTTTGTGGGGGGGGGGGGGGGGGTGGGGGGGGGGGGGGTTGGGGGGGGGGGGGGGGGGGGGGGGGTTTTGGGGTTTTTTGTTTGGGGGGGGGGGGTTGGGGGGGAGTTTTGTGGGGGGGGGGGTTTTGGGTTTGTGGGGGGGGGGGCACTAAGGCTTATAGCCGACCCGAGTGGCGTAAGAAAGAAGAAGGGTAGGAGAAAATGGAGAACCTTTCTTTTCCCTAGTGAAAAGTTCCGCATCTTCTCCTCCGGGAAGGAAATCGGAAACCCGCAAGAGGACGACTCGGCAGCCCCTTCTTGGGGCAGCGGCCATGTTGGAGAGAAAAATTCCCTTCGATTACTAGGGACTCTCTTAAAAGCAGACATGAAATATCCAGAAAGAGGTATTTCATCTGGAGCGAGAAGGGGGAAAATCGCATTCCTGTCCAAAAGGAAAAAAGGAGGACGGACTTGTAGGATGATAAGATAACAAGGGGGAGGAGGAAAGCCTTCGGAAGAACCGCTATATTATTCAGGAAGAACAACAACACTTAGTAGGAGGGGGAAGGGGAATACTATCTTCTGGCCGCTGGGGGGAGAGAGGGGTCAAAACTCAGGAAGGCAGGTGAAGTTCTTCCCCGCAGAGTAATAAATCAGGGGGTTGACAATGCCTGGAGTGTACGGGGGGGGGGGAGGAGGATAAGGAGAAGTGAAAAAAAGATAGTTAAATTACTGAGTATAGGGAATCCTTTCAAACTCTCAAGCAAGGGCCAAAAGGGACAGAGAAGTTCAGAAGCTTATCCATGAAGGGGGACAAACGAGGCTCCGTTAGCCCAGGCAGTAGGGGTAGAGGGAAATTCATTTAGTCGCTTGCGAGGAGGGGGAAAACTTCACACACCTGAATTGTCGCCAAGAAAAGGAAAATCGAGGATTGAGACCGGAGAGGAAAGAGTTCGGAGAATCATGTGCGCTAAGGGGCCAACTGGCCGCGAGGAAAAGGCTGGCCTTCAGGAAAAGGGGACTAGGGAAGAAGATCCTTGTTAGAAAACATTCAAGAAATTTATCGTCGGCGCAGGAGCCGAGCCGCAGGGGGAAAAAAGTCTTGTTCATATCTAGCAGGGGGGGAAGAAACACTGGGGTTGATAAACCTCAATAAGGACGCCCTGCGTCTCTAGGGGAGGCCTTAAAGAAGTTGTCAGGCAACAGCAAGGCTGGGAAGGAGTCCAGGGGGGAACATTCTTATCCCCAAGAGAAGAAGCGACCGGAGGACGTATTCTGCAGCCCCATAAAATGATCCGGAGAAAAAGGGCAAAAGGGGCCTCTCCCGGGATGGTTCAGATGAGAAGAGGAGAATCCTTCCCTGAAGACCCAACTGCATGGGAAGAAAGAACCGAGCACAGGGTTGGGAAAACTGGACAAAAGGGCGAAGGTCATCAGACCCTTTCCTGAGGAGGTGAGGGTCTGGGGCGGAAAAAACCAGAAGCGGGGGGGTGCAGAACTAAACTCTTCTCGAGGAACGGGGGCCGGTCCTTAATTGGAGGGGGGAGTGACTGAGGGGGAATTTCCTAAAGGAACTGCAGGGGGGCCCTTCGTGCCATAGCTTCCTTATGGAGGGAGGGGGGGGGGGGGCCCAAAAAAGTGTTGGGGGGGGAGGATACAGGCTAGTGTGCCACATCCGACACGGTGCGATAATTCCCGGGGGGAAAAAGAAACGGGATCCTCCTCCTTAAAGCAAAAAGACAGAGTTTGGGGGGGTCCGGGACAGTGGACGGGGAGGGGTTGCCAAACATTGCTCGCCAGGACGACGGGAGGAGCCTTTTCCGCTAAAGTACTTGGCGAAAAGGGATCCAGGGAGGGGACACGGGGATCATCCCTGGAGCATGAACCGGCCGATAGGGGAGGTTTACGGGGAGGCTCCTGGGGGGAAAGTACTTCTTAAGACAGCAGTTCAGGTTTAAAAATTTCTTCCTGGGCACCAGGGGACATTTTATCGAGGGGTGAAAAGGAGAAGGGGTAGCGGGGGAGAGCCCTTGACTGGGGCAATTGACCTGTAAAATGAATGTGGGTCTAGGTGGGGGAAATAGAAAAGTAATCAACCCCTCATATAAGGGGGGAGAGTCTGTAGGTTACGCTTCCAATAGCCTTAAATAATTTAGGATTTAATTTCTCAGTTTCGGAAGAGGGGCGGGATCCTAAACACGGTTTCATAGTGAAGGGAAGTCCCCAAATTGCCGCTTAAATGGCTAGGAAGAGCCTCCCTCGATTTTGGAACCGACTTCCTGAGAGGTCTCTTGTTGGTGGGAGGACAAATTTCAAAATCTTTCTCTCTTAGCGGGACACTCCAAGTTTGCAGTTCCCAGCCAAAGGGGCTTTTCGCAGGGGGGAGGGCGAGTGCTCGGGGAGGAGAATGGTAGAAGTGGAAAGGGTTATCCTCATTGGGGATCCCGTTCTGAATTTGCTGGACGCAGAAAAAATGGCATGGGTCATAAAGAAAAATAAGAAAAGTGCCATTGAACACATGGAGAAGCTCTTAGGATCTAGACAGGACGGGGGAAAAGTTCAGGGAAGAAGCCCCTCCCAGCTAGGAAGAATAATTTTTTTTAGGACGTGGTAAGGAGACAAGAAAGCTTACTATTCCCGGGGGGGCAAAGTTTGCCGGTAGGGTCTTTTAAGAAGAATCGGAGGACACTCTATTAAGACTCTTAGTGCTCGGCATCAGAGGAGGTTAAAAGAGAAGGATGTTGCCTTTAACTAAAAAGAGTAGCTAAAAGGGCTTGCAGGGAATAAGATACAAGGGGAGGGATCGAAGAAACAAGGGGGGCCTTTGGTGGGGGAAGGGATGGGTGGGTTAAGGGTGCTTCTGACAAGAGCAGAAAAATAAGGTCCCAGGGGAGAGAGTAAATGGGGGGATCCACACTCCTTCGAAGTATGCAGTGCAGCCATCACAAAACATCGACATAAGAATTTAAAAGGTAGGAAAGGCCCCTTTTTTTCGGGGGGTCAATTTAGGTAGAAAAAGGGGGGCGAGTAAAGGCCGTGGCCAACAAAGATGAAACCCATCTAGAAAAAAGGGGGGGGCGCAGAAAAAAAGGGGGACTTTGGAACATATTTATTCGAAAGGGGGGGGGGGCTCGTCTCATCAACTACTAACCGTGAGACATTAAACTATTTTTTCCGGGATGATCGTCTCGACCGGAAATGCCGGCGGAAAACAAGACAACAGTATTATTAAAAGGGGGGCAGGGAGGGACACTTTCGAGAAAGGAGGCTGAAAAACTGGTGTGGTTATCGCCATTCATATGGAGGGATTTGATGAGGGAATCCACAATGGTGGGGAAGAAATAGCAGCGAGAGAGTGAGGTAGGGGTGGCCAAATTCTCTCTTGGAATATTATCGTGGTAGGTGAATTAAAATCTTGAAGAAAGAAAAACTCTCTCCTCCAAAGAAAGGACCAGGAGAGAAGGAACTTTTTCAGAGGTAGACACTTACGCCATAACACAGAAACATCCTACTGTGGCTCAGGAAGAGTGGGGAGTTTGGTGCTTGCGGAAGAAGACCGGGGGGGGGGCTTGTTGGACGAGCACATTGCCTAAGAAGGAAAGTTGGAGGAATGAAATCAAATTCCAAATGGGAAGGAGAACACCAAGTCAGTT
>Ga0179593_1671540_pt1 | contig 14716 bp, 27 predicted proteins | sample CZODoug2_1_08_16_FD_185931 | JGI IMG/M metagenome (GOLD analysis project Ga0179593, IMG submission 185931) | Vadose zone soil fungal communities from Angelo Coast Range Reserve, California, USA - CZODoug2_1_08_16fungal (PacBio error correction) | ecosystem: Environmental > Terrestrial > Soil >...
AAAACGACGGGGGAAAAGGTACATGAAAAAAGCAGCCTACACAGGGAGATGCCGGAAAATCGCCTACAAAGGTACTAAGACTGGCCGGGAAGAGTAAACCGAACACAGAAAGAAAAGAAGGGGGAAGTTTTCCGCTGAAGAAGGCCCCAATACCTAAATCGAGAGCGGGGTTGGCAGCAGATGGTCAAGTGGGAGACCCGAAGGGAAAACCGCCAAAAAAAGCTCCAGGAAAACCCGGAAAAATTCCAACGGAAAGAAAAAGAAAACAGGGACAATCTTCATGGAGGGGGAACGTACGGGTCGGGGGAAAAAGGTGGGAATGGGCGAGTGGGAGGACTCCTCAATGGAGAAAAGAATGATACGAGGTACTAAGGGGGGGGGAATAAGAGGAAAATGAAATTTTTACCAAAAAGGGAAAAGAAGGGGTTGAAAAAATGGTAAAAGAACCGAAACTTTAAAAGGAAAAGTAGCAAAAGGAGGGGGGGGGGAGAGGGGAGGAGGATGCATCGGAAAAAAGAAATTCACACCTCACCGACCAAAAGAAAGGGGAGCGAAGAAAAAAATTTGGGGAGAGGAAGAGAAAAGACTCTCCGTGGAGAAGAAACAAACCCTTGGTACTGAGAAGGGGGGGAAAAATAGTGAAGGGTGCAAGGCTGCACAGGGTGGGGGGGGAGAAGAATGGACTTCTGGACCAGGGGGGAGAAGCAGTAACGGGGAAGATTTAAAATTGAAAGAAAAAAAAGTTCTGCGAACAGGGGAAGGAAAGGGGGAAAAAATTTCGAGTCCGATCGAGGGAAAAAAGAACGAAAGGGCTCGATCCGCCCGGAAAGATCCTCTCTGAGGGGGGGGAAACTTCAGGGATTCAGGAACGAGGCAGGAGAACCTCAAAGAGTCACCGGGTGTGGGGGAGGGGAAGAGCACAAAAGACCGGAAGGGTTTAAGAAGGGAGGGGGGCGAATCGCGAGGGGAAGAGAAAAAGAGAGGAGAAGGAAAACTATTTGAAGGGAATGGAGCAGGTTATAGGGCAAAAAGGGAAAGAAAAAAGAAACAGAGGTGTGGCAAGAAAAGGAAGAGCCTTTATTCCGGGACAGAAGGGGGGGGAAGAATCAGTCAAGAGGTACCGGAGAGGTAAGGGGAAGCCCACCAACTAATAAGGGGGGGAAGCGACACAGGAGGGAAAAAAAAATGGAATGGGAGGGACGGGGAAAGTTCTCATTTTTAAAAGAAAGTTGAACAAAACAGACAAAGGGCCGTTACCAGAGAAAAAAAAAAAGAGGGAAAAAGAAAAGGGGATCCAAAGGAGGGCACTACGTGCAGTCAGGAAGGGGAATCAGGCAGCTGGAAAAGGGGGCCAAAGGGGTTTCGCGGAGGTTTGAGGCAGTGAAAACAATTGGTAGAGGGGGAAAAAAAGCCCCAGGAGGGGAATGGTTGGGGAGGGGGAAGGAACAGATCACCTAGGGGAAACCGTGGGAGTGCCTAGAAAACCGAGAAAATGAAGGGCAAGAGGAAGGACCAAGGGAAGAGAAAAACCAAAATACGCACGGGGGGGGGAAAATGGAAAGGGGGAAAAGAAAAAAAAATAAGGTAGCCAAGAGTAGTAAGAATATGTTTTCGCGAAGCCTCCCAGGGAGGGGGGGTGGGTGGATGGCGGTGAAGGGGGAAGGGGGACTTAACCCGATGTGGAAAAAGAGGAAAAAAGTGTTCACGTCAATTTGACGGGGGGAAGGGCGAAATCGCTTAACTATAAAAAAAAACTACAGAAAGGGTAAGCAAAACTAAAAAAAGGAGAGTGAGAGTGGCTAGGAAGGAGTAGTTTTTATACTCTGGGGAAGGGGAAGACAGGGGGATAACTTGGAAAAGGGGAAGTCTAGAGAGCGCAGGGGGATTTGCACCCTGTGGCGAAGCATAAAAAAAGGGAAGCTGAGCGGCTAAAGAAAGAGAAAAGGACAAGAACCCGCGAAGCAGAAGGGCGGGAAAGGTTGAAAAAAGGATCAGAGCAACGGGAAAGGAAAGAGAGGGAAAGGGGACTGTGAGATAAGCCCCGGTGGGAAAGAGGGGGGTGGATGGCGTGAACAAAGCCCTCAAGGAAGAAAGGACATTGGTATAACACAGAGGGGGAAAAAACCTGAGGGGAACGCAAGTTTTCCCTTGTGGTAAGTGCGAAAAAGGGAGGAAAAAAAGTGAAGATTGCGGGGGGCACAAAAAAAAAAGGGGGGGGAGGACAGGTTTGCCGCCTGCGGGAGGAAAGGAAAAATGAGAGGATGGCAAAAAAAAAACAGGAAAAAATGGGGAGGGGAGAAAAGGATTTCCTTTGAGGGGGGCCACGGGGAGGGGGAACGCAACGCGAAAAGGAGATGGAAGCACTTTAACAAAGCTCAACAAAAAGAAGAGAAGATTTTTGTACAGGGGGAGGGGTTCTCGTCACGGGGGAGGCGATCGAAGGGGGAGAAACAGACGTTTGATAAGGAGGAAAAAAAAAAAGCCATCAGGAGGGGAAAGGCATGTCAAAATAGCAGGGAAGAAGGGAAGAGGTAAATTGGTACCAAGGTATGGTGGAAAGAAGGAGAGGTTCACAAATCAGTGTATGAAGGGCAAAAACTCGTACCGAAATCAGAAGGGAGTGCGCGAATGGGACAAAAGGAAAGGGCAAATCTTCTCTTTTAAAGAGTCAAGCCCTTGCGGGAAAAAGAGAAGAAGTTGAGGAAGAACGCCCGAGGATGGGAATCAGACAAAAAAAAGCTGGAAATAGCACTCAAAAACAAAAAGAACAAAAGGTAGAAATGAATGAAAAGTTGTGTTGGGGAGGGGGAGAAAACAGAAATACCAGGAAAGCAAGAACTAATTGAAGCCCAAAGGGCAGAGAAGGGGGGGGATGCGCAATGGGGCACGGAGGGGGAGGCAGAAAATGTCAGACAAAAAAAGGGAGAAGGAGAATAACCATGTGGGAAGGGAGCCCCATCACACGAACACAATTCTGCAGAAAAGGAAGAGGTTGCAAAGGTTGGGATTGACGTAAACACAAAAGGAGAAGCGGGGAGGAATCAAAAGGGGAGGAAACATTGAAAAATTTACACACAAACTCACAAGACGCCAACAGCCAAGAAACACTTGAGGAAAAAAAGGGGACCGGAACTACCGGAGGGAACGTTGATCAAGCGAAGTAAAAAAGGAATTTCGAAAAGAGCGTTGCGTCCCCGACGAGGGCCCGAAGGGGTTCCGGAACCAAGCGAACATATATTCTGGGGGAAGGGGAAGAGGAAATAAAAAGGCGGCCGGACGGAAACAAGCCGCCAACGTAGGGAAGAATCGCAGAAAGGGGTTGAAAAAGGGGGGAAGGACTCGGCCAAAACGTAAGAAATGAAACGGAAGACAAGCTCACGAAGAAAGGGGGAAATGGAAAAAAAGAAAAAAAAACCTTGGAGAAAAAAAAAAAAACGGAGAAACCAAGAAGGGTAAAAACGGTAATCACACGGATGAAACTTCGGCAAAAGACGTGACCTCTCAAGGAAGAAAGAACTGAAAATACCGCCGGAGTAAAAGGGGGGGAAGAGGACGCGCCAGCACAAAGTTGGGTGCACCTGAAGAACGGAAATCGGAAAAACACCACAAGAAAGCCGCAAAGGAGCCAAATTCTAAAATAAAGGGAAAGACGAGGTTTAAGTTGGGGGCGAAGCCTCACAAACCAAGCGGAGGGTAACAACGGGAGACATCGGTAATGAAAGGAAGAACTAGAAATTGGGTGAGTAAGGGAATTGCTCTGAGGGGGAAAAAAAAAGAAAGCTTTTCTCAAAAAAAAAGAAAAGTTGGACCAGCAGGGGGGGGGGGGCGTCCCCCTCTCTAGTTGGGGAGGAAAAGGAACAGTCAGGAAGAAAGGGCCTCGGGAATGGAAAATCGCCCTCAAATGTGGGAAAAAAAAGACGTTGACTGCAAGAAGATAGACTCACCACTAACATCGATGAACAAGGAACCTGAAATGGGTCAAAACTAAACCAAAGAAGGGGGGGAGTCGGATCCCATACAAAGGAAAGTGAGGTATAATCACTCCCTTAAGTGTGGACTCCCGTCGGACAGGGGAAAAAAAGGAGAGGGCGCGCGGATAGAATAAAAAGAACGGCAACGGTCCACCTTGCAAGTCAAACTATTGGGTGCGTCACCCTCCTACAGGGGGGAAAACGGGACCCCGTCAACACGACAAGGGCACCTTTGGAAAAAAAAAAAAAAAAAAAAAAGGGAGTCAACAACAGGGCCAGAACTCTGCACAGAAAAAGAACGGATTTTCAGGCGCAAGGAAGATTCTTCAACCATCGTGGAGACGAGGGAAGGATGTGGAAAAGGAAAGAGGTCCTGGGCAACTTCGCAGGGGGGTGCGCTTTTTTCGCCGGGAAAGGGGGGGGGGGGAGGGTCTATTTTCCCCTTGGAGAATTATTCAAAGGGCCCGGGAGAAAAAGGGAGAAAACCAAGTGGGGCAAAAGAAGGGGAAGGTCAACGACGAAACGGGAAGTCTTCGCGCTAAAAGGGGAAGGGAAGGGGCGTTTCCATCAGAGAAGAAACGACGCGGGGGGGGGGGGGAGCAATAAGAAAGGAGAAAGAAGTCAACACTTCAGGGGAAAAAAAAAGTCGAAATCCGTAAAAAAAAAGGTGGGGGTGAAAAAAGGTTGAGTCTGCTGGGAAGGGAAGCTTTCCTTTCAAATGCGGAAGGACGCAGGCGAAAGGGAAAAAAAGGCCGCTTCTGCGATTAGGAGTCAGCGACGTTTGGAAAAAAACACAAGAGGAGGCGGCAAAGGGGGGGGGGGGGGGTTTTTTTTTTTCTGAGGAAAAGCAAAGAAAAGAAGAAGGTAGGAGAGGGGGAGCGAACGGCACGAAAAAAAAGAAAAAACCATCGAGAGGCGAACCTCCAGGGGAAAAAAAGCGCAGAACCGCGGGGGGGGGGACGAAAGGGCCGCACGGAAATGGAGACTGGCTAGACGGGAGGGACACACTCCATAGGAGGGAGCACTCGTTCTTGGGGAGGGAGTGCGAACTGGGGTTCAAAAATGGGCTTCACTGAGAAAATTAAAAAAAAAGGAAGTTGACGCACTACCAACAAGGCGCCCTTCACTGAAAGCAAAAAAGGTCAAGAAGGAAAAGAAGAAAAAAACACCTTTTTTCTGAAAAAAAAAAGGCGCACGAGCCGGCAAGAAAGGGGGGGGGAACGCCAGGTCGAGTCGTGGGGAATTCAGCAAAATAAGGAGGAAGGAGGCCGAGGGGGGGTAAAAAAAACACGGCGCGCCCAGCACAGCCGCCGCCAAGAAAAAAAAAAAGCGCCAGCACCTTGGGTGGGGAAAATTTTGTCCGTAACGGGGGGGGAGGGAGGACCAACCGATAGGGGGGGGAAGAACATCTTAGTCACACCTACAAGGAAATAAGTTTGGGGGCGGGGTGCAAACGGGGGGTGGAACCAAGCATGTCTTCCGGAGGGAAAAGAGACCGACCAGGGGAGGGGGGGAAAAAAACAAGTTTCTTGCCGGTTTGGACAGGTTTCATGAGGTCCTTGGGAAAAAGGGGAGAAAGGGTCCATAAAAAAGGAACCTGGTGAAAAAAAAAACTTTTTGGAGAGAAATGAGGATTCCTTAGAAACACGGCGAACGCAAAAACAATGGGGAACGTGAAAAAAAGGAAAACCTTGAAGCCCCAACGGGGACAAAACAGTCGCATAAGGGAAAACAAAGTCAACGAAAGGGGGGGGGTGTCGAACAACATCACCGCAGGAAACTGCAGCTTTTTGGGCACAATGCGCGAGAGGAAGAAAAAACGTTACCGCAGGAGGGGGCAACTGCCAAAGGAATGGGGGGGGAACGGGAGTACTTGACAAGTTTTGGAAAAAAATAGAAAGGCTCGCCTCAAAACAAGCCGCCGCCCCCTGCGCAACAGCAGAGGGGAAAGAGTTGACGGGGGAAGGGTGTTGCATGACGCCTTCGCAAAAAACTGACCAGCTCAAGGAGGGTTTGCCGTTCGGGAAGGTAAAATTGGGCGAGAGTGCGACCCCGTCACACGCGAAAAAGAGGTTGCCGGAGGAGAAAATGGTTCCGAAGAGAAAGACTTCCGCCATGACAAGAGAAAGGGACGATGGACAAAACGTTAAACCAAAGCTTCACGAGAAAAAAAATGAAAAAGATAAAAGGGGAGGGAGGGGGGACGAGCGTAAATGAAGCCGTCGGGAAGCAGGAGGGGTGGTCGTGATTGGACGTAAAAAAGCACCACCTCCTTGCACCGGGGAGAAAGGGGGTCATGGAAAAAAAAAAACCTAAAAATGAACCTTTCCAGGCGCGGGAAAAAAAAGGGAAGGGCCGGAAGGGTTCAAGGTTGTTTCCGTAGCATGGGACCTGGCCAACGTTTGCGCCAGGAGAGAAGAGAAAAAAACTTTCGGGTAAAAGAGGAAAAAAGGGTTGACCAAAAAATGGAAAGGGGGGAGGGGAGGGAAAGAATGTGGGGGGTAAGGCGGAGGGGGGGGAGGGGGAAATGGGGACAGGTCCACCGCGTCCCCTAAGGGGGGACCAAGGGGTTGTGCACAAAGAATGAATGTTGCCAAAAAAGGAAGGGTTCCCGGACGGATGGTAAGAGGCAAAATCGATGGGAGAAGGGAAAAAAAAAAAGAGAGAAAAAACACATGGGGCAAGGGTCAGGGGAAGGGAAAAGGGAAGAACAGGGAGGCAAGATGGGGGGAGCCCTGCGGGTTTAAAAAAAGAGGGAAAAAGAGAAGTCACGAAAGGGGGGGGGGGCCGAAGGCCCTCCTTGTACGACAAAAGGAAAAAGAGAACAAGAGGAAGGGAAAAAGGGGGATTGTTCCGCCCGACAAGGAACCAGATGACGATAAAAAAAAAAAACAGGGGGGGCGAGAGCGCAAGGCGGGAAGGGCAATTTTTTTCTGGTCCAGCGTGGGAAAAGGGTGGCTCTTTGGCCGGGGTCCCATAAAGGGATATGGGGTAATCTCGTGTGGGTCCAAAAAGAGAAGAGAACGTCTAAAAAGACAAGGAAAAAAACGGCGGCCCCTGTGAGAAAAATCGTTTGCTAAACAAAAGACGGTGGAAGAGGGTCATCGGGGGGGTCAGCACGGGGAAAGATTTTCACAAAAGGGAAAAAAGCGCGCCCCGTAGAACTCCAAACTGGGAAGGGCGCGGCCCACATGCCGTTGGGGGTGCGGGGGGGGGGAGTGAGGAAAAAGGACTTAGAAGGAAAAAAAAAAAAAAACGGCTTGTCCAAAATTGATTGGAGGGGGGGGGGTGGCGGCAGCGGGGAAGGAAGGACACGTGTGGGTCTAACTTCAAGGCGAGGGGAAGGGGGGGGGGGATTTGGTCTTACGCCGAGAAAGTGATGGGGAAGGGGGTCTGCCATGCTTTAGGAAAAGGAAAAAAAAGGGGTCTGAAGCGGGTATCGGGAAAAAAACAAAGAGGAGTAAAAGGAGAGAAAGAAGCCAGAGGGGAAAAAGAGCACCGCAGCCATAAGAAGTGGCCAAAATCAGAGAAAGGGACGGCGTAGGGAAAAGGAAAAACAAGTGGTCCAGGGGGAGGGAAGCCGCAAAAAAAAGAAAAAAGAAGAAAAAAAAGGTCAAAAACAAACAAAGTTCACCGGAATGTAAAGAAAAACGCCAATTGAGGCTATGCGCCCCAGGGAAAGGAAATGCTGCCGACCAAGAAAAATAGGAAGAACGACTCCAGGAAAAAAAGAGGGAAAGGAAAAAGGGACGAGGGGAAAGGGAAAAAAGACAAAACAGGGGACTAACACCCAGGGTGGAAGAGGGGGGGAAAAGGACAGACGAGGCCCAACTTTCAGAAATACGGGCGTCGTTTATGAACCTTGGATTTCCGAAAGACAAAAAAACAAAAAACGCCGGAAGGTGAAGATGATCAGCGCTGAAAGAAAACCCAAAAAGGAGAAATACAACCGCTGTGTCTGGCGGAAAAAAAAAGGGAAAAAAGAAAGAAACGCGGTGGAGGAGGGGCGGCGTCGCCAAGGGGGAAGGGACAAGGAAGAAAGAGGTCGAATCGTAACCAAAAAAACAGCGGGCCAACCATAGCAAAAAAATCCTTCATTAAAAAGGAAAACGAAAAGCGGGAAGCGCTAACAAAAAAAGGAAAAAACCCTGGGGGTTAACTAGAAGCGACGTCTTGACGAAAGGGAAGAAGACTTACAAATCCTTCAAGGGAAGGAACGGAGAATCGAAGAAAAAAAGGAAGACCACCGGTCAGGGGGGAAAAAAACTGGAACTGGGGAAGGCGCGGGCACAAAAAGGGACAAGTGGACGAAAAGACGGCGCCTTAAGGCAAAAAGGATCATCACTTTAGGCGACTTCAAGCCTCGGGATGGCCTTCAGGCGAAAGAGGAAAGAAAGGGTCGTATACAGGAAAAAAACGTTTGCCATTGTTCAAAAGGGGAAAGAAACTAAACCGAAAGAGGCACAAGGCCGAGGAACTCCAGCTGAGGGGGTCTGCCAGGTTGTTTGACATAGGGCCACCACTAAAAGGCGGGGGGGGGTGAGTAAAGGAAAAGGGGGATACACGAAAAGGACTTTGGCTGGGGAAACCCTGGACAAAAGGAGTAAATAACTCTTCTGGGCAACAAGACTCAAAAGAGCGCATGTAAAGGGCAGTTCGCCGTGGAAAAGAAGAATTTTTTTCAGGAAAAAGAAACGCACCGAGGGTGTTGGGGAGGGGAAAGAAAACTACTCCCAAAACACAAGGGTGCCGATCGGAAAACCGAGTGGGGGAAAAAAAAAAAGTGGACGGGGGAGAAGGGAAAGAAGCACAAGGTAAAAGAAGGAAACAGCAGTCTTCAGAAGGGGAAGTCTGGAAAAAAAAGAAAAAACGTACCAGAAAGGGAGGGACGGGGCGATTCGGCTAGCCCTGGTGAAGAAAGGGAGAAAACTGGCGGTCGAAAAGGGAACTCAAGCAACGGATGCCAAGAACCAAACTGGAAGGCAAAGAAGGGAGGGGGGGGGAGTTAGGGGAAGAAAAAAAAGCTCGGCAGGACTTAACCAGCGGTGCGGAAAAAAAGGGGAAAACGGCGGGTGAGTTGTGGAGAAAAAAAAATTTGCTGATGCACTTGAAGTTTGGGGGGACAAAGGTCTCCGAAAAAGGAAAAAAAAAGTGTTTCACGTCCAGGCCGGCTCAGGGAGAGGCAAAAAAACCAAAAAGACGGGTGGTTGGCAAAAAAGCCGTGGAAGGGGAATAAGGAAAGAGGAAACGCACTTCCAAAAAAAGGGCTTTGTTGATAAAAAAAGAAAAAAGCAAGTGGGAATGTAAACACGCGGGAAAGGTGGAATCCCTTGTCCCCAAGCGCAGACGAAACGAAGAGGGAAAAAAAAAAGGACATGGAGGGGGAACAAAATCGCCGTGGGAAAAAACGAAAAAACATTGACAAATGTTGTGACGAAAAAAAGGGAGCCAAAAAACAAAATTCAAGGCTCAGGGGGTGGGAAACAACGCGTAAAGGGAAAGGACAGGTGTAAAAGGGACGTGAAGCAATGCAGCAAAAGGCGCAAAAGGCACAGGATACAAACGATGGTCGGAAGGGAAAAAAAAAAGGAAAGGCAACACCCCCTGAACAGAGGGGGAGCTACTACAAAACACACAAACAAGAGGAAAGCCACGGAGGAGGGGGCAAGGGGGGACAAAAAGAAAAGGTCGAACAAGCGCAGTCGATTGGTCCTCTGGAAAGAGCGCAAAAAGGAGGGTTGCAGTCAGCAGGAAAGAAAACGCCGAAGGCAAAAAAACGAAAAAACTTAAAGTGCGCAGAAAAAAAAAGAGCTCCACCGGACCTATCGCAAAAGCACAAGGGGATTGATCATTAAACGTCGGAAAAAGAAATGAGATCTTTATCCAAGGCGGACTTCAAGGAGGGGTTCGAAAAAAAAACTGGGGAGGTTTCATGGGGAAAAGAAAGAAAGTGGCCGCTCTTTGGGGAACGTAACCAAGAACAACACTGGGTTCGGGGGGCCAGGAGGAGAACCATAGAAAAAGGGCCCAAAAGAAAGCTTTACCGAAAAGGAAAAAAAAAACGTCTTTAAAACGAACGGAAAGAGTGCAAATTCCAAAGGGGGGGGGGAGCCAACTGGTGGGGGGAAAGCCTCCTCCCGGAAACAGGACCCATGAAATTAATCAGCATGAAACGAAAAAAAGATTTTCAAAGGAAAGTGGAAAAAAGAAAAAGGGACCGGAGGGGAAAAGCTAAAAAAAAAGGGGAAGTAGACTCTGTTTTTGGGAAAAACGAAAAACGATCAGGATATGATCAACTCATAACCGTGGAAACCTCGGAGGAAAAAGAAAAGTGGGAAAAAAAGGTGGCAAGGGCCAGGTCTGGAAAAACCGAATTGATATGAGGGGAAGACGCAAACGAAAAAGCAGGGGGGGGGGGGTGACGAAAGGGAAAACGCAAGAATCATCAACCGGACAGAATGCACGGCAGGAGAGGATCACATCAGGGGAGGACCAAGCTCCTAATACATAGAAAGGAGGAGGGTAACATGTAAGGGACTCGATGCCCGGTTGTTAGTAATCGATTGCAAAAGATGAAAAGGGGAAAAAAATCAGAGGGAAAAGCACGCGAAGGGAAAAAAAAGGGCTTTTGACCTCCGCGGGGAAGAGGGGGGGGAGGGGAGGACATCCAATGTCAGGCACGAGGGGAAAAAGCGCGGGAATCGCCCGCAAAGAGTTGGAGAGGGAGTTTTGGGGGGGGGAAAAGGAGGCAGACCGAATCACAAAATCTCGCGGGAGGGGAAGAGGGACTGGGGGGGCAGGAAGAAGGAATCAAACAGCCTACGCTTTAGCGAGAGCAAACACAGAGAGGAGAAAGGAGTCTAATCATCCAGGTAGGGGGTGGGGGGACGCAAATAGGCAAAAAAAGGAAAAAAAAAAGAATCTGTCAAGGAAAAAGGGCAGGCGCGGCAACTTCCCCATCAGGTAAAAAAAAAGGGGGGTGCCGGCTGAGGCGCCTTTCAAGGGAAACGATTAGCCTTGCAAGCCAAAAAGAGAGTCAAAACACTTGCGAAGAAAAAAAAAGCGGGGGCCCCACGAAAAAGGGGTCAAGCCGCGCAATCGTTAAAAAGAAAGAGAAAAGGGGGGGGGGGGCAGAGGCCGGTTGAACTTCAAAGAAGGGCGCACAGCGCTGCATTGGGGGGGCCCGGAAAAAAGGAAAGGGGGAATTAAAGCAGGGAAAAATCAACGCCCAGAAGGGAAAGATGGGTCCTTGGGTGGAAGGGGGGGAGGAACCTCGTGGTGTTGGGCCCGGAGATCGTACTGACGCCGGCGAAAAAGCGGAAAAGAGGGCCGGGAGTTTGAAAAAAGGGGGGTTTCTCTTTCGGGGAGCAGATCCCAAAGTGCGCGGTCGCAACCAGAAAAAAAAAAAAGGAAAACAAACATTTTGGCCGGATTCATAAAAGACGAAGGGGGGAAGGTTTGTTTGTCCCATTACTTGAAAGGAAAAGGACCATGGGGGAGAGTACTGCAAAAGGGCCCGGATGCAAGGGGAAGGCGGCGCAGACCGAAAAAGAACAGTCCTTCAAGGCGAGTCGTCCAACTAGGGGGGAACCGAAGCCGCTTTCGGACGGACGATATGGTGCTCAAAAAAAAAAAAAACAGTGGGCAAGGTACAGGAAGCTCGGTCCCCATCGCGCGGGAAAAAAAAACAAGGAGACAGCTAGAAAAAAGGAGGGGGGGGGGGACACTTTGCCAAAACAAAAAAATAAGTAGGAACTGACGGGAACGAGAACCATCGAGACGCTCGGCGGAGGGCAACGATCCCAAATGGTGAAAAATGGAGCAGGAGGGGGAGAACACTAGGAAGGAAAAAAAGAACGAACCAACAGTGAAAAAGAGACCTCTGATCAAAGAGACCAACGCCCGCGCATTTTGGAAGAGAAAGGAAAAGGGGGGTTCCTTTTCAAGCGGCGGTGGGCTTCAAAAGGGGGGCTGGGGGGTCAAAAATAACTTATTCCTCGGGAAAAAACCAACAAAAACCCGGAGGGGCAAAGGACCGGCGCGTTGAAGGCCAGCAGCAGGGAGCCGCCGGAAGGGGGAAGGAGAAAGCGACAACGGGAGCACCCCTTGAGGTAAAAAAAAAAGGGGGGACAACGGGACCAGAGCCGGGAAAACGTAAATCTGTTGAGTCGAGAGAAGGGGGAAAGAGGGTGTGCAGGGGGGGAAAAACAGAGGATGGGGGCAAAAATCATGTCTCAACTATCGGAAAAGCCGCAAGGCGTTCAAACTTTGAGAAGGGGTTGAATGCTTCAAACGTTTGGAGAAAAGGTGGCCATAAAAAAAGAAGGTTTGAAAAAAAAAAAGTGCTTTGCAAGAGGGAGGCATTATTACGCGGAACGCACACAAAAGAAAAAAAAAACTGTGCTTTGCCTCTCTGGGGATGGGGAAAAAAGACGAAAAGGACAACGGGCGACTGTGAGGAAAACTTGACAACGCAAACGACGGGACCTCATGGGGTGGGGAAGAAGAACCAAAGAAAAAACCCGGCTTCCCTGAAAGGAGGGGGTAAGAAACGGAACGGAGTAGCCGAAGTGGGAAAAGGGGAAAAAGCTTGGGGTGACTGAACAACAGAGAAGGGAGGGGAAAAAAAGGGGAACCCGAGTTCCTGCAAAAACCAGACGGTGTACTTCGCTTGAAAAAGAAAAACCGACCGGGAGACGCACGTGTTGCGTTGTAAACTTTGGAAAGCCAGTGGGGGGACGCGCTGACAGATCCTACCTACACCCATCGCAGCCAACGGGGAGTCTTGCCGAATGGTGCCGCTCTTCCAAAAAAAGGGGGGGCAGGATGGGAAAGCAACGTAACCAACGTTCAGTTAAACAAGTGGACGTGAAGCTTAAAACCGGGGGGGGGGGAAAAGTCCTCAGTCCGAAGGACCAACCCAAAAGAGAGCCTGGCGAAAAGATCGGTTGAAGGAACCCGCAAGGGGGAAAAAAAAAAATAGAGGAGGGGGGTTTTTGGGGGGAAAACGGAGTTGAGGGGGGGGGGCCCCAGCGCAGGGAAAGACACGTGTTTGCGGGGGGGGAATGGAAAGGAACAGAAAGGGCCCAACCAAAAAAGGGGATCCACATGGTTAGTGAAAAAGCCGCACCTGGTGACGCATACAAGGGGAACAGGGAGTCGTTGAGGCCAAGGGGAAAGTGCCGGAAGGAAAAAGGTTGTGCGGGAAAAAAAGGGGAACCTGTCCAACGGGGGGCAGAGGGGCAAATAGAGAGAACCGAGGAAAAAGAAAATTATCCTGGGAAAGCGGGAAGGGAGCAAAACCTTGAGGGGAGGGGAAAATTGGGCAAACAGAGACCAGAGTTCGGAACCCTAAAAAGGGGAAGGAAACGAGACATTTGTTAAGGGAAAAAGTTCTAGAAGGAAGGGGATTGGAAAACGGAAGAAAACAGCCGGGGAAGGAAAAAAAAGTGGGAGGACGGGGTTGCAAGGAACGAGACCCACATTTTGCAGGAGGAGGAGGTCTCAAGCTTACCGAGGTGGGGAAAGTTTTCGTGTCGTTAAGATGGAAAAAACAGCCGGGAAAAAAAAAGTAAAAGTGCGCCAGAAGGAGTAAAAGAGGAAGGCTTCTTGGGCCGAAAAGAAGCGCAGACTTTGGGTTCCGCCGGGAAAAGGGGGTGAAAAAAAACGAGCCCAAATTTTAACTGGAGTCCTTGGTGTGAGAGGAAAAATAACCGCGACTCCAGGGGGGAAAGAGATCCCATCTCCCGCGTAAAGGGGAAAAGGAAGAAGGAAAAAAAAACGGCGGGGAGTAAAAAGAGGCAAAAATTCTCCTCGGGAACGATCAGTTTGGAGGGGAAGGGAAAAAGTGGGGACGTGAAAAAAAAAAAAAAGGTTGTGAAAAGTCCGCGCCGGAAAAGGGAAGAAAAAAGGGCAAGGGCAGGCGGCTTCTTTGCAAAGGGCGGTGCGTACGTCAAGGGAAGCAAAGGTTTGGGGGGAGGAAAATCACAAGACGGGGAAAAAGGGGATTTGCGCCTTTGTGGGGGGGAGGGAAGGAAAATTTCGATAACAAGGGGTCGGTGGGGCTCCCAAGAACAAGCCGAGGAGGGGGGACGGTTGTGAGGAAGCAAGGGGGAAGGGGAGTGAAGGAGGGGAAACTTTATGGGGTTGAACTCCCCTTCTTTGACAGCGGGGCGGGGAAGGAGAAGAGAAACAAAATCACAAGGGAGGAATAACAAGAAGAGGGTAATAAAAGCAGGGCAGACCCTCACGAGAAATTATCCATCTTCCGAGAAGAAGAAAGTACCGGGCGTGAAGAAAAAAACCGTGGGCTGAACGGGGAAGGGGGAAAGCTGAACCGCCAAAGAAAAAAAAAAAGGTAAGCTTGGCAGCAAAAGCTTCAAGGGGGAAAAAGTCCCCGACGGGGAAAAAAAGCCAATTTCCACAAGATTCTCCCGAGCACAAAAAAAAAAAATAAAAGGCGAGTCTTTAGAAAAAAAAAACTATCTATTCAAATGAGGGAAAAGAGGAATCGTACTTTTTAAAGAAAACCGAGGGTTTGATCCAAATTCAGAAAGGTTTGGGGCTTGAGGAGGAGAAAGTCCAAGCAGACAGAATGAAAAGAAAAAACGTCATAATGCGGGGGGAAGGAAGGGGTTATAACCTGAGACGCAAGGAGCCGCCAAGAAAAAAAAACAAAGAACGCCCGGTAAAGGGGGACGCCGAGCCTCAAACCGGACAGGGGAGGGGGCTCAAGAAAAAGGCGA
>Ga0179593_1269995_pt1 | contig 14715 bp, 16 predicted proteins | sample CZODoug2_1_08_16_FD_185931 | JGI IMG/M metagenome (GOLD analysis project Ga0179593, IMG submission 185931) | Vadose zone soil fungal communities from Angelo Coast Range Reserve, California, USA - CZODoug2_1_08_16fungal (PacBio error correction) | ecosystem: Environmental > Terrestrial > Soil >...
CAAGCCTGCAATGGCAGTAAAAGTTAAAAAGAAAAAGAAAAGAGGGGGAGGGAGGGATGACGGTGGGGATTGCGCGGATCGGTAAAGGCTTCAACGTGTATACCGCGAGGACAGAAGCAGGTGGCAACGATCAAGAATCGGCTGTCGTCGAAAACTGCAGGGGGGAAGAACAGAGCATAACCAAAATGGGGTCTGCCCCGACAACAGAGAGGCATGCGTGCCACCTGCTGAGCTCTCTTGCAGGTGCAAAACAAAAAGAAACACAATTCTGGTCAGCTGAAGGACCGCGCAAATAAGGGGATACCACACAGATTGGGGGTTCATGTGGCAGTTCGGGGGGAAAAAAACAGATGCGAAGAGGGGGACGTCATGTATCAGGAAAGTAACGTCTCACGTACAATAGAAAAAAGAAGGGCGGAAAAGCAGACCGAAATCTATCGAAAGGAGAAGGAAGGGGGGGGGGGGCAGGAAGAGCGAAGTGGGGGGCAAATGACGTTCGGGGAAAAATCACGGATGTGATAGACGGCAACGTACGGAAAAAGAAATCAATCAATTAGGGGGGTCAACAAACAAGTCTAAGCTCATTACATATGGGGGGGAGCGACGGACGTTAATCACAACCACCAAAACGCCAAAAATGGGAAAGGGTCCGTCCGGGGGTAGATTCACTTAAAACACGACTACAACGAGTGGACAAAGGAGAAATCAAAAGCATATGGAAAACGGGTGAAGGTAAAAAGCATGGCCATGATGATGGTCGACCCGGGTTCAATCGACCTATAAGGAAACTCCCACAGTGCAAAAGACGAGGGGCAAGAGAAAAAGATCAAAAAAAGCAAAACAAATTACAATACAGTACAGCCCGTACAGAAAAAAACCCCCAGAAACACGGACAAGATTCCCAAAACAAAAAAGGGTAAGGGGGTCTTTCTAACTCTGAAGACCAAAAAAAAAAACGAAAAGATCAAAACCTCGCCGGTGGGGTCCAGGCACGACAACAGGGATAACCAAAAAAAAAATATTGGGAAGCGGGGGGGGCTTTTCCTGGTTGCAGGCAAACAAAAACTAAAGTAACACATTTATCCTACACACTTACATCCTCCGGACGAAAAAGGGAGAAACTGCGCCAGGTACAAATCGGGGAGGGAAAACGATAGGAAGACAGACCAACAATGACGAGAAGTCCGTAACTCAACGGGAAAGGAGAGTAGTTTGGGACAAATAAAGCGGAAGGTGAAGAATGAAAAAAAAAAAAAAAAAAAAAAAAAAAAAACCACAAGGTCGGGCACCTAGTAAAAAAAAAAACCCGCCAAGGGTCAAGCAAAAAAAACAGGGCAAGGGGGGGGGTCTTGGGGATGGGGGGGGGAAAACAGAAAGTCCTGCTCAGGCAAAACGGCGGGTAAGTCGAATAACAAAAAAACTGAACCCAAATAAAACTCAAGAACCCCAGTGAAAAACCCATTTGGATCAAAGGGGAACAAATCAATCCTACCGTCACCAATGGGTTAGCTAGAATGGGGGGGGGAAACTGGTCGACATCGGCGCGCACAGGACAAAAAAAGAATGGGGATGGAAACGAACAAAGAAGATGAGAAATCAAAGTGCCGAATCGCTCAAAAACAAGAACGGAAGGGAGAAAGCCTCGCGATAGGAGGAATGACTCAAGACACCGCGAAAAAAGTATGGGGATGAACGACCTGAACCGAATAAGCAGCTAGCTCTCCTATAGGCTCGAGGAACACGGACAAAACAAAAAAAGGAAAATTGTAGACTGAAAGCGGCGAAAAAAGCAACTAGGAAGGGGCATAGTTCATTCTAGGAAACAAGTCGCCGAAAAAGATGGAATTGTTACCCCTAAAAACACCGAATGGGGCGACCCTTCAGGAAGAGGTATAGCCCGGGAAAAAAAGTCGATTCCCCATAGAGGTCAAAAAAAAAGAGTTACGGGTTTTTTCGTAACGTCAAAAACCAAGACGCGCGAATCCAACCCACGGCACTGAAAAAGATCGAAAGATGAGGTCGCGTGACAAAACTCATGAGAAGAAAGGGGGCGCAGGACACTCAAGAAAAAACATAAAGTACAAACCAGCACAGGAAAAAAAAGAGAGATCGGGGGTGTGAAGCCACGGGGGGGACGCGGAGGAAGGGCTCGGGTGCAGAAAAGGGAACTTGGCGGGAAAGAGACCGTCACTTTGAAGAAGGGAAGAAGTCAAGTCCCGAGTAAGGAGCCGAAAGGCTTGACGTGGCGGCGGGCGGGAGGAGAAGGCACTCTAAAAGAATCAGAAAAGATGCGGAACCATCAGATCGTAAAAGAGTGCAACCAAACGAAAGAAGGTCATTGAACGAAACAACCGATCAGGGGTGCACAGAGGGGGGGGTTGGGGGGCGGGCCAAGTGCCATAACGGCAAAAAGAAAGAGCGTCAAACAACACGAAAAAAAACTAAAAAAAAAAAAAAAAAGTAAATAAAGAAAAAAGAAAAAAAAAAAAAACAGGGGAAAAAAAAAAACAAAACAAAAAAAAAAAAGAAAAAAAAAAAAAAAAAGGGGGAAAGGATTCCCGACAACAAGTGACTTGGCGACCGAAACCAATCGGCGTTCTTGGGTGGGAGGTGAGATGAATAGCACTTTGGATTAAGAAAGAGGGAGGAAGTGCGTGCTTGACACAGCCAGGGTAAACGGAGTTAGCGGCTGGAATGAAGGGTGGTACCTCTCCCCACGAGGACGAAAAAACAGAGGAAAAGAGGGGTTACAACGGAATCGTAACAGGAGCATGAGAAGCGGTAGGGGGGGGGAAGGAAAATCGGAAGTGCGTCCTCGGGGTCAGGTAAAAGAGGCAAGTGAAGGGGGTAAAGAAAGAAGGGGGGCGAAACAGTATCCGGTTCAAGGTAGACGCGGACAACTCAAGTAGGATATTGGGTCCCAAAAGGGGTAGAGCCCGAGGTGAAAAAAAAGGACAAAAAAAAACAAGAAGGGGCTGGGAATGTCAAACCATAAGGCGTTCCGGCGAAAGAAACAAGTCCCGGGCAAGAAGGGGAGCAACATGAAATTGACGCAACTAGAAACGAGGTCCCCGGGATGCGGGGAGTGAGACTTCAAAGAAGTAACGGAGAATTGACTTGTAAAACCAAAACAAACACACAACACCCCCTGGAAAAGGGGTTAAGGGGTGGACGAGCGTGGACCTATAAAGTGGGGATACACAAGGCTGACTAAAGGGGGACCGGGCTTAACAGGGTTCGCCAATGATACGGTGTTCCTTGGGGAAAGTCAGAAGGCCAGAGGACAAGAGAAGTGGATATATCATCCTCAGAGCTTTACTCTCATCCGTGAGGCCTAGTGGAGGCTGTAAGGCTTTTAAGGGAACATGTGAATTCCCCCCTCCCAGAAGAGGGCTTTTCCTTTTGGGCTTTATTTCCAGACTACTCGGGAAAACTTGACTTGAGAAGGAAAATGGGTTCATCAAGACAAGGGGGTAGGGGGGTGCTTTGGAAATAGAGGACCACTGTCGAGGGACGGTGCAAGCCCTTCAGCGGTATTTGATTGGGGCCCAGCTTGGGGGCCGCTTGGACATTGTAACGAGTCCTGTGGGAACGCCAACCTCCACAGGAAGGGTTGTTGTTTGGAACGTGTTCGCAGCGTGAGAGTGATAAAGACCATTCATTTCGCCTGTTTGACCTCTCCCCTGGGGGGACGTTTTCAGCTTCTTGGTGCTTGCTCCCGGGTTGGGCAGGGGAACACCGGAACTGCGCGACGGGACGGGGGGGACTGGGGGGGGGTTTGTGCACCCCGCCACACCCAAAACGTCCAGGCTGGACATAATTCAAAGCCGTCGCGAAGGGTGCTAACTTGAGGCGATGTCGACCAGAGATCGGGTAACAAGATACAATCTTTTCAGAATACGACAGAAAAATATTTGTCATTAAAGTCCACTTTTTTCCGAAACTCGAAAGAGAAGTCCCAAAACAGTTTCGGTTTCGTTGTCTAGCGACTTCCCCAAGGGTGAGGAAGGTTGTTTGTTTCTACTTGTCACTACAAAAAGAAGTGCCTACGGGGTGTGGGAAGGCAGGGTGCTGGCCTCAATGGGGGAGGTTGGGGGGTGGTCACTTATGCCTTCTTAACCCTGCAGGACTCTGGGAAGATGATGGGACAAAAGAAACATATTCTAAAAAACTTTAAGAAAGAAGTGGCCAACCAGGACCGTCAAACCTGGGGGTCGTTTTTGTTCACCGGGGGGGCAGGAAAAATACCAGTCTCCTCCATTGAAAACGGAAAAAAGAAATTGACCTTTCATTCAAAACAGCACCGGTGAGGAACGAACTCCTTGAAGCACGGACCTCAAAGAGAAGAAGATGATGAATCTCGTAAAGTCAAATAAATGTATGTTAATTCAAAAAGTACAACCAGAGGGTAAAGTGGTCTAAAGCCCATTCAACAGTGGCGAAATTATTGCGTGTAACGTAGAAAGAATGGGAGGACCACGGAACGGCAATCCAATAGAGTGCCCGTCCCTGGTCAAATATCCGGTCATAAAGAGGGTACAAGATGTGTAATTTGTAAAGGGACTACGATAAAGGAGAAAGAGCACAAATCGACAGAAGCCAGCTTCAAAGAAGAAATGGGGAGGCCTCTCAGCTGTCGGAAACCATTCCCCCAAAAAAGAACTAGGGAAAACGGTCTTTGATGGCCCCTGTTTGGGGGGAGAAATCAGTGTTATGAGAAAAAGGCCCACTACCTCCGGAATCTCTCCCTTGTTTACCGCGAGAAAATAGTCAAACACTTCGGAACACACAGGGGGGGAAACGGAAACAAAAAAAATCCAAGGCGAAAACTCAAGGGTGGGGGAATACCAAAATGTCCAAGGGAAGTAATTGGTGGCCGGCTGCTGGTATTGCAAGGGGGGGGGATATAAATATAAAATCCGTTCAACTGAAGGAGGGGAGGACGCGTGCTTGGAGGAAGGTACTGAACCCCGAATGCTTTTAAGGGGGCTCAACTCAAAATGATGGGGCAGAAAGAGGAAGAAAAGACAAACAGGTAAGAGGTTGCGCTGATAAAAATCGTGGGCGGTGGACCAAAGACAGCTGCAGTGACTCCACAATGCAGAAGAAAATTACCGGCAGAAGGTTGCTGTGAATCTAAGATCTGAAGGGGTTACTGGTACATAGCTTAGTTAACGGCCACTACCGACCGAAGAGGAGGAGAGGGAAAAGGGACAGTTGTTGTGAAACCATCAGGGGAAACGTCGGAAGGTGGGGTAAGTCCCCCCTTTATTATCTGCCCTCCCATGTGAGAATGAAGTAAAGGAGACAAGGGAAATCTCGTAACATGAGAGGGGACGATCGGGGGGAGTGTCAAACGAATGCTGTGTTACTGTAGGCTTTTTTGGGTAAGACAGGTGAGGGAGGGGGAAGACCGGCACACATCATATGTCACCGTAAAAGCTTGACCCACAAAATCAGGCACGGGGGAAGTGTCCCGGTGGGCTAAGAGAGGGGGAGGAAGGCTTGGAGACATTAAAATTGTAGGGTCCCGACGTATCAGTGGGAACTTCGACTCATGAAATCTTCTCGAAGGAGGAAGGACCTGTTTGTCGACGTGTAACTGCAAAAAGTTTGGAGTACTTGTCAGTGATCTGTTCATTCTCATCCAGGCGGGATAACAAGAGCGTGTGGGTTAGGACCAGGCCAAACACGTGGGGGGGAAAGGAAATCAAGGCACAAAAAATGGAATCAAAAACGGAACAAGTACAACGCAACAAAAAACGTGCAATCAGATGTAATACAGAGGTACGAAACCGCTAGGAGGAACAAAAGGAAAAAGGAAAGAGACGGCTATTCCGAAATTTGGAACGAAGCCTTAACCTCAAGGTGATGAGGAAAGTATCCAGCGGGACTTACGGGAAGATGGGGGGGAATCGATCATTAAATTTGGTTCCTTAGTAGTCTCAACAAAGGAACTTAACAGGAAGGAAAAAGGAGAAAGACTGCATAAAATAGGGATCCAACAGGGCAACACCCACCGCTACCGATGTTGGACCCGAGCGGCCAAGAAAATGACAGAAGATAAAAAAAAGACAATAGGAAACAGGTGGGAGCAAACAAAAAATGCAGAGGGAAAGACGTGTAACAATAATCGGGCTCCCGCGTCTGGCTAAACTCTTGGAAGACACATGACGATCCCGGACTTTCTAGAGAGGAATCCCGACGCTTGCGTTTGATATTCCTCGGAAAAAACAGGGGACTGGGGACAGGGGGGAGAATCCAGGTGGTAAGAGGAAGAGGGCCCATAGCCTAGCCTCGAAGGCGGGTAAGTAAGAGGTTCGGGAGGTCTAATGCGGGAGGGCCGAGGGGCACTATAAAAACGGGCACTGAAGGGAAAGAACACAGCTATTGAGGTGCGGGGACGAAAAGGAAAAAGAAAAGGGTCTTCAAAAAAGAACGCCCCGAAACACCTCACAGATAATTAAAAGCTGCACTGCCAGGCAAAAAGGACAAGAGGGGGGGGCCACCGCAGAACAAAACTATCGCGCGGACGAACAAAACAACCTAGGGGGTAAAGAAAGCACGTTTCGCAAGAGAGGGAAGTGGAGGGTGAAATCTGGGCTCCGACATTGTAAATGTGGGCTGGCAAAAGGGACCTTTTGGTTTTCCAGAAAGAAACCATATTTTTGACAGAGTCCTCTCTCCCAAGCACGGATGTGAGGGCGAACAATTAATTAGACTCGCTTAGAAAGAGTTCACTTCAGCATAACCACATTGTAGAAAAGCAAATTATGTACTCAGCCTCACCCAGAAAAGGCAAGTCATTGGGGCCCAGTGGGGAAGGTGGGTTTTGTCTTATCTCAAAGTCAGGGCCGGTATGCGCAGGGCAAAAAACTGTGATTGACCATGCAGAGTAATCCGCGGGTCAACACCTGATCAAGCGGGGGGAAGGCATGTTGGGCAGCACGTGATAACAATCGAGAACCATCCAAGCCGCTGCAGATCGAAAATCCAGGCCATTGGCTTTCAGGGCAAAGGGGAGAAAAAAGGAAGGAAAAACAGCGGATGTAACTTAGCGTGAACTCCGTCGAGCCTCGTGGACTCATGGGAAACAGTCCGAGGGGATAGACAGACCAGGAAAACGAAAAATGCAGGAAAAGAAACAAGGAAATGACAAGTGGGGGGGGGTCCTTTACAGCAACGCGAAAGAGACGCCCCGTCGGGGCAAAATAAGAGAAAGGAGGCAGGGGTGTGTCGACAAAAGAAATTAAAATTGTCCTTGTTTGGCACGACTGTAAACTAGAATCAGGCGCAAAGTGGAGTGGTTATTTTTGTTCCCATGGGAAACCGAGCGAGGGAGGGGGAATGAAAATCGCGCGACAATGGCCAAGGTCGGTGGGGGTGCTGCGCGGGAAGACGGAAGCAGAACGAGGGCCCCCCAGTAGGCCGCTGTGGCAGGTAACTACGAAAAAACGGTAGATTTTCCTTCGAAAAATTTGTCTGAGACTTGAAGAAGATTGACGGGGGTTCAAATAACGTGCAGGGAGACCTCTTGGGCGGGTTGGGGGTGCTCTTGGGTGGGTCCTCGGGAGGTCGTAGTGGTAGTTTCTGAAAGAACGCTATCACAAAGGGGGGTGTCTCCCGTTGGTTAAAAAGCTGAGTTCTTGACACAAGGTTTGAACGCCCGGTTCCTTCCAACTGAAGGTCGGTCTAAGGAAAGGACTCAGTAATACCCCAACCATTTGCTGATCAAGAAGAAAGGCGGTCGACTCAGACTGCCTTTCAGGAGAATGGTGAAAAGAAAAAACAGTGGACAAAATAAGGCCTGCCCTAACCAGGAGGGCATAAATAGCGCCGTGAGAAGCAATGAAGGAAAAGGGGGGGAAAAAGCAGGGGACGCCGGAAAGTCATGGGCGCCGGTCCTAAACACCAGAACACGGGGAGACTTCACCAATTCGGGAACGGGAAAAAAAAGAAACAAACAAGGTTGAACCGGCGTTTCGTGTCGAGGGAGGCCCGAAACAGGTCGGAAATGAAAAAAGAGTGTGATGAACCGAAACATCGCCGTGCGCACGTTGGAAAACAGGGACCTTGAGAGGACGACTACCGCGGATTTTTGGAGACAGCAATGCATCGGTATGACCCATGACCAAAAGCCATCTTAGGAATAAAGCAACCTTTCAGGATCACCAGGAAATCCGATCCCGTTGGAGCAAGGCTGAAAAGGGGTGGAACCGCCAACGATGGTCGCGAAAAAAATCTACTTTGTTCATGGATCGAAATCCAACTTGCCCAACCTTCATTTCTGATCCAGAGAGGGAATATACACGCAAACTACGACAAACGCCCAGTAACCCTAACGAGAGGGGGGTTGGCCGTTTGTATGAAAAACCAAAACCTTGCCAACCTAAACCCCGACGAGAAACCCCCCATCGATCATGCAAAATGGGATAACCAAGCCATGGTTTGAAGGCTGGGGGGTTTCCTGATTACACTTGACAGGATTTGACAAAGCTTTGGCTGGTACAAGCGAGGGGAAGAGAGGAGACTTGGGACGGCGTAAATAAACGGAGATGTGGGGACAACCCAGAAAAATGGGTTGGGACAAAAGTCGTAGGGGGCAATAAGAGGTTTGGGGTCCGGTGGCAGGGAAAAGGCGCGACGGGAAAGACTCAGGAATTGGGAGCGGAAGGTAATTCATCGAGATGGTACAGAGCCGCCCTTCCTGAAAGGCAACTTCAAAGAGTGGCTGGATGACCATTCGTATGATTGAAAGAGAAAGGAACACCGGGAAACTCTCAGGGATTGCCTTGTGGGAAAAAAACGGTGGAAGAAAAAAAACTCGGGGCGGGAACCCGCAATCAGGAAGCCCATCATGTGCATGTCTTCCACTCCACCTCAAGTGCATTTTTGTTAACCAAGTGTTGCTTAAAAAAGGAGTGAGGAAGAGAAAGAGAGCATCACCTGGGAGCAGTCGGCAAAAAACGCGTTTTACAAAAAAAAGAAAAGGGCGGAGGGGCAAAATTCCATGGAGATCGGGGGGCAAGGGTTCCCATGGCTAGATTACTGGAACCGACAAACGCAAAACCCTCGGCCGGAGGATCCCCGGGGAAGGGAAAACGATGTGTCGCGAACAGTGGTGGGAAAGTGGGGGGGGGGATTTGTGGTGTGTTCAATAGCAAAGGCAGTAAAGCGTCACTAAAAAAGGGGAGAAGGCCGTGCCCTGCCCCCACAGCAACAAGAAATGGAAAACAAGTGGAACTGAACCGTAGGGGGGCCTAAGGAATCAATTCTTTTGCGGTCAGAGCAAAAAATCATGGGAGAAACTCTCTACTCCGTCACGAGGCCAAACAATTGGGGGGTTGGGAGAGTTCAGAAAAAAAAAAAAAGGTTTGTCCGTCATTTTAGGGACGTAGGGTTGGACAAAAATCTTGGGTGGGAGAGGGGAAAGGAAGGGCAGCACCCTTCGCCGGAGACCTCGAACTCCTGACTAGAACGGACGGTGGATGCAAGTACGTGGCGCCAAAAAGGGAAAGGGATAAAAACGCCCGAGGCAGGAAGGACATTGGCCCTCCCTGTAAATGCCCACCAACATTTAGAACGGTCAAACCATGAAAAATCTAAAAGAACGGGGTAGGCGAAGTGAATTTGTCGAATTACATTCTCTCAAAATTCAAAAGGAATGGGGGGTCAAGGTTCAGGCGGCGGAAGGTAAGTAGGAGATCGCAGGAATAACCAAAAAGTCGCTAGCAGATGCAAAAAGAACACAACTTCACAACCTACGGAGCTTCTAAACCGCTAAAGAACGAAAAAAAAACCGGCTAGGAAAATGGAGGGGCAGGGGGACGGAAAAACAAGTCCTCCAGACTTGAACGCCGCCCGAGAACTGATCAGTAACTTCCAGAGGGACCCAAGACCAGGCGTGGTTCAGTCAAAAACTCCGTCTCTCCCGTAAGAAAAATCCGGAAGTAGTCTGACTCTCATTGCCACCAATCTCTAAGAGGAGGGGGGGGGGGAACCCTCCCTGAAAAACCCCGTTTATGATGGACCTTAAAGAATCCGGGGGAAGTGGGCATCAAGTTGGACCACCGAGAAAAGGGAAAATAGACGAAACCCCTTTTGGGGTAGGGGTTACGTAAAATTCCCAGAGTAATATCTCGCATGAGAAAGTTACTAATAGACAATATGCAGGTGAACAAAAAGGGGGGATTCGTCTCGAGCGGGGGGGGAAGAAGTAAGTGCGCAAATTTTCAGGGAAGACTGTGAAAAGGCAAAAGCAATCAATTTGACCAAAAAAAAACCTGGAGGAGTCACGAGACTGGAGATTGTGTGATAAGACAAACGGGCCAAGAGGTAAGGCTCTTAAAGGCCATAGGTCCCTGGTCGAAACAAACAACAGCCATAAATTTGAAAACTATCCAAGAGGGAAAGGGGGAGGGCGATGAAATGAGGAAAGGATGGACGCGGGTCGCATGACGGGGAGAGACGGGGCAATCACGGCTCACAGCCTGACTTAACCTGGACAGGACCAATCGAGATCGTTTTAAAAATAAAAGGAAAAAGAGAAAACGCCAAAAGGCGGCTATCGGGGGCACGTCCAGCAAGTCCAAAAGTTGTGGCAGGCGAATAGCGTCAAAAACAACAACAACACTAAAGGAAGGAAAAAATAGAAAAAGCGCCCTTCTTTTTTTGGACTTACTGCTCCTGCCCATTAAACTATCCTGTGGTGGAGTATGAATTTTACCAATACTGGATCGGGAAAAAGAGGTAGGAATAAACGATCCCGTAAGGAGAGACGAGGGCCAGAAAAGAAGAACAAAGTATTACGGCTTGTGGAGACGTTGACTTGGTCAAAGAACTCGAAGTAAGTAAAACCGCACACGTCAGCGAAATCAAAAGGGAACTATTCAAAGGGTGGGGACGGGGGCGGAATTGGAATAGGAATGCGGACCCTACTCTCAGAGGGACGAAGGGATCAAAATCTGGCAAAAAAAGAATAGCAAAGAAGAGTGCACGAAGGATGATACCACCTAGGGCATCGCGATTAGGGAAAGTGGCGGACATTAACGGGGGTAATCGTGAACTGGCTAAAAAAAGGAGGGTAAGATGCCTTGGGTCTCAACGTAACCAGGAATAGTCGAGACTAAATAAGCCGCTGTGAAATGGCCGGTTGTTTTAGTCCTGAAAAAGTAAAAGAGGGGTGGCCTGAAGGCACGTAAAAACGCAAAACTCTTCACGTGGTGGAAAGAGTGGTGGAAAAGATATCGTTTGGTCACAAGAATGAGCTGAACCAGCTGCCTGCTACACTACTGTGAATGGAAGGAAGGATAAGCACAACGTAACACGGTTAGTTTATCCGGGGGGGTAAGGGATGGACCGGACAAAATCAGAATGGAAAAAGGGTAGGCTCGATAACTCGTGAAAGGCCTGAAACTGCCTGAACTGGCTTTGACTGGACGGTGATCAACAAAACGCGTAACGACCATGCCATCGAAGGGAATCTATGGAGCCGTTGGGTTTGGTGGCGGTTGTAACGCTTCAAGTACGAGGAATTAGTTGTGCCAAGGAGGAAAAAGGAGGGTGGACCGCAAAACAAATCCCTGTTAGCCGTTTTCGAGGAAATGGGTCTCAGATAAAGCAAAAGAGACCCTGGTTAAAGGGTATTTGTGGGACAGACAGGCCTCAGTTTCTGGAAAAGACGGAAGGGGCGGAATACACAACCAAAAAAGGTGCAGACCTTTTGGAAACGTGTCGAGTGGCCTGCGGGGGTATATGTCAATCGGAAATAGCAAAGCCCATTTGGATAGGGGGATGTTTTTTGAAAAAAAGGGAAAGTAGAAGGCTCCCTGTTCGTGGTGGCAGTTTTTGGGGGAACAAACGACTTCAGAAAGACGCGCAGAGCGTTTTGTACTTGTAGAACTCAAGGCACGGGGCATCAATTTTGTGCGAAATCGGGTTCACTTTGTAAAAATATCTCGTTACCCAACCGAGAATCCAATACAAGTTTTCTTCAAAGAAAGAGAACAAATCGGTCTGAAGAGTTCTAACAGTACAAGCCCCAAAATTTTCACAGAGAGGGAAATCAGTCCAGTTAAAAAACCTACAATGTGGAGGCTGGTCGGGTTTCTATGTCGCCCCGTGTACCAGGCTGGGTTGTTAATATTGACGAATAGGAAGACGAGGGGGCGGGGGTACTAGTCTCCTGTCCTTTGGTTGGAAAAAGGATTGCCCGGCCTTTAACCATAAAGGGAACGAAGGAGAGGCCAGTTGACAAAGAAAACAGGAGCCGCCTCGTGAAACTACGCAAAGAGAAAAAGCAGGGGAATCCCAATTTGAAGAAAACAAAAACGACAGGTGGAGGGTTTGGGGGAAAAATACCCGGCTCGTCATCACAATATCACGAGAGATGGCCAATGTGCCGAGACATGCCTGTCCGTCATCAAGACGGGGATAAGGGGGAAGCAGGCAAAACGAAAGAGTCTCGGAGGGGGCAATCAAGTAAGCCTTTCAGTAGCGGATTCACTCCATTATGTTTCGTGAGTAAACTAAAGGCAAGAGGTCACGGGAAATGCGAAGCCAACGGCACGGTAGGAGCCCTGAGGGGGGGTAATAAGTCCCGGTTGTGCTGCTGGGGGAGAAAACAAAAGAAAAATAGACGACACGACGAGTGAAGTCTTGCACAGCGGAAACTGCCACTCAACAGAAAGCGCAAATAGTGGGGGGAACAGTTGGAGGACTCTTGAAGAAGCAGCAGTTTACACGTACTCATCTATAAGGAAAACGCCGACCAAACGTGATGTGGAAGAGCAAAAAATCTGAAAACCAAAACCCAAAACAAAAACGTGCAAGCAAGCACCAGGGTTGGGGGGGGGGCACAAAGGATCTTGTTTTATGGAGGAACGGCCAGCCGTCTGAGATCAGGGAGCACCGTGAAACAAAAGAGTGATCACGGGGGGAAAAAAAGTTGGTATGACGGAAACCACAAAAACCTTACCAACAATCCCAGGGGGGAAGGAATCAAAAAGCACGAAAAAGTGGAAGCATCTGTGTGCTGCGGTTCAGGGGTTTGGGGACGGTGGGGGTAAAAATGCGAGTAAACCCTCCCGGCACGACTATCCGTTAAGCAGAACCACTGGTGTGCAACATGGGAGGGCGTTTGGCGGTCTCGAGTATAGAGTGAGAAGGAAGGCTTTTTGCGCCAAAAAAAAGGGGAAGAAGGGAGGGGAAGCCTGCTCAGCTCATATGCCGGACAAAACAAAGGAAGGGGGGTTGCCGGGACCGTCAGAAGTCGGGGGGACGACTTCCTTGTTGGAAGGACAAGTGTGCTGACAGCCTTTCGTCCGTGCGGAAAAAAGGAGAGATAATGGAAAAAGGGGGAGGAGAAGATAAAGTTCCAAAGGGAAATCACGGGGCGGGGAATCACACTCCTCCTAAAAAAGGTCAAAAATAAGGATTTGGACCAAACAACTTAAAGGGAGGAGGTAAGTCTCTCATATTTAAAGAAGGAGCGAGAAAAAAAAAAGTCGTCTGAGATACCAAAATCAAAAAAGCCAAAAAACGCAAGGGGTAAGGTTTGTGGGGTGGATGCGCGGCGGAGTCTGTAGTAAGCGTTTTTACAGGGGAGGGTGTGGGTGACTTGACCTCGCCAAAGCAAGGGGCACGCCCCTACTAGCCCAAAACAAGCGAGGGAAATTGCTGTTTGAAAAAGTGATCTCTAGGGGTTGCCCATAAAAAAGACCTGATTTCGTGTTAAAAGGAGATTTGCAGATAAAGAGGAGACAGGCCGGAACATCTGCGACTCGAATCGAAACTTGTTCGACTTGAAAGAGATTGGGGGGACAACGAGAAAAGCACACGGAGAGGAGAAAGGGAGAAACGCCGTCAAAACTTGGAAAGAAGAAGACCCAACCATTGAGACAAAAACCAGAACCGGACAAACGAGCAAAAAAAAAACAAGCGAAGCAAAAGGGGAGACAACTTCAGCAGGGAAAGGAAGCTTAAAAATTTTGGTTCTTAAGGAGAACAAGCGGGTTGTGCATTCTGACAAAAAAAGGAGGAATCGGGGCCTTCTGCCTGATTGACCAAGAAAAAGAAGTGCCATGGTCGGTAGAGATTGTCCCAGGAGAGAGAAAGAGAGATTAACACGATGGCAAAGACAAAAGGGGATGCCAAGAGGAGGGCCGCACGAATAGTACCATTGGAGAAAACCAGAAAAGACATGTAGCCACAAGGCGATCAAGGCGTGACAACGAAAGAGCCTTCGGAAGGAAAGACGCGGCTTGTAATTACAACTTTTGAAAAGTCCTGGCTGAGGGGAAACCCCTCAGGGGGAGGTTGATATTATCGACCTCTACTGGGGGTCGGTCCCCAGCCTATTAATGAATAAGTCAGGAGGGGAAAAGGTAAGAGACCGAGGGAATAAATTTACTCAAGTGTATAACGGGTCTCTCCTAGGGCAGCTTAACGTGAGGGAGGGTAGAATCGGCCAATTTTAAATTGATGTAAGGTGGGGGGGAAGAAAGGGGCGCCGGGAGCAAATGTGGCCCCAGAAGAAAAGGGAGAAACTGGGGGCAACAGTCACGCGTCAATACGGGGGGGGAAAATAAGCAACTGAATCGAACGAACGAAACAACAGAAAGGTATCATTCAGGGTACGAAGCTGGACGGGGAGAAGCAGTTATCCTGGTCTTAATAGGGAAGATTCAAGGGCCCGAGGAATTAATTCAAAGAGGC
>Ga0179593_1275388_pt1 | contig 14715 bp, 11 predicted proteins | sample CZODoug2_1_08_16_FD_185931 | JGI IMG/M metagenome (GOLD analysis project Ga0179593, IMG submission 185931) | Vadose zone soil fungal communities from Angelo Coast Range Reserve, California, USA - CZODoug2_1_08_16fungal (PacBio error correction) | ecosystem: Environmental > Terrestrial > Soil >...
AAAAAAAACACAAACAAGTTCTCGGACTTTAATCTCTTATTACTATAGGTTAGGAAAAGAGGAGAAAAGAGGGTTCAAAAAGGAAGCTAGGGTGAAGACCTGCAAGGGCAGTCGAAAAAAGGCTCAGGTGAAACGGAGATCCGGTCGAGGCGCCCTTATTGAAATCGGTCCTTATGACAGATTGGGCATCAACAATTATCGCGAGACGAATTCTTGGTTAGCACACAAAGGACAACGGAGGAGAGAAATCGCCAACAAAAAGGAGAAAAAAAAAGCATCTGTCTTGGTGGTCAGGGAGCAGAAATTGTAAAGCGATGGGAAGGTGGCGGAACCGGAATGCAAAATGAACAAAAAGGAGAAAGAGTACTAGAAGCAGACGCCAACCCTAGTAAAACCAGGGAGGGGAAAACTCAAGCAAAAATTCATTATCAAGGAGAGAAGCTCTACCCGGAAAGTCCTTCTCAGGGATGGGTGAAAGGAAAAAAATAGATACAAACAACAAAAAAAAGGAGGAGGGACTACTTTGGAGATGTGGGGAACACAAAAATGATTCGCCTCGGAAGGAAGAGCAGTCTGAGATGGGGAAGAAACTGAGTTGAAAATCGAGGGGGGTAGGAGACTGTAGAAAAGAACGTTCGGATGACGAGGGGTGCAAAGTCGTTTAGTCAGAGAAAAAGGAGGAGAAAAGTGCAGGAAAATAACGAGACAGCGACGGGGGGGGGGCGGGCCGAAACGTGAATAGCAAGCTGGAGGGGCCAGAAAGGTCGGACTCTAGAAAATGGAGATAATCAGGAGGGACATTGAAAGAAAAGTAAATTGGAGGCGTGGAGAGGAGATGACCGGCGAAGAATTTCACCTGTTAGGGCAGGGGGGGGTACAGAAAAAAACGTGCCAAGCGGAAAAAGTGGAAGGAAAAAGAGTTTATTCGAAAATGAAGAGAATAATAAGTGAGGGAGACGAAAGGGGTGGGACTCTTTTTTCGTTCGGACAAAAAAACATTTGGTCGAAAGCAGTGCTGGAACTGAGAGGGTTCAAACGTCGAGGGCAGCACGGATATTCTCGGAAACATCTCTTTAGCCCTCCTCTTCAAGTTGGGAGCCGAGAAGAAACCGCTGTAGGGCGAAGATCAGGAGGTCGGGAGTCGTGTAAAATCATCCTCCACACCAAGCGGAGCCTCCGTCCGGAAGGCGAGAAAAGGCGCGACGAGCCATCTTCGGGGAGAGGGGGTGTCGTAGGTTCCCAATCTCGATGGAGGGGAGGCTGCGCGAGAATATGGGGTAATCTGGATGAAGAATTAAAAGGAAGCAGGGCAAGGGCTGTCTCAGATGAATCGCTGCCTGAGGAATGAAATAGCGCCCGAAAGTAACATGCAATATGGCCCGATAGTCAGAGGGACGGGGAAAAGCGGGACTTCTGGCTATGACTGGCAGCGGTGTGCGGGCAGCTTCAATTGAGGCCTCGTGACTCCAACTAACGGAAGCTTCTGTCTCAAAGTATTAAGGAGAAAAAAGACTCTACTTCGGAGAAGAAGGTCGGGCGCAAGATACTGGCAGGCCATAGACAAGTCGGCGAAATGCTCGTGAGGCAAGATAATTATCTTAGGGGGGCCTTTCTATGATAAATGAGAGCGAATGAAAAATATCGTGGGTCTGTCGAGAGGTGGCAGACGAACCGAACGTCACGTAAGTTAGCGTCGGGAGACGCCCAAGACGAGCGCAGTTTAGAAGGAGATATGGGCGAACAGGCCTCTAAGGACCGAAGGCGGTAAGGTGGGGGCTCCATCTCCTGGGGGAAACACAAGGAAAAAAGGGCAAAAAAAGGTAGTATCCGAACCAAGAAGAACAATTAGGGAAATCGAAACGACAAGCAGAGGGGGAACCAAAGACATTAGGAACTGTCGTCACGGCGGTCGAAGTGAAAAACAAAAAACATGGGGGTGAATTGCAAACGAGTGCCGGAACGGGGGTGTAAAAAAAAGAAAGAAAAGAGGCAGCGGGGAAAAGAAGCCGTCTACAAGGATATCCTTTGAATAAAAGAGCCTTTGTCAAGCAGCGGAAAGTCCTAATCTCGAGACTCTAAGGTCGAAGGAGAAACTTGATGGTTCACCTCATAAAGGGGACCACACTAAAGGAAAGGAAAGTGGCCGTAATGAGTCTTCTTCAAGGGGAGCCATAGGAGAGTACTTTACAAGCTAATTACCGTGAAGGAGAAGTCGATGGGGGAAATCGTAAAGAAAAGGACCTGTATGAAATCGAAACGGAAAATAGAGATCCAAACGGAGCTGTATGTAGAGCACGTCTGCTCGAGCTCTCTGGGGGGCATGAAAATAGAAGAGTAAAATGAATCTCAGAACGGAGAAAAGGGTGTTGTAACTTCGCTTTGGGGTCACAGAGGCAGCGGAGAGCCCCTTGAAAGTAGAACGCAATCTCGCAGAGAATCCTAACCCAAAAAAAAAAAAACAGCGATGAAAATGACGGAAGAGGAGGGCAGGGAAAGAAAAAAACGAACTGTCATCGCTACTTGTACGGAGAAAGGGACAGAGGGGAGAACGCGGAAATCAGAACTGGGAGGAAACGGACGGCGTAGGAAACAGGGGGGGGGGGGGGGGGGTGGTGGGGGGGGGGGGGGGGGGGGGGGGGGTTGGGGGGGGGGGGGGGGGGGGGTTTGGGGGGGGGGGGGGGGGGGGGGGGGGGGGGGGGGGGGGGGGGGATGGGGGGGGGGGGGGGGTGGGGGGTGGGGGGGGGGGGGGGGGGGGGGGGAGGGGGGGTGAGAGAGAATCAAGCAAAAACAACTAAAGGAAGAAGGGAAATAGGAAAAAAGATGACTGCCCTGACTGGAAGCGAAAAATCAGTATAAGAGGGGAAGAAGAAAGGATCGGACTTCCGGGATGAGAGGCCAGAACGATTCAACGTGCAAGAACTACAACCAACGGAAAAGGGGGGAAAAGAGCTCGGGCTGAAAAATGTCCGCGCGTGAAGGGTTACTAATCTCAGACAACCGCCGCAAAACGGAGAAAAGGGGGAGCATACATGAAAAAAATGCAATTCAGGCGAAGATTTTCCAACAGGTCTAGAAAATACCAAGGAGGAAAAAATCGAAAAGCTCTCGCGGACAGACAAGCTTTCGGCGTCAAAGGGGAAGCGGGGGAGAAAGTGTGCAGAACGGTCCGGGTTTTCCTAGAAAGTAAAAGGGGGGGTACCAGCACGGGTACAAGTCAGTCAGAGGGGGGGGGACAGAAGGTGGAATACGCAGAGTCTACGAGAGAGACGGAAAAAACAGGGCAGAATCCAGTAGCCTGTTTCACCTGTCTAGGCGGGGGGAGGGATAGGGGGAGGTGAAAATAGAACGAGAGCGTGGACAGGCGCTAGATTCTCGAAAAAAATGAATTGGTCCAGGGGGAGAAAAGACGCAAAATCCAAGCGGCCAAGTATATCTGGGAAGCGCGGGGGTCGAACTATCAGCGGCCAAAGAGGCCCGAAAACATAATAAAGGCTGAGAGACAATAACCGTTCACGTCTGTTTAAATTAAAACACCAAAGGAGCGCAACGAAGCAATGACGAACGGAAGACGACGTTCGCAGGATTTAACGGGCCGTGATCCCCATTGGGCGCAGGAATTGTCGGGGTCAACTCCTTCCTGGGGAACGGGTAGTGAGAACGCAAAGAAAAAAAGGTTCGCGGTGGCGACACAGGAGAAAAGGGGAGAAATCTAGAACGGCGGATCTATAGATCGGCGTCAGGGGAAGATAGGATCTACAATCATGAAGGCGCAGGATCAAAAGGATAGAGAGAACTTGTGGGCGGGGCCGAAAAATTCCCCCCGAAGCTCAAAAGCTCCGAAGGAGGCAGCATAGGGAGCTAAGACAGAAGTGTGAAGTCTAAGGAAGGATCAAACTGGGGCTGAAAGGCAGTACCATCGAGAGAGAGACAAGCTCGCGAGAAGGACTCGCGAGGATAAGTGAGGGTGGGGCGCAAACTGTCGGGGGACGGGATCAAAAAGGCGGAGAAGGCGGCAGAGGGGCAAAGAATTTTCTTTGCAAGTGAAACCACGAGTCGAGGTTCGCAGCAAAAGTATTGGGATTCGTCTGCGGCAAATGAAAAACTGCTAGGTGGAGAGTACATTCTTTTCATAAGAAACGGCAAAAAGCGAAGCTACTCCACGAAAACAGAACCTGAGTCGTGAGAAAAATGAGAAAAAAATCTGGACATCCTGCGGAGAGACAAACACCCAACCCGTATTGGGGGAAGGACTAGAAACAGACCGACGAGGACGAGGAAGAAGGCGAGACGTAGCTGTACAAGGCAACGAGGCACTTGACTGGGAAAAGATCAAGCTAGAGAAAGAGGATGATCATCCGACCCGAATCGGCTAAACAACCGGTCTCGGATGGGCGATCAATGGAGAATAAAAGACGTGATGCCAGCCTCCTGGCAACAAACCTGCAGAGGTAAGACTCGCGTCTTCCAAATATGGAAGCCGCACACCGGATCAAGGTCGTAGAAGAGAAGTTAGAGAGCGGCTCTAGTGAAGTACAGAAGAAGAAACGATTTTTCACTTTAAAAGGGGACTGGGGGAAAAATGGCAATGGGGGAACTTAAACCCTCTCAACGAGAGGAGCAAACTCCGAGGAAAAGAACCAGTGAAAGCTCCTAAGCCTAGGATCGCCAGGATCATGAAAGACCCTAATACTTTGGTCGGCATCCTTATATCATAAACGGTCGGCGAGGGACCAACGAAGCGGAGGTCGTTGGAGTGCGGGGTTGACAAGCAGGGGTAATTGAATAGTGGAAAGTTCGACGGCGACCCTAAAGGGGCAAACACCATCCGTCAGCTGAAGGGGCGAGTTCTCCAGCTAACAACAAGATATAAATGGCAAAACTAAGCTAATCAGTGCTAATCAAGTATATCAAAGAAAGATAAAGCCTTCCACTGCGATGAGGAATACAAAATCGAGCAAACACAACAATTGAGTAGTCGTAAAGGATGTGGATATTTCAAGCCCGAAAATAATTACTTCCGCGCTCGAAGGATCGCTGACAGTGAATCGGAGTTAAGAAAAGGGTTAAAAATGGAGTGAGTAGCTGTAAGTCTCAGCAGAGCTGACGAATTGTTGGCACTGGCGGGGGCCCGCATCTACCGACACTAGAATTCAGAGCATTGATAAAAGAAACGAAACCGGGCTGCTTTAACTGGATTGGCCGCAAATAATGGCAAAAAATTGTGAAAATGAAAAGGGCTTTAAGCGATAGGGAGATAGGGAATATGCGGCAGGGTCGCTTTTAAACTCAAACTGACCGAAATCGAGAGTTTAAACGGGAGGCAGGGGAAGATGCCATTGAGCTCCACAGAAAGTACCTCCACCTCATGTCTTCATCTGTCCGAAAAAATAAAGTAATCGGTTACTAATACGAAGGAGCGGGGGTGGCGGAGGCAAGACCACTATTCGCACGAGGATCGGAACTCCAGCGGTTGTTGGCCGGGCGGGCGGGCCAGATGTGCGGCGCCAATCTGACTCGACCCGAGACCGCCCGTGAGCAATATAAAGATGGGTAAGAGGAGATCGTGCTTTATTAGGTTCAAAACCATCACGCAAGCCAGTCGTACAGGAAGGCATGAAGCTGAAACATTCGGAATGCTCTGTCTGGAATGGGGGTCAGTCCCATCCGATATGTAGGGTTCTCCTTTCTAAGGACGGCAGGAAAGTTGTCAAGTTCGAAGACAATGATCAAGAAAAACGGGCCGTAAGCGGCGCAGCTTCGAAAACCTAAAGGAACAGGCTTGACCAAGAAATTACCAAAAAGAGCGCTCAGGCGCCGAGTAGAATCCCGAAAAAAAAAAGCAAAAAAAAGACTCTGACTGACGAAAAAATAATGGGGGCGGAGGAAAGATGAAAGTTTATGGGACAAACGGGGAAAAAAAACGAAGGAATCTTGACGTCTCCACATGGATACCGGAACGCGCGCAGGACCTTCAGGGCTAGCCTTGATATCGCGCTCGAACGGGTCAGTGCCCTATCAAGTCCGAGATGTAAGATCACGATGCGATCTAATGCTGCTAAAAAAAAGGGGGAATGGAGTTATCTTTTGTATAGCGGGAGAGGGAAGGGAGCTCCCAACAAGCTTAAGTTGCAGAGAGAAACCCAGCCGACGAAATAATTCGGAAATGGCCTATCTCGAACAGAAGGAAATAGAGGGGGGTAATCTAAGTGGGTCCCCCCAACAAGAAAAGGACCAGGGGGCAGGGAGGAACACAGGACCAGCCAGAATGGTATTCAAACGTACAACGAAGAGAGGCATCTTGTTAAAAACTACAGACCAGGCGGAACTCGGTCGCAGGACGTTGAATAACTGCTTGGGTAAAAAGTGAAAAGGACGGGAAGGTTCCGGGTAGTAATGGGATCCGCATCTGGCTGGGACTTGGCAAAGGTAGGGTCGATACCGCTCGTGAAAGAATAGACGCGAGCGAACATCATGTAGATCGTTCAGAATGAAGAAAGATGCAGCGTTGAGGAAATCGCGCAGGGCGCGGAAGCGCTGCGAGGGGAACCTCGGAGAAGAGGAAAAAAAATCGCCAGAAAGGAGACTGGAATTTGTCGCCGCAGAGACATCGAAGGGAGAGGGACATTAGCCATGATACGCCGCTGAGGGATTGGTACGAAGTCAAAGGAAAAAACTTCCAAAAAAGCTAAAAAAGCGACGCGGAAATCCGCTAAATTTTCTAGCACAGACCGCAACGGCGGAAATTTAAGAGCTCTCGAATGGAGGATGCACGGCAGGGGTTTGCATTCGAAAAGTGGCTGATGTGGGAACTTGTTCCACTGCTGATGAAGACTGTCAAACTTGGGGTCGCGCATGATCACAGAACTCCGCAGCTAGAGGAACTTGAAACAGCGGGGCTTGCCGTACTTGAGCCCAAAGTCTCGTCGAAGAGGAGCGAGACAACGTCAGAACAAAGAGAAGGACAGTCAGAGCGCTCTGATCCTGAAGCCACAGAAAAAAAAAAAAGGAGGATGTACCAATAGGAATGGACTCGACTCATAAAGGAACGAATATTGGCCGACGTTCTATATCGGAAACAGGGGCATCGCTCTACTGGGACGAAGAAGAGGGTCCGATCACGTAAAGGAAAGCCGAAAGCGAAAAAAAGATAAGCGAGCAGAGGGAAATAAGGTCAGAGAAGAAGGAGGAAGAAGTCGCAAGTGTCCCGTATTAGAAGCAAAAAAAAACATTGCTCATCCTTCAAAACAAGGTCGCTGCTCTATGTGGAAGAACAAAACGGCAAGAGCAAGTCGATATCCCAGCTTCGGGGGGAAGAACAAAATGCTCAAAGATACGGATTTGAGGAGTGAGAGCGGCTGTGAAAGATTAAGAAAACGTACAGGTGGGACGCGTAAGCCGGAGAAAAAGGGGATAAGCCTTCCATTGGAAAAAACTTGAAACGACGATCAGCGAAAAACGCAACGTGAAACGCCAGCTGTCCGATCCAGGCCCAGGTGCCAAAGGGGGGGGGGGGCGGGCGCATATTTAACCCTGACAAGGAGCAGAAAGATTTTACCTGGCGACGAGGGCGCGAAGCCGAGGACTGGGGGGTAGTCCAGCCATCTCAACTCAGGCGCTGAGCAAATAACTCGGGAGGCCGAGATAGCCCTCACATGCCGTCAAATGATGGTATGAGCTGTGCGCGGCTACCCGGCAATAGGGGTTTCATAAACACCATGGACGCGCTAGGCTTTCATGAAGGCGAACACTACGAAAGTCTTCCGGTAATGGAAAGCCAAAAGCTTGTCTGGCAGAAAAATGCACGAAGACGGCTGGTAAAAAAGTCAGTGTGGCGATAAACCAAAGAGAGAAGATTCTGGGGCGACAACAGGAATGGAGAAACCCCCTGCTGCTTAACGAAAAAACTCGGCTAGGAAAAGAGCGAAGCCTAGGGAGCTCGGACGGCGTAGCTATCGCGCCGGAAGAAAGGGCGGGGCAGCAAGCATGAACGCCTAACGCGACCAAAAGTAAAAAATCGGCCCGATGGAGAAGCGCAATCATTCCTAGGCGTATCGCTACGATCAGGACGTACTTGCTGCGGGACGATGGCAAGATCTAAGCGAGAAGAAACTCTAAACGAGAGAGAAGGTATCCATTTTATTGGGACACGCAGAGGGGGAAGAGGTGACAATCACCAAAAACCGTCCAGGAGGGGCAGAATGAGAAAAATCAGTCTCCAAGTCAAAGCAGCTATTCTAATTTCACGCGCACATATTCTGGAAGTCGAAAGTCGGGCGGAAGGAAAAGACTCCTGCGCAAGGGGCGGGCCAGGCTATTCCGCCAAGGGAAAGTCGAAACCGCCAGGCAAGGCCCGTTACAGTCAAAGGGGAAGCATAGATAAACACAGCTTAAACAAGGGGCCTTACCTGCGCGAGGGACACCCGAATGAGGTATGGGGGTGGGGCAATTCTCAACACACAATGCCAGGGAAGACGAGATAAGGCATCGAACATGTCAACAGGGATAATTAGACGAGTACGGTCATCTGGGTGGAAAAAGAAACCTCTTCTCGAATCCAGCGGCGATCCAACAAAGAGAAAAAACCGCTCATTATGGTCGATCAAGATGGATCGCTACCATATGTGAAAACGGAAGTGGGGCGCCCAAACCGCGACAGAGGCCAGAAAAAACTCGGGGGCGACACGGTGCGTGTCAAGAAGCCTCTCGTTGAGGGGAGTAGTTAAAGGGAACTCGAAGATAAAGAAATTCCGTGAATGGAGTTGTGGCTCTGGAGGGGGAAGAGGAAAAAGGGACCAATTAAGCAAGGGGGGTAAGGGACAAACGAGGACAAGGACCACAGGGGGGGACCTGACCGATCGCGGATAAAATCGCAACGGGAATTCTTTCGACCAAGGGGGCAAGATCCTCACGGGCGGCGCGGAACAGCGAGAACGCAGGAGGGTCGTTAAGTTTTAGACACCCAAGAACCCCCAGGGGGCGAAAGCGGGGAGTTTTTAGGCGGCGCACTTCACCACCAAAAACGAGAAAAATACAGCTAAACCGAGCTCACCAGGGGGGGTCGTGCAAACGCCAAAGCAAGATAAAGATAACGGAGACTTAAAAGCTCTGTAGTAGATCAACAAAAACACAAAGGAGGAAGGAAGAGAAGGGGGGGAAGAGCATCCCTAGCATTAAGAAAAGTGCGAAGGCTCGAATGGATCGCCTGCGTCGAAAGTTTTCAAACAAGAACCTGGTTGGAAGATCGGGGGAGGGCGGGGGGTGTCTCAAGAGCTGACGATTGGTTGGGGGCATTAGGAGCAGCGAACTACTCTCATTCTCCCCGGATTGGAGGGGAAAGAAGAAACGCTTAAGGCTTGGGCGCACAGGAACGTGAAACTCTTGGGTTTGCCAAAAAGAAGGACTGATCGACTATAGCTGCAAAGCAAAAAGGGAGAAGTCTTTCCAAGCGGAGCGCAGGAGAAAGGGAGTTTTCACCAGGGGGTAGGAATGGAAGGACAACCACAACAACAAAAACAAACACCACACCCAAAAACCCCACACCACAAAAAAAACCCCCCACAAGAAAAATGAACGAAAACACCACACTTCCCACGCCCCACCCACCCACCACAAAAACAAAAAACACCCAGATCAATTACGAAAATCATTCTTCGCATCGTCCTAAAAGATGTAGGTAATCTATTAACTAGAATAAATTATACTAAACACAGTTGTCTAACGATGAGGGGCTTACCGCGGAGCTGTGGGAACGTCATTCTGTCATACATATTGGCTGCGCTCAGAGGCCTCTCACCATCCGAGAAGTTTTTCGATCGGACCGAAGCTTTCTCAATCGAGATCTACTTCTGGGCGTTAAAGCAAACTAATAACGGCACCGAAGAGTCTACATAAAGTCCGGCAATCCGATCCGCGGGAAATCAAGCGTCGCAGGCTTGTAAAGAATTTCATCAGATTCTGGATGCGAAACGGGAGCAGGAATTGTCCTTACAAATCTCAAAGGCTAAAAAACTCCTACCTTTCGTAATGAGAAGAAGCTGAGCGGACCGGGCGGCATGACAAAAGCAGTAGCCAAGACCTCATGGGGCTACGAGAAAAGATTCGAAGCCAAAAGACTACTTGAGACAGCGAACTCTGGTGATTTGCGTGAGGGCAATTCACGCCTTATAGGAAGGGTGGCACTTCCACCCTGGAACGCAGCGCCAAGGCAAAATGGGGAATAAAAGGGCGCAATCTGGCCCGTGGAATCTCTACTTTATCCCTCGAGAATCAGTCAAGTCCGCAGCTCTTCGGAATGAAAATTACGAGGAGAGGCAGCTGGGGGAGATGCTAATAGCTCCAACGAGGACGTGAAGGGTCGGGAGGACGGGCATCCGAAACCCTCAAAGGGGGGGAGGACAACAAAAAAAAACGCGAGACGCCCAGAAGCCAGAGTATTTAGCCGGAGAGAGGGGGGAAAAAGAAATCTCTCAGAAGTTATTTGGATCCATCTCACGGGTCAAAAAAAATAAAAAAACAAAAAAAAAACTTTGGTGCAGACCACGACCTTTACCCAAATTCGTATATCGGGAAAAGGAGACGAGAATATGGTAAGAGAACATAAATAAAAACGAACGTCGTCGGAGGGGAGCATTTTCAAGCGAGGAAAGGTGTGAATGGGAAAAAAGGGGACTTGAGTTCAGGTCTCGAATCATCAATATTTCACATCTTCAGAAAAGAAGGGAGGCGAGACGTCTCTTCCACGCGGAGTATCCTTGCCGGAGAGAAAGAGGGAAATGCTCTTGGAGAGCAGACAATTCACCAGAGGCTAGGGAGCGAGGTTACGAAGCGCAGTGAGTCTTTTCACCTCGAACTACCAAGCAAGAGCGTCACCTGGACGGGATTCTGAAAGCAGGGAGGGGGGTCCCATCGCCATCATAGAGGCAAGATTAAAGCTTTTGAACCGTGACAAAGGGCGAGAATTTGTAGCGGGACGTAACCGGGGGGTGCAAAGTCGCCACGCGAACAAGAACCCGATTTCGGGAGCAACGAATGCGTCGAGAAGGGCTTCATCGGGGGGGGGAGTCAGTATGCCTCTGAACCAAGTGGGGAACGACATCGGGCGGATTTTGTAATGCAAGCCCGGGTACAGGCCTTAATCGAGGGGGAGGCCTGTGCTGATTATCACAATCTCGCGAGACAGACGTCCGCACGAACTTGCCTTAAAGCTGAGGCTGGAACGTTGAGGATCTGCCCTAAGCAAAAACAGTTCGAAAAAAGAGCAGAAAGGGAAATCGGAAGGGGCAAGATCATTGGGACGTAAAGCGAGGCGAATCACTGAATCTCCAAAAAACAAAAAGAAGGAGAAAAAGAGGAGGTTCAGAGGAAAAAAACGGATCGAGAAGATCTTTTCATCGGGAGATAAAAAGCCCATGCTCCAAAGACGGAAGTCGGGGGGGGGCACGATCACGTCACGACATAGCTTGGGTCAGAAAACCTAGCGAGTGAGATATCGTAAGAAGCGGGAGCTGAAAACAATTCAGCCGAGGGGGATGAACTAACGAACAAAAAGGGCGCAAAAAACTCGCACAGTCGGGCCAGCGATGTTGCCAAAAAACTGAAGATCATACGCAAGATGAAAAAAGCTAAAGAAGCAAAAAAGTATGAAGACGCTAGAGGAATTTCGTCTAGTAAAAGTGGCTAAGGCAGGACCGGTCCGGCAGGGGAAATGTACAATCGATTCCGGGTGGCGTATGTCAAGGTAATGACAGATGGTAACACTTACGCGATCTCCATGACAACACCCGGGCCGAAGGGCTGGGAGAAAATCCAGGAAACATTGCCGCTTAGGCGGGGTTCAGTATCGAGGTGCCCATCGCAGCCAAGCGTTAACCTGCTCGAAGATCTCGTCAGGCCTATTAAAATTGTCAGAAGGAGCAAGAAAAAAGAAAAGCTCAGAGTCGGCAGGATGAAGGACAGACGAAGGAATCTCGGACAAGGTAACTGAAACTGCTGAGTTCGGGCGCGGGGACCCAAAGACGTGCAAATTAAAATGATCGCGGGTCGAGCTTTCAGGAAACAAGACGTGTCTACTTTTCTGGGTCGGAAAAAAATGCCGACTTGGGGGTACGAAGGAGTTCAAAGCGACTTGATGAGACCCAGGAGGATACTCAAAACGGGGAATGCCTCCGGGGGTCTTCTTGGGCGGACAGAGACAAAAACCGCTACCTGCGGATAACAGCGGCGTTAGGGAAAAATCTACTTCTAACAATCGCCCTCAAACGGGGGCCTAGGATCAGGGGATAAGGGTTGAAGAGGTCTGTTTTCATATCAGTCAAGCAGAAAAATCATCCGCAAGGGGAGGCGATTGAGCATCGGAAGCTAAAAGTAGGGGAGGTAGCGTTTCGACGAAAGCCGGAAGGCTTACTTATCTCGGTGGGCACAAAAAAGTCTAGCGCGATGCGCGGACTCGGGGACGCAAGGCTCGCGCGGGACTGTATACATTATATTGGCTAAAAGCAGCGCCGAGGTGACGTGAGAACCGCCTCATAGGGGCCCGTCAACTCTCTTGGCAATTCAAAAGCCGCGAGTTCGCGCAACAAGGTCTGGATTCGGAAAAACATCGATCTTCATACTCGAAAGCTTATTGACTGACCCCTTCAGTGTCATCCGCCGCAAGCGGGGGTCTCAGCTGTAACTGCCGCCTGCCACCCATTCTAGTGGGAGCATGAGAGTATTAACCGTCCAAATTGACTGCGCGAGGACGGGAGAAACCCGAATATCGGATGCGAAGCCCAAGCCCATACGATAAAGGCGGATACGCGGAATAATTTCATAGAAATGTACGACAGCGGTGCATGATGTTGAAGGAAAGCCAACGAATCTCGATGGATTCAGAGCGCAAAAGGGGTACAACTCGAGGAGTAGGGTCGCGCATAAGGAGGAGGGAAAAAAATCGTGGATGAAAGAAACGCGCCAAACCGCGCCAGAATAAAAGACAGGAGCACTAGTGGCGTGGGCCGAACCACAAAGCTCAATTTGGCGGGGGATAAGTTAATGGGATCACAAGAGTAGGGAACGAGCTAAGAAAGGGGGGTCGTGTCATGAGGTTGGGGCGGATGGGCAAAGGAACACGTAAACCCTGCAGGCACGCTACGCAGGGGAAGCGGCCGGGCAAAGCCGAGCACCGGGTCGCTAAACAAATGAGGAGAGAGAATTCTGTGCGGCAAAAGTAAGGGATAGTAGATAATCAAGGGTCGACGCAACCAAAGAGAGCAGCGAGTTTCAGTTGTCGTGCAAAGGGAAGGGGATTTCGAGCGAAAGGCAACCACGGGACTGTCAGAGATCGTAACAAAACGAAGAACCTCAACCAGGGGAAGTGCAAGACTCAGGAGCATCAAATTCGAAGGGCGAAGTGCCATTAAATTCATCGGGGTGATGGGATATCAACATCGTATCGGAAAAAAAAGAGCGGGAGTCCAGAGTTGCCATTGGGGAAAAAAACCAACTATCATTAGGTAAGGCCGCTGCGCGAATTGGGAGACCTCGGGAAGGGAGGGTTGGCAAACTGACTAGCTGAGCTTGTAAGTCGGGGCCTCGCTTATTTGCCTCGGCGCCCTGAAAAACCCTAGCACTAGGATTGAGAAACAAAACGAAACAGAAGAAGCATGTTCTCGGGCTGGGGGTTCGAAAAGACGCTGTATCGCCATGACAGCTGAGATTTGCCGGAAAAACGGGAAAAGCGGGGGGGGGGACTATCATTGACATCAAAAAACAATGTCTCAGGACAGCGCCTGGGAAAAGCGGGGAGGGGTCGACTGTAAGAATTTCAACCTGGACAGGTTTCGGAAGCATGATAAAAAAAGCACCGGGAGAGTTCTTCACACCGGTACAAACTAAGAAAGGAAATAGATTAACTATAGAAGGTTGGATCGGTGGGCTGACTCAAAGTAGTTTCCAACGGTTACAATCGAGATTTGTGTGGGAAGAGGAGGGAACATAGGTTGGAGCGGACCAGGAGTCTCAACAAGCCATGAAGGCAGTGGGGGGTAGACGGTCGGGAGAAAAAAAAGAGGTCAGAGAGAGGGTCTTTATGTCTCAAATCACGAGCAGACCGCAGCAGTCGTACAAGAGACGGATGTCCGAGAGGATAACGCCTCTTCACAACGAATAATGAGGTGTATTTCCAGACTACTTCGGGTGCGAAGAGAAAAGCCAGGGACTGAAGAGCTCATGCTAAACGACAACGGGCCGGGCAAAACCAGCTGAAAATCAAGGTCGAGGAACAGAATGTCTCCCTCCCCGCAGCGCGAGAGCAGAGGAGACCAGAAGCGTGAGAAAATAAGACTCGGAGTGACTTGAAAGGAACGGCTGCGGCAGGGGTCGAAAAAAAGGGGACGTGACGTCCACGCAGGAAGCTGCTTCGCCATTCGTATACCGGCCGGAGAGAAGGAGAGCCGTTGAGGATCGCCTCAACGTCTGGGGCCTCTCTCTAGTCAGCAAGAGAAGGCGGGGCATCGTCGATCAACGTTACGAAAAGGTCAACTTTGCGAGGCTCCAGGATGTTTTGAGAGGAGGAGGGGAAAGGGAGGCCAGATGAAAGATACAGGACCATCAACGCGCAGTAGAAGTCGAGAGTCGAGAAAAAGGACGAGGCGCGGGGACGAGGGATAAATCTCTGGGCCAAGAAACAGGCAGCCAGGGTTGGCGGGATAACACGCGGCAAAAAACAGATGCGGA
>Ga0179593_1431689_pt1 | contig 14715 bp, 11 predicted proteins | sample CZODoug2_1_08_16_FD_185931 | JGI IMG/M metagenome (GOLD analysis project Ga0179593, IMG submission 185931) | Vadose zone soil fungal communities from Angelo Coast Range Reserve, California, USA - CZODoug2_1_08_16fungal (PacBio error correction) | ecosystem: Environmental > Terrestrial > Soil >...
TAGGAATGAGTGAACCGAGACCGGGTTATTGTTGGGAGGGAAACGCCGAGGAATCTTCTTCGATGGAATAGGTCAAATCGGTCATGGGGAAAAAAAAAAGTATGCATTAAAATCCAATGAACAGGGAAGGAAAGGAAGGGGGCTCAGTTACCACTTGTCTGAGAAACACGTCAAAATTAAAAGCACCATTGCTGGGAGGAAAAATGGGGCGGCTATGCCGTCATGACGAAACCAGCAGAGGGGATGACGGGGGGAGAGGGGAAAAATACACCCATAGGTTGCCAAGCGAACGCGAAAAGGGGATTGGGAAAAAAAGCCATGTAAAATAGCGTTCGCAAGTCAGCGCCTGGTCCGTGTCCGGAGTTTTAGGGAAAAAGGGGGTAAACCAGGTTAACTGGTCCATGAAGGCGGGGGAAAGTCAGGAGAGGTTAAAAATTGAAGGCTAGTTGGAAAACCGAGTGAAAAAATCCAGTCGAACAGAGAAAAAAAAAGAGCATGAGGTTTTTCCACCTCGGGCAGTGAGGTACGGAGAAAGCAGGCGGAAAGCCTGATCAAAACGTGCACGTGAACCCAACGATACAAAGAAACTTTCTCGATGGATAAGCATCAGAGCAGGAGTTAAAAAGCTCCGATGAAGAGAAAGCAGGTGCTAAGTAACATTCCTCGGGCGAAAAGAGCGCCCAACGAAAGATCAGATCCCTCCCAAGGAAGGACAGAGGGCGGCACGAAGGAAATCATCAAAACAGCGGGAAGTAGAAAAAAGACCAAAATAATCTGAAATCTTTACTGGAAGGAAAAAAGAATGGCGCGAAAAAGAAAGTGCTTTGGAAGCTCTTCTCAAAGATAGTTCTGGCAAAAAATGACGCTGGTAATAGAGAGGCGGAGGGCCAGGTCGGAGAAGCATCGGAGAAAGTCAAGGTCTTCTGCAAGGTGGGTTAAAGAATGTAAAGGTTTCACTGTTCTGGGCAGCGAAGGTAATATCACGCCAGGAAGTGGTGACCCTCAACAAGATCTGACGAGCGCAAGAAAGGCGGGGAGACGAAAGTCTTACTGCGATCAGGAAAGACATCGAGGGGAGTATCCGCGTTGAGAGACACCAGGGAAGCGGGGCGGGACTTGTGGGATTTGTTCCGCTGGTAAAAAAAAACGGTCATCGGAACGACAGGGGAGCCTCTCTCACAAACAAACGGGGAGTGGGGGAGAAATAGGTGACAAGCTTTACGGGGGGGGAGGGGAAGCAGAACAAGCATTACAAGGGGCGCCATCAAAAGGACAGGGCAGACTACTGCAGCTCGAGGGGATGGAAAAGACAGGCTCGCCGCCAACCTTCAACGCAGGAAGCTCGGGAAGGAAGGAGCGTAAAAAGAACGAAAAAGATCTGAAGAGGGCACGAAGAAAAAAAAACTTTCACCCTAGAAAAACCAGGCCGAGAAAAATTTTAAGACTCTGTAAGCGCTTAAGCTGAAAGCAAGCCCGGCCAAAGAAAGTAGAAAAAAAAAAAATCTTCTTTCCACAGAGAACGAGAAGGAGAAGCCCAAGGGAACTTCATCTAGCGCCTGGGGCGAGAAGGACGGCGATCCGGCGGGGGGGGAATCAAGAAAGGAATCCACGTGTGGAAGAATCAGGAGTCTCAAAAAACTTTTCAGAATTGCGGCCGGCCAGGGAAAGTGAGACATCGTGGGAAAAAGCAGGTCCAACCGAGAAAAAAAAAACCGACGGAGGAATGCGTCCTTCGACAACTGGATTATAAAGGGGAAAAGGGAACAGCATAGGGGAAGAACCAATAGCCAGGAAGTCTAGCAGAGAAAAAGGTGAGGGGGGTAATCCATTGTTCAGTGAACTTGCTTATAGGGGACCGCGTCTATTCAAAAACGCCAAAGGGGATCCGGATTAACCGAACTTGAGGGAGGGACCCATCGTGGTGGGGGGGGAGAGGCTAACAGGAAGGAAGAACAATGTTTACCGAAACTCTCGTTGAAACCTCATAGACATCAACACGGACGTCGGCATCACCGCGTCAAGTCACTGGCCCACATTTGAAAGGAAATTTTCGACTCACGCTCAGGGAAACAGGCAAAGGAATCAGGAAAGGAAAAAGGCCGCGAAAGAAATGAGCGGACCCTTGTTCTTTGACGCTCCAATAAGGGGATCCGTGTCGCGGGAATTGCAAACGAGAAGGGTAGGACGATACACAGTATACGAAAAGAGGAGGACGGTCAGAGCGCCACGGCACTCAAGTCCAGAAAAAGGGAGAAGGAGAAGAAGGTTGTCGCGTGGAAAGGGCAACATTTGGTCTCCCTTCCGCCTGCAAGAGGATGGCTAAGCAGAGAAGGACGCAAAGGGAACGATTTGACATCTAGCTTAGCGGGAAAAAGGAAGGGGAACTGCGGAAAAAGGAACACTAACCGGAAAGGGTGGAGGGAGACAAGACTGAACTTTCAAAAAAACAAGTCGGAGGGGCAAAGGGGCCGTCAATGTCATTGGGGTGAAAGCCGTACGGAAAGCCGGTGGCAAACGTTGTTAAAATACCAATGCACCAGTAGGAGGAGCCAACAGCCAGGGAGTAGGCCCACCACAACTCACTCAGGGACAATTGGGAGGTTAGGGCGGGATGGGCTGCCAGTCAAACTCCGCTCCAGAACGGATCCGACCAGACAATAAGACCATAAACCATGTCCGAGGGAAAATTTAAATGGGACTCAAAGGGAAAGGAAGAAAAGGGGAGGAAGATGAAAACCGGCAGGTCGGAATAGAAAATCAACCGTGGCGAAACATTCCCATTAAGTGAAAATCCAGGGAGGGGTAGAAGAAAAGAGGAATGGGCAATCTGGGAGGAAGGAATGCTATGGGGTCAGACTGATGGGGGGGGGGAAAAGGTTACGAACATTAATGCAAGTGGTCAAGTAGAGAGACACGTTAGCAAAAAATAAAGTCAGAATTGTTCAGTGGTATACCCGAATACCGTGAAGCTTAAAAGGATCCTTCTCTAAAAAGCAGGAAGGAAATTCAAGAAGTGTCCGAAGGGGGAAGGGGGATAGCGTTGGGTTGACTTAGAAAAGAGACATTACCATTCGCAAGGGAGGTTAGCGGAAGTCGGCATTATTATGGGGGACAGTCATCCAAAGATCGATAACCTAAACCATCACAGGGCCGGCTGACGAAGAAAAAAACGCACTTGGTTAAAAAATTCTAGGAAAGGGGACGGTTAGGCAGAAGGCTGGAATCTGGTGAGGGTGGCGGGAGCGCAAATAAGTCACAAAACATCCTTCTAGAAAGGAAACCAGGGTCAGGAATTCACCCACCCCTTGGCCGATGGAACGGTCGGCATCTGAAACCACAACCCTATTACTGAGGAGGAGAGTTTGGTTGGAGGAAGGCTTCCAGGTTGGCCAGGGGGAGGATCAACCGGAAGGAAATCTATACCCGCTTAAATACCTCGGGAAAAGAAGGGAGCAAAAGCGACTTCAAAGCCTGCAAACCACGAGAGCGTAGGACAGACGTGAAGGATGTTGCGGTTCCAGCGGGGGTAGGCGAATAAGCAAATGAACTAACTTAAAACGGATAAAAAAAACGGAAACTTCAGTGGAGAGTAAAAACGGGCGGGGAACCGGAGAAAATCGTTAGGGCACTTAAAAACCGGAGGTTTGGTATAGCTACATCATCAAACGCTTGGGGGGCTGCTCCGGAGAATAAGGTTAGCTCTCCGTTTGGGAGAGGGCGCGAAAAAAACGTGGAACAACTGGGAAGGGGGTACGGAACCCAGGGCCAAATTTCTAAACATAAAAGAAGATAGGAAATCCCGCAATGATTCGCTCGAAACAAAAACGGGTTTAAGAAGTGCTGGGAGGGCCCTGGGATGAAGAACCTAGTAAAACCAACATGTTCATCGCGGGATACCAGGGATGAGGAAAGGTCCCGGCGACCATCGGTCAACTTAGGCAAGTCGATTGATTCATAGGGGTAGGGCGCAGGGGGGAGAAGCAAGAGGAAAGATTTGAAAACACTTATCAACATACAGAGTGCTCGTTAGTTCAAAGGGGGTAAACGCCGAACGAAGGGGGGGGAAGACCTGAAGCCAGTGAGTGGAAAAAACGTTAAAAAAAACCTGGGGAAATCGTTCACCAATACATGGGATAACGGGGAAAAAAGAAAAAGTAAAAGAAGTGGGAGACACAAAATCCTGATTATGGGTAATGTTCAGCAGGGGATGAATCTTCAGTCTAGCAATTGGGAGAGATCAAGAGGTTCATGTGCGTTTGTCCCAGGAAAAAACCAATACCTGAGCGGGGGGGCGCAAGCGATGAACTTTGGAGGAACCAAACCGACCACGGGCAGCTGAAAAGAGGGAGAAAGCGGAAGTAAGGAAGACATGGCGCTAAGGGGATGCTCATGAAAAAGGGAAAATCTTGGAGGATGAAACGGTTATCTAGCAACCAAAGAGGGGCCACGCATAGGAGGGGCACAGGATTAATACCTGACCTAAGCAGGTAGCGTGGGAGGAAATGGAATCCTGGACGAAAAAGCAGCGGGCAATGAGGTAAATTCGGGGTTGGAAAAACCTGGGTAACTGTGGGGGCAAAAAAGGCTTTGGATCTTATTGCGGGGGATGACACTCCACGAATTCCATTCCAGGGGAAATGGGCGAGGTAGGGAAAACACGGGGATAACCAGATCTTCCCCAAGAGGGGGGGTCAAAAGACCGAAATACCAAAGGGCGTTGTCAAACAAGTGCTGATTAATAAAGGATAAGGCGAAAGAACAGCGGTCCCTCAATCAGCAGGTTAAAGAAACACGGAAAAGGAAGTTGAAAAGATTTAGGTAGGAAGCCGGAGAAAAAAAGAAGAGGCGGGGCACCGCCCACAAAGGCGCTCTACGAAAGGGGTGGAGAATTGACTCATTAATATTAGAAAGCATGTGGAGAGAGGGGATAACCACTATCAATCGAAAGAATGGGCATAAAGGGTAGAGATCTGGGAAAAAAATATAACTAGACAGTATGAAAAGAAGGGTCATATAAAACGCCAGAAGGGATGATCATCCTTATTAGTAACGACGAAGGCTCGAGAAAAACGGCACTTGGGATCGTGATTCTTCTTGATATGAGAGATTGGGCTGGGACCCCGACGGAGGAGTCATTTAAACGCGGCGGGGCCATGGCCAGCCGCAAACAAAACTGGTCTAAAAAAGGGGGGGGGACTTCGATTTTGTCTTCAGGGTGGAATGGAAAAAGGGGATTGCGGGAAGTAAGGATCAAAAAAATCAGTTTAAACGCTCGATCTGAAAGCGCAGGATTCCGCATCTTACAACGACTAGGGACGTGGCGTCTAGAAGCACCCGACCTCTTTCCCCCGTCTCACATGAAACCTCTTCAATCAGCCGGAGGGGCGGCCTTGTGGGGAAGTTCAAAAGGTACAAAAACGGACAAGGAAATAGGGACATGGTGTCAAAAAACAAAAAAAAGGGGAGGGGGAGGAAAAGAATCTCTTCCCACCCACGAAGGGGAAGGGGGGCTGGAGCCAGAACCTTCAACAATCCGCCATCAAGCTGACCTGGCTAGTTGGATACTGAGCAGGAAACAGCGGTAACAGGATATGGTGAAAGACATCCCAAAAACGTAAGCTCGGTTAAAAAAGGAAACGGCGCGTAAGCGCTGAGGGTCACCAAAAGTAGAGATGAAAAACGGCCAAAGCAAAGAAAACCTTCAAACTCGATCGAAACGAAAGCAACGGTAAAGGCTGGACAAATCTTGGGGCCTACCTTGAAAAAGCAAGCAGAGGGGGAAAAGACAGGTATTAAAAAGCTGGAAAAGAAAAATCTGCTTTCACCAGATCGAATTCCTTCTACCATTAAAATCTCCCGAAACAGATATGTACTGGCTCTGTCGGCTCAATAGGATCCATTACGGGGCAGAATAAGGTAGGGATTTTAAAGAATTGGCAGGGGGGCGCAATCCTGGGAATTTCTGATCCGAAATTGGGTGTTGAAAGCCCACGGCCAGCAGTGTAGGGACTGGCGTCGATCACCCCGCGTGCCCGCGCCGCGAGACAGCGTCTAAAAGTGAGCGCGCAATGCGCTGTGAACAGAGGAATCACAGAGGAAAAGCCGGGCTTCTGGTGCTGCAGATTGAAATTCCTTATGTGTCCGCATCCTGGGGCCGTAAAAGGTGCGGAAGACGGGAGGCCACATCGGAAAAATCCGGAGTACTCCGCCTTTTATGTAAAACGCCAATCTGTGTTTGGGGGTAGGATGAACCAAAAATAGGGGACGGGAGAACGGGTTATACCTACGCATCAAACCCTACCCTCAGCACAACGGAGGCGGGCGTCGGCATCACCCCCTAAGACTTTACGCAGGACGTCACTGGGGAAACCAGTTAAATTGGCGAACTAAGCATTGGTCCCCTAGTGAAGGGGACCATATCTGAATGCCCGGGGAATAACGGAACCTGCGAAAGGGAGGTCAGGATCCCAAGACGAGGAGTCCTCCTGACTAGTCGCAAACCAACTCGAGGGGGTGTATGGCTCGAAAGGAAATAAAAATATGTCGGACGAGTCAGGATCGCCCACTCCACGAACAAGAAAGCAGGAATAACATTAACCGGGCGCAGAAGAAGAATGACCGTGGGTCTCTTAGAGAGCAGTGGGGCTCAGAAACTAACAGACTGCGACGGGGGGAATACGCAGGTAAGCCCTATGGAAAAAAGAAGGACGAGGTACCGGATGGGCATCTTCCACAATCAACAAAAGCCTTCAACGAAAAGAGAAACATCAACAAGAAAAGGCCAGATTTTGACGGCTCCGTAAAGGTGGTAAGGACCTCCTCTCATTAGATGGCTCAAGAAGGTCCCCTCCCGGGAGAGAACCAGTTTTACTGGGGGGGTTCAAAGGACCTGGATGAGGGATGCAACGTAAGGAGGAAAAAATGACAACGACAGGCCGACTATTGGTTCGGAGGATAGGAGGCAAAATAGAAAGCTATGGAAACTGAACTTTGACTACACTATGAACCACAAGACCAATGAAGACATGCTCGGGAAGAGTGGGGAACCTACGGAAGGGAAGCAACTGGATCCCACTCTCTTCGGGGTACTAAGGGAGGGAAGACCATAAGGGTCACGTACACCAGATTAAAAGTTCATAAGACTGCAAGAGGTGCACCTGGCGATTTCGCAGGCGCAGGAGGATTGGGATTATGGGGAGAATGGGGGCCAACTGGGTCCTACGGAATGACTGACAGGGGTTGAACGGCTGAGAGAAAAAAGAGCTAACAAAAAAAAATTAGAATTTTTGCCTGGTGGAATAGAACCAGGAAAAAGAAAAGAGGAGCCAATCTCTACAAATCCGGAAGGGCCACTGCACTTCTCCTGCCTAGAGCTCTTTTGAGGAAAACAGGAAGAGGCTGGGACGGCGGGGAATACATTTCTGCAGGATGAACTGGTAGCCGACCAACAGGGTATTGAGAAAAGAAAAGGTTAACTCTACGAAAGAGAGCAGGGGGTTGCAAAAAAAGGCTAGGAAAGGCGGTGCGCAGGGGGTTGTGAAAGGGGGATAGTAGAGGACGCACATTGGTCCAAGCCACTATTAAGCTGAAGAAGAGGAAAAAATTCAACTGCCTCAAAAAAGTAGAAAAATCTCGATCACAAACAAAAAGGACTTATTACACAGAATTGGGAAAATGGGGAGGAACGTCCATTTTGCCTCTTATCAAGCAAGGACTCTTTGATGACTAGAGAGAAGAACCTCAAAACAAGAAAAAAAAAACAAGACTGCGCACCGAACACGCCATCGAAGCACCCCTTTCGAACTTCGGCAGCGGGGAAGGGGGGGGTCAGGTCATCGTTGGAGGAGGAAAAAATAAGCTATCCCTGCACTAATTGACTAGAAAAAAAACTTAGCAGGTCCATGAGCTTCGCATAAAGTCTCGGCATGGACATCGTGCGGCCGGCAGGAGGTGTAGAGACGGCCTGATAAAATATTCGTCCGTCTGGGGGACATAACCGGGGAAAAGTTCTAAACAAGCAATCAGGTCAGGGAATGTGGCTCTCCTCCAGAAGTGGAAAAACGGGGAAAGTGGTCGTCGGAACCAAAAGAAGTGGAGAAAAAAAAGACATGCCTCATCGGGGATGAGTGAGAAAAAAAAAAAACAGGGGAACTTCTAAAAAGAAGATGCCGGACTGTGAGACTCTTTGCCTGTGCCCCTTGAGGCATTCCGGAAAGCGGAACTCCCGGGGAGAGAGCTGGAAAATTTCTGCTTCAAGACCCGGGACCAGCTGTCCAACTGCTTCGAGGGGTATTCCTATGAGTCCAAGGTGGAGCGGGGGAAGCATGATAGAAGCCTGGGTAGTGTCAATCAAGTCGAAAGAAAAACATCCATCGGCAACGGGAAAAGGGGGGTTGACCAGACTCCGTTGGCAGCATCAAAAGCGGGGAAAAAAACAAAAACAAAGGGAAAAGGGGGAGTCATCCCGAAAAACCAGGAAACATTGATCCGTGAGCACTGGCTGATAAAAAAAACAGGAAAGGTGATAGAACAAGTGCCGGCGGGAGGGAGGAGGCACCCGAGTCAATGCTGCGATTTGGGAAGAGCGCTTGAATGGGGCAAACTTTCCAATTATAAGGTTATGCTCAGACACTACAATGGGAAGACGAGGAAAAACGGACGCAAAAGGTGGGGCGGCCCAACCGCGACCAACGGCTCTAAAAAGGGAAGGGCGCAAAAACGCGAGGAACCTGCTTGGACTAGCCCGTGGGATAGTCCGACATAAAAAATGTGAGAATGAACTGGTATACGGGTAGGAAAGAAACCATAGAGTCGCCATCTAGCGAAGGAAAAGGAAGACAATTATGAGCGGTGGGGACAAGGAAAAAACGCACTGAGACGGGGCCGCGGGGGAGGCCGGCCCAGTAAACCCACGGGCCGCGATGAACAAGGGGGTAGTTCTAATGGGGGGGAAAGTGGAACTGGAACAGGTGACGCATGGCACCTGCTTCGATTGAGGACTGAAAGAAAGCCGTGACCTGTGGATGCGGGAAGGGAGGAAACGGATAGGTAGAAAAAGGAAAGTCACAGAATATTTGGGGGAAGCTGACTCAAGAATATATGGCGGGGGAAAAGAAAGGGCAAGTAGGAAACCGGATCGTGGAATACGCGGCCTCAGAAGCAGGAGGCGGTCTGAAACATAAATCCTTATGAAAAATAAAAGTTACGGAGAGCAGAATGTTTCCAAAATTTAGACGATACTTAACGAAGCCCTCATTCACAGAGGACACTAGCAAGGTTGGTTCGGACTCTAATTTAGGAAAAGTGAAAGGAATATTAAAGAACCACGACGATCACCTGAAAGGGCCATCAGGAAAAAAATTTGGGTTTCTCAGAAAAGGTAAAGAGAAAATCCATTACTCAGTGACGCAAAAGGGGAAAAGAATAGCTAAACACCAACAAACACATGGAAGTGATCTCCTAGTGAGAAGAGAAGGGATCGCTAGGAACAGAAAATGGGGATCGCTCGGACTGTATAAATGTCGAAAAAAAAAAAAGAAAGTTTTAGGTGCCAGTTCTCAGCTGGAGGAAAAACGGAGGACGTGCGTCAAAAAGGTGAGGAAGAAAACAAACAAAACGTGCTCGGAAGTGGGTGAGATCGAGGAAGGGGAAATTTTGGTGGAGGTTCGTGTGACACGGCGGATGGGAACTCTGGAGGGCTTGAAACATACGGGCATCAGTAATCTTATCAGTAAAGATCAAATTACGGGGGGGGGAGGAGATCAAGGTATTAAAGCAAAATAAAAACCCTCAGAGTTCCAGCCGAACGGTCGGCCATGGAAAAACGCGAGAGGAATCGTGATGGGACGCATTTTTTTCCGTGTTTGGGAAAAGACGCCTGCCAAAATGTCATGAACTTGCCAATTGTTTCACATCTAGCTCAAAACACAAAACTGGGATGAAAAAGAGGAAAAAAGGTAGGCCCCTTTCGAATAAACTTTTTCTTTGGACAGATAACCACCTTCCCAAGGCAAAAAGAAAACGACTGGAAGGGGCTCAAAGACCTAAATGAGGACACGCAGGGGGTCCAAAAAAAAAAACAGAAAAAAAGCCTGTACTACAATGAGGCTCGTCAGAGGTCACGTACACAAAAAAAAGTCAGGTCGATCTGAAGTACTCAATCCAACAGGGGAAAAGGGAAAAAGAGAAAAAAGATTCACGTACTGGAGACGGTAACTTTGCGTGCGGGAATGGAAAGAAAGAAGTTTTGAAAACAGAGAGATTGCCGAAAAAGAGGAGGGGGAAGAAGAAAAAAAAGAAAAAAGAGGTCAAAACAGTGTCAATGTCTACTAGCTCACTAAAGGCAGGGCAGATATAAAGGTAGGCGTTTGTTTACTAGCAATGGGGGAGAATACGTGAAAAGGATTCTCTGACTTGGAAGACAAAATTGACTTGCAACGCCAAGTTGAGTGGGGCGACGAAGATCCACCGGAAAACTAAGGCATGCGAATACTAAAAATGGAGTAGCGAGCAGGAGGCGGGAAACAGGACGTCAGCAAATCGAAGCTTAGCTAAAAAGAGAACGATGGGGGACGCCACGTCCTGGTGAGTTCAACCCGGCAGGGCTGAGAAGAGGAACGCAGGCGACGGATTACTGCTACAAATTGAGGGGGCAAAAAAAAGACGATGGAGTTATTTTTGGGGGGACGAGCAAAAAAAATATTCGGGAAGAAAGGGGGGTGTTATACAAGAATCGCCGTGGGGGACCCAAAAAAACAGAAAACGGAAAAAGAAACCCCAGAAGCGTGCGAAAACACCAAGGAACCTTGGGAAAGAACAATTTGAGACCTCCTCAAAATGGAGAAAAAAAAAAAAAAAAAAGGACAAGGGGATAAAAGAGGGCACTGTAAAGTGGCTTCCAGTAGCCTCGGGAATCCTGTTTAGGGAGGCGGGCTTTGACAAAGGGGGGGGGGGGGGGTTAAAGGGGGTGCAACCAGAGAGAAACGTTGGTCCTAAAAAGGAAGTCGAGAAGAAACCACGGCAAACAGTCCAAGCAATAGCACGACCAGCGGTGGAATGAAACGAGAAGGTCTCGGTGTGGGTGAATACAAAGGTGGGGGGCAAGAGCATTGGGGCCGAAGTCAAAGGGGCGGAGTGGATGAAACTCCTAAGATAAGGCGGGAAAAGACGATTGCCTCGAAGAGGAAAACGAAATCAGGAGAGAGAAAAGAAGAAAACTCAAACGATTTTGGGGCAAGACGGCTAAAAGCATGACGGACCGAGAAGGGATTGCACAGGCTCGGGGATGGGGGGCCCCGCACCAGAAAAGACAGGTGGCAATTTGGGGGGGGGGGGAAAAGATAAAAAGGGGGGGCGTATTGATGTGGTTTTCTGCGAAAAACAAAGGACTCAAGTCAGAAAAGATGAAGTTTATGGGAAAATCAGTAGGCCAAGAAATATCGAGATCCTGCGGCACAGTGGCACATACACCTGGAAAAACCCTACCAGAGAAAACGGAAAAAAGGAAGGGACAGATGGTAAGATGACGACATGAATCCCAAAGAAGGGGGGAAGAGGGGAGGAATACCCAAGGGTTGAAAAAGCCAGGCAATAATGTACGACGACCATCAGGGACAACGAGGTGTGGAAGAGAGAATTTCAAGGGGACGGAGTTCGCAATAGCTCTGGAAAAAAAAATAGGGGTGACTTGGTGGGGAAAACAAGGGATGGGGCCCACTGGGTAAACGAAAAAAATGAAACGGGTCACTGAATAGGCAAACAATAGGCCGCAATAAAAACTAAGGAAAGAGGACTGGGGAAAACGAATGAGAAAAACGTAGACTTAGAACGCACGTCGGAGCTCATTGCCCTTCGAAAAAAGAAGAGGATTAAACGAGGGGGTATCGGGGCCAAGGGCTCGCGGTTCAGTTTACTGAGGACTGCGCAGTTGAGGGTAGACGGTCAAGTGGTGGCGGGATGACAACGGAGGGAAGATGAACAAGAGGAGAGGGGAAACGAAACCATCAAGAAGACGAAGAGCTCCTGGGTGGGAAGGAGTCCTTTTGTCTCAAGGTCAAGCTTCTGGGGGGGAGGTTGGAGAGGGTCTGGAGAACATGAAGTAACCAACGGTCGTCAGCATGATAAAGGGGGAAAAAGTTGAAAGAAGGAAAGAAACTCAAACACTCCGAATTTCCACGAGACCAAAAAAAAAAAAATAGGAGACACAGCTAGAGTGGGACATGACGCGGGGGAGCAGCTTCCATTTTGGCAGGGGAAAGTACAGAAAGAAACACCCATGGGCCGATGCTTCTACACTACCCTCAAACCGCCCCATAGACGCCGAGTGGAGAAAGCCCTGTTAGGAGGGAACGGGGTAGACCATCGCCGCAACCCCTTCTACTAGTCGTCAAGAGGAAGGGGGGGGAAAGGTTAAAGAGTTGGGGGTCCACTTAAAAAAGAGACATCCCTGTAAGACTGAAAAACTCGGAAAGAAAGCGACTTTCAGGAAGGAGAAGTAAAGCTAACGCCGCTATGAGCTGACGGAGAAAGTGAGTCCTTCCCTGCGTGGGGGTGGGGGGGAGAAAAGGCCTGATCCAGACGCGGGCAGGACGGATGTCCAAAACCGGTTCCCTTTTCGAAAAATAAAAAAAATCCAGTGTCAAATGGGGACCTCTTTCTCTAACCCAGACGGGGGCCCGACAGTATTGTTCAGTGGTCGTTAAGGAAAAAAAGGGGAAAAGACTGGTCAGAAAACAAAGCAAAGACCATCATAAAGAATCGCTGCGAAAATGCGAAACTTTCGAGGAAAAGAGGGGATAGGAAAGAACTATTTCATGTGAACGGGATGGGGAGCCGTCCTACGCCCATTATCGCAGGGCCCATGTCGAGGGGAAATCACGCAAAGTGGAAAAAATGTGTGTAGGCACGTCTGTGGGGAGTAGTCAATTTAGATTAAAATCGGGGCGGCCATTAAGTAAAGGAGCGCCTAGTTTAGTGGGGGGAAGACAATGAGAGGGGGTAAAGAACATAAGCAGGCAAGGGCGCAAGGGAGAAGTGTTTTCAGCAAGACTCCAGTGGGCTAAAAAAAAAAACCAGGGGAAACAGGGGGGTAACAAACCAACAGGAAGGTGAAGATCCCGGGCGGGGCAACGTTCCCTGTAAGATAAGAAGGAGCGGGAAAAAAGAAAGCAGGAGGGAGCAATCAAAAAATCAGGGGTAGGGGGGGATGATGACGCCGAAGGAAGCAACTTACAAGGCGGGGAAGGGACAGGTACATGGACGTTTCCTTCTAAGAAGTAGGCACAGCCACGAACGGAGGACTGAGGGCGCCAAAGAACTGACAGGTGGAAAAAAAGGTGTAAATGTCAACCAAACCAACCACAGTCATCTTTAAAAGAAAATCCAGAGAAGGGTAAAAGGGACAAAAGGCGGACTGCAAAGCAGACGTGGGCGCTCAGGACGTCGGACCAAAGAGAGGAAGGATTTTGGAGGGGAAAGAAAAAGGGGATCGAGCAAAGAAACACTATATTGCCGCTAAAGCCGGAGGAAAAGGGGGGATATAAGCAATGTTACACAAGGAGCGTTTTTTCGCGGGGATGGAAAATCAAAAACTGCAAACAGGGGAAGGAGGCAGGTGGGCAAAGGTGTGTTGTGAAAAAAAAAAATTTCCCCTTGGTCTGGGGGGCAAAAGTGAGGCGTTGACCAGTCCAGGGGCCGTTGGAAAAGAAAGAGCCAACCGGACATGTGATGCCTAGTAAAACTGTCGAGTAGGTATAAAAGGGGGGTCAATGAAAAGATATTTTTGGGTGGGGCAGCAAGCTGGACCAAACCTAAGAAGAGATTCAAATTGGTTGGAAAGAAAAGGGAGGAGTAAGACGGTGAGGTAAAATAGCAACGCGGTCCCCGAAGTGACAAGAACAAGGACGGAGAAAGAAGACTGTTCCGTTAAAAAGAAAGAAAAAAGGAGCAAGACGGAGAAAGGGGAGACGAGGGAAAGCACTCGCAATGGGCGACTATTGTCACGTTGTCAGAAGGGAAGCATGAGCGGCGAGGGGGGACAAGCCGGGGATCTATCCCCAAAAGATCCCAGGCCTGGGGGCAAGGGGTCCAACAAAAAGGAATGACGGGGCATAAAGAGGGAAGGGAAAAATCAAAACGTATTCTCAACAATGGTAAAGTAAGGCGAAAAAAACAAATGAGGATATAGGCCTTAAGAGGAAGACCGAAGGCGCAAAGCAAGGAAATTGGGGGGAGAGCTAGTCTTTCGACTGGTATTCGGGGGGAAGAAAAAGAGGGGAGCTTTTTACAGAAAAAGTCGAAGGAGCTTGTCTGGGGAAAAATATTCAATGGGGGCGTTTCCAAAGGTATCGGCTAAACAACCGCGAAAGTCTTCTTAAACGTGGCACTCAAAAACAGTGGTGCTTATATTGGACATTGTTGAGAATGGGGTTCTTAGTCCCGGGCAGAAGAAGAGGAGGCATCACTAGGGGCTTTGGTGTAAAAGCTCCTCGATCATGCGGGTATTCTTGGCAGGGTGTCCTTGCTCTGCTTCAAAGTGGGTAGATTTGAACGGGGTGTGATGTTAGAGAAATGAAACTCCGCAAGGCGTAGGACGGGTCAGGCGGAAGGGGGGAAAAAACACACGCCCCTGTCAATAGGGCAGGGGGCTTCAGTGTGAGAAAAGTTGTTCTGCGCAACCAGACCAAAAGTTCGATCAGGGTCGAAAAAAAAGGGAAT
>Ga0179593_1437304_pt1 | contig 14715 bp, 12 predicted proteins | sample CZODoug2_1_08_16_FD_185931 | JGI IMG/M metagenome (GOLD analysis project Ga0179593, IMG submission 185931) | Vadose zone soil fungal communities from Angelo Coast Range Reserve, California, USA - CZODoug2_1_08_16fungal (PacBio error correction) | ecosystem: Environmental > Terrestrial > Soil >...
GGGATCTCTCTGCGTCATTTTGAAAGACTTTAGTATGGGGAATAGCTGGAAAGGGGGTTAGTATCAAATCCAAGCAAATTCTGGGGTACTTGTGGGAGGAAACACAGATGGGGACTAGGAACTCCTCAAGGCGGGGAGTGCGAGGCTTATTCGAACGCGCCGTGTCTGCGGCCCGTAAGGTTTCGCCGCAAATGTCGGGGGGACCAGGTGGAAGGAACACGGGTGATCCCAGAAAAAAACGACGGAAAAAAGACCGGACGGGTACGCAAGGACCGAGCATGGCGCACTTTCTTGCCCTAACAAGGGGAGAAGGACTCGAAAGGGCCCGACAAAAATAAGAACATTCAAGCAAAGTTCGGAAAAAAAAAAGGAAATTAAAAAAAGGGAGCATCTCACAGACAAGAAAGGGTCTTCAAGGGTGCAAGTCGTTCACTCAATACCGCATGCTCTACGGGTAAGGGGCGAAACTGCAGTGAAAATAAAAGAGATCGATTAGTCGGAAGGGAGAAAAAGACTTGAGTACCGCATTGGGAGATGGCGCGCCACTGCAGTGGTTGGAACCGTGGTTTCAAGAGATTCAGGGGGAGGGAGGGTGGGTGTCTGTCCAGGGGGGGTCGAAGGCGGGGGGAGTTCCTCAGAACAAAACCAGACAAATCACTGTGCCAGAATACAGTAGGAAGAACGTAAGAATCAGGGGGGGGGGAGCGCAATTCACCCGAAGCTCGGAAAGAGTCTGGCTTTCCTCGCTGCATCCGACGCGACAGAAAATACGGGAGTTGAATATAATAGACCGGAAAGGAAAATATGTCCGGTTCGCGAGTAGAGCCGAGAATTAAAATAGGGACTTCTTGGCCAAACAATCATCCGAAAGTTTATGACAGGCTGAACAGTCCATGAAGGGTTCGATAGATACATGAGAAAGAAAGGGAGTCGCTTTGAAAACCGGGTTTGACTCGTCGGGATACAGGGCTAAGGGAAGGATAAAGGGGTTTATGAAGTTGAAGATGAAACAGGTGTGAAACGAAGAAACAAAACAACAAAAAAACTTCCGCTGGGGTGAAAAGGAAAGGGCCTAAGGGGAGAGGGGAAGGAGATAGGTCTAACTTAAGGGCCGGCCAGCTGGGATAAAGGGGGGGGAGGAATCCTCGTGCGGTGCGCACCTGAACCGATAGCAAATAACGTCCAAGGTAGTCTAGTGAGTCAGTAGAAGGGGGCATAAGGGACTTGTCGCCATGAAAGAGAAAAGGAAACTGCAAGCACAGCAAGAACTTCATACGAAATCGCCGCGCGAAACCCATTAGAAAACATCGGGAACCGTGCCAAAACAGGAAGCACCGAAGGTAAAGAGGAAAGGGAGACGTCTAAAAGGAAAAAGACGCAGCCGAAAAGAGTAGTGGGGGCACGGTAAAGGAACGGGTTGCTGGATCCTGGGGCGATACAAGAACGCTGTCGTCAGGGTGCGAAGTAAGTGAACCCTGGGAGGGAATTCGCGGAAAGTATTGTTTCCACGCCAACTAAGCGTCGTCGCGAAACAACACGCCGAAGTATCAAGCAGGAAGGCTTCGGAAAAGGGAGCCATAAGGCTTTACGGTCGGGGATGAGAGGGAGTGAGGGACGACAAGGCCCAATTACGGGGTAACTCATCGATTTAATCTCTCCAAATAATAATATAATAATCAAAAGGAACTAGAGACAACTTCAGGAAAGGCAGGGCAAGGTTGGGGGACGATTAAAATCACAAGAAAGAGCTGGCTGCTGCATCCCATGGGTATCTGACGAATCTCGTGGTTTAGCTAGGAGTCAAAATACCGGGATAAAGGCTTACTCCCTTCGAAAGGGTCTACACCCCGACACGAAGAGGACACCGCTCCTCTATGTGTCAGTCGCAGCGCATGAAAAGGGTCATGAATAAGGGGAGAACGACGAGGAGGGTATGGGCCCTGGAAGAGACCTGGGGGAAAGAGTTCGTAAAGGTAAACATGTCAAGGATATCATGGAGCGCGATAGGATCCGGCGTGGGGGGGGGGGGGTGCGATGGGAAGGAAGTTCCATGAAGGGAAATCATCAAAAGGGAAAAAGTTGGGCAAGTGCGGACAGCGACTTCTCTAGAGAACCTTCGGACGTGATTGATCAGGTGAATCGGAAACCCAAGGCTCTAAAGAAGACAGGGAAGGAACTTTAAGAACCTCGCCCGAAACGTCGATGATCGCCGTGACGTCGCTTTCAGGAAAGGAACTCGGCGACGCGGGCCGAATGGTTTTGGGTCCGTCAATAAAACACATAAAAGGCAACTTACGAGGGGAAGCTGATCGAGAGAAGAGAACCCCCGAACGCGCTGGAACGCCTTAGACTGTCTGCGACTAAAAACGTGAGGGAAATGAGTTCGCTGCTCAGCCGTCCTTCAGGAAGGAGGAGGTTATCAGGGGCTAATCAAAGTGAGCGTATCGGCTAAAGGCAGATGGCCACATCAGAACTCTGATCAGCAATAGTCTGTTGAAAGAGAGCCCAGTAGATGAAGACCAAGATTCGCATAGTCTTAGGGTGTAGATGAAATTCTGAAATGGGGAAAAAAGTCTTCCGAGGATCTGGAACACAAGGTTAATGGGGTCGTGGGGGAGAACGATGAACAAGAAAGCGGAGGGGGACACCCGACGAGAGGTCCACACCGACACGGGAAACTAATGAGGGCATATGGGGAGATCAACCACGTTAGGAACTAAAATCTATTGCGGGGGGGCCTGGCGTTCTTTGGGAGCACTCGAATCTGCAGGAAGAAAAGTAGCGACTTCTTATTCTTTGAAGATGGGGAGAAGGGTAAGGGGATTCCACCCACTCTGTCAAGAGGTAATCACAAGGGCGAATGTTCGGGGATGCGATAGACGCGTCCGCGAAAGGGGAGGTGACATAGGCACCACTCTCACGCGCGCAACTCGAAGAAGAGAAGCCCGCTGTACAAAAAGCTCGCGGAAGAACGGGCGGAGGGCTTGACAGTGATTGGGAGGAGACGTGGCGTGGTGGAGTGTTCCATCCGGCACAAACGCAACAAGCAATTCTCCTAGATCGAGCTGCATAAGGGAGGGAAAGAATCACAGTCCTTATGTTGACAACATTCATCAAAAGGGACCAGGTGATTGTGCCGACCACTACCGCAATGAAGGTAAAAGGTCTCAGTCTCCGAGGACTAACAGGACCAATCGGAGAAATCGCTCGCAAGAGACAACAAAAAAAAAAGAGAGGAAGAGAAGACGTCTAGCAACGCGCGGACGGCTATAGGCAGGGAGACAGTTTAAAAAGAAGGCCCGGCAGGTGATAAAGTGAAAGGGGAGAAAAAAAAAGGTTGTCGAGTCGGCATGGGATGAGGGTCGCGAAGTGATCGTCGGTCCGTAACAGAATCGGTGGCATGGACGAAGAAAAGTGTGGCTGGAAGGTAAAAGGAAGCCAAACGTGAAAAAAAGTCAAGACTACGACTAAAAAGACTTGATCGATGGTAGAGTGGCTTCCCAAGGAAAGCGCTCGTGGCTCGACGGGGGACGGTAAATCCGACACCTGGGAGGGCGACGAACCGCATAGGAAGAGGAATTCCCTCTCAAAAACTCAATGGGTCGAAACAGACTGGAAGTCATCTACAGTTCACAACCATTCGGGTGCCGGGGGGAAGACCAGTGGGCGGCAAAATAAGGTCCTAAGGATAGGCGCTAAGTAAAGAACGAGCCGGGGGGGAAAAAATAACCGAGGTAAATCGGTGGGAGGCACAAAGCATCGTCATGTTTCTTAGGTTTCCGGGTGTTCTGTACCTCAGACTGTTAGGGCGACGCAATTTCTTCCTCAGGGGGGATTCCAAAAGACTCAAGGAAACATGTTCTTTCCAGAAGGGTAGGATCCACCATCTCCACCGTCATAACAGGTTAAAAATCTGGAAAAAATCCTAAGGGGGGGACCGGATTAGGACCAGGAACGGAGGAAGGACCAGGATGACGGACGGTGAGATCGGATCACGAGAATAGGGAACAAACGGATCCTATGATCGGAAGGAAACGAAGGCGGCCGGCGAGCAAGTACGTCCGACTGGCCGGCCTAACCAGGGGCTGGCCAGTACTGAGGGGGGGGCGCAGCTCAAGGAAGGGGGAGCTTCGCGCGGCGGTAGCCAGAGAAGAATCTGGGGGCAGGCGAATCTGGGGATTAAGGGCCTGAACGGTTTTTAACTAAAACCTCTGAGAATATACATCATTGGCCTAACGGGACTTGAGCTCTCGGGAATGAAATCGGGGAGAGCGTCTTAGGAGGGGGTAATCCTAGGGTGAAGCAGGGAATCGGGGTTGATCGATAACCTCAACGAGCGCAGTCAGCCGTTAAGCAGGAGGAGGCGGCTCACACCGGTCTTGCCGGTAGGGGATTGGGATTAGGCAGGAATAAGAGAAGTCCCTCAAAAAAAATACGATCCAAGCAGATTCAATTAAAAAAAGATACCTACCTCAGGGCCGAACAAGGGAAGGAGTGCTAGGGTTACTCAAAGATCTGTCCTGGGGACTGGATTAAAACATAGGGTAATGTCGGAAGGGTCTCAACGGGTCGCGGAGGGAGTAATGTACGGCAGGCGGAAATAGAGGGGCGCGCGACGGGCAATACTGGTTCGAATTGCTACAAAAAGCCAAAACAAGGAATGGAAAAAAAACACTGAAAAGAGAGAAACAACTAGAAGAAGAAGGGGGCAGAGTAAGGTTTTCGTTATATACCACTATCAGCAACATGCGGAGAGGGGCTTTTTCAAGTCATAACGGGCCCTACAGAAAAGGGGATAAGGGAGAACTCGGGGGTCTGCATGATCTCTCACGGTAGGAGTGAAAAGTCAGGAGCATCCGAATGAACCTAACATTCCGCGGAATAATATTGGGTTTCCTGCCGAGTCAGAATTCTGAGGAAAAATGACTAAAAAAGCGTGGATGAGAAAGGGAAAAAAAAGGCGTCGTTGGGGGGCGACTTGATTGGTGGTCAGAACAAAAAGCCTAACACCGAGGCGAAAAAAAGCCCCACAACCAGAATCAGCCTCTATTGGGGGAGGACAACAAGGGGGGCCCCCGTGCAACCACATGCCTGCTTTTCGGAGCGCAGGGAATCAGGGAGAACGACGATCAAGGGATTTGGAGGGGGGGGAGGTACTGCCGCGGCCCAGCGTCTGGGGGTCAGCAGATGCTATCGTGTGGATAAGGGGAAGGGGTCTGCAGTCGGTCACAAACGACCCGGCAAGGGGGGGCCTCGATGCGAGAAGGCTAACAAAGAACCTTAGAACGGTGAGTTAAGGGAACTAGGCACCGAAGCATCCGGCCCTTGCCACGCCGATGTGAAAAGGGGGGAGATCATCCCAAATTCCTTCACGTCCTTCGCGGGAGGAACGCACGCAATTGATGTTGGGGCTTCGGCACACGCAGCGCAGGAAAAGAAAAAAAGCGGGGAAGGAGACGAGCAAAAAGGGGACGAACAAAGCTAAGGACCCTTGATGCGCCGCAACGTCATGCGCCCACTGTCAACGTTGAGGCCCGAAGGAGGGAACAGTAGGACTGCGGCAGGAAAAGGGGAGAGGAAAAGAGTGGGATGCGGAGGGACATCGCTACTCGGGCGAAAAGAAATTACGAAAGGGATAAAACAAGATCTGAATCCCGCACGTCCGTCAGGAGCTTGGGGGGGGGGGGTAGCTCAAAGGTCGGTCGAAATAGAGTGGCTGACGGGGGAAAAAAGAATAAAGAATGGAGCTCAGTTGGGGAGGTGAATGGGAGGGAATTGACCAGCGGATGGTGGTGGAAAATTAGGAACTCCCAGAACTTGCCGTCCGACACATAGGAGCAACTCCCTACACGGGAAACTATGGGAATCTAGGGGGGGGAAAAAGGGGTTCCGCCTAGAGGCGCGCAACTGGGCGGGAAGGGCAGCGATGTATCCGCGCAAAGAGGTCCTTCACAATTTAGGAAGACTGTGGAAAAAGAGCACCAGTGTCTGGATTGGTCTTGATATCGTATAGGCAACGCATAGGTGTGCAAAAAAAAAAGTAACGATGGGGTTTCTAGATGAGGGAAGCCACAGAGCCCACGGGGGAAAAGGCTTTGTTTAAAAAGAGGACAAAGCCAGGGAAGGGGGAGAAAGCGCAGGACCATAAGAAAGCTGAACGAAACTTGGAAAGAGGGAGCGATAAAAGACCGACTCAGGGGTGACTACGGGGAAAGGGTAATTATCCGGGTTGTTTCCCTGGAAAGCGAACCCGAGCCTCTCCTGCCTCGCAGAAAAAAAACTGGTAACTTCCGGAAAACATGAAACAAAATCCTGGAGGGGGGAAACACCTGCAAAACTGATTTCCAAATCAACTCGAAGAGGGAGGTCTGTATCTCCACAGAAAAGAGGAAGCAGAAAAAGAATCCATACTTTGGCAACCTTCAATCGTGAAAAATCTCTTAAAAAGAATTAGGAGTAGGAAGATCCGATCGCGGTGCCAACAAGAAGAGGGCGGTGATCTCGGACATTTTTTAAAAGAACGAAACGTATTTATAGGGGTAACGGGACAAGCTAGTAAAGAGGTGGGGGTGATGGGAAAAAGGGTGAACCCTCCAAGGCACAGGGAATGATGGCTGGCGCCGTCTACGTCTATCGTCATGAAGAAAGTTAATGTGAAAGGCCACGGTTGTACGGGGAAAACTGTTTCAAGCGCTATGCCTGTGAACTTCGCGCCTAGAGGGGGGGGGGGGAGTGAGTCGGGCCGGGAAAGATGGTCCAGGTTCCCGCTGCGACGGAGGAAGCAACATCCTCAAAAAGAAAAAACCGACGAAAAAAGCTGGAGAGGAAGGCGAAACAGAACGAGTAGGCAACATAGAAGAGTTACTAAAATAACAAGAAAAACTAGGAAGGTTCCGGCCGCCAGGGGTTAAGCAAAAATTGGGGGCAGTCGCAAAGAAGGGTCCAAACAAACAACATCAAGATCGTGTAAAGAACGCAAAGGAGGAACATCGGGGAAAGGCTGGCCGTCGAGGATCTTTGAAGAACCATCGAAAGAAGGAGGACGGGTCTGATGCTCCTCCATATCGGGGAACGTCAAGGCCTAAAAGTTCTCAAAAAAATACGCTGGCGTGCTCGTCAAATCATAACGAAAAGGGAATCTCGCCCGTACAAGAAAAAAGGGGAAACAACGGCGAGGACTTCAGGAATCGCTGAGGCCGACAGGGAAACAGACTGACGTACTGGCAGAGAAAAAAAAGCGGAAGGGGCATAGGATGGAAGATGCTAATAATAAAGCATCACAGAATCATGGCTGTAGGCGGAAGCCGATCAAGGCCCGACTGACGCTAAAACACATTGGCCGAAAAGACGTTCAGTGGGAAAATCCTCAGGCGTAATAGGGTCGCCAAGAATCGGCCCGACCGAGCAGCAAACAATCTGGACTTGGAGGGCCACGGGGGGGCCCCAGGGCCACACCACTTGCCGGCGCGACAGGGAAGTGCGAGACGTGGGAGGGTCGATCAATAGGAAAAATGGGCTTAGGGGAAATCCTGAGTAAGCGACGGCCTCTGTTCCGATCGCGATTACATCAACAGGGTAATCCAGGACGCATCCCCGGGAGGTTCTTGCCGGTCGCCCTGATATCAACAGTCGAGCATAAAAAGAAAAAGAATACATAAATAGCCGGGGGGGGTCTCCAGAAAATAGATCACCAGGCCGTAAAAAAAAGAAGGGCCTGCCAAAGAGGGGAGGCCAACATTCGAGGGAGAATCAAGATCAGCAACAGAAAAGGGAAAACAACTTAAAAAATTTCGTCGAGGGGGGACATCGGGAGGCGCGGGTACTGGGTCGGAAGGGAAAAGTCGGACGGTGCCAGTCGAAAAAGGGTGCGGGAAAGTTAAAGAAAAAAGCATCATCTTCGGAAGAAGCGCCGGGAAAAAAAGCAGGACGATAGCAATCCGGAGCAATCAAGATTATCTAGAGACACCAGGAGTCGAGCCCGAGGAAAAATGGGCTCGTTCATCAACCAGAATATTATCGACATGACCGGACTTTTATGAAGGATAGAGGAATCAAAACAACGGAGGAAAAGAGAGAGATCAATCCGAGGGACAAGATCAGGCCGCTGTCGATATCGTCTGATATGACGGGAGCTATCCTAGGCTCGGACAAGGTACTCGACGATCACTCTAGCAAGGGGGGGGGGAGGAGATTCAATGCGTCTGGGTTAAAAAGAGGGGGAAATATCCAAGGGGGGGTGGGGACAAGAAAGAATTGCCGGACGACCTGCTATTTCACACCCTAAAGCGCCCGAGACATCTCCTCAGGGGGGGACTCCCCAACGAAGGAAGCAAAAAACTGCCAAGGAAAAATCCAGGGTATTTCTGGGATGAAATGCCCTGATCGCATCACGTCACTGCTTTAGTTGAATGTTTAAACGCACTAGTATAGTATCCGTGTTGGGGAAAAAACGGGCTAGAAATTCAGGCCGCCGGAGTGCTGCAGTATTCATATCACACACGAAAGGGAGGGGACTGTCTGAGTCCGAGTGAAGTCGGGAAAGTCCGAAAAGGGAAATGTTATAACGATCGGCAGTGCCAAAAAAAAAAAGGCGAGGCAAGGGAATCCCAAGCTGTCGTTTCAGTCTATAAAAGGAAAAAAAAAAACCCCCAAAGGATCACTTCCTCGAAGGGAAAGAGGCAAATTGATGGGGGGGGGTTTGTCTTGGCCACCGGGGAAATCAAAACTCATCAGATGCCAGGGGGTAACCAAAGGTGCAGGCCTAAACCAAGCGGGCGACAAAGAGGAACAATTGAGTGCAAGGGAACGCCAGCCTCCTGGACCCCCTGTCTATTCCAAAGGACCGCTGAAGTCAAAAACCGGGTCCAGGGAAAAAAATCGTCGCCGGGAGATGTGCGAATAAAGGAGGGGCTCCGTCTTCCGCAGATCGGCATCATCGCGGCGACAGGGACGAGCGCAACCACAATCCTCTTTTGCTGGAATGCCGAAAGAACGGATCTGGCGAGTTCTCAGACTTCTGTTGGCGAGGGGGATCTTGCCAGTGGTCGATTGGGTCGAGACTGCTCCGAAAAAACTGGTGACTGGGGGAAAAACGGACACAACAGAGGACACCCGGGTGGGGGGGAGCTAAGTAAGGAAACAGACTACATCCATCTACTTTAGAAACGAAGGCGCACATGACGGATGAAAAAAAACCTCTCGGAGTCGAAAGGATCTTGGGAATTAGAGAATCGGGGGGGAAACTTTCACCTTTATTCAGATACTGGGAGGAAACAGGGCAAAAAAGGATAGTATTTCTAGGGGGTCGGGAGGCCAATTATCGAGAGGGCCGCAAGTAGGGGTGCTTACTAGAATTGGGGGGTCTGGGAAAGTGCCAAAAAGGACCTTCTCTTTAAAAAAAAAAAAACTTCGACAGCGGCCCGCGGGCACGCGTAGCCAGCTCTCTTCCCCTTGTATCAATCTGACAAAAAAGAATTCACATCGAGAGAAGACGGCGCCGAAGTCAAGCGAAAGGTAAAAACGGGCGCGTATTCGTGGTGGGGAAGTTTTCATCCCCACCGAGCGCTTGAAAAAAGAATGAGAAGGACGAGAGAAAGGGGCCGATCATGCCGAGAAAGAATCCAAGGCAAAAAAAAATTGAGTTTAACCAACTCAATAAGACCCATGCGCTCGTGGAAAAAAAGGGAAAAACACTCAAGCCTCTTGCGGCGGCGGTAATTCTGAAAGGGCGAAAAAGGCGATATCCGCATCGTGAAAGGCAGCGAGCAGGAAAAAGAACTCCTCAACACAAAAAAAGAGAGAGTAAGATCGATCGCTGTCATTTGCAGGAAGGTCGAACTCGTAGAGAACAGTGGACGCATAAAAGTCCGACAGCGTCTGATGACGGGACAGAGGGAAAGAAATTGGGGGGGGGGGGATGATGATTGGACATAAAGGACAGAAACTTGCATGAATCTGGCGAGGAGCCGAAGGCGCAGGCCGCGTGAGGTGAAGGAGGGGGCCAGGTTGTTCTATGTAAAAAGAAACGGGTCAAAAAAAATAGCAGAAAACGACGAAGTCCAGAAAGCGACGTTCGGGCGCCTCGAGATCGATTGATCTTGGTCAAGGGTGAGTCCAAGGGGAAAGGGATATCCAAGAGATTCCATAGGAAGAAGAAAAATTCAGCAGCAGCATGGGCGTCGAGGGCATTAAGTTATCTAACAACATCTCGAGCTCAATGACAGCTTGCGGAAAAAAAGGTGGAACTCACAGACATAAACAAGGGGAGGTGTTCCTGGCAACAAGTTTAAGTCGCAGATGCGACTAAAGATCGTGCCCGCCGATTGAAAACGAAAAGAGGGCCATGAGCCTCTCTGGACAACTTTGCTAGCGTTCAAGTCTGTGGCGTCGGAGTTCGGAGGTATCTGGGTTCCTATCAATTTGGGGGAGGTAATCGAAAACAAAAACGAAAAAATGTCAAGGAAAAAACGTCTGGGCACGACAAATTTAATAATATCGGAGGGCGCCGGAAATCCAGATTTAATGAGCCGAACCCTCGAAAAGAGGAGAAGCCCGGAGCTTGCTTAAAGAGGCTGAAGGCTAAAATACTCAACAAGGAATTAAGAGCGAAAACTGCAGATCTAGCCGAAGGATGAGAAGAGAGCTCAAGAAAGATGAAAAAGGCATCATAAGGAGCGGACGGAAAAAGACTCGAAGAAAAAATCTGAGTTGGGGGAAGGAATTCCATGACGTGGGGGCGTGCGGCAGTCAAGAAGCGCGTTCGTTAGCCGCGCGTAGTCCTCAAAAAAAAGTCAAATAGGTGATGAAGGGCCGTGGCCAACGTGGGGGGGAAATACGGACTTCCACACAATTCGGGGGGAAAGGGAAGGGAAGAAGTTGGGGACGGAATGGCTCTAGCGGGGGGAAGTCAACGCAAGGACCTCGGGGGGAGGTATCCAAAACCGTGACAATCTAAGTTACCGAAATACAGATGGATGCAGGGGAAAGAGTTCCCATCTAGGAATACCCGGGCGTTCAAGGGCTCGGTTAGGAGGGAAGTACTGGACATCAAACGCAATGAAATACAAGGATCTCCCTAACACCGACGAGAGATAACGAGGGCGGGGGGGGAAAAAATTAAAATGAAGAAAATTCAAGGCAGAAGGGCAAAGAAGGGACGCCGAAGCTCAAAGGGGGAAAAGGTCAATCTTCGGCGGTGCTTGACAACGTGTAGAATCTAGCGCATGTATGAGGGGGAAAGTGTTATTCGAACAGGGCAAAAAACGTAAGATTCAGTTAGTTTTTCTCTTCAGGAGTCCCGTCCCTCCTAAAAGGGAGCGGATTTCAGGAGAAACACAAATAGAATGGAAGAAGCATACATCACATTTTATCTCGGCATAAAAGGAAGAGAGGGAGAGAAAGGGGACTACGGTACTTCAGAACGAAAAAGAAGATAAGGCAGCGGCATGACTCTGGTCGCATCTCGGGAAAAATCTAAGCTACAACAAAAACAACGGGGAGGAAAGAGATCAACAAATCTTCAAATAAGGCTAGGATCTTCTGCCTGTGGAAAAAGGATGAAGTAATTGGTGCGGGAGGAGAAGTCCTTTTGAAAGGAGGGAAAGAAAACATTCTATGATCCTGCTTGATCTTCAGAGGGGGGGTGGGGGAAAAAATCGGCGAATCGGATGGGGGGTGTCGAGAATAGGAAAAACCCAGAGGAAGGGGGGGTAGAAACTACACCGGAATCTAAAGAAGACCGAAAAAAGCGACGCGAGGAGGAACCCACAGGGGAAGCCGCCGCCTTCGAAAACAAAAAAGTTCACTGAGAAGGTAAAGAATCATTCATCAAGGACGTATAAGGAGGTGGGCGGAGACGGGGTTGAAAAAAAGGTAGAAGTATCTTAGTGTTGGTTGCAAAGCGCTCGAGACTAGGAAACCGCCGGAGTGGCTTCTGCAAAGAGTTCAGCTCATACCGGCGACCTGCGTTCGTCGAGGCGGATGAACGGCTAGTCGCCGACTGCGGGTGAGTTCAAGGCTGTCACTAACAAGTCACGGAAAAGAAAAAAGCACCTGGAAAAAGAGATGGAAGACGAGTTTCGATCCGATATGCCCCGTCAGCATTGTCAGTAAGCGTAAGATATAATTTTAGGTGGGGGCCGTCGTACGCCAGCGAGGATAAAAGCCTGACGCTCGGACGGCTCGCCGATCTACCGCGCGCCAAGGGAACGCGAGGAAGAAGGAATTGGAGTAAGTCTTCACTGGCCTAAAAAGTTCCGAGAAAAGTTAGTTCGACAGAAGGGGGAGGGGCTGAGAGAAACGAAGGGGGACGCTTGAAGATTTCGGCAAGGCTTCTGGGGAAAGTCGTCAAAAGAAGATAGGCAACGCACGATCGCCCCACAAAAAGGAACACCAAAAAAAAAGGCGTAGGTAAAAAAAAAACAAAGGCGCAGGCGAGGGGGGAGAGGCTGTGGCATTCGGCAAAAAAACTTATTGGGAAGAGAGGAAGAGGAAGAAATTTATATTGATTCATACCGAATGAGTGGGGGGATGGGGGGGGGGGGGGGGGGGGAACTTGGAATAAAAAATGGCCGACAAAGAAGATGAGTGAACGTAAGACGACTTCGAAGGCTATACCCCACGATCACGCGGGACGATGGATCACTGGACAGGTAGGCGGAACCATCTTGATGGCCTTAAGACAAAGGAAAAATGTGCAAGAAAACGAAAAAGGGAGAGGGGGGGAGGGGGTTTGAGGTGCCCTTCTCCTAGCCGCAGGAGGGAAGCGTCGATGTTGGTAGAAGGGAAAGGGAAGGCCGCTCCCAGTGTCGCGAAAGATATGAACAGTCGGGCGGAAATGCTAGGGAAACTTAATTACCCCCGTGGGAAATGGAGGCGACGGGCTCCAACGAAAAGTGTAAAATCTCAAAACTTTGAAATGGTGGTCCATCCGGACAAACCGGGCCACATCACACGGCCTGCGCCTACGATAGCTGGAGGAGAAAGGCAAGCCGCAGTCACTCATTCCAATGACGAGGGGTCAGACTTAGAAAAAACAAAAAAGATCAAAAAAAGGAGAATTGGGAAAAATACACAAAGCCGCAGGAGTTGCGTAAATGTCCCCGCCGTTCCGAGATAAAAAGAAAAAGATAGGGGGTGGCAAAAGGGGAAAGGAGGCGACCGATCTCTCTCCCAACACTGTAGCCTGTTAGCAACAGGGGGGGAGGGGGGAAGTTTTGAAAAGAAAACGAATGGCGGAAAGGGCTGATATACGGAGTAAGCGCTAGCCGCAGAGCTAGGGGGGGGGATCGAACTTCAAATAAAGAGAATGGTTTTATAATACTTGACAAATTCTGCGAAGTGAGAGAAGCCTGCGAGGGGAAAGGAAGAAGGACGCGGTAAGTTGAACGCTGTACGTATGGGAAAGAAACAGGGGGGGCGCCAAGAGGGAAAACCTTATTCCAAGACCAGTCGAAGAAATCGAGATCAGAGGCTGGGGAAGAGGCATGTTCACTCCGTGAGAGAGGGGAGGGGCGGGAGGGGGCAGACATCCTCAAAATGACCGTCAGTCGCTAGCTTCGAGGGAATTCTCATCTCGACATACGAAGAAAGAAAACAAATAAAGGGAAGAGAGTACAGAAAGGTGGCAAAATCCACCATTCTCTACATGGTTGCCTTCGACAAGTACAAAGAAAGTGTGAAAGGGGAAGAGCTCGAGATCTCAATCTAAGAAAACGCCCAGGAAATCACATCGTCAGGACGGAGTGATCCTGTAGGGGAGGAGGGTAAAGGAGGTGGCAGTGTCGGGCGTGTCGCCCATCTCGTTTTTCTGGAAGTGTCTTTCTTTCCAAAAGGAAAAAAAAAAGGATAAATCACAAAAAAGAGAGATCGAACCAAGAGCAATACGACAAAGGGGGAACTCCGGCCAAAGAATGCATACCGGGGAAAGAGGGGGGCCAAGAAGCTCTATCAAGTCGTTCTTCGTGAGTTACCGACTATAAAAACAATAGGAAGGAAAAGGAAGAGGATAAAAAGGGCCTCAATATTGTCCAAGACGGAGCCAGGGGAGAGGAAGATGGATAAGCCGGGACTAGTCCAATCCTATAAAATTAATTAAGAGGTTAAAAGAAAGATGGTATTACTTTTCAAAAGAAGAAAAAAGGGAATCAAAGGGAGGACGGAGGTTGAACCACTCGCCTCCTCGCGCTAGGTGATGGTTTGAAAGCATGGGGGGTGGAGCGGCAACTTCACAAAAAAAGAAATGGGCCGGCGCTTCGCGCTTAAAGGTACTTTTCGACGAATCCTGTGAAAAAGGGGCTTCAAAAGGACAGGGCGGGTGCGCCTGTCCTACCTAAAGTAACAGAGGTCGGCAGCCGGAGCCGGGGAAGAGGGCATGAAATGCATCACCTGGAGCTGGAAAAAAATCTGCGAAAATCAGTCCGGGGAATACGAGAGCCGCGCACAAAGAGAAGTACAATCGGTTAGGCCCCACCGCACCGAAACAAGGTAAGGCCTAAAGAGAAGGGAAGAGGAGGGGCAGACAACCGCCAGTCGCGAAACAAAATTCGGGCCAAGGGAGGGAAAAAAGTCGGGGAGTTTCCAGGATCAAGGGGTCCGAGATGGGACGTAATAGGGAAGAAAGTGCGGGGAAGAGGGGGCGGGGGTCAGAGCGACGTTCTGGTTTTGAAAGTGGGAGGCAAAAAAAAAAAGACAGCAATTGGTAGCGTGATCTCACGC
>Ga0179593_1467898_pt1 | contig 14715 bp, 23 predicted proteins | sample CZODoug2_1_08_16_FD_185931 | JGI IMG/M metagenome (GOLD analysis project Ga0179593, IMG submission 185931) | Vadose zone soil fungal communities from Angelo Coast Range Reserve, California, USA - CZODoug2_1_08_16fungal (PacBio error correction) | ecosystem: Environmental > Terrestrial > Soil >...
ACGAGAAAGAAATTGGGGCAAGTTTAGGGAAAGAATGTCGGCCTAGGTTTGTGGTGCAAACGAAGAAAAAGGAAAGGGAGAAAAGGAGTTGGTCGTCGTTAAGGGGGGATACAAAAGCAATGCTAGACAGTCAGGGTCCTGGTGCTTGCAGGAAGGACCGCAAAGGAAAGGGAATGGCCCAGGGGATTTGTGTTTTAGAAAGAGGGCGAACATTGCAAGCTTTTTTGGTTAATAGCCGGCATATAGCCAGATAAAAGAGAGGAAAAGCATCCCGAGAGGAAAAAGGCAGGGGGGGGGAAAGGCTACCCAGGGGAGTATTTGGTGGCACTCTGAAAACTGCGGGATACCGCCGACTCAGGGTCTTTCCACAAGAGAAAGAAGTTAAGACATGCGCAAGGGGGACCAGGGTCACAACAGTGGGAGAAGAAAGAAAAGGGGCAAAACGGAGTTTATCGGAACGCCCCGGAAACGAAGACCAACCAGCGAAACCAACAAGCACCGGGGTTGGGGGGAACGGGGGAGTAGGGGTAAAAAGGAAGTCTCAGAAATTGGTGAGACCTGTAGTTGAGGTAGGAAAAAAGGGATAAACGTCAGGGGAGTTGCGATGCCGGGTTTACTACTACTTTCGAAGAAAAGAGAAAGACTACAGAAATGGAGCTGTTGGGGGGGGTGGAAAAAAGGATAAGTTCTTGATCTTCCCGTACAACTCGTTAAGAAGGGGGGAGATGCGTGAATGGTTGGAAAATCCAATAGACCTTCTATAAATTTGAATAAAAGACTGAGGGCCACAGGGGAGATTCTTTTCTATTGGGAAGGTCGCGGGCGGGGGGAAACAGGTAAAAAGCCATGCGGAAGGAAAAAAATAAAAAATACCTCAAATCCAAAACACCAGGAGTCATGGAACGCCGGACCTGGTGATTTGCAAGGGGCCCTATGCCGCTGGGGCGGCCATAGAAGTACTAATAAAAAAGACACCAAAAGACAAAACAGGGAAATAACCCAAAAGGAGGTGGTGTTTTGCCTGGAGTAACTCAAAATTGGAAGAACGTGATTAGGTCCGACAAAAGTTGAAGAGGAAAAAGAAGGGGGGGGGAGAAAATGGGGTCGCTCGCAGTTTCCTGAATCTCAACAAACGTAATGGAAAAAAAAAAACCAAAGGAGGTCAACAAGACCCAAGAACGCAAAGGCGGAAAGAACCGGGAAGCCCGGGGGTGTTAATCAAAGAGAAGAAACAGAACCCTCCTCACGAGCAACGGGACGGGTCCACGGGATTTCTCCAAAAGTTATGGGGGGGGGGGGGGGAAAAAAAAAAAAAGAGAGGGAAAAAGAGAAAAAAGAGTAAAATGGCTAACAAGTTGGGAAGATAAGGCAAAACAAGGCCACTGGGTCAGGTCGCATAGAGAAGAGACATAACAAAAGGCCCTTTGGGGGGGAGTGGCCCAAACGGGCGCGCCCTCTGGGGGGGGGGCTTAAGTTCGCGACAAATTACCGGAAAGGTAACAGAAAAGGAAGAAAGCGGGAAATCCGGGTGGAAGGCCTAAGTTGGGAACGATCTTCACCCTCGAACACTGCCAGGGGTCTCACGAGCAGGCCTCCAAAAACAACAGGGGGAGAGACGGGGGATCAGGCCCGAACTATCAAAAAGGTCCGGGGTAAGTATTTGTATGTAGAGGGGGGATCTGTGGGGGGGGGGGCGACAAGGAGATTTTATCCAAGGGTTGAGAAACCTGTGGGGGACAAGATGGCTAAAGAGGGGGGGGCAAGCAGACAAGGAAATGTAGGTTGGGAAGCAGGAGTTCCAAGTGCGTTTTCACTTCAGAGACGATAGCTCTCGAATCTGGGGGTTTACGTCACCCAACGCGGAGGGAGGGGTGATGGGGTGAAAAAAGCTTGTGCTGCGGGAATCGAAGATGCATTCTTAAAATCAAAGTTTTGGACCGGGGAGGGGGAGCTCGCCAATTCAAGTTGGAAAAGGGGGGTGAAATCTAGATCCTGTCTCCGGTCTCCTAACATTTACTCAAAAAGTTGGTAGAAAATTGTTGGGGAAAAAGACTCAAGGATCGTGGAGAAAGCTGTGGAAGAGAAGAGTGGCCTTTCACTCGGGGGGAGAGGTCAATCCCGCTACCCAAGGAAATTAGCTAACAAAAAGGGGTAGAAGCCGTAGAGGCCCTGGACTATTAATACTTTGATAAAGTGGTGGGCGGAAAACTGGTAATTCCATTTGCTGTACGGGAGGGCAAAGGCGAAAAAATAGGAAAAGACGATGGTGCACATGTTTTTGGGGAAAGTTTCAATAAGAGTTAAGTGGTGAAGGGAATCAATTTTGTCATTTTCTTAGGTGGTAGGAACACAGAGGGACAGTTGCGGGGGGCAAGAAAAGCAGTGTGTAAAAGTTGTGGGGTGGGGTAATGACAAGGGGGGAACAAGGGCAAGGGGAGAAGGACGAGCCAATTGTGTGTGGAGGGGAGTTATGGGGGTGGGGGGGGTCAAGGGGGTCAGGGGATCTGGGACGGAGTATGACGGGGGGGAAATTTTCTTGTTTGAAAATTTCGTCTCAAAAACAACAACTAGGGAACAAGACTAAAAAACAAGAGACAGGCAAGACGGAAAACACCTAATTGGGGGGGGGGGGGGGGGGGGGAAATGAAAAAAAAAATGTACCCTCACATCCAACAAATGGGGGAACTCAGCAAAAAAGTCATGGCCACCAATTGTGACCAACAGAAAGAAACGATCCAAAAGTGGCAGAAACTGAAAATGAACCATAAAAAAGGAAAGAAAAAAAATTTGAGAAAGAAAATCCAACTCAAAAACCGAATAACTCTTGGAAAATGAGGGGCCACATCGGTAAGGTGCTGAAAGAGGTTTCTTCCCCATTAGAACGGGGCGCCAGTAGAGCTGGGGTAGGGGGGTTTAAGCAAGGGGCCGGCAGGGCAATCACGTCGAGACGCTGTGTCTGGGAAAGGAAAACTGGGAAAACCTTGGGGAGAGGCTGGCAGAGAAAGAAGGAAAAAGAAAGGTGAAAAAATAAAAAAAAGCCAGCGGCCAGTCCCAAGCGAAAAAAAACCTGGCCCGTCCGTGATGAAGGAAAATTGGGCGAGGGAAAGGGAGTAATACAGACAGCATGAGTAAAGATAAAAGGAAACCAAATGTGGGTACTCTCAGACTAAAAAGCAAAAGAAAAGAGGGGAAGCCACGAACACACATCGGCGGCGGGGGTAGTCAATTGAATCGGGGAGATAGCGGGGCCCAGACATGACAATCAACGGGAAAGGAGAGGAAAAATAAAAAAAGGAAGGGTCCCGGGAGTGTATCAAATATTCCAGTTTTACTTGGGTGAGATCCTAAAGGAGCAAAAAAGAAAAGGCAGCAGACGGCGAAAAAAAAATTGCTGGGCGGACCCTGGGGGTAAGCCGAAAAATCCAAGGGGAGGCAAAAAAACAGTATGGGGGTGGAAAATACAGCGGAGGAGAAAAACCCATGCAAGGTGGTGTTCGAGGGGGCGACGTGCAAGAAAGTAGGCATCACTTTAATCTGGGAGATTGTTCTCCAACGGTCCAGGGTACAGGGTGCGAGGAAAGAGTGATCACCAAGAAAAAAAAAAAGAAAAAAGAGCCAATTGTGGTGAAGGGTAAAGGTATAATGCGAAAAGGGGGACGAAATTAAAAAGGGGTGCAAGGGCGCGGCGGACAACATTGGCCATCTTAAAGACGAAATGCATTGGGGGAAAAAGAGTCAAAGGAACCGATTCAAAGAGCCTCGCAAGGGGGGGCCCAAAGGTGTGAAGAAGGGCGGCGGGTTTGGCGTGAGGGGTGGTGACTTGGGAAAACGGACAGACAGGACAAATGTCGCGGGGAGGGGGGGTTCTTTTGTTCTGCAGCATTGGTTGGGGCAAGTTATGGTTGGTGGAGGGGTCGGATGACCCCAGAAGTGATTGGACCTGTCATGTCGGGGGAGGGGAAAAATTCCGGTAGTATAAGTAAAGAGGTGTAGTGGTGTGGGCAGAGATGGAAAAAAAGCGAGGGGGGGTTTAGGGCCGTTGTGTACGGGGGCACCGTGTAAAGGAAGGGACGGAAAACCTCTGCATGGGACCGCCCGCTCGGGAGACTCAAGGTGGGCCGGTCCGGCAAGGGGGTGCCCGGACCTGGGGGCTGCAAAGGGGCCGGGTTAAGACTTTCATGAAAGGGAAAGGAAAGTAGAAAAAAAAGCCTCAAAGGCTTTGGACCAAGCAGGACGGTGCCAAGGAATGAAAGGCCGGTTACACAAAAGGGCACAAAAAAAAGAAGAAAGGTAGAAGGGAACAAGGAGTAGAGACTCCCAAAGGGGACCATACGCCAGGTCGCCTCTAGAAAAAGCAGTGCTTCGGGAGCCAGGAGGAAGGGTCACGCCGCACCACAAAGGCCATCCTACCCGGCGCGGCGGTCGAGAAGTTTCAAAAACAAAAACAAAAAAGAAAATCAATTAACCGAAGGACGGAACCGCCCGAAAGGCTGGGTTTGGGGGTAGATTTCAAAAGGTAAAAGATCCGGGTTAAAAAAAAAAAAACACTCAAGCGAGGTAGACCCGTGGGGTGAGCAAGGGAAACGAGTTCAATTGAAAGGAGGGGAACTACTCAGGAGAAAGGGAAAAAATAACTGAGAGATCTACGAACAATCATCATGGTCGGGGATTCCGGCGCCCGGGAGAGGAGTGGTGGGGGACGATTATATGCTCTCGAAGAGAAAAAAAGTACTAAAATCAAAAAAGGTATCGCAAACCGGGAAAAACATTCACGGAACGGTCTAAAGGTAACAGATAAGCCCAGACTGACGGGCGTAGCAAATAAGCAAATAAAGAAAACCGCCCGCTGGAGATGACTTTGCGACCAAAACGATATAGGGGGGGCAGTAAAGTCTGCACAATGTCCTTAGTAAAAAAATTTAGAATCCGAAGCATGGAGTGATAGAGATGAACCAATAGATCAAGGGGACCACCGGAAATTGGCTGAGGGTTCGAAAAAAGGGACACCAATATAAAAGTTTGGTATAAAAGGAAGCAAAAAGGGCGTTTACTTCTGGTCTTGGGATTGGAATAAGGGAAGATCGTCATATTACGGGCTTAATAGCAGAAACAAAGCCCTTGAAAAGTGAGGTGTTTAGGAGCTGCGAACAACAGCAGGGAGGGGGCATCAACTAGAAAGTAGGCCAGCAGCGCCAAGAATTTCCGCGTGCCGGGAATCTACGGCGGGATGGTCGCATGAATAAATCGAGGAATCTCTAGACTTCCCCGCGGGGGGGCAATGCAAGCGTTGGAAAAATTTATCAACCAAGCGGAAAAAAGATTGAGCGGGGCGAAAAACTATTGCGAAAGGACGGCACACTTAGTCAAAACCAAAAGAATTTGCCGGCGGGCTTGGACGGTCATCTTCGGGGGGGAGGTCATTAAAATTGGTGGCGGTGTGCTCAGAAAGAAAAAAAAAAGAAACGGGGAGAAGGCTGAGGCGCGGCATTGACGAAAAGGCGAATCAGAAAGAAAAAAAAAGGGCAAGGAAGCAAAGGCACAAGGGGGAATGGTCGGTCCTGCTTCCAGGAATAACAAGGAACAAAGCGGAGAAGGAGAGGGCCTCGGTGGGCTCAATCTAGCAGGGGGCACGTCAAGGGTACGCGATGTTCAACACGGTTTCCGAATTTGGGACAGAGGCCAGGGGCCTGAACGGCTAAGTACGAAAAAAAAAAAAAACCAAGAAGGTCCAACTCCGGGCACCGAATCGTAAGGGGATTGGGGCAACGGAATGAAAAAATAGAATTCAATAAATACCAGTCACAAAACCTTCAAAAAAAATAAAATTTGACACAAGTTTTGGGCATCTAGGCAAAACTCCACACTCACGGAACCGCAAAAAAAACACGACTTATACAAAGAAAAACTTTAATGGGGGTGGTTTTGTGGGGGCCAAGGTCTCTACATCAACTAAAAAAAGAGAAGAAAAACAAGTTCATGGTAGAAACAAAAAAAGGGGTTGTCCGCCAAAACAGACCAAAAGACTCCTAAGAAAAAGCAAGATCCACCTGTCAGGAAGTGTTTAAAGAAAACGAAGCAAATAAATAAGCCCCCGAAGGGGGCAATATTGAGCGGTGAGAGACGAACCGAAGATCTCGTAAGAATCCAAAATGCAAGGAAAAAGAATAGAGAATATAAGATTTGAGACGAGATTCCACTGGGGGGTCAGAAGTCCATTGAAAAAAGAAACCCATACAAAACCGGCACTTTTTGGAAAAAATTGACAGTGAATCAGCCAAGAGGGGGTATAAGATTCCAGCTCCGTAAGCTGTTAAAGGAATGACGGAAAGTGGATGAATACAATTTCTTGAAGGATCGTGAGAAACCTCGAAAAAAAATGGGTTAAGAAAAAACAAAGCTCCCCAAACAATGATCTTCAAAACCACGGAAAAACAAGCACTTGTCGCAGTAAATCTATTTGTGGGGGAAAGAAAAAAAATAAAGTTAGTTCCAAAAAAAAGTGGAAAGAATCGAACTGTTGTACAAAGCCCTGCACCCGAATAAGGGGCAACAAGACAGGAAAGGATGGGGGTGAAAGGCTCCATTGACTGGGTGCGCAGCGGGAGGAAGACATCGAAAGCCAAACGGGAGGCTACACGAAAGAACGAGGGGATTTGAGGGGTGCCATTTTGAAAGCCTAAAACCTGATGCCGAGGAAAAGTGGGTAAATTGGTATCGTGGAAAACTGTGGTGAAACAAAGTCAGACCAACGCGCATAAAAAAAAAAGACATTGCCACTCGACTTTGGTGAAATCGTTATGTGTTAAGGGGGGGGAGACTGGACCACAAGGACGTACGAAGAAAGAAGGGCTTTTTGTATGAAAAAGGGGCACCACCTATGGGCGTCCGAAATGGAAAGCTCACTGAAAAGAAAACGGTGGCGAAGTGTTGTAAGGAAAGAATAAACGGGGGGGACGACGGGGCCGTCGAGGAATGTAAAAAGGGAGGGGAAACCCTAAATAAAAGGGGGATCTCAACGTATGGGGGGGACAGTTCCTTACTTGTGGATCGTACAGAAAAAAAATATTACAACGAAATGGGGGAAAGGGGTGGGGGGGGGGGGGATTTTCCCAAATGTGAAAAAGTCTGATGGAGTATTTTAAGTGTCGATTATTAAGGGGTGAACAAGCATTGGACAAGGGGGAAAATTGGCTTGTCTGAAAAAGTTCTTGGCAACGCCATGTTGGGTGTGTTGGGTTAATTGCAGGTTGTGCTGTAAAGGCTGGGGGGACCTCTCAAACAAAATTTTTGGTGTGTCCTTTTCAAGGTCGTGATTTGTGTGCGCGTGTATGTCCGAAATGCGTGAGGTCTTGGTTTGGGTCTCTATCAAAACAACAAAGGCAGGTTAGAGATCAGGGCAACTCAACCACCCACCCCCCCCAAGCATAGGAGGGGAAAATACTAACCAATCTTGAAGCAAAAACCATACATAAAGAAAAAAACAAAAGAATGGCAAAAAATCCTACTCTAGCAATTGCCAATGACAGTAAACCCAATCCGATGCAAAACAAGCAGCAAAAATTCATTCGTCAAAAATACAGCTGCTAACACCCCTTGGAGATAAACAAAAATAGACAAACACCAGTGCCAAAGGCCGTCCACTTGGCAAAAAAGGTTCACAGTTGGACACCTACAAAAAACACACTGACCCAACATCGGGTTATTGAGGTCCGGGAAAAAGCGGGTCGTCCCAGGAAACAAGGACCATACCAAATGAACTTTATAAAGGGGGAGAAACTGGGCGTACAGGGGGACTAGAAGGAGGGCGAACAACTGGGTTTGGGGTTAACTGCAAAGGCTTGTCAGAGCAGAAATGAAAAACTAAAAAGTAGGCACACCCAATGGCACCGTTTAACAGCCAGAAGCCGCAGTCAACTTGAAAGTCGAAAAAAAAGGGGTATAAGATACAAAAATTAACTAGACGAACGGAAAGGTTTGAGCGAGGAGAAAAGATGAGTGAACTAACAAATCAGAAAGGGTAATGGGTTAAAGCTGCGCTGACGACTCTAAGGAAGCCAGAAACAGCCCAATGGCACCAGGAATGAGGCCGGGTGGGCCACAGACTGAGGTGAACCCAGCTTTGCAGTCAGCCATCAGTCAAATAACTTGAATGGGAGGGCTTGGGGAACACGAGAAAAGACAGGCTGAATCAACAAAAAAAGGAAGAATACCTAAAGTCTGGGACAAAGAGAGTCCTACTTCACAGCGTGGTGGCGGCAAAAAGATCCCGAAAACAAGCCAAGTTGGGAAAAATCGGGGGGGTGTACGACCGGGAAGTGGTCCTTGAAACAGCTTGGTCAGTACTTCGACGTGGAGGAAGGTCAAAAGGGGAAATTCAGGTGGGGAAAAAGCGAATTATCAACTAGGGCTTCAATGGTGTGGGGAGGGGGGTATGGTGGTAATGGAAAAAAAAAGACGCTGCGTCCAAATACCTGTTTCCATTTGCGGAGGAAGGGGAACACAAACTTGGGGGGAAAAAGATTCCTAGGGAACAAACGCAGGTCTCCTAAATCTTATGGGCGAGCAAAGAGAAACTGGGAAAGGGGGTTGTTGTGGGGGACAAAAAAAAACGGGGGTTTGATCAAAGGCGGCTTTCTGGGGGTGCATTAAAAAAAACAAACGGCCGAACCGGTGCAAGGGGGGATCGGAAAAGGGGGGTGGGGGCTGTTGGTGACTGAAAGGGCCTGGTTTTGTGGTGTCGGAATGAGTTTGGGGGTCAGTGGGAGAGTTAAAGGGAAACCACCCAAAAGGTGCAGAGCCGACAAGGGTCAAAAAGGGGAAGGTTACGATAAGGGACCGCTGCTGGGGCTAGTGTAGGTGGGGACATCAAGAGGGAAACACGAAAGGGTGTTTGGGGGGGCGTGGTGTGGGACGGGGGTGCCGTCTGAAAGAAAATGGGGAGAAAGGACCGCCCAAAAGGGCGATCGTCCATGTGTTGAAAATAGTAAAAAAAGGCACACTAAAACTGGTTGTGCTTCTCCTTCCTTATAGAAAAGTTGAACTGACACTACCACGATGCAATAAAAGAAAGCATTCCCGGGGGGGGGACACAAAAGCCAGTATGGTCCAAGTGAATTAATTTAACACCGTGAACTCCATAAACAGATGGGCGCAATCCTCGGGAAGCCGGGGACGGTAGAAGAGCAAAAAAAGATAAACGGGGCAAAAAGGGAATCCCCCTACCTGCGTAAGTTTGCTCTGGGGGGGAAGAGCAGGGAAAAACCAGTCAAAAGGCACCTCCCGGCTGACCATGAAAAAAGAAATGCTGATGGTAGAGGGGAAACATGCGGAAGCAAGGAATGAAGGAAAAAAAGAGGTAACAGGGGAAAGAAAACCGTGCCCTCAACCTAGGGGTGGTGCCTGTTACCGATCCCCAGGGCCGGTAAAAAAAGTAGCATAAGTCAGGTTGTGTCTCTCCGGCCACCATCAGGTGTGTGCTCTCATCCAAGCAGGGGAAAAAATTGTCAACTTTGCTTCGTGTTTCAAATGTTACCCGTGAAAGTGACCGACGCAAAAGGGTAAAAAGAAGCAGCCCATTCAAGAAAAAGGTAGAGGGGGTACCCACAAAAACGAGGAACCGGAGCTAAATGGGGACTATCTAACTTAGGAGGGAGTTCAAAAAAGTCGAACAGATGAAAGGGAAACGGGCAAAGGACGACTAAACAATACCGGGACCATCACGGGGGCGGTGGTCAAAGATGCCGCAGAAACTAACTAGACGGAAACAATATGATAGTGAGAGTGGAGAGGGCCAACAAAAAAAAGGAACCGACCTGATCTAATTTGTACGTCCCAAACTTATTGAGTTGCGGTGAACAAGGGAAAGAATATTTCAAAGGGAAAAAAAGGAAAGGGAGATGGGTGGATCCCTCTCTAAAACACAAAAAAAACTGGATGAGAAAGAGAAAAAGAAAATCTAGTCAGTTGTTAAATCCTGCCCAAAAGATAAAAGAGTTTGGGAGAAAGAGAGAAGAAGACCAAGAGGGAGGGGGGGGAATGGGTAAAACAAGGGGACTTAAAAACAACACGCACTAGCTTTCACTGGGCGGTCAGTAAGGAGGAACAGCAAAGGGGGGGGAACAGGTGAACATTTTGGAAAAAGTCTATCCTTTTCTTAAGTCATCAACTCTATATCCCCAAGAGAAGAAGGGGGGGGCCGAGGGACAGGGGGGAATAGAAAAGGGCTGTTCACTGGGAATTATTCGATCAGCACTCGAGGTCAAACCATAGGGGGCCAGGGAAGCCGGTGGGGGAAAACTTGATAAAAAAAGAGTATAAAAGGGGGACGGCGTGGCGAAACAGGAATGGGAATCTCCTTCAACCTATGACCCCACAAAAAAGCCAAAAAGGGGGGAAAAGGCAACGGAATTAGGGCGTCTGATGTGTGACCAGCTTGTACTTTTTCATTTCGAAGAACCGAGAAAAAAAATTAAGGGGGAGAGGATTCAGACTCCGAAAAATCTGTAGAATGACGGACTGTGGGGTGGGGTCTGAAAAAAGAACCGAAAAAAAAAAGTTAAAAATAGGTTCTCGAGAAAAGCCTCTTAGAGTATTGCTTCCCCGGGCCACCTTCAAAAAAATCAGCCGAGAGAAGAAGGGGGGTACCAAGATAAGGTCCAGAGGGGGGGGGGGGTCGTCGTTTTCCGGATCGCCCGGGAAATACCTGATAAAAAATACTTGACCAGACGAGAAGAAAAAACAAGGAAAATATGCCAACTCCTACTGCAGTGCCTATATCGGGGCGGCAAAGGGGAAAGAAACGGAAATTCAAAAAAGGTCACTACCTGGGGGTCTGGAAAAGTAAACTTCCAACACTTCGTAACCAGGACCAGTGAACTGCTAAAGAAAAAAAAACTAACCCTGGGTAACTCGACAAGTTGTTGAGGCGTGAGAACACGTAGGGGGGGGGGGGGGGTTACTGATACGCCAAAGAAAAAAAAAAAGGAAAAGATATTAGGTAAAAAACAGTCCCTGTCAGACCAATCGAAAAAAAGGAACAGACCGGTCGGAAGGGGTGGAAAAGGAAAAAAAAAACAAACAAAGAAAAAAGAGAGAGCAGGGGGGAAAGATGGCAACTACCATGGCTCACCCAGGTGGAAATCGGAGGGAATCCAAAGGAGAATAGCAGGAAAAAAAAAAGGCCATTTTAAAAGGAGTCCAATCACGGTCCCAGAAATTTCTCAGCGCGCAACACGCAACTTTGTGTCCCAAATTGGGACGCGCCCGAATGGGAGAGGGATTAGAGAAAAACTCCGTAACAAAAAACCAATTAAGAGTAAAAGAAGGGTTATACACTGCAGTCAGGGCCAGAGAAGGGGGACCCAGAGAAAAGGGGAAATGGGGGGGTCGCGTACAAAAAAGAGGGCGAGGCTGGCAAAAATGCGCGGGGAGGAATCGGCCGAACCAGAACGCCAGCACGTGGTGAGGTAGGTATGTAAGATTGTTGTGTAGAGGAACCTTGCGAAGGAGGGAGGGAAAAGGGGGATGAAAAAAAAAAAGAAGGATGAAGAGTGGGTGTCAGAAAGTGGGGTTGGTCCTTTGTGAGTGCCAGCATTGCTATCGCAGGGACGGGGGGCCGAAAAGGAAATGGTTTGGAGGGGGGTGGGGAAAAAGCTGGGGGACCTGGATGAAGGGCGATGCTAAGCAGCATGTGGTTTCCCATGGAGCGTACGCATGCGGGGGGGTGGACAAAGAAAGAGAAAAGGGAAAGAAAGGAACTAAAACATTTGGACCTCGTACTTCGGATCGTATGCACAAGGGTAGGGAAGAGGGGAAAACGCTGGCGGGGGATCAACTGAGGGGACACATTCTTGACTTCGAAGCAAGCCGATCATTGAAGCCCCCCAGAAACCTTCGGACATAACCCCAAGGGCGAAGAAAAATAGGGAAATGAATCCAAATGGTGGAAACATGATATTGATCTCGAAACTGGTATGATTTGGACTTACTCGGGGGTGGGAAAAGGGGAAAAAGGGATACAAGTGAAAGATTTCGGTTGTTTTGTTATTACCAAGTTCACTGTTAGTGGGGAATTTGAGCAAATTTTTAAATAATTCTGGAAAGGGTGTTTACAAATGGAAAAATTGAAAGGGGGAAGGAGAGTTCTTAAAAAATAGCGGACGCATTTTTGGTGGGGGGCCACGAACCCCCCCATTGGGGCACAAAGGAGGGACTTAGCAGACATTTGTGGGGGGAAGTGGTGAAGGGGGGGGGGGGGGGATTTCAGGGGGGGGCCCCAAGTGGGTGGGTCTGTGAACGATGCGTTGGTCTTTTTGGGGGGGAAAGATCTCGGAAAAAAAAACCAACAGGGGGGGGGGAGAAAAAAGAAAAGAGGAAAAAGGTTGAAAACAAAGAAAAAACGCATAATAACTTGGGAAATGCAAAGATACCTTTAAAACAAAAAGGGGGAACTCAAAAAAAAAATTGGCCTAGAAGAAAGCACAGGATGTTGCCCAAAATTGATTACCCCCAAATGCGACAGCAAAGAAAGGTCACATTGGGTAAAATACAGAGGATGGAGGGGGATAAGAAAAAGAAAAATCCAACAAGGGATAAATTCACATTGGAAAACTAAAAAAAAGGCAAAACAAGAGTAGGATTGGGGGGTGAAGGGGGAAAGAGGGGGGGAGTAAAAAGTAAAGAATGGAATAACCAGTCCCCGTAGTAAAACGGGGGGAAGAAAAAGGTGTAGCCAAGGGCGGACGCGACAGGACAAACTGGGGGGGGGGGGGGGAATCGAGGGGCGAGGGGGAGGAAAGGGAGAATGATAGAACGAATCAGAACAAATTACCTGTGCACATCCTCACTCCGTACAAAGCCAAGGGGGCGAAAACAAAAAAAAAGTGGAGAGAAAGGGAAAAAGTGAGCGGACAGTTTGAGGGAGGGATGCTCGGGGTTATTAAAAAAAACTGCGGGGATAAACAACCGAATTTCCTTCGCGCCGACGAAAACAGAAAAAGAAAAAGAGGAAAAAAGTAAGACAGCGTTAGGAGGGGGGGGGAAAGAATCAAAAATATCCACTGCTGCTGGCATTCAAGAAACGCACATGTACGGTTCTTTTCCACGAAAGAGAAAGAACTGGGTGAGAAAGGGGGGCGAATAAAAAAAAAAAAAGGGGCGAAAAGGACAAAAAACTAGATTACAGAAGCGGACTCCAGTGAGGGGTGTATTCTGTTTCCGGGGCACGAAATACGAGACCAGGGGGGGGGGGGCATCTGGAGGAGACCAGCAGTTGACGGGGCCTAGGAGAAGGGAAAAGGAAAAAAGGGTTTCATCAGGAAGGCGACAAAGATTTCGCGTCACTCGACCGCTAAAGCTAACTCACCAAACTCATTGGTGGGGGAAAAATGCCAGGGGTTGGGGGAGGGGTGGGATGAAAGGAAGATGAATAATGGAAGGGGGGCATTGGCTCGGTCCACCATCCCGATTCCGCCAGTGGGGGGAATCGAGCGATGCTGGGGAAAACTGAAAAGCTTGGAGAGCACGAGGACAGTGGGAGGGGTGCCCCTGATCTTGGGGTTGGCGTCTTGTTCGGGGTATTCACCCCGAAAAAAGCCAAAAGGCAAAGGGAAGAAGGAGGAGGCGGGGAACTTGGGGGGGGGGGGGGGGAGGGTTTGACAGGCATTGTGTCTCAACAGATTGACGTTGTGGGTGGAAGGGGGAAGAAGGGAAAAATAATGTAAAAAAGCAGACAAACATTGGGACTTACCGGATAATGGAAAAAAAAAAGACGGCGGGGGGCGAGTTGGGGGGGCAGACAAAAAGGAACTGAGGGGGGGAGGGGGGGGGATGTGTGGGGGGGGGAACGGGGCATTCTACTGGGGTCATCCCTCCCTCCTGGAAGTGTTCAGGGGAAGAAATCGCCGGTCAGCGCATGTGCTGGGCGCGGGGAAGGGAGGTTGGTAGCCGGGATAGGGGAAAGGCCCGACCAAAAGGGAACAAGAAAATGGGAGGGGGGAAAAAACGCCTACAGTGGAAGGGGGGGGGGGGACCCATGAAGCGAGGTCATTTGCACCGGTCCAACAAGTGAAAAAAAAAAATCGAATGGCTTCCCGCATGGTCGGGTCAGAGAAAAAGAAAGGGAAGAAGGGCAAAGGGGGAGAAAAAAGCTCCTGCATTGGAGAGTGGAGTGACGCAGTAGAAAGTACAGCGCCATCACCAAAATCTTATTCGGTATGTACGACGCGAGATCAAGTCCAAAGGGGGGAAAACGGGAAAAGAAGAAAAGGGAAGCTCAAAAGGGGGAGGGGGGGGGTTTGACGTCGTGATCAAACTTTTCGGGGGCAACAGCTTGAATCCCGAACCTGTGAGTCAAAGGGAAGTGGGAAATGGAAAAAAGAGGGGAGCCCAAACTACGTGAAGCTATAACGTTCAAAGATTTAAGGGCCATGGTCGAAAGGTTCCCAACGCCAAAAAGGGAGCGGAGAGAAGGGAAATGATAATGAAAGATTGTATCTAAAAGGGGGCGAAACAGCTAATCGCCGCCCTAACACCACATGTTCCATGCAACGGTGAAGGGGAAAAAAAAGGGGGGAAAAGAAGAAAAGATCGAAAAAAAGAGGGGAGAAGCGTAAAGCAAGAGGAAGAAAAAAGAACCACACCTGGGGATCAGGGGGGTAAGCGGACCCCCAGAATATTTTGGCATTTCCGGAGCATTGCGGGCACCTAAGGGGTGGC
>Ga0179593_1278479_pt1 | contig 14714 bp, 21 predicted proteins | sample CZODoug2_1_08_16_FD_185931 | JGI IMG/M metagenome (GOLD analysis project Ga0179593, IMG submission 185931) | Vadose zone soil fungal communities from Angelo Coast Range Reserve, California, USA - CZODoug2_1_08_16fungal (PacBio error correction) | ecosystem: Environmental > Terrestrial > Soil >...
GTTTCGGTGGAAAAAGGCCGTGAATGGGGGGATAGATCGTCAAGACAAAACGGAGGTAAAGGCTGTTGGTCGGGAAAACCGTGGGAAAGATCCGGAAAGAAAGGGGGTCTGATTGGAGCTGGATGACGGAATTAGAAGAGAAGGGGAACGATTCCTTTGGGGATAAAGCGATGGCTCAGCGTACGGGATGGACTGCGGGGGGACCTAGAGGAAGAAAACGGCCGGGGGGGATGGGTCGAAACAAAAAGAACTTCCAAAAACGACGAAACTTGGGACAATTAGAGATCTGGGGAAAATTTTGAGGGATTGGGGCACGTTCAATAAATGAGAACAGTCGTTTCTCGCAGCAACGAGAAAGAGAACAGATCACAGAATGAATAAGCCGGTTCCTTTCTGTACGGCTCCAAAAAAAAACGGAGGGGAAAGAGTATAGATATAGCGACGGGCTTCAACGAGGACGCTAAACGAGGAACTGCGGCCCGCTGTTGACTGTAGAGATAGTCAGCAAAAAGGAGCACATTACGAACAAGAGAATTCACCGAAAGACAACGATCAGCAGAACTGTTATGACAATGAATGTAGCTTGTTTCTTGAAGCCGACAATCAGGGGAATGGAGAGAAACGACCTCATCAGAGCAACTAGGCTCTTTGAATTCCGTCTGGAAGGGAGACCTGAATTGGCGAACTTGATATAGGGCAGAAAACCATAAGATTACGCTTTGATCTCTACAGAAAGGGCGTTGAAGACGGATTATCGCATGTAACAACGGCACGGCTATAAAGAGAAAGCCCGGGGGGGCCGGTAAAAAAGAGATTTTCCGGCGTCTGCGTAAGAGGAAGATGAAGTTGTGGCGAGGTATAGATACGGCGAACACATTCCGTCCTCGATCACAGCCACGGAATTTCTCGGCGCCTGTGACAATTTCAAAAAAGAAAACCTGGGCCCGCGAGTGTCCCTACAAAGTTTCATAGATCGGGGAGGGAAAGCAGCCAGGGGGATCGATTTTGCACTGTATCAAAAGAAAAAAAAAAAAAAAGGGGCGGTACGTCGGCGGCTTTCACGGGACATGAAGGAAGAGTGCTCAATAAGCGGATCCTGAAGAAGGGGAGGAGAGCATTTGAGAACCACAGGGTGGGGTTAGGAAAAAAAGGGGACAACCGCGAATCTTTGACGCTTCCAGCGCGAGAAATTCGGGGAACTGGCACCGAGAGGAAGCGAAAAGGAAGGCAAGCACGTAATGACGTTTCAAATCTACCTTCGCAGGATAAAGGTCCTGGCGGTGGAGTGGCATACGTCATATGGCACCCGGGCTGGGACGAAAGGAGGGAAGAATGACAACCATGCATGGGCATGAAACTCCAACGCCCACCGGACACTGACAGATACGCCAAGAGCAAATAATCAAGTCCCGAAGAAGGATAGAAAAGATATTGGAGCTTGCGCACGGAACGAGGCGAAGAAGACTGTTCGTCCTCGAGGCGGGAGGGGACCCACCCTACACGGATCGTGGGCAGGGCTAAAAAAAAAAAAAAAAAGGGGAGGAAAGGGCGAATGTAAAGGGCGGTAAATAAGCCGGACCATTTGAAGACGGGATAGATCATTCAACCGAGCCAACGAATTCACGTCAGGAACGCGAGGGACATTCCGGCGGAGTTCCACGCATGTTTCTATCTGAAAAGTGGGGGGGGGGAAGAACACGGCCGAAAAAAAAGCGCAGATCGGAGCTACACCACCGGCCGAAAAAGGTGTCCAAAGGGTAATACGAAGGGAGGAGAACTCAGGTGGAATCATGTGAAGAAAAAGAGGGACAGGGGAAAATGGGGGAGAGACAGAGAAGAATTAACAAAAAAAAAAGGGGGGGAAGATAGAGTGAGTGTAATTCGAAAGTCCAGCCGAAAAAGAAGGAGGGGGAGGCCGACAGATCGCCACACGACCGGAGTAGGGAAAGGAAGGGGGGACAGAGGAGGAAAAGATTGAAGGGAAAGATAAGCGGGGGTCACACTGGTGATTCAAACAGATCGACATGAGGGACCTCAGCCGCGAGTCCAGGTAATGACGGCAGGGAAAAGGCGTGAGGATAGGAGGATATCAGAATTCAAAAGGAGCCTCACTAAGAGGTGAAGGTTTACTCTTGAAAGACGCAAAGGAAACAAGGCCATCCGGGGTGGGAAAGTCAATCTAGGAAAGGGCAGAAACCGGGTCCGAAGATAATTAGTCTATTAAAAAAGGAAAAGAGAATTTTACGAATCCATCGGAAATCCGGAACGGGAGGGAGAAAAGAATGGAAGTGGAAAACCGTTGGGCATGAAAATGTCCATGAGGGAATTGGCAAGTTTGAAAGGCCTCTCATCAAAATCGTTACAATATCTGAAAGAAAAAAAAGGGGAAACGGGATCGGGCTGACGGAGCATTGGGACGGGGGGATCTAGACTCTGTGGGAGTAAGACTCATACCTTATTGGGATCAAGGAAGCTGCATAAAGATGAGAGGGAGCTGGTGAAGCAAGTATCACGAATTTAACCATAGGGACAAAGCCGTAATCTAGAAATATGTCTCTAGGTAGGAGGAAATTCTTCTAGCATCGGCGGGGAGAAGGGGGTCACGGGGAAAGAATACGCGAAGAAACTCCACGGACCTAAAATCGGAGCGAAATTACATCATCAAAGTAATCATAATGAACCTGGGAAAAGAGTCTCCCCGTATGTGAAGCGTTGGAAAATGCAAGCGCCGAAACTGGGCTTGGGATTGGATTATGGGAAAAAGGGTTTCGTTTCGCACGGAGAGAGCGGAACCAGGAAAAAAAGAGGGACGGGCAAAGAAAACCGAGTATACCAATCAAAACCGCTGGTAGAGGAAGGACGGATGTTGACCAAAGAAAAACTAACAAAAGGAGAGATCAAGAAAGAGCACTAGAGATAATAGTACGGTATAGGAAAAGGGATTTTGTAAGCCCGATAAAGCCTTAGGAAAAGAAAAAGGACGAAGGACGACGGTCGCGAAAAGAGGACGGGGGCAACCGAGGCGTTCTGGAGACCATCGAAATACCAATGTAGGGACATTGAAACAAGCACAGAGGTGAGGGGCGACACCCGCGATAATTGCATTGATTTCGGGGAATAACCAGTAGGCCGGGCATCATGAATGCGGAAAGAAAAAAGAGCCGAGAACGCCTGTCATGCTGCCGGGTCGGGATGGAAAATATGAAATAGCCTGGAAAGAGCGGGACGAGACCGGCCCGCCGTGTCGTTGGTTACCCGAAGCGCCGGAAAAGGCAGCACGGGAGGTATGGTTCCGGGGAGAAGAGAAAAATTATTGAATGAGGAAAACGTTCTACCCACCACCGGCACGTGAATGATAAAAGTAAGGAAAAGAGCCCGGAGGAAGAGAAGAAAGGTGGGGAGTAAAGGTTAGATCATAGGAATTTGACGGGTTTGGGGAGACGACGCAGACACTCCACGCAGGGCTAAGGATCAAACGTCAAAATTCCGCGGAAAGGGGAACCTAAGCGGGGCCAAAAAAAGAGGCGTGATATTCGAGGGGCCTGGGCACTCCAATTAAGAGAGGGTAGGCTAGTGAGAAGAAAGGCTTGGAGAAAATAAGTGAACCGTTTTTGGAAAGAGGACATCCGAAAAAAGTCAACGGAGTCCGCGGATACATAAATCTCTCAAAAAAGGGGAAGGAAAGGGGGAAAAAGGGGAAAGTTATGGGTGAAAGTGAAAAAAAAGACGGACGAAGGTTCAATAACTACTCGAAACGGCGGTCCGGATAACGATCGAAGGGGAAGAGAAGAAGAAAAGAAGGGGGATGGACCCTACTTCCGGATCGAAACACAGCACCTTTAGGAGATACCAACTTGGGGGGAAACAGGATGGGGAAAAAAGGAGGGGGAAGGGGGGAACGGCGGGGAAAAGAATCGCCCGGAAGAAGATGTATGCCTTTAATATCACCAAAAAAACGCTTCCCCGACACGCGACCGTTCGCAATTCGGAAGGACAGGGGGCGAAGACAGGGGCACTTGGAGAACGAATAATGCGCCCTGCTGGTGTTCTAGCATTCAATAAAGAGCACGAAGGGTGAACCAAGTGAGAACTGGGAGCGCGAGAGGAAGAACACCCAAGGCGAAGGTCAGGACAGGTATCTCTAAGCGCGGCAGAATCTTGGGTCAAAAACGCCAACAAAAAAGGGAAAGGAGAGGCGCGTGGCATAAGCAGGAAATGAAGGAACGCAAGTACGAACAAATACAGGAACGAAATCAATATGCACAAAGAGGGGGGGTCAACCTGCCTGCACTAAAAGGAATCTTTGTCTGGACCGAAGAAAAAATCTTGGAAGATATTTTCGCAAAAACTAGAAAAGAGAGGAGAGGGTTCTCTTAAGGGCGGGAAAAATAGGGGAGTCCTTAGGGGTGGCAGGAGGCTGGTCATTAGACTCCTGAAAAGGGACGTTACAGATTACCGTGAAGAAGATCTCGCCATCCTTTCTTTAGGCTTCGGAAGCGCATGTCGAAAAAAGGGAAAAAGGGAGTGAATAGCAAGAGGGGAAATCAGGGTTGGTGCGGCGGCTGCATCAGGGGAAATATGAGTGGGGGGGGTTAAACAGGCGCTCTATCGGGGAAAATGAAAAAACGAAAAAGGAAAAAGACTAAAATCACGAAAGGAGGAGACGGCGCCGTGCACGTGTTAACAAAAAGAGCAAAAGACCGAGGGGCCTCGTCGGGACTCACGTGTTTTGATGATAGAAAAAGAGACGGAGGAAGAAAATGGGCGGGAGATGGGAGGACGTGAAGGAAGCGGCAACATGGAGAGAACCATGACCTGAATCTCAGAAATCACGGAAGAAGAAGGCACAAAGTAGAGGAAAAAGACGATCACTTTTTTGGAGGCCTTGGAAATTAAGGGAATCTGGAACGAGTGCACCAGCGAGATCATTGGGTAGCGATTGGAAAAAAGAGAGGCAACTCGAGGGAGAGAGGAGGGAATACAAGGATAGGAAGGAACGTTCAGATAGCCTCGTCCTACGATCCAAATGGGAAGCGGTCGACGAAAGGAAAAGAGGGGCACACGTGCGGACAGGCGAGCGGGGGACCTCATGCCCATTCTATGCAGTTTGAACCAACGTCCACTCAAGGCAACTCCCATGATGACCGCCCTAGAGCAAATCAAAAGACGAAAGGAAGCCGGGAAAGAGGGGGAAAAAAATCGGGGCGGCTGAAGTCCTTCTAGACATAGAGGCATCCTTTCCAGCGGCTTTCGCCGGGAGCTTCACGAAGGAAAAACCCGAACTAACGTGACACAAGCGCCTGGGGAAGAAAAGACAGGGAGAGGGGGCAAAAAGAGAAAAAATGTAAGATATGGTACGACCAGGGGTGGGAAGGCCCGAGAAAGAGTGCCCGAGCCTAAACGAAAGTACAACCGTCCAAGTTTGGTAAAAAAAGAAAAACCTCGAAGGGGGAAAGCAAGGGGGGGATTAGAAAAGGGTAGACGAAACACAAGCAAAAAAATGGAATCACGAAACAGAACGAAGGGCTTTGTCACAGTGATCGCCTAGCTGCAGAGCGTGGGGGGAGATATGAGGAACGGAGAAATAGACTTCAGTGGATGTAATGGGGGGGGGAGCCCCTCGGAGAGAGAGTAGAAAAACCACGGAGGAGGAAAAGAGAGAGAAGGAAACGACAAACAGCCGAAATAAGGTGGAAAGAACGCAAAACGGGAAGAAAGGGGGTTAGGAGGAAACATGACAAGGCTTCGGTATGGTCGATCAGATTCTTTGTAAGTAGACCGTTTCGGAATGTCAGATATAAAAGCGCCTACAACCATGCGGGAAGTTCGTGAAGAAGGGGGAAGATCGGGAATAAAAAGTCCTTACACTGACTAAATTTGAAAGGTAGCTAGGGCAGAAAAATTAACGTGGATTCTCACTGAATGGGTGTAAAGACCGGGAGGGGGGGGAAGGAAAAAAGAAAGGAAGGAAAAGGGTCGAGTAGGAAAAGGAGGAACAAAAAAAAGATCGAGGAAGAAAACTCCGTAAACACGTTATCATCTAATCGTGATGACTGATGACGCATTATGTCATCGTGAAGTGGCACCGTGGGAAGGGGGGGGAAAAGGGAATGAGAGTTCACCATGATTTCCTCAAAGGGGGCTCAGAAAAATGGCGGTGACGGATGTAAAGAAAAAAAAAAAGGCATAACGTGAGTAGCGGGAGCCGGAAGCACACAGCGAGTGGAGAAGTTAGACGATAGAAAGGTCATCCTCATTCCGAGGAGGGAACTCGGATGGAATATCTAAATCGAAGGGTGAAAGAAGACAAAGAGGCAGAGAAGTTAAAAAGTCCGACACAAATCCTATTTGAAAGTGTAGTCGATTGTAAAGAGGAGACGGCTGCGAGAGATCTATCTGGGGAGAGAAGTGAACGAATAGCACTACCGAAGAGAAGAAACGAAATCAGGAAGAGCAGTCTCACGTTAGAGGAAAAGAAGAGAACCTTTATAAGACCCGCGGGAAGCCGAGGGACGGGTGGAAAGGGAAACAGAAGGGGAGAAAATTTAGGTGTTGGACGATTGGGAAGGGTGGTTCGGTCAATCAATATCGGAGTTGCGGCAATCCTAAATCGAGAAAAAAACAGTCCGCATAAAGGAGAGAGGAGATGGCACGGAAGGGCAAGACTATCCCTTATTAACACTGAGGAAGAATGCGAAGCATAAAAAAGCACTCTAACTCGTATAGCATATCGGGGATAGGATTCAAGGTGTGCGAGACGGAATGAGAAATCCTGCCGTCGACGAAGCCTTACGGAAAGCAGGGCCTACTCTAACTACGCCGCACCGCCATCTGAAAGGTCTTGGTCAGTCAGGCAAAAGGCAAGAGGGAATTACAGAAAAAGGCCGATGTTGGGAGAAGATAAAGCGGATCAGTGCGATTTTTTCGGGGAATTCAGGGGTCCGTGCCGTCGGTCACTGCGAGGAGAAAAGAAAAAGCTCGACTTGAGGGAAGGTCGGCGGTGATCGGTTATCCGCGAAACGAGAACAGGGAAACATTCGCCCGTGTCGGGGGTGGGTCAGGCTAGCACGCCAGGCGCGGAGGGAGGGGAATAGAACCATGTAGAGGAGTAGAGGAAGGAATGACGGAAAACTGCATGGAGCCGGAAAGGGGGAACGGTCGAAAGCCCACGAGGATGAACCGAGATGAACTAAGGTTACGTTCGCATGCCGAGAATTTGAAAGGGTTGGTGGAAAAAAGTCATACGGCGGGAAGAGGAAGTAAAATTTCATTCCGCGGCTGCCAAAAGTCTTTCGAAACCAAAATACGAAGGTAGTCGAAGGTGCCTGGCATAACATCGGAAATCGGCGTGACGGGGAGGGAGAAATGAAAATTAGGAAGGAAAAGAAGGCCGTTAACCGGCGTTGGGAAACGATAGACCAGTGAGGGGATACGGAAGAAAATAACGAAAGCTCGGGAGACACAAAAAGGAGGAGGGCTCAAGCTCTACTTGGTGCATTGTACATCCGGAATGGTCGGATCGTCAAGGAACGGAGGGGGAACTGGATCGGGACTGATACTAACAGGGTGGAGGAACAACGGAATCCTACGACGATTCCTTAAGGGATCTAGAACACACCTCGACTAGAAACTGAAGATAGGGGGGAAAGCAGGGCGGGCATCCGCGGATGGGGACGCAGTTTAACGCTCTCCCAGGCGCGGAGGGGGACGTGTATGAATTAGAGGTAGGGGGGGAAAAAAAACAACAGAAAGAAATTCACTAGAGCTAGGGTAAACTGGACATTCGGAAGACTTATGCAAAACGAGTGGAGGATTGGGAAGGGAAATATCATAAAGGCGAGAGGTTTTGGGTTCAGAAGGAGAAGGCCGACACGGCAAAGTTGAACCTAGCCGACGCCTTGCGCCTGGGAGAGAGGGATCACAAAAAAAACGGGCAAGTCTATATCGCTCGCGCGCGGACATCAACTCAAAAAGAAAAAGCCTGAAAGGCGACAGAGGAGCTTGGGACTGCAGAGGGAGGAGGAAATGACGGCACGCTAACCCTATTTTCAAAGAAAGCAATCGCAAGGCGCGTCGGGCCTGTCCGGAGAAAGGTCGGCAGATGGGGGGAGGGAAAAAACGGGGCATGGGGGAGAGTGCGTCACCTAACTATAAAGGCGGTAGACGGGAATCGTGATAGGGAAGGGAGCATTAGGGGACGGAAAACGGGAGAGACAGTACTGGCTCGGAAACAACCTTTACCGAAGGAAGATATGACGAAGCGAAACTGTTGAGCTTGATGAGACGGAGAAAATCAGGAGTAGAGGAAAAACGGGGGGAAGGGTCGATAATTTTAGGCAGGACTGACATCTTATAGAAATGGTGGTTGCAGAAGAAGGATCGACTGAAACACATAACACAACGAAAGAAAGAAAGTAGGGTCGGGCGAAAAAACCACGTGTAAAAAGAAAAAACAAAAAGGAACAAGATTCGGCCTCACACGGGGCCATGGGATGAAAGGACGAATCGCAAGGCGTAAAAAAAAGTGAAAAGAGAACACAAACAGGAGAGGTCTTTTCAGGAGTCTTTCAGGAGAGACAGGTCACACAGAGACCCTAACGACTCAAGAAGTCCTGCCTCACCTATGTGCAAGAGGAAAGGGGACGCGATTTGGGTGTGGGTAAAGGGGGGGAAAAGTCTGCTATCTTGCAGGCGGGACACAATCTCTGAGAAGTAGATATCTGATGCCCTCAGCGATAAAATGAGCGGAGCGTCACTTCGAATGGTTAAATAAGCGTTTCGAAGGAGACGGGGAAGGGAGGGGGGGGGGGGGGGGGGGGTTTGAATTCAAGAGAATCAACCGCCTGGATGACAGTTCGGCGGTAATCCTAAAAGAAATGACCATGGGCAATGACAACCAAACGGACACGGCAGAAAAACATTATGGAAAAGACAAAAAGCCATCACGAAAGGTACAAAGATAGTAAAACTTCTCTGCGGATGTGAGTGACAAGGGAGATCTAAGGAAGGCAAGCGTTGCCAGACGCTCGAGCTCACCCCACCACCCCGGTCGGACACAAAAGAAAAAAAAAAGGGAACAATACGGGGGACCGGCGGAAACGAAGGGAAAAAGAGGAGCACACGGACTCATTTGGAGTAAAACAGGGATTCAGGCCGAAATAACAAGTCAAGGGAAGCGAATGGCAGCAGGCGGAGAGAAGCATTGGGACTGAACATTTGAAGACCGCAACTCCAAAAACCGTGATAGACAAAGAAAAAAAATTTGTAAGTCATCGCACAGAGGTCAGGGAAGAGGGAGGGGAAAGTGGACGCACTCGATTTCAGAGGTTTATTAATAAAGAAAAAGATAAAACAACAACCAAAGAGAAAAGAGAGAGTAGGCACGGTCAAAGCCAAGTAAGACGCAATAAGGGAGCAGGGCCGCAGAGATCCAACACTAACACGAGGGAAGAAAGCAGAGGGGGGGAAAAAAAATAGGAGCGTGAGTCGACCGGGAAGAAAATTTGACTATCTCACATGCGCCGATCCAGGGCTTCTGCCATTCGGACGCCGTGAATTGGGGCTCGCTTATCAACATTGAAAAAAAAAAATGACCTTCTACGATGAAGGTGGCACGGAGGGGGAGATTAAAGGAAAGGAAAGGGGTTTCAGAGCCGGGAGGGGGGGGGATTCGAAAAACGAAAGCGGTGAGGACAGGACTCGGCGCCTACGTAAGTCTCGAGGACGCAGGATTTGGACGGCGGACCTATATGTGCTGCTCATGGCGGGAGCAGCCGTGGCAGGTGGCGGGGAGTCATTCCCTAAAGGGGGGGGCGGGTAAAAAAGGATCAGGAGTGACGATATGAAGAAGGGGAAGGAAAAGCGGAAAAGAGGAACGGGGGATCGGGGAGGAAGGGGAACGGGAGCGGGGAACTTTACCTCCTCATCCGAGGATGCACTCTATCCAAATCGCTAAAGGACGAGGTGAAGCGAATCAGGCCACTGGGTAAACACAAACGGCGGGTGCGGGTAAATAAAATGGGGAGGCAAAAAAAGAAGGGAATTCTAATTCTTGCAAGAAAAATCACGTCTCGCGGAATGGGTAGCCATAAAAAGTCCGAAACCAGCGAACCTGAAGTGAAAAAAAGAGGTCTAGTAATCAAAGGGAAAAGGGGGGGAAAGAAAAAAGAGCGTCCAAGTGTATGTTGCTCGGTGGGGAACGTGGGGGGGGAAGTCGCCGAGAAAGAGGCAAGAATGTCGAGGGGGGTGTTCGTTCAAGACACATAGGATCTTGCGGATTTCAAAAAAAATCATAAAAGACCATATTACCGAAAAGAAACAAATATCGTCACCGGCCCCGCTTGGAAATAGGCCGTTGGGGACAGCATAAGAGAAGGAGAAAAGCCCGGGCTGCCTGAAGGGAGATCTCATATCGTAAGATGAAGTCAGAATGGGGGGACGGATTCCCGGAATGATCCACCTGCCGTCGCAGAAGAAAGAAAGACGCCGACCCGAATAGCACCGCGCCGCCGATGGAAGGGACGAAGAAGAACAGGCAGATTTGAGGGAGGAAAAGACACAATCTCCCTCCTTGGTAAGGAAATTCCCGCGGAGCTGTTTCGATTGAGGGGATTGAGGAATGGGGGTTCTAAGTGCCGTATTCAAGAACTCGCAAAAAGGAGGAAGAAAGATCGAAAGGGATTCCTTGGGAGGCTTGAATCTGTGCACGACGACGATAAAGCAAAAGGACAGTGTAGGTGGGCAAAAAAAGAGACCCAAGCTGATCGGAAAAAGAGAATGCTGTAGAAGTGTCCAAATGACGCAGAGGGCGAGGGAAGGGGAACGATCCTTGAATTCATCGTGAACAAGAAAAAACTTAGAGGGAAGAACAAAGGGGAAGAAAGGGGTCATCAATTTGCTTCGGCTGAAAAAAAAATTTTGACTGTTGGTGGTCGAAAAAAGAATCCGCCGCGGCAGTTCGAAAGGAAAAAAATAGCTGGAGGGGGGGGACAATACGGTAGCCCCAGCATCGAGAAGAGTAGAACTGGTTGATCTCTCTACAATTCAAGGATCGGCGTTCAAGAGAGGGCGCAATAGCAAAGACCGTGCCCAGGGGTGGAAGAAAGAGGAAGATAGAACATTCACGAGCCGTCTTGAAATGAACATAAAATGAAGACGTCATCAACACAACAAAACTGAGAGGCAAAGAAGGTAGTATTAACGCCGTCCGGGTCCGATCGTCGAGAAAACTGGCGAAAGATGGGCTAAAAAGTATGCACTATGAAGAACGCCAGAGTGTCCTTGTGTTCGCTGAGAGTAAAAAAAGACAAATAAGAACGTCCAGGGGGAGGGTGGGGAGAAGCTATGGCGCAAAAAGGAGTGGCCGGGGACCTCTCCCTGAACGCTGATGGAGAACTTGTAGCGAAAAAAACCAGCACCTCGAGCGGAAAAAAAAATGGAAAGCTTAAAAAAGATAGAGAAGCAGAGTGGAGCAATGTGGTAAGTTCAAGGTCATCACCGGCGCCCGGCGTGTTCTATCAAAATAATGAGATGGGCACTAAAAAAGCGCAGTGAAAATGGAAATAAAGGCGCACCCCCGAAAACGGGAGAATTTGCAGCCGTTATCAGCTCGAGGATTGGGCACCAACTTCACCGCCTGAAAAAGGCGAGCTCGGCGCGGGGAGGAGGGGCGCAGGCAAAGGGCCTTAGACCTAAACCCTATTAATGCAAACGATAAAAGCGATCACGCGGGCCGGCGCTCAAAAAAGGGAGGGAAAGGGGGGGTAAGAAATCAAAAGAGTTCATTTCTCTTGTACAACGAACCTCTCATCGGCGCGCGGAGATGTCGCAGAGGATAAAGGCAATCTGATTGGCGAAGGAAAGGAAGCGTACGGGGGCTGAGAAGAAGGAATCATAAACACGGGCTATGCTATCCCGGGAAGGCTAGGCTTGCGAGCATTCGATTTAGCAGACAAGTAGAAGGGGCTTAGATCAGCGGGGACCAAGTAGTAATGGGGGAAGTAAATTAAGGGAGATCTGGAAATGATTGGTGAACTCAGAAAATCGGGTAGAGGGAATGAGTTATGTAACCTAACATCCAATAACGCCATAAGAAAAAGTCTGTAAAAAAAAACTGCGCGGACACGTAAAAAAGCAAGAAGAGGATCAGCAGATCGCCGATAGAGGGGAGGGGCGATCAGATGGTTCGTCTCTTGCGGTAGGCCTGACTGCTGCACAGGGGAGACCATGACGCCGGCTCGGGAATCGCACGTCGCCATAACGTAAAGAAATTGACACGAAACGCGTGGGGGGGAAGGAACGGGAATTCGGACGATCGGTAAGGAGAAAAACGCGATAATTTTAAAGATGAGAGTGCTTCCCTCACTATAGGAATGCTGTACAGCGTCCTATTAGCGAAAGGGTCACAATGCATATCCGAGCAACCGATTGCCTACGGGGGGGAGCTCTAGATCAGGGAAAAGGAATGGAGGAGACGGCGGGAATCATGCGAAAAATTCTCAAAAGGGGCAGGGCATAACCACGCCGTGCCACGGCCAAGGCCAAGGAAAAAGAGACATCAAAGACGAGGAACGCAGGGTATCGAAACAGGCTCACTTGGCGTGTCGAAAGGTCTAGCCGGTCAGACCGAGCGGTCCCGAAGGGAAAAAAAAAAAAAGAGGACACAATCGCCGGAAGAACAAGAATTCCTGCTCAGAAGGGAAATTCAGATAATTTCTTACAATTGTGAAAGTCCGTAGAAGCAAGGACCGAAGAAAGAGAAAAGGAAGCTCAGCATAGGTCAAGGGAAGGTAGAGGAAGAACAGGTCGAAACCCAGGAAGAAGGGGATCGGGGGAGAAATCCTAGAAGATTTGGTGGAAGGCCTCTAAGGATCATCCTTCAAGGTTGGCTATCTGCTGCCTGGAGTGACACACCGAAGGATTGAAAAAGGGGGGAGTCGAATCCCGGATAGGAAAGAGAGGAGACCTAAAAACAAAGAGGAAGCCGAAGGAAAAGCAAGAAAACGGAAACGGCCAAAATCGAGGAGGGCAAATTCGGGAAAGAGTTGATATCCTGGACGCGTGGAGGGTGGGGACCGGTGATTACAAATGTAAGGAATGCCTCGACGCATGATGGCCATTGAGTAAGGCCCGTGAATTCGTAGAGATGTCGAGGGGAAGAAGAAACAATGGCAAAAAAGGAGCGAGGGTTGGTAGCGACTTGCCACGAAAAGGAGTTGTTCAAAGCGAGGGGGGGGTCACCAGCGGTCGGGGGGCCTTCGAAGCGAAGGGAGACGGCACCGGCGTCGAAAAGGACGCGCCCAAGAGCCGTTCGATAGAGGACAGGAGTGTGACGAATGGAGGGGACATTGGCAGGAGTGGCCGTGTCACGTGGGGGAAGTCCCAGGAACCTGAGAAATGGGGAAGGGAACGCCGCTCAGCAGACAGGCGGGACGATAAGGTCAATCCACCTCCCAGCAGGAGTCGGGAAGCGCGGAGAAGCAGTGAAAGCGCAGAAAAGACATTTACGAGAATACAAGGAAGTGACCGCGATCAAATCGCTCAAATGAGCGAAATTGGGGAATCGCCAGAGCCAACCGACACAAGCGCGGAGCGGGGAAGAATGTAAAGATGTAGGCAGAGGCCTGAGGGAAAACAGTCTCGGGCGAATTTTTCTAAAACAAATGTGAAATCCGTCCAGGACGACCCGCCAGCGAACCGAATGGGAAACCGTATCGAATATCAATGAAAAAGGAAAGGGGAGACGCCCAAGGTCGGGGTGAGACGTTTGTGAAAATGTCCGGGGGCTCCATAGAGAAATGGTCTGGTGGATTGCGCGGATTGGAAATGACTGTCTAACAGAAACGATCATCGAAGAAAATAGAATGTACCAATCAGATACATCCACCGACATATCGAAGTTGACAACCCCGCGGCGAATTTAAGCCGGAGTCTAAATGCTAAAAGAAAGCCGCGCCTTCGGCTAAGAGAAGAGATGGAAAAGGTGGGGTAGAGAAAGGGGAATTGAAGAAGACCGAAGGGGCACGCCACTAAATTGGGCCGATGCAAAAGGCAGCTAAGTAGCGACGATAAAAGGGGAGTAGGGGAGAAAAAGAGGCAATGCCAAAAGGTGTCGGAGGACCAGAAAACAATCTCCATAAACAGGAAAAGATCGGCATTGATGGTCTGGAAATTCAAGTCGGGAATTAAAATATGCAGACAGGGGAAGAAAAGAGAGAGAAGGGATTGGGATTCCCGTGCGGGAGAGGGAAGCGGAACGAAGCGTCAAGCGAGTATAACGGAGGAAGACTGGGGTGTCACGGTGTTGCGCCAGCAGCGAAAGCGGAAGGAGCAAGGCGGAAGAGACATAAAGGATAAAGGATTGAAAGGAACACTCAGGGCGAAGGTGTTAGAGTGAACGGCAAAGAGCACTAGGAGGGGAAAAAAGAAGAATGCGAAAGGCAGCTAAAAGGGGAGGGGGGGTCGAAAGGAAGGGCCTAAACCTCCTCTCAGGGGGGGGGGGGCAATCGAGGAACAAATGGGGAAGAGGAGAAAAGAAAAGAGAGGAAAACAAGACAAGATAGTCTAAGGTAGGGGGTCGAGAAAATCAGAAAAAGTTCATGAAATCGGCGGTGTGCGATCAGAAACGGTTCAGTAGAGGGAAAGGGACTGTCCGTCAAGGGGTGGCCGAGGGAAACGGATAAAAAAAATACATTCCGGAAACGGAAATTAATAAA
>Ga0179593_1286319_pt1 | contig 14714 bp, 15 predicted proteins | sample CZODoug2_1_08_16_FD_185931 | JGI IMG/M metagenome (GOLD analysis project Ga0179593, IMG submission 185931) | Vadose zone soil fungal communities from Angelo Coast Range Reserve, California, USA - CZODoug2_1_08_16fungal (PacBio error correction) | ecosystem: Environmental > Terrestrial > Soil >...
GTCTGGTCGGCAGTCTGGATGTGTCGTAAGGACAACGCCACGCTCCTTAAAACAGGTAGGCAATTCACCGTACCTGACCGAAAACCTCATATGCAAGGCTTAGTTGCAAGAGTCGAATAGAAAAATATCCCCATCCTAGTATTTAGATAATTTCTCATCATTTAACTTTACTAATCAATAGAGTATCAGTCCTTCACAGTTAAGCAGTAAAGACACTAATCAGAATTGAAAATCTCCGCCCTGGTCTGGGAGGGCTGTCTATTCTTGTGTGAAAAGGGTTTTAGACTGGAAAGGTAATGATATCAAAAGATTGGGCACAACACCAATGTTGAAACGAGGACTGGAATTTGCAATACCTAAAACGAGGTATGGGAAAAACTAAACGCTTTCACTACTACTGCGCAGGGAGTCGCCAGGTGGAGGGAATCTCGGAAGAAAACTACATTACGATAATAAACTAGGGAAAAAAGCGGGAGGGAAGCCCAGCCGAGAAGGGTTAGGGTGTAAAGAGTATAACCGAGAGGTAAGCCGCCGGTGGCGGCAGTGAGCAAAAAGACGTGGACTCTGTTGTTGTCGAGCACGTCGGCAAAGTGATCGGGAACGATTCCACTTGGGAGGGGATTTCTCGGCGAGGTTGAAGGAAAGAGAAGCAGGCTGGGGAGAAGTTCGCACGTAGCGCAGATGCCGCGATACGCCACAAGCCACGGAAGCCAAATAGGCTGTGCCTGGCACCGTGGCTAGGCCTGAGAGGGTCAGGCCTATGAGGAAGTGGAGGAGAAAGCAGGAAGACCCGCAGGCGATCCATCCAAACACGACAAATAAAACGACGTGGGGAATAGAGCGATAGGATTACAGAACGGGGGGCGGGGTTGTCGAACAGGAAAGAAAATCGAATCGATCTAGAAGTCAAAAAAGAAAAATAATAGCAATGTGGGGTGGCGAAGAAGTACCGAACGGATGCAAAACAGGCCTAAATGACGCGTCTGAGGAGAAAAAATGCGACTGAATCGGGGTGTGAGCGTGCGAGTTGGATTACGAAAATGGGAGGAAAAGCTGAATCTCCATTGACTCAAAAGAAAAAAGCTTGAAAAGAAGCCACAATCGAAAAAGGAAAAGTCCGCACAAACGAGAGAAAAACGAGAAGGAGGGATCAATCGTCGATGGAATTCACTGAAGAAATGAAAACCGTGAGAACGCCTAAGGAAACAATGTGTCAAGGATCGGAGTAGAATAGAAAAGAGCCTAGAGGCTTAGCATCTTGAGAGGGCCAGTGTAGCAGGTCAGGATGCACACAGCTGCTGGCCGTTGGGTGGAAAGGGCGAGTGCAACGGAAGGGGGAAATTTACAAGACAAGTGAGATGTGGAACGCTTCCGCCGTAATCTATCTAACTCTGAAAATGGGTCGTCGAAAATAGCGTGCGGAATGGCTGGGTCAGATTGCTATGACTACAAGGGGGGACGTGTATGGCTGGAGGAGAACAAGAAGAAAGTTGGCGAAAAGGTGGACGAGGTCTCGGATGTAACAAGTCTCAAAGGCGATCGGAGGGGTTGGGCAGGTTGCTTCATAGAAGCAGGTACGCAAGGAATCGAGGAAAGAGGGCGCGGCTTTATGATGCGAGAGGGTGGAAGGCTGGAGGTTCGCAAATCGATTAGCTGCATCGATTGATGGAATTAGGTTGACTTTATAAAAAGATAGATGAAACAACAACGTATGTATTAAAGGGAGGGTTGGAACAGTTTCACCCGAAGAAATGAAGGGGGAATCCAGAGAGACACCAAGCGATGGCGTAAATCCGAAAAGGGGCCAGAGAGTGAGATAATGCTAAGCCGATCACTCGTAAAAAAAACCCCATACATAACCCCGTCCTCAATACGCAGGGCGGAAAAGGAAGGGGCAAACTCTATAACCATCAAGGGGGGTAGAGAATAGGGCATAAATGGTCATGAGAGGTAGCAGAAAGACCAAGAACCCGAAGCAGGGGTCAGACAGCGAGGAAACCTGCGCGATAAGGAGCATGCCGGTTCCCAGAAAACGAGTAGGCGGCAAATCAAGACGACATTTAATTCCGAAGAAGAAATTTTGACTGTCTATGAGGGGAAAAGATAAATCAAAAAAAACAACAAAAACCACGGCCCCGGAAGAATGTAATAGAAGAAAGTGACCTAACGCAAAACACCATCCAACCACGACGCAAGCGGGACAGGCATCAGACGGGAGAACTTGCGGGACAAGACCAAGTCGGCAAAAAATCAACAGGTCGCCAGTTGAAGATAGGAGAAAAGGAAGGGGAAACGATCGGATAACAGGAGGAACGGATCACGGGGTCATCTGTGAGGAACTTCATAGTCGTCGGAGTTTTAATAAGGAGGGTGGTGACAAAGGGGACTAAGTTCGTACCCATGTTGGGGGAAGGCTGCTAACAGCAAAACTCTGACGCGGATAAGAATGGCTCGGGGAAAATCGGCGCATAGAATGGTCAGGGAGGTGGCCAGTTAGAGTCGCAAAGTGAAAAATATGCTTTTTAAAAAGTATAGACTCAAGAAAGGGGCAACGGCTATCCTTCGGGACGAAAGGCGCGAGACTAGAAAAGACGTGGCCGGCGGGAAAACCAGCAAAACGCGAGACTAAAAAGATGCACCAAACCCGACCCATCCCCAAAAACAGCGCACACCAACCCCTATCAATTTATGCCCTCGGGGGCTCGATGAATAAAACGGACGGCCATGATAAAAACGAAAAGAGGAGCTTCCGGCAAAGCGACAGCATCGTCAGGGCGCAACAAGTGCTGTTTTTAGAGTAAGCGGTCAAGCGAGATCGACCCTGAGCACCAGATATCGTGAAGGAGCTTCACCAGCAAGCCGAAGAAAAACAGGGGGGGAGAGGGCACTAAGGCAGCGTGATCGTCACCACTATCCGGGAAGATATTAACGCAACTCATCAGTGGAGGAGTAAAGCGGGATGGGAAATGGACGGAAAAGACCTTCACCCCGGCTAAGAATTGGTCAGAGGGGGAAGATTAGAGCTCGCCAGGAAGGAAGAAAGGAGAATGAAAAGCACTTCCCGGGCTGACTATAGAAAGTCTCGGGGGAAAGAAAGCGTTAAGGTAATACTTAGAGAACCTCTCACAGAAAGGGTTAGAGAATTAACCGACTCCTCAGACTTACGACTCTGAAGCCAGACCTATGGGGGGGGGTGCAATGAAGCTTAGATCCGGTCTTTCTACAGGGAACATGGCGGGGGGCTCTATCAGTGTCTCCCGAGATCATGAAAGATATGAAATTTGGGCTATCTGCAGCTCCCAGTGTGCCGAGGCGGCTATGGGTTACGGGAGGGGGCCGCTGGGGGTAAAGAAAAAGGGGTCCCTTTCCGACCATTCCGAGGGAAGACGTAACTCCCATGCTCCCGCAGATCTCCCGAGAAAAAAGGGATCGGGAAATACTGTCCAAGACCCGTCGTCTCCAGTCAAAGACGGAAATGCCTAGAGTCAGTCGCCAAAGGAAGAGGTACATACCTGAGCGATAGCCAACTGCTCCCAACCACGCGAAGGGCGGGGGACTTATACCAATCTAGATCGCCATGCGCGCACATTCTCGACTAAGACGAAAAGAAGAACCGAGGAGGACGGACAGGATATGTAATGGAAAAGGGAAGAAGGAGAGAACAGGGCTGCGCTGGGCACTCGCCACGCGTTCAGAAAATGACGAATACCAGCACTACTCTTCAATATCGTCGATAAAGACAATTGCCTTAGAATGATCAAGGAAATCAGAGGTGCAGGGGGCGAGACAGGATATTGGGCAAGAAACGGAATTATGATAACGACAAGGGGGAAAGGAGCGGGACCTTCAAAGGGATTACAAGGGACGGGCGAGAAAAGGAAACTGGTGAAGGCAGCTGAGGAAAAGGGTTTAAAAGTAAAAGTCAGAAGAAAAGGGCTATGACTATTTCCAACTAAAAAAACCTGGAGCCTCAAGTAGGCAAGAAGGGTTTGGAAGAAACTTTTGCCAACAGCGAAAGAGAACGGACAACCGGCTGGAAAGGGAGCAACGAATCAGTGGCTAGGAGATCGACACAGCCACTCAAACGTCATTCACCCCTCCTGGCTAGCCTTTGCAGGGGAGAAAGAATCAATCTCTCAAAAAACCGGAAAAAAGAAGAGAGGAGCAAGGGGGGGGGGAGCACCATGTCGGCCAGGCGGGGAGAGGGACCTGTCGATCAGAAGAACCGTGAGAAACGGCTGTGTGAAAGGGTGGAGGGATCCCAGTTCTTCTCTGGTGGTGCAGGATCGACCATAATCCGAGAAGCGGGGGGGCTCATGGGTGATGCAATCAGGGAAATGATCAAATGTCGTTCAGATCAGAATTGTGAAGGGGTACCTCGATAAGCGTCGGAAAAGGTTTCGACAAAACGGCAGACAAAGTGCATGAATTGGGGGCCGGTCACGAATGACACAAGGTCAGGTGGGGCTCATCTCAGACATGGGAAAAAAGATACGGATTCGACTAACATTGCCGGAGAGAAGTAGAAGGGCAGTGCGGTTGCAAATTATCGACGATCAGCTCGTATAGGGGGAGTCATAGCAAAGTTGCGAAGTCAAAACCGAGAAGGGCGGGTGGCGAGCGCTCCAACTTAATCGCGCCGAGGCCGATCGCCGGGAGGATATCTTTCTCGTGCTGAGGGATCGATACGTGCCGAATCCCTGTGCGCGGTCAAGGAATTACAGGCGGGTTCTGAAAGGACTTTCCTTCTGCGGAAGGAGTGCTACATTAACATCCTTCATTCAAATACAAGAGGCATCCAGTTTGACCCTGAGTAAAAGAATTCAGTGACGAGGCTGATAACGGGTGTGCACTTTAGATCTCTGTTTTTGGAGAGGTCGGAACCCATCGTGTCGGAACATTTAGGTTTACGGAAAAAAAGAGTGTAAGAACAAGCCACTAAAATCGCCGACCTCGGCAGGAGGAGAAGAGGACCAAAAGACCGATTCAAACGTAACGAGACGTGGAGCCTCCCATGAAAAGGAAAAGAATCGAGGCCCCGCAAAGTATCACCGTCAGGTCAACATGAATAGAAATATCCTAGGGGCTCGCTCACAGCGAATTGTGAAGGGGTTTAAAAAGGAAGGGAGTCGGACTTTATAATTTCGAGATCAACTGGTCGTTAAGGAGAGTAATTTTAAACAACTCCGAAAAATGTGGGGGCATAGGGGGGACGAGCTTTCCATGCGGCAGGAAAAGGGGAGGGCCTGGAAGGCAGGCTTGCTCTAGATCCGAGAACATACGGCGAAGGTTACGGAGGGGAAGGGACAATTCGGCGTTATAAACGACTGAAAGGAGGGGCAAAGGCCGTTTTCGTAAAAGTGGTATTGGGGGAAAGGGGAGTCCCGCGGAAGAGATGTGTTAAATCAGCAACGTTTGTTCTCAGTGGGCTGAAGGTCGAGTGTGAAAGAAGGAAAAGAAGAAGGGTGGCAGGGTATATGAGAGTATTCCTTGTACTATCAAAAACCGTTCCATTGGACGCCCGAACCGCGTGTCCAGGGCTATGCGAGAGAGAAGGCAGCATTAAAAAAAATGAAGAGTCACCGGGAGTCGAACGAAAATCGGCTATGTGGATCGGTGTGGTGATGGTGAGAGTTGGGGCTGGATGGGCAGATGAAGATGAGTAATAGGGTCCATGGGGTGGTTCGTAAAAGCCCCGCTCCACGAACGCGCTGGGAGCATTTGTTTGGCACACGAACCACAAAGGAAAACTCCGAAACGGGGGCCCGCCGGGAGTACCGGCGCGCGACAGCACCCCACAAGAAGCCCCACACTCCCGCACATAACGGCCACGCAACCCCCTCCAACCGGGGGGTGTACCAGCACAACTTTGGGTTTGTAGGTTTTTTGGGGTGTTGTTTTTGCTATGTTAGGTTGGGAGGTTTTAGTGGTGTATGGTATGAGTGTGCGTTGTTGGTGTGTATTTGGGGTGTGTTTGTGGTGGGGTGTGGGTGTGAGGTTGGGGTTAGTAGGTTAGCGTTATTGGTAGAAGGTCTTGGTGGGTAATGTTTAGTACGAGGTTGCAATCGTCCCTATGGTGATTTTTTTCTTATTTTAGAAGTTTTATTTGGGTGGGTTGATGATGTTTTTTTTGGGCGTTTTATGGGCAAACAGAGCGCAGTTGACCCGCCCCCCCCCAACTGCACTGGGGCCTCTCTTGGTGTGGAGAATAGAGAGAGAGCGTAAGAGGGGGGACACTACCACAAACACCTGCCAAACCACAACAACAGAAGAAAACCACATCTAGGATGTCAAAAAGAAGATAGGGCAAAGGGCTTTAGACTATCCCTAAAGAGCAAAAAGGAATAATAGACCGGACAAGAAGAGAGATGTCGACTATCACTGTTCTTTCGTCCTCAGCAACCAAGAGGAGGCCGAAGCCAACAGCCAGACTGAAAATTTTGACCTAACTTCTTCAAAGAACACAAAAGAAGGGAAAAGGAGAAAAAAAAACCCGCGCGACAAAAAAAAGGACCGTAGAACTAGCCTGTCGGATCGGAGGGACGACCTGGTGCGACAATCCATCACCTCTCGTCCCCTGAACCACCCAAGTACAGATGCGCACGAAGGGTTTGGTCGGTCCAAGTCGCTCGAATATGGAACGACATTGGAAATGATCGCGTCGCACTCAGAAGATCTCCATGGGAAGCGACTCGCCGCTGGAAAAGGGTCGGGCAGACAAAAGGAGTTTCTCGTGACAGGAACGAAAGGGGAGAAAAAGTAGTAGGACCGTGGGTTGTAAAACGGAATGGTAGAAGGGGTCCAAATAAAGATTATGTCCTGCAGACAAACAGCTGAAGGGGGGACTGAAGAAACAGAACTGACAAAAAGGCGACATGGTCTGAATAGGAGAAGTCGCTAAAACTTGATGTAATCGATTAAAGAAAAAGGGAGTGAAACGGGTGGAATCTGCGTAAGAGGATGTTGCTTCCATGGGGGAAGGCTCAGGGGAGGAAGAACGTCGAATGAAAAAGAGAGTTGGGCAGAGAATGCATTGGGACTGGTCCTATAATGAGCGGAGATGACAGCGGGGGGAGTTGGTTTAGTTTCTGGGGATGATCCTCGGGGGACCGTGGAGGGGGGGCTCCAGAATATTCGCAGATCGCTAGGTAATAACAATAGAGAAATGTGATCACGGACAAACCCTTGAAAAAATAGATGTCCAACCGCCTCACCCAACAAAAAAGGGGGGCGGAGGAGAGAGAGGGAAAGGGGCCAACAAATCAATAATCTATCCGAGGGAAATGAGTGCAATCCAGATAGCCCTGCCCCAGCTGCCCGTAAGGGAATAAAAGACGAGACGAGATAGAGGACGAGGGCCTCTAATCTCTTCTTCACCACCGAAGAGCTTGAGGAGAAGACTCCGCATCGCGCGGGAGGGAGATATCGAGCAAACAATTTCGAAAAATTCGATAACTGAACGAACAAGAAGAGAAACCTTTAGCCATAATCACATGACAAGACAAGAGCGGAGAGGGAACGCCAAAGACTGCAAAGAGCAAAGAAAGAGCTATCAGAGAAAAATCAAGGGGAATCAAACGAACTCCATTATACGTTCCGGGACACATCGAAAGTAAGACGTTACAAAAAACCAGGGAAAAAAAAACAAAAAGTTTTTAGTCGGGAACGGAAACCTGACGGGGGGTGGGTATAAGGAAGGGACGTGGGGAGAGTCCTATAAGGGGCTATCTGTCTAAACCGATCATACAAATCGAGAGCCGGCCGAGGAAGCACAAACACTGGAAGTCTTCGGAAAAGAAAAGTAATTAAAGGGAACAGATCAGCATAAAGACGACACACAGGAGCTTCCAGGAAGAGGGAGGTGCATCCAAGCCCGGAGCGTCAATGAGCTCGAACTCCTTCGGCGAAGGAAACTGGAGGGCCCACACCCAAGGCTGTGAAGGACGGTTCTAGGTTAAGTTCGACCAAATTTGGGGGAAAGAGATGGAGGGTTGTTTGTGGTTTTTTAGAGGACCAGACCTCACACAAATTGTAATTTAAAGAAGGGAGATAACTAGCTAAAAGTCGGACTAGACTGGGAAATTTTCTCGGTCCTTTCTAGGGAAAACTGATTAGCTTTTACGTGAAGGAGGTCGAAAAGAAGATCGGAGCTCGCTTTAACGATGAAAGAATTAGGAATCAACCTGCAAAGGAAAATATTTCCTCTATAAGGGCAATATATATAGAGGGGCCTAGGAGGGGACCAGCCCCTCCCGTCCCTGATGCGCGCCAAGCATGAGGAAAGCGAATTCAGTCCCCCCTTCGAGAGCTTCTCGATTAACAGTCGAAAAAATGGACCGGTGAAAAGGCACCATAGATCGAAGTTCATCCAAACCTCTCGCCAAATGCCAACAACACAAAGCTGCAGAAGCCACCGAGAAGGCTTAAAGCATGAACTAAGGAAAAAACCAAAAGGGGAGAAAACAGAAGAGAACAAAGAGGGGGATCTTAAACAACATCGCTCAACTATCTAGCAGGGGTAGACCCCGCAAACGGCGGGAGTAAAAAAGAGGTGAGGCAATTCCGAAGAAGTCCTTCACCCCAAGGGAGAAGGATGGGGTCGGAGGGGGAGGGGAGAGTATGGTCCCGGGCCCGAGAGAGAAAACATTCCCATGGCATTAACAGAATTAGGAAAAAAAGAGAGGGTGCACTAACGTTTTCTGTTGAACAGTCACTCCTGAGAAAAAGTTTGGGGATCGCATTAAACCGGAAATAAAAGGCGAAAAAAGGACGATGACCGGGGAGAAAAGCAAACATGTCGGTTGCACGTGAAGCGGATGTCGCGGAACGCGGGACTGCATGGTTATCATGTCTATAGGGCTCCACACGCGCGGAAAAAGGGAACTGCTCGACGAGGAGGGGGAAACCTCCCTTTTCAGCTAGAAGGCGGATGGAGGGCAAAGGACTGGGGGAGAACGGACCGCCCTTTTCATAAGACCGCTGAGGGCACTAAAAGGACCCAAGCAAAAAATAGACAGAAGAAGTAAGGACCAAGCAACAAGGATCTCATTCGGGACAACATCGAGTAAGGATTTCTCATTTTTCAAAATGAGGTGATCGGTCGTAGAAGAAGAAGGATTGGAGGGGCGAAAATATGCCTTCTCGAACTTCAGATCTTGATAGACAAAAGCTGAGAAGGGCGGGCCGTGCAGGTGAGAACAAGGGGGTGATCTTCCGATCGAGGAAGAAAGGAAGTAGGATCACTTAGAAGGGGAAAACTGCGATGGCGAGGGGTAAAGTTACTCGCGAACACCTCTTCCTAGCTCTAAGTTGGAGAAAAATATAAACGTAAAAGCCTTCGGCTGTGAGGGCTACACTCTGGAGGGCATCGGCCCACCCCACAACGAAAACCCTCACCCCAAAAAAGACCCCCAAACGAACGTAAGCGGCGACCCAGAGGCGGTCTATCGCAAAACACAAGGGCCAATCAATGAACACATTCTCGGCCAGGCATCAAAAGTTGGAGTATCCTCTAATCATCGAGAGAAAGCCTACAATGAGGAGATTAAAAGAAAAAAAGGGGGTTATTCTCTAAACCTGCAAAGTAAACATGAAACAATTAAAGAAATCTACGGAATATCTGTCGGACCTCTTAGAGGACGAGGCATTTCACAAGAAATGCTCGAGAAATGGATCAAATGTCTCGAGCCCAGGGTAGCAATCAAGGGAGAAGGATGGGATGTTCAATTTTCCAAAAAGCTGCATGCACGAAACGCACAACCCAGTGCAGGCATCTCGAGAAATCTGATCGGGAGGGCAATTCACAGTCCTTCATAAGCCGGGCAGAGGAAATAAGCGTTATTTGATGGTATACCCAGCTCCATCGTTACTTTCTCAAAATCAACAAAAGGAGGAGAAAGATATATGGGGGGACCGGAAGGCCCTTGCTCATAAGGTATAGAGAAAAAGGGAACGTCTGGAGTATATCATTCGGACATGTATTCTTCGGCGAAACTTGGGGGGGGGCCTTCGGGTGTCTGGATCTTGAAGGAAATAGGGGGGGGGGGGCAAAAGATGACAAAACATTTCAATTCAAGAGGTCTCATTGGATTCTCTTACGCTTCGAAGTCGGAGGAGCACGGTCTCGAGAACTGCAGGGGTCCGTAAAATGTCTAACTTCGGCCGGGAAAGTTGGAAGAATGGGGAATGGCCTGCGCAGGGAAAGGGGTAGGATCAACTCCTCAGGTTTATGCAAGGGGTTCCGGAAAACAGCAAGGGGTATGAAATCCGTCTATCAGGTTTTCGACATGGGGGGGGCGGTTGATCGAAATCGTTAGGAGGAGTTGGCTGGATAGGAAGGAAAGCGAAGGGGGAAATTTAAACCATGAGGGCCAAGACAGTGATCAAAAAAAACGAATGAGACAGCGTCGAAGAAATCAATACCGGAGGGAAAATGGGGGTGGCAGGGGGTAGGCGGAAAAGCGCGTGGGCGGGCAAGATCAGCGCTTCTGCGGAAGACAGACGGCAGATCCAAAACAACAAAACAAAAACAAAACAAGGGGTTTTTTGGTTTTTCCAAAACAGGAAAAAAAAACAACCCACCCAAACAAAGTCAAACGCAACAACGACCGATAACCGCACGTCAGACCCAAAGAAGCGCCCCCAAAAAAGAACTGACATCGCAGACAGCACAACCCCCCCCAGTCGAGGTGTTTAGGTGGTAGGTTATTTTATCCCCCACCCGCCACCGCCACAAACAAATCCAAAGCCCCCGCGCCACACCCCACCCCCCACAAGTGGGGATATGTTTTGGGTTGGGTTGGGGTATTTCCGAGCAAAGGACGAAGCTACGTAAAGGCACGGCTAAGCCATGGGCAACGGCGAACGAAGCCCGCACCCCGCGAAGCCAACTTGTTTATAGTTAATTTGGTGGTTGGTCCCATCAGATTCCCGTGGTTTTTTTTTTTTGTTTTTGGTTTGTTTTGTTGAGTGTGTTGTAGTTGAGGGAGGAAATACCCAATAGGGGGGGTTCATTTTTCCCCCCCCGCACCCCGGGTTGGGTTGTTTTTGGGAGTCAACCCCTAACCGCGCGCAAGCCCCGAACCCCCAAACCCAAACCACCGGCCGAGGCCGTAAGAGAGTAGCCGACCCCCGTGTTGTTTTAGTGTAGTTTGTGGTAAAAGGGGGAAAACGTCTTAAATTATGTTCTGGAATGAATTTTTGTTAGCGAATTGGATAGTGCTAAATCTGGGTTTGGAGTGTTTTGGTGGGTGTGAAACTATAGGAGGGGATTTGATTGTAGAAGTTGAGGCGGTTGGAAGGGGGCCAAGACCACCTGATCAAAGCGTCGTAGACCGGTAACGCCAACTAGTGCGAGCCCGAATAGATTAAGTCAGTAAACAATACGACTGAGGGCTTTAGGTTGCCGCACGGGACCGACACACCAAAACCCACCAAACCACAACTGGTGTTTGTGGTTTTTTGGGTGACAAAATGTATGGTTTGTTAAACTTAGGAGGGTGGGGGCATATCCGATAGGACTTCTTGTAGGAGTAGAAATCAGCGTTCTGACTGCCAGTAGGAAATGCAAAGAAATTTACTTAGGAAGCCTTAACTATTCTTTGGCAGATGCGTAGAAAGTGTGGCTCAGTGTTAGATAGTGGTTGCTGGATGAGGGGAAGCTGGCAAAAACAGAGTATGGAGGAACATTCAGGTCACCTGCGAAAAAGGTAGGAAAGCCCCGATAACAGCTCAATCCTCGGCAAAAAAGAGAAAGATATAAAAGACGACTTTCATAGAAGCGGAGAGCAACGTAAGTCATCTTTCAAAATAAAAAAAGGAACGGGACAAAAGCCATGCCATGTACCGACGAGAAGAAAGGCCACTAAGACTCCCTTGCTTGAGGGGGAAAGAGGGTCGATGCCAGTCGTCCGGTGATAAGGGGATAAAAGAAAAAAAGCGGGCAGAGTGTCGAAAAGGAAACGAAGACTATTGGAACAAACTAGATTGAAAAATGACTAAGGGAGGGGAGGGAATATCATGAGCAGATTGGAGGAGAACTATAAATCTCCAACAACCCAAGAGAAATTGAAGAGGACAAAATAAGGACCTCGATGTTAATCAGGGGAGGGTGTCCGTCTGTCACCACTACGGGCGCTAGTGGACTACACAGACCTCTAACCGCAGCGCGCCGGTAAGTCGTGTGCTGGGCACGCAAATCAACACTTCAAGAGGTAACCACGAAAGGGTGAAAAAGCCGGGAACGATCACGAATTTGGTTCACAGAGGAGGGGGGAGGAACCACTCTACCAAAAAAAAAACAGACATCGTGCAAAAACTGAAACTGGATTTCACGGCCCTTCGGAAGAAAAGAGCGCCCAGCGCCCTTGCCTATCCAGCCCAGCGACCCGAGCGTCAGCCCAGGAGCGTCAGTGGGGTGCGCGCTTGGCGGGAAGGACCTAAAGTCTGGCGTCCCCTTGTTTTGTTTTTGCTTTTTTTCTCTCTTCCCAGGCATCTCTCTCAGCGAAAAGGAGACCATTTCATAAATGAGGGGTGAAAGCCCGCAGCATCAAGCTAGGCAGGAGAAGAGACCGGCATCGACATGAACACTAAATCGGATGACGAAAATATGGCGGAACACAGCGAGAAAATTGTTGACGAAAGGACGCATCACCCTCAGAAAAAAACATCACGCACCCAGGACAGCGACGAACCCCAAAAGAGCTCCCGGTACAACGCCCGAGAAAAGTAAAACAGCTATCAAAAAGCCCCAGCCCATAGAGGAACCTCAGCAATTCCCCTGGGAGAGGTCGCAAGGGTTGCAAACTGGCTAACGGAGGCGGGCAGATTGTTGATTATCGGCGATCATAGAGAATGAAGGCAGTTCACAGGAGATCTCTGAAAAAAGAAAAAAAACATTGAACGCCGATCACCAATGCGCGAGCCCATCTAAGGAACGGTTCGTGGGGACCGTACAGGAGGAGTATCGGAAAAAAAGTATATAGCGCACTTCATCCGAAATCAGTCGGAACCGGGGGGCATGTTCCATGGAGAGGGTCGGAAGGGAGAGACTGAATTGAAATCAACGGATCTACACATGATAGGCATCTTGCTTTCGCTCAGTATTTCAAAAAAAAAGGTTCAAGCTCGATACATACGGACAAAAAAAATGACACGATCTTCGCTCCACCTCCGACGAATTTTTGGAAAAACCCCCAGAAGGAGAAGAAGGCGGTGCAGTTATTTAGAAAGCTGCCGAAGTGCAATCGATAACGCGGGGGGGGGGGGGTGGGGGGGGGGGGGGGGGGGGGGGGGGGGAGAGCGTGGTCCATGGAATGACGGGGAAGAAAGACAAAAGATATTGAAAAAAAAAAAAACTTGAAAGAGATAGATGGCATCAAAAAACAAAGTGCCTAAGCATGACGCGCAGAGGGGGAGAAATCCAGGTTCGCCCGAGCTGGGAAAAGAAGCGCCTCGATCTCTCTCAGCGAAACAACCGCCGAAGGCAAAGCCCCATAGCACTTTGGCAACACTCGACCAGGCAAAACAATGGAAGATTCAGCGGCTGATTCGTACAAGCCAGAGACCCATCCAATGTGTCGCTTCAACGAGTAACCAAAGGAGAAGATACAGAACATCCGTTGGCAGAAAGGCGGCGGCGGCAGATAAAGGCGTCGCAAATCAGGGAGGGGGCAGGAGCTGAAAGAAGCCGTTTAAAAAGTGGACCGCCGAAAAGGGTGATCGGCGCTGTACCTTACAAAATTCACGCGGCGAAAAGCCAGATAGGAGAAAGGGCGACAGCCGGAAAGATCCAACGGTTGGAGAAAGTGAAATTCTATAAGCAAGGAATGCCACATGATGAAGAGGCAAAATGTACGTACTGAGGGAGGGGCTATCCTCCTGGGTGAGGTCTTCACGTGCGGACTAGGGGATGGTTTGAGTGGGTGAGGGGGTGTGGCAATCGGATGCCCACTCTTTGAGACAAAATGGAGCCCCCCCGCTGACCGCGGTGTGTCGCCCCATGGGGGTGAGGTTGGAAAAAGAAATCTGCGCTGCAAGATGCGGACGATGACGATGTGCGATAGCACAGGTCTAAGTATCAGGGACCTCCTGAGCGGGGCGGGAATCGTACTCAAAGAAAGGGAGAGCTGCGGAATTGTTAGAAAGGTCTGAGTGGGCGAGGAAATAAATGCGTGGACTGCGTAACGAAATGGATCGGATCGCGAGGCCGGCAAAAGGGCTATGTGGGAAAAAACATGACCTATCTTTAAAAAACGTAGGGGAAGGGAGAAAAAGATAAGCCGTCAGGGAAATGAGAGAGGTCCTGGGGGGATAAAAAGCGGGGATGGCGTCCAAGGGTACGGGGTTCACTGAAAATGCATGCATCAGATGGAGAAAACTGGAGACAAAAACCCAAGGGGTATAGCGACAGGGGAGGATGAACACCACTACAAAGTGTCCACCCAACCCTCCTCGGAGTCGCTGCGTCCCGAGGAAGTAGAAGGAGTGCTCGCAACAACGTAGCCGCACGAGATACGAAAAAACAGAACGAAAAAAGCTCGTGAGGAAAACGCAGCGGAATAAGAAAAACACTGGAACTCCCTCCCCTCCACCACCAACCCCCCCCCACCTGGGAAGGACGGAGGGTTTTTGGTACTCCGGGAAGCGCCGCAGACTCGCCCACAGGCTCCTGGAGAACACAGCCCTCCAAACCCCACCGCTCTAGAATGATGAAA
>Ga0179593_1321123_pt1 | contig 14714 bp, 27 predicted proteins | sample CZODoug2_1_08_16_FD_185931 | JGI IMG/M metagenome (GOLD analysis project Ga0179593, IMG submission 185931) | Vadose zone soil fungal communities from Angelo Coast Range Reserve, California, USA - CZODoug2_1_08_16fungal (PacBio error correction) | ecosystem: Environmental > Terrestrial > Soil >...
TGGGGCTCAATACGAAAGTGGGCCCGGACTGGGCCGGAAAGGGGAACAATTTGTTTTGGTGGCAAAAAGAGGGAATAGAAAAAGTCAGCCTTGGGAAGGATACCATTGAGAAGGGGCGTGCAGGGAGAGGTAATTACAAGATTGGGGAAAGTGTGGAAAAAGAAAAAAGGGATAATGAAGAGATAGGAGAGAGGGGAATGGAGGAAAGCAAGTGGGAAAGAGTGATGGGGGTGCAAGGCTTGGAGTTAACATAGAACTAAAACAGTGTGGAAGTGGAGTGGCTGATGGTGATAGGGTGGGGAAGGAACAGGGGTGAGCAGTGAAAAAAAGGTCCCATAAAAAACAACGGGAATAAGTTTGGTAAGGGTTGTGGGGGGCGTGTGTGGGGGTCAAGGACATAATCGAAAGGGAGAAAGAGAATGTGGGGGGGAGGTGCGTGAAAATGTGTCTCCTGTCTAGTGTACAGAGGAGAAAGAGAAAGAAAAAGGAAAATTTGGAATAGTCGGGGAAAATAGTGAATTAAGCACAGTGCAGTTCACCAGAAATGCTGTCAGAGAATTGCGTTTAAAGATGTAAAGGGAATGGAGGAAAATTAAAAAAAAAAATAAGGAAGGGGAAAGCGGACTACAGTGAAGCGGTACGGGAAAAAGATAATTCAACAAAACTTAGGAAGGAAATGGTTGGGTACGCGAGGGCCGGCAAAGGAGGGAGTGCAATCGGGTTAGAGATTCGTAGGGAGAGGGGGAACGGGGGCGGTAGAAGGGAAAACCGGTCGCGGAATAGTGACTTGGCATAGAAATCCTCTAAAAATCCGGATAGAAATCGAAAAAAATAGAATTGGGACGGATGTTGTTGGGTAGGAAAAATAGTTGGAGATTAGAGCGGGGATATAAGAAGGTAAAAGCTTTGAAATTGTTAAAGTGGGGTTAGGAAAATCGGGGGGGGGCTTATAAGTATCAAGAGGGGGGGGGGGTAGAGGAAGAGGAAGGGGGTTATAGCGGGACTATAGGAGGAAGGGGGGGTTGAAGGCAAGAAAGAGAAAGGAATAAACAAAAAAAAGGTCCTCTAGGAACGACGTGAGGTACACAAAGAGGGACGGGAACAAGGCGGGACGAGCAAAGGGGTCTAGTGGATTAGAAAACAGAGAAGGATAGAGGGGGTTGATAAAGTAACGGGAAAGAAGGTTAGGTAACACAGGTTGGAAAAACCGAAAGAGCCCGCGGAGAAAGGGAAAGAAGAGGCTATTAGAAACGCACAAAGGAGTTGGGACCCCGTTGTTGTTATATGATAGGGCGATCCCCTAGAAAGGGGGAAGAAAAAAAATTATAAGCAAGAATATAGGGAGTAAAAAAAGGATATGAAGAAATGGAATAGGTGGGGGGGGAAAAAAAAAGGGAATGGGGGGGGGGGGGGGGATTAAAAAGATTAGACACTCAGAAAAGGGCATTATAATGAAAAAGAAAAGGATTGGGTGGGTGAATGGCTTAGTGCGCGTTGAGGGGATGTGAAAATTCGATGCGATTTTGGGGGGTGGGTGTCAGGGGCGGATCAAAAGGTTATCTTAACAGTACAAGCGAGGTGCAAATGGAGAGAGACCATTTGGGGTGAATAGTTGGGCATCAGACATCAAAAGATGGGGCGGGGCCATTGGGACCCCGAGAAAAATAACACTGGGGGGCTGTTAAAAAGAAAACGGCCTCTACAGACGGGGAGTGAATAACGCTGCACAGGATAAGTGAATGGAGGGAGACGTGAAGGAAACCCCCCGAACAAAAAAAAAAGGAAAAAATGCCGAGGAGGTATTGTGCATGTGGGGGTCAAGCGGGGGTGATGGTAAAAATGAAAAGAAAAAAGGGGGGAAAGTGGGGGATAGAAAAATGGAGGACAAAATTAAACTCAAAAGGAGAAAAAAAAAGGGACTGGAAGAAAAGGAGGTAATGTGGAATGTTGAAGAGAATCAACGGGCACAAGGTCATAGAAAAAGAAAAATGGAATGAGATATAAGTAAAAAGCATAGTTGGCTAGAAAATAGGGGCAATTATGATGGAGTTGGGAAAAGGAAATTGTAAAGAAAATTGGAGTATGAAGGGGGAAAGGCATTGAAACGGGTGTAATGTGGTAGTCGGGGGGCGGGGTTTTGGCTAGGCGCGGAATGGAATAAAAGAGGGATGGGGATGGGAAGAGTGTGCGGGAAAAGCATATGGTTTTTACGGCATAATTAAGGGGGAAGAGTAAGGATAAACAAAAAAGGTGGGAAAAAATGAGAAAATCTAAAGTAAAGAAAAAAGAAGAAGCATGAGAAAGAAGAAAAAAAAAAAAAGATCGAACAAAAGCTTGAAAAAAGGGTGGAAGGAAAGAGATTGCTAAAAAAAATGCAGTACATTGCGTAAAAGATAAGGTCTTAGAAAAAGCGGACGGAGTGGGAAAAAAGGTGAAAAACGAAAAGAACGTGGTGTACTTAAAGGGACGAGTCTGGATTGATAGGGAAAATAAAAAAACTTGGGGAGGGGGAAAGGAAGTGGTGGGCTAGGTAGGGAGGGCGATAAGCGACGGGGAAAATACTAGAGCTTCGGACCAGCAAAAACGAAAAAAAAAAATGAAAAAAAGAAATTTTCTAACTAAAGAGGGGAAAAAAAGTGATGGTGGGGAAAGTTCGAAAGTGAAGGAAGACTAAGCGAAGAGAAAGGGCTATTGTGCAGGAGTTTAAAATTCCAGGAGTTGATAAAAAAAGGTGGAAATTAAAAAGGTAAATAAGGGATGGAAAGAGGAGGGGGAGAAGGATGGGGGTAAGGGAAGGTGGAACAAGTATGTCGGAGTTTAGGGAAGCCTATGGTGTTAGAATCAAAAAGTAGATGGAACACCTTAAAAAGGAAAATTTAAATTAGAGAATGAAAGAATGAAGGAAAAAAACAAACGGAAGCCCAAAAAAAAAATGACTGCATGGCTACGCCTTTGGAAACTGGGGTGGTAAGGGTAAGAAAATAATAGAGGAGGGTATAAACAAAGGTTGATGACTAGATTGTAAAGGAAAGATAGGAAAACAGGGGGGGTAATGGGATAAGGAAGGAGAGTAGCTTCAAGAAAGGAAATGAAATCAGGGGGGATCAATAGTGACAATCGTGGGGATACGTGCTCAGAAACATTTGGAAAAGCCTTGGGGGGGTATGGGGGGAAAGAAATACCTGAGGTGGTGGGGGTCTTGGGTGAGCAGTCTTTGAACCAATGTCAACCAATGTACAGGGTGCCATGCTAAAGTACAATGAAAACCTCGGGGGATGAATAATAAGCATTGTTTGAGAAGGAAAGCTTTGAACAATTTTGGGTGAAGACTGCGGCGGGGTCGTGTAAAAAAAGAGTGCACAAGGATACGTTTCTTTTTGAGAGGTGATCAGAACAAAAAGGAAAGGGATAGACTAACCTTATAACGAATAATATGTTCGGGGGGGAGAGTAATGGGGACTGGAAATAAGACATGATTCATTGGACAACCCGGTACCCACGGTTTATTTTTTGTAAAGGCTCCCGAGTGCAAAGCCAGAAGGTAAAAAATACCCAAGCCCCAATTGAAGGGGAACAAGGCGATTGATGGGGGGTGTGCCAGCGTGTAGGAAAGGTAATAGAAGGAAACCGGGCATAACGACCTTAGTCGAAAAGATGTCTCTAAACCGCGAAGAAAAGAAAAGGAAAGGAAAAAGACTAAAAAAAAGAAGACAAACGGTCAAAGGTGGAAATATCGGAAGATGGAATGCTTTGGGATTGGCAAGAGGAAATAGAAAAAAAATGTTGGAAAAGATTTCCGTCCTATGAGGAAACTATAGGAACAAGGGATGAGGAAGGGGTCCAAAATTAGTGAAGCCAGAAAAAGAGTATAGAATGGGAAGATGAGCGCTGGAAAAAGTGAAGACATTGATAAGAAAAAAGGAATCCAGAAGGCCTCGGTGCAAAAAAGAAGAAAAAAAATCTCAAGGTGTTCTGGGAGAATGAGAAAACGCCACAGATAGACACATTGGGGGCTCCCTTGGGAAAAAAAGACTGGACCACGTGCTGATAGGAAAAAAAAAAAAGAAAAGAAGCAGAATGGTCAGGAAAATGAAAGGAAAAAAAAAAATGGAACAGGGAGAAATGGACTCGAATACAACAATCATTACCGGAAGCCCGTTTTAAAAAGAAGATCTAAACATAAGTAGTAATGCCTAGAAAAACCGCTCGAAAAAGAAGGAATGAAGAAAAAAGTCGGGCGTTCAGAGGAAAACAGAAGGCGAAAGAGGACAGAATATGGATGGAAAACAAGAAAAAGGTAGTCTGGATGAAGAAAATGGACGTGGGTGGGGCGAGGGGCAAAAAGGAGGACCCCATAAGAAAAAAATATCGATACAGCGAAGACAGACAAGCCGTGAAATGGGAAGAGACTGTCATCGAAGGGCACACAGCAAGAAAGATCACACGGACACCGAGCTGAGATGCCAGCTGTAACTGCACTAGAAAAAGATTTGGTGGCGGTGGAACATGTATTAGAATTCCCACGCACAGAGACAGCCCCGCCAGTAATGATCGCTAAAGAAAAATACTGGAAAAGGGAAAAACGAAGGAGAACACTTCACGACAAGGGTGTGAAAAAAAATAGAACTGTAAAAGGGATGGAAGATAGTCAATAGACGAAAAATGAACATACCTCCCAAATAAAAGGCGGAGGAGAAGGGGGCATTAAAGTATGGATTAATAAAAGCGGCAAAGAATGATCATGGGAGGGGGGAAGGCTGCGGAGATGAGAAAATCAATGGTGAGGAGGGAAATGTAGGATCTTTGCAAAGGTGAAAAAAAGAAGGAAAAGACCGTTGGTGATTGAGCCGATCAATTCCAGAGATTGAAAGAGGGGGGGGTGGAGGGAATGGGGCTGGAGGGATTAGGTCCAAAGGTAGGAGTGGGGTTGGCATGAATAAAGTGGGTTTAGCTCATGATAAGAAGTTAGAAAAAAAATTCAGTGGTATTGCGGGTTGGCAGAAAGTGATGAGGGGTAGAAAGAGGGGATAACAGTATATAGTGATGGTTGAGAGGTTGGGGTATCTTAAATAGAAAGGAAAAAAAAAGAAGAAAAGGGGAAAATGGGGTACAAGGAAATAGGGGAAGAGGAAAAGGTCTAGGGGGGATGGAGGAACAGAATGGCGGGTGGATAAAAAAGTGAATGGGCTATGGAGAAAAAAGAGTGGCACAAAAAGCAAGGAGAACAGGAAACAAATCAGGGTTTAAGAAAGGGTATGGCGGGAGGTGGGTGGGTCGTCTTGGGGAAAAGGCCTAAATAAGAGGGGGGTAAAAAGTAAAACAAAGACTCACGTGAGGGTGTTAGACCAATGGACACGGACACAGCCCAGGGGGACATGGGCTACTGCGTTATAGGTGTAAGGTTCAGGGAAAATAATAAAGGGGAGAGAAAAAAGAAAATTGGGGGGAAACGGGGAAGATAAAAAAGGATGGGACAAACACAGGTCAAATAAAATGTAAGATGCAGAAGGTTGGGGGGGGGAAGAAAAAAAGATGGGGAAGGGGATATTTAGAGCTAAGCAGGCGAGCTACAAAAGAATGCTGAGGGTAGAAGGAAGAGGGGGTTATATAATGTGGGCGGCTAGAGTATGGATGGATCGAAGAAAAAAAATAAAATATTAGAGCAAAATAAAAAAAAAAAGGGAGGGGGGACCAAAGAATGGGGGGTGGGGGGGGTGGGCGAAAAATTGAAGTAGGGCCAAGAAAAAAAAAAAAAGAAAAAAATAAAAAAGCTCGAAAAAAAGGGGTGGGATGGGAAGATGAATGGCAAAACGGAGTTCAATGAGTATGAACAATCGAAGGGTAATGGAAGACAAAGAAAGGACTTAGGTGAGGTGGGCCGAAAAAGATACTTTAGGTGTGGGAAATAAAAAAAAAAAGGGTATGTGGGGGCCAACTACGATAAAAAGGTGAGAAGGCCGAAAGAGGAAAATTTTTGGGTAAACGAGATACAGGAAAAAGCGTTAGTCAGGTGGCGTTTAAAGGACACAGCATAATGAACAACTAAAACCTGGGATATAGGGCCTTCCCAAACAGGGCCGAGATGCTGACCTAGGGGGGTGTGAAAAACGATAAACTCTTGCAGGGGAGAAGGGTGTAAGGGGTGGACTTGGGTAGACACCTGGGGGGAAGACGCGGAAAACGACCTCAGCACCTGCACCAGGGAGCGAGAAAGGATAACAGGCCCCTGGGTCCAATAATAATGAAAAGTAGAGAAGTGCTTTAACAAAAAGCGAGGAACAACGAGAATGTCGGGGAGACTAGTGGCCTATAGCCGTGTGTAATAAAATAAAAAGGGGTCCTTGCGTTAAAAAAGAGAGTCGGCGATAAGTGGGAAGTATCGTTTAAAGGACAAGTTGGGGTGTGAATGATGGGCACATAGGGCCGGGGGGGGGGGGGTAATATGATAATAAATCACGGGTGCTAGGACTGCTTTTCAAGAAGAATCGGAAGGAAAAAAGCTGTTGAGGAAGGAAGCAAGTATATTGGTGATCCGGAGTGAAATTGAACAGAAGATCGATGAAAATCAAGAATAAGAAAATAATTATTAGACTGTGGAAAGATTAAAATATTGAAAGTCGAGGAATGGGGTTTTGGAAAAGGAGAGTTTGAAACTTTTGTGAGTGAAATTAAAAGGAAGCTCAAAGGAAGGGGTCTTCTAGGCTGGCTGATGGGAGGGACTACCCGCCGATGAAGATGTGTAGGGGATGGTAGTAAAAGTATTGGTTAAGTGGGTGAAAGTCAAAATAGCTATGGTAGTGCAGAGTAACAAAACCCTGTGAAGGCTGGGAGGAAGAAGTTGAAACAATACTTTTGAGGGTGATGAAAGAAGGACAGAAAAAATTACTAGAAAACAAAGAAAAAACGTCAGCGAAAGGAAATTGGGGGGGTGTAAAAAATACCCGAGAGATTAAAAACAGAATCTACAGCAAAAAAAGTAAGAGGGAATCGGGGTAGAAGGCGAACGGGAGAAGACAAGTTAGAGGGTCTGAATGAGGAAAAAAAATGAAGAGGCACAGATATCCCTACAATAAAAAATTGGATGCAAAGAAAGAATCGGGATGGGCATGGTACAACGGTAACGGGTAGAGGGAAAAGGGTGGAATAGGGGTGAATAGGAGTGTTTATAATAAAGTAAACAAAATTTAAGAAGGACTCATCGGAAAAGGAAATATGGAAAATATTAACGGGAGGGGAGGAAGAATAAGGTGGGCGCGAAAATCAGTATCAAGAATAGGGACAACAAGAAAAACCTCAGTTTCTTGGGAGACACAAACAAAGGGGGTGGAAGGGTGGAAAAAATAAAACGTCAAGACAAAGAAAGGTTGTACTCTCGGCCGGTGTTTAGGGAAGAAAAAAAAAAAGGAGAAAGGAAGGGATCAGGGAAAAGAGCGGGACGAAAAAGGGGCCGGAAGAAAGTAAGATGAAAAAAAAGTCTTTCCCAGCGGTTATACGGAAAAGGTAAACTCTTACATAGAATAAGAGTAAGAGGATTAAAACGGAGAAGTGAACAATAGAATGGTATCTTAGGCCTATGGGAGTGATATTGGAATAAAAGTCCTTGAGCAGGTAGATGATGAAGTAAAGGAAACAAGCTTTAGGCGTGTGGTAAACATAAAAGGAAACCAAAGAAAATAGTAGTTGGGGTTTGGAAAAAGTCACAGAAGGAAAAAAAAAATGCTATGAAGGGTCAGATATACATAACCAAATATTTTGAAAACAGGGGGAAACATAGACAAGATATGGTGAGCCGGGGGAGGGGATTTGAGCAAACTGGTCACAAGACAAGGTGGATTCAACAAGGTGTAGAATCCTATGAAGGAATTAAATGGAAAATCCTGAGGCGTTGATAGAGGAGGGGGGGATATGTTTGGGGATAAAAAAAAGGACCAATGTTGTGGTAGACTCTAGGGTTAGGAAAAAAGTAGTGGTATCGGTTGAGAATGGGATTTGCTGGAAAGAAAAAAAGGTCAAGTGATAAAAAGGAAAGAGAGATTTTAAGGAAAAAAAAACGGCGAAGGGGAAAAAAAAAACCCGGGGGGGGGAGGGGTTAAAAAGAGGGGGGCATAAAAAGGAGCGGGCAGGCCATGGTACAGAAGAAAATGGGAGGGAAATATTGAGGGGGCGGTTTTTTGCGCTGCAGTCTGGAAAAGAGATAATTTGAAGGTTAATAAAAAACAAAAGGTAAAAAGCATACCCTGGTGAGATGTTAAAAGCTGGCAAAGTGAATAGTAGGAGGGGTCGAAAACAGTAAAAAACCATAAACAGAGGAATGCAGAGAAATGAAAAAGGTGGAAAAAAGGCCATGGTAAAAAAAAAATTGAAATCTAAGTTATAAAAAGGTTGGGAAAAAGATCTAATGAGTATAAGGGTGGAGAAGATAATGGAACAAATTTTTGGGGAGTCAGGGGGGGAAGGGGCGCTGGGGGCAAGAGGAGTTGGGGGGTCGAAGGGGATGGGGGAAAAAAGGCAAATCAGTAACAAAACTCGAGGATGTATGATATGGTGAACGTTAAAAAAAGAAAGAAAAGCGCTTAATACGTAAAAATTAATGAATGAAAAGGTACTAGAGAAAAAAGAAAGGAATGGGAGATTACAAGTGTTATGTTGAAGAATAGAGTGGGCGGTTTACAAAAACTGGGTGTTAAACAAATTGATGGATTTGAAGAGGATGGGACCCCACGGAGTAAGGGGTTTAATCGAAAGTAAAAAAAGTGACATCATGCTCTAACCACACCACAGAGTGGAGGGTCAGGGGGAAAATGTGCAGAAGGGGAATCTCTGAGATAAGAAAATAGGAAGAGAACGGAAGGTTGTTCAAAACGACAAGCGTGGTAGATAAAATGGGAGAAGACTGCCGGGGAAGAAAGAGTTCCACTAGAAAGGCAGATAAGAGTGATGCAAAAAAAAAGAGCGGGAATTAGGGGGTACAAACAAATGTATCGTGAAGGTAAGTGGGGGACGGAGAAGAGTAGGTGCGAGTAAACCTGCAAAAGAGGGCAAGGTTTTCTGAAAAACGTCAAAAGAAGAAAGAAAAAATGGAATAAAAACTTTATGATTTATGAGAATAATTAAGTGTTGGGGTACCAAGTGAAAGAAGAAGGAAGAGCCAGAAGGTCAACTTGTGAAAAAAGAAGTCATTCCTGATATTGTGACAAAGATGGGAAAAAGTGGGGCAGTCCGGAAAGGAGGAAAGGTTCAGATACCAGTATTACTGGAAGGAAATGTGGGTGAAGAATAAAATTCCGAAAAGGGATAAAGGGAATTTAAGGGGAGGGGTAAAAAAACAGAACAAAGGGCTGAAGAAGAGGATTAGCCTAAAAAAAGGGGGGGGAACTACACGATAGATATTAGGAATTCAAAAATGGATAAAAACAATGGGAAAAGGGGCAAGGAAAAAAAACTCTCTAGCAGAGAAAAATGAAAGGTTGGAAGGGGGGAAGTACAGAAATGTTAAAAAATAGGGAAAAAAAGAAAGGTGGGGGATTGGGAAAGGAATGAAGGAGAAGAGGGAAGCATTGAAGAGGAGGAGGAGGGGAACATATACGGGTTTGGAAAGGGGCATGTAAAGAGAATTTCGGTTGATGCCGCTCTAACTGGGGGAGGAATTGGTGATGCAGGAGTGTAGAGACAGTTACGACTTCCCTCAAAAGGGATTAAAGTTGGGTGAGAAGGTACAAAACGAAATAGTAGTGTTATAATCTGGAAGAGAATTGCGGGGGATTTAAAAATCTAAAAAGAGAAGGAAGAGAAAAAAAGGATCGACATACTAGTCCGAGAGTTGGTCCTGAGGAAAGGGATTAGGAAATGGGGGGTTGTGGACAATTCTTCACAAAAAACAGGGATTCAGAGAAATGGGACAAAACGGCCATGAATAGTGCATCACAAAGTAATAATACGCATCCAGAAAACAATTAATCGGGAGACCATGTAGTTGGTTGGGTACTTAGATATGAAGTGGAAGGGGAGGGGGTTTTCGCATGGGCAACAGATATCGGGGCCGGAAAAGCTGGGCAGAAAAAGAAGAGAGGGGAGCGTAAGAATCTGTCAATTCGTGGGGGGGTCATAGATATAATGTGAAGATTGGGGACAAATAGCGAGAGGGCTACTTGGTACTGTAAAACGAGAAGTTACCCATGATGAAATATTAAGAAAGAGGTAATATTGGGTGTAAGCGGGGGGCCAGGAGTGCTGGATACAGGAATGGTTTTTAGGGGGAAAAAATGGATGATGAATGGTCAACGTGAAAGGATACTTTTATTAGCTATGGGGACGGGAGTAAGTAAATGGGCACGCGACGACTAAAAAAAACCAATTCTTTATTGAAGCGATATAGGGAAGGAGGAAGCGGCGACCTGAGATAAGTCGTTGGAGGGGGGGGGAAAAAAAAAAAAAAGGGGAATGCGGGAAAGTGGTCCATAGCAACATAGGTAGGGGGAGACGTCGAAGTAAACTGATGTCAAGAAGAGTGAGGGCAGAACATCCTAAGGCTTCGTACAGGCAAACGGAACACTGAAATGATAAAAAAAACGATCCCCGTGTTTTGGGGATCAGCTGAAAAACTAAAATAAAGCAAGAAGAAAGAAATAATGAAAAGGGAGGACATTGCAGCTACTTGATAGGACGGGTGGAAGGGTACAACATAGAAAAGGGAAAGGTTTGGGGGAAAGAGGGGGCGGAAAAAGACCGCAGGACATAGAAAGAATGTTCATGGTCGACGGAAACAGCCGACAAGAAACAGAACAGTGTTTTATCGGAAAGAAAAGAGGAAAAGAGCATTTTGTGCTTGGGGCTCCCGGTCACCAAACTGAAAAACGGTAAAATCCCTTAAAGTATTAAGAAAAGAAAGACGAGAGTAAGGCTGCGGCTGGATGTTTGGGCAGAGACAGGCTTGAGAGCCGTTGGGCCCGGAATCGCGAGGAAGGCGAAAATCGACACGGGTGGATGGAAGGATAGTACGGCATCCGAATATTTTAAGGAGAAAAGAAAGATGATGGTTAAAAGGCGTGGGGGAGCGCCGAAGACATAAATGTATATGGTAGTAAAGGAGGTAGGGGGTTTGAAAGGATAAAAAGGTTTTTGAGAGGTGGGATGAAGGATGGGATACGGAGGAGGTGTTTCTCTAGTTCTGATGAAAGGAATTAGGGTCGGATGGGTAGACAAAGGAAAAGGGAGGGGGGTTCAAAAGTAAAATCATGGTTCGTGGGTCATAAAATAAGTGGGGCGGAGGGAGAAAAGAAAAAATAAAAAGGGGCGGAAAAACATAGGAATCAAAAAAAACTGGAAAAAAAGGTAATTTGGAAAAGAAGAGTGAAAGAGAAAAGTAGAGTCCAGGAAGGAGTACAAAGAGGAAGAAGGATTTGTGGGGGGAAATTAGAAGCAAGTGGGTGTATGGGATGAAGCGTGGAGGTGTAAGTCGAAAGAGAAGGTTAGAAGAAAAAGTGGGGGGTTAGTAAGGGTGAGGGAATGGGTATGGAATGGTGAAAAGGGGGAGGCTTCTTTTTTTGACATTAGATTGTGGAAAGAACTGGTGGTTAAGGGCGAAAAAAGACAATTGGGTAGAAAAAGGACCTAGGAGTGATATCAGGAAAGAAGGGGAAAAAGACGAAAAAAAAGAATTATTTAGGTCTAAGAAAGTGGATCTCAATAGAATGGAAGTGTGTGATAGGTTCAACATGAGAGATAGGGGTTGGGGGATAGCAATCACGGACAATATGGAAAATCAACAAAAGGAGTTGACTGTGAAAAAAGGGTCAAATGAAAAGGGGATAGATGGAATCAGAAAAGAAAGTAAGGTCAAACGGATTGAACGGTTTGAATGGCGTCTGGGACTGCATTTAGTGAGCGGTGGAATACAAGCTTTTCGAGAAATGGGGAGGAAGAAGGGAATGATAAGAAACAAGCGAGGTTGTTGGAAAGGCGCCAGAATGGAACCTTTTCTTAAAGAAAGTGAGTAGGGAGGACCCTACTAAAAAGTGGGAACCTATAAATAAGGAGGTTTGTAGATACTAAGAAAAAAGAAAGAGATGTAGAAAAAAAAAAAATGGGGGGGGATATCACTCTATTAACTAAATGGATGAGTAAGAAGGTCAGACCAGGGAAGGGTGCACAGAGGGATAGAGGTTATAGTAGAGGAAAGAGAGAAAGGAGTAAGATGAAGAGGGTGGATAGAGTAACGAAGGGGAAATAGGCTAAGTTAAGACCAGTCCAACCAGCTATAGTCCGATAGAAAAAACAAAATCAGAGGAAAACAGAGAAAAAGTTGGTGTTTTTACGCAATGGATCTCTTGAGGCCTAAAAGAAGAAGGGACATCGTTGAAAAAAAAAGCCTGTGATGGTAGAAAAAGCAGGGGGGAGGGGAAAGAAAAAAAAGAAAAGCTGAGGAGAAGCTGGGGAGGCGACAAACTGCAGGGGGAAGGAAATAAGAGAGTGTGTCAAAACGGCTTGGGGGTATAACAGTACGGAGTGGCGGGCAGGGGACAGTGATGGGGATTGAAAAGGGCCCTCAACCGGTGTCTGCTGGGGCTCGATAGAGTCCAGATTCCCGTCCTTTTTTTTCCAATGACACTTGAGAAATAGGTCGGGCTGCAGAAGGGGGTCTGTGAACAATCTAAAGAAAAGGGTTTGGGTGCGGGTATAGAAGGGCCAAAAAAGGGGGGGTTTAAGGATGGGTGTAATGAAAGGGAACGTTCCTCTGTGACGAAAATGCTGAAGTGGATAATGTGGACGGTGAAAAAATAAAAGAAAAACCTTGGGTATCTGTGCTCCCAGGAGACGAACCCTAAGTGCAAGGAAAAGAAGAACAACCCGGGCTGAGAAAATCTACAGAAAAAAACTTTTAGGGGGTTTTGTGGGCCTCAAAATCAATGGGGAGGAAGGTTTTACCAATCCAAGATTTCCAACCAGAAGGAAGAGAAAGTATTGAGGGGATCGAATAGGCCCTATCAAAAAAGAAGGCGTCATTATGAGGGCTGGGGGCGGTGTGGCACGGCCGGCGTTATTAAGGGTGGTGGGGCAAAGTGAGGTGAATTCATGGTTAGGGGTACTTGGGGTGTGACTGGGGTGTACTATTTTTGTTTGGAGGAGAATCATGGGTGTGTGTAGAAAAATCTTTGGAAGTTGAGTCCTGGTTTGGGTGGTTAAACTAAAAGCGAAAAAGTGGAACAAGGCAGACAATGGGAAATGAGGGAAGAGGAAGAAAAAATGAATTTCGGGCGTGGAAAGCGGTTCGTGAAGGGGGGGGAACGAGCTTCCACCGGAAAGGGAAGATGAAGGGGATGTGAAACTAAATAAGCGATCAGAGCTGGTCCCCAAGTGGATAAACAGGAAAAAGTATACAAAGTATTGGAAGCGAAATAGAGTTTTCAGGAGAAAGACGTAGTCTACTATTAAGAAATTTAGGGGGAAAAAGAGTTAAGGTGATCAAGAAAAAAAAAGGGGAGGGGAAATCAATTTGGAGGGAAAGGGGGAAAGGCCGGTGGAGAAAATTTGAGTGAGAAAATGTCAGCCTGTGGACAAAAAGGAAGGTGTCAGAAGGAAAGACAAAAAAGGAGAGAGTAAAAATGGTCGATAAAAGGGGAAAGAAAGAAAGCCTCAGGAGAAAAAAAGAAATGAAATACCAGAAACAAAGGCGGATGTACCCGGAGAATGAGGGGAGAACAAACAAATAATAATGTTCAGTGGCTTATGACATTGGGGGAAAAGAGGACGAATGGGGGGGGGAGAAGTACCTGGAAGGATCCACAAAACAAAAGATGGAGGTTTCTCGCCAAAGAAAAAGAAAAGGAAAAGAGAAGAGAAGGGAGGGAGAAAGAGAACTGTGGAAAATCGCTTGGGAAGGGGCGTGTAAAAAAAGAAGAAAGAGATGAAGAAGAAGGATAGGGTGTGACCTCGAATGATCGAGCTTCTGAGGAGAGAGATATGAAAGAGAAAATTAAACTTAATGGGGCCGGGGGGATGGGTGGGTGAAAATTGGGGGGTAAAAGAAAGAAAGAATGAAAAAGAACTTGCCGGAAAAGGGGAAGGGGGGAAGCGGGAAGAAAGGGAAAAGGGAAGAAATTAAATGGAAGGGAAGAAGAGATGGGTAACAAATGGAATAGGACGCGGAAATAAATGAGAAAGAAAGAAGATGAAAAAAAAAAAAAAGGGGGAGGAAAGAGAAGGAAAAGAAAGAAGGGGGAAAATGCTCGAGAATTAATTTAAAAGAACAAAGATGAAACAGGAAAAGGGTATAAGAAACAAGGGGTAAAAAGTCAGCTAAGCAAAAAAGAGAAGGGCCGAGGGAATGTAGAGAGCCAAACATCGGTTGTTTATAAAAAAAATGAAGAGATGACGGCCGGGAGGGAGGGAGAAAGTGCGTGGATCGAATAAAAGAACGGTAAGAAAATGGGAAAAATGCGGACCCCTTTTGATGGGAAAAAAGGGAGGAAGAGTAAATGGGACGGGGTAGCGAAGACTCAAAGGTAAAGGGAAAAATGGGAAAAATAGGTGAAATTGTGATGCAAAAAAGGTTAATTGTGAAAGATAGGAGAATTGAGATGATGGGGGGGTAATTTAGAGAGGGAAAAATAGAAAGTGGTGGGAAAAATTCTGTGGATTGTGGGCGGGGAGAGGGGGGGTGGGGGTATGGGTGGATAAATGGTACAGGGGGAGGGAGACCAAGTAGGTTAGAAAAA
>Ga0179593_1408001_pt1 | contig 14714 bp, 11 predicted proteins | sample CZODoug2_1_08_16_FD_185931 | JGI IMG/M metagenome (GOLD analysis project Ga0179593, IMG submission 185931) | Vadose zone soil fungal communities from Angelo Coast Range Reserve, California, USA - CZODoug2_1_08_16fungal (PacBio error correction) | ecosystem: Environmental > Terrestrial > Soil >...
AAAAAACCTGGCGGTCAGCGCGAAAAAGAGAGGGGTTGTCTCTTCTGGTGAAGAGGACGCACGCGGCCATCCTAACCAGACAGCTTCTCGGACTGAAAAGACTCGAATCACGAAGCTTACATGCGGCGGGCCGGCGCGGAAGCGTCCAGAACCCAGCCCTGGCAGGGTGGTACTCGGAAGAACAGCAGGTCGGACAAGTCGCTAGCGTTTAATAAGGACGCGTGTTAATCATGCAGGGAACCAAAAAAAACCGCATCCCAGGCAAGGGTAGAAAGGAAGGGGGAGGCGGCCCCAATCCACAAGGGCCCTGGTCGCCTACCAAGGAGACGTACTCGTTCTCCGAAATAATTAGTGAAATCACCGTGATGTCCCCACGTCAGCAAACGGAAAGGGGGCGCAGTAGGGCCCGGCGCAGGAGGTAAGGACAGAGGGGCCTCTCATCAAAAGCAAAGGTCAGCGGACTGTACTCAGTTCCTTGATGGCGCGATGGGGTCCACTGATCGTATCAAGGCACTCGCCCGGCGGGAGAGTGGAACGTCGATCCAGAGACCGCAAGCGTCCCGGACGAGCGAAGGGAAACCTTTTCCGAAAAGACCCCGCTCTTAAGTAGGATTTTGTGCCATAAAAAAGTCAAAGGCAGAACCTTGGGCTCTGTAACCTTTGCAGCACATAAAACAGAAGGTGGAAGCGGACAGGGCGAGAGAAAAACCTTCTTTCAACATCAAAGCTGTCGGTACTGAACCACGAACCAGACATTTTTTCAGGAACTCCTTATAAGAGAATCAGGAAAGGGGTGACAATGATACCAAATCAAACGTACATAAATCGAGCTGGTCGGGAGCCGAACGCACCGTTTGTGTCAGGACTGCGCTTCCCTTGAAAATAAGAACTTCGAACGGGCGGAGCGGGGAACGCTAGGAACACGAAGACAAGAGAGAAGATGCTTTCGGGGGCCAAGCCATGTTCGGAACCGGCGAAGACAGCCAGGAGGGGAAGAAGAGTCCCTCTTTAGTCAAAAGAAGACCGGACTCCGCCCCGGACGGGGGGAGGGGAGGACGATGCCACGGAGTCCTGCATCGGGGGGAGGCCGAGCAGAGGAAAGTCTTTCAAGAAAACGTCCTCCATCGAGGAAGTTTGGGGGATCGTGGGTTGGAACGTTGGGAGGCGGTGGGCTGGGGAGGGGCGACAAACGAAAGCTCCGCGGGGATTATCCTTAGCGCCGCTCTTAAAATCACAAAGTGCCGGACGGGGGAAAGAATTTTTTGCCGAAGAGGGGGACGGAACTAAGGTGAAGCAAGGAATCTGCTTGGACAAACCACTGCTGACCGCGAGGCAGAGAAACCCTAACCCGGCCGAAGGGTGAGGCCTATCATACGGAGGGCCAAAAAGCGCCCCCGGGACGATCGTCGGAGCAAGAGGTTTCTGACAAGAAAAACGCTCTGGTCCCAAAACAAAAACCACAGAACCGAGAGAGTGGGGCCAATGGGCTGAGCTTGGGCGGGATAGCTCTGGAAGCCCATACTCCAACTCAAAGGGTGAGATCTTCCGGCAAAGAAGAGAGGGGAATTCTGCCGGAGACAAAAATTTAAATGCCGGTTCAGGGACCAAGAGCCGGTGGCAGGGGAAAGGAGGGGGCTCAAAAAGGGAAACAACAAGATAACGCCGGCTGTAGCCCACAAGTCAAATAGGAAGGAGAAGGGCCCCCCGCTTCGAGGGGGGACGTGTCACTGGGAAGCGGGGTTACTGATACAGGTCCAGAGGAAGGACTTAGATCGGCCACAGGACCACCTAAGTGAAAACTCACAGACGGCATGCACTCAGGAAGTGGAGTCATCACCGGCAGGCGTCGGCGCTGGCTAGACGGCCTGGTCCTTTTCCAAAAAGAGGAACCAAGTAGGCGGACAGGGCCGTGAGGGCGGGCCAGCCTCGTTAGCCGACGATGTAAGTAGAAAAGGGGCGCCGGGGGCCGGTCCCTATCTTGCGGGGGGGGGTTCCTATTACGGGGAGGCGAACAGTCCGGGGCCTTGCCGAGGAAGGAAACTTTGTCAGACCAATAGAGGACTAGAACAAACCTTGCCGTCGAGTCAGGGATCAGGTGAAGAGGGATTGAAGCGAGTGGTGTTCGGTAATCCAGAAAGAAGTGAAAATTCTGAACTGAAGTGAGGGTCAGTTAACCGGAAGACATGATACGCCTTGACTAGAGTAGACGTGCCAGAGAGGGAAGAAGGGGGTCGGTACTTCGTTCAGAAAGCTGAAGACCCCCCCCGGACAGCCGTAGGAGATGAGAAGATGGTTAAGGGCATATAGTGAAGTACGACCTATCCTATGAGACTCACAGGGGAGAAAAATACGAAGAGTCAGTGAAGGGGGACGTATACTGACAAGAAATTTTAAAGGAGAGTGGACTCGGGAAGCTCCCGTGAGGAGGAGGTCACCTACAAGGACGCGGTGAACGTTTAAACACGATGGCGGAAGGGCTGGCCGACCGTGGGAAGGAAGTCTCCAGGATGCTCCGGATACGGAGAGAGGCCGGAACAAAAGTCAGTGGAGGAGGGAAACTCGAAAGGCAAAACTTCATAATGTAACCGCTGGCGGATAAAAGTCTCCAGATGATAGCGATACAAACACAACACGGATGGGGGCTTAAGAAGGGGATACTGGAGAGCTGGGCCTCCTTTTTCCTGAAAAAGCGATTCGGAGGAGCCCGATGAAAGCAAGGGTCCGGCCGCAGCGCACGACAGGGTAGCCCGAGTACGACCAGGACTCCCTAAAAATCCAAAAGGAATACACCCCTGGACTCTCAAAGTCGCGGACAGAGTAGGGGCAGGAAAATTGCCTTTCTGAGGGAGAATAGTCCGGAGGGTCTTCCCTGAGCCTTCCCCATATAGTTTCAGAAGAAAGAGATGTCGACCAACTGGCCAGGAAGCGGGTCGGCGAAGGGAGATCATCTAAATGGGAAAAGCGGTCACTCGGCTGAAAAGCGCGGCGAACGAGAACGACGCGACTGTGGGGTGTCCGAAGGGAGAACGACGTCGAGAACTTCAAAGCGGGGAGTCTACAAGAGCTCATCAGGGGGCGAAGGCAGGGGGGAAAAGACCATAGCGGTCCAGAAGTGAAAGTCTTTCTTGAGGACTCAAGCGAACCGGCTCCGAGAAGCTGACGAAACCGCGGTTGAGTCCGTTAAAGTTTGTGTAAAGTGCTACAGGGGCAGGCACGTTCAGTCAGCGTAACTTACGTGCAAGTGCTGCGAAAGGGGGCCCCCCGCAGGAATCCTTAAGGATACACAAAAACAAGGCTAGGACCTGGCTCCATTACCATCTGTGACTTCTACCGAGGATTCTCTCAGGCTACATTCATCAACTTTTCGGTGCCAAAAAAAAAAAGTGCCAAAAGGGTAGGAAGGAGCGCGAGGCTGTCAGAAGAAAGCATTTTTCATGTGAAGATTTCATCCCTGGTGCTTTCACACTATCAAGGGCGAAAGCTTTGTTAAAAAAGCAGCGAACTAAAGAAGGGTCTGGCCGATTATCAGAAAGTAGGAAAGGGACACGGGCAAACCCTCAGGAAGATCGGTAGGAACGATTCTTAAAGAATAAGAAGGAATCAAGGTTGCGACGTGAGCCGTCTGAAAAAGGCGCGGACGAACCTTCAAGGGGAAGGTGTTCAACACCCATCATGGAGGGAGGGGGAAAGCGTTCACGCTGCCGGGCGAGGGGGGAAAGCGGTTCTCATCAAACGATCATCCAATGGGGGGCAAACACGAGGGGGGATTCTGCTTGGGGGGAGGGACATAAGACGACGAGGTTGTGGTCCTCCACGTCTGGTCGAGAGCGGACTGACTTTGGAACTGGGGGTGACTCCTAGGAGATAAAAAACCGAGATGCATCTGGGGTCAAGTCACAGTTGACGCGAAGGGCCATCATGGTGGGGTAAGCGCTCTGAAAGTGCGCCACGATGACGCTCCACTCAATCTAAGGAACTCACACTGGTTTAAGGAATCATTTTGGGGAATCCTGGGAAAAAAAAGAGCAGGTATGCACCCGCCGGAGGTCTCAATGGAAAAAGTACATCACTCCGCGCCGACACGAGGCAAGACCTTCAGACACGATCAGCATGGGACATATTGCTTTCACTTTAAAAAGGAGAAACCTAAATCTGACCATGAAAAGTAAAATGGTAGCCGACCGTCAGGACAGGGCGGGCATCAGCGGCCGAGAAAACAACGCGGCCGAGCAGAACTCAGGATATCGAGGACCATTTCAAGGGGATCAGAGCGAATGTCGTTTATAAAGAGCGGGCAACCCGACAGTCGCCGTCGGGAAAAAGCGACCTGGGCAGCAGGCAGGAAACCCACGTTGAGAAAAGAAGTACATGCTCAAAAACAGTCTCTTTAGTACGGTAATCCGAATTCAAGAACACCTGGGCCGTTATTCTTGGACACAAGGAGGCAACATGGATGGTGGTCACGGGTCATACGACAATCGGGGGAGGGGAAAGCGGGGAGTGAAGAAACCCCCTTTGCACCGGATCAGAGATCAACGAACCGCCCAAAAGGGAGCGCGAATTGCTCGGCAAAACACCACCCCGCCTACACGAGCGTCATTGAAAGTTATTGTTGGATCCTCGGGCAGGGAAAAGGAGGAACAAGAAGATTGGAACATAAAAGGACCGGCGAGTGAAAAAGGGGGGGTCAGTAGGAGCTACCCGAAGACTCGGGAGAAGAAAAGGGGGAATACCTCCAGAAATGACCTACTGGGGCTGGTAAGGGGAACGCCTTCCTACACAAGGGGCAGCCCGCCGGAACTCGCCGCGATCTGCTGGATGGGGGTGTTACCGAAGATTGCTGAAGAACCTAGGCCAAGGGGGACCCAGACTAGAAGCAGAAGAAGCGTCCTCCATGTAGAAAGCGAATGGGAACAGGGTGGCTGGAAAAGGCCCGGGAGTATAAAGGGCAAGGGCAGTGGCGTGGTCAGAATTATATCAAATAAGGTTGAAAAAATTAAAGCCGCGGCTCGCAAGGGGGGTCAGACAGCCCTGTTCGGGAAAGGTCACCCCGCGCACATGGGAGGAAACAGAAGTTACGCGCGGGACCTGTAAAGGTCAAGGGACGCAGGTAAAAAATTAGACCTAGAAAAGGCACTCGGTGATGAGAAAACGAAGGGGAAGACTTCTCGGCCGACCTGGCCGAAGGGAGCAAGTCCTGAAAGGAAAAAAGCACCCCGCATATCCAAAACCCTCTACGGGGAAGGACAAATGCATTTCTAATCTCGAACCACCAAAATTGATGAAAAAACCCAGGCCTGCCTTGCCAGCGAGAAGAAATATGGGGGTGTCTCCAGGCGGGGGTGCCGAGGAAAAAACACGGCGGCACGGGCAGGGCCCGAGCAGCGTGCCCAGCTTACATTGCACCGGCGGCCAATTCCCGTAGCAAAGATGTCCGGGTCGTACCGGCCAGGGGCTTAACCAACGACGTCCAGCAACAAGGAGCGGGGTAGGGGGACGAACATCAGTCTTAAAAGGGACGAGCAAAGCGGGGCATTAACATGACATGAGAAGGCGGACCAAACAACGCAATACCGGGGAAAGAGATAAAAGTAGGCGGGGAAACCACCAAGGGCCACCAGTTTCGCCGTCCCGTAGAGATCTCTGCTTCGGGGATTCAAACGTCTCAATACCGAGCGTCCCACAACCCAAGAATATAGGGGACTTGACGGGGAGGGTCAAGGGCCGAATTCTCCGCGCAGGCGGAATGAATAGGGGCCTCTCAGCGCCACGGCCAAAAGTCAAAGTCTGGGGGCGGTCTACGGCCGTTACTGTGATCGGTCAGAAGAGAGGCACGGTTGATCCGGTCCCGAAAGGGGGATGGACTGCTCCCGTGCGGCGCAAGACGCTGAACCTTACTAGAAGCGGGGGGCAGTTAACAGTTCCGCTGATAACTCAGGTTTTTGGTGAGAGAAATTCGCAACCTGGGGCAGAGTCCAAAGTGGGCAGCACGAGAAAGGCAGGTGGTCTAGGAAAGTCGGATATCACGAACCGGAGGTCATCCAGAGTGCTAGCAAAAACCTCATGGGGATAATCAAGGGAGAAAAAGAAATAAAGGCCGGGGTCACTGATCTGCGGAAGAAAAATTACCGACCTATAGCAAGGGGGATGCGCCGGACAGTAAGTTGTTCGGCCTGGAAGGATCTATCCTGTCTCGTCAATACGGCGACGGGCTGGAGGGAGGGGCACTCTCATCTACACTACTAAAACCTCTCTCGAGGGCGTGTCGCCCTTTCCGACTGCCGTCTAGGAAACCGTGAGGCGAAGCAATTTCGTTCCACGGGACGACCGGCGCCGCCACGGAAGGGGTGGGGCGCGTGGCCCTGATTCCGGCGCATCGCAACGCGGACTGGGCAAGAGTAAAAAGTCCCGAACCTCCAGGGTGAAAGTGGGGAATTTCAGAGGGTGGCGGCGAGTGCTGGAACGGGCGATACGAAGCCTAACGGGCGGATGCCTACCTTCTACGCCTGTACTCAGTGATTCGTGCAATTCTGAGGAGGGGGAGCTTCCGAAATCCGAACTGTCACGCGCGGAAACCGCTTGACCGGGCGTCACTGTAAAAGGAAGGCAGCGGAAAAAATGCTCATCACCGCCTCCTTCCAAACGCAAACAGACGTCATTGCGCCCAGACGTGGAAAGGGAACAACAGAAACGGCGTTTGTCAGAGCAACCCCACGCCATCGAAAATGTGTGTGCCCACTGGGGAATGACTTCGCTCTATGGGGGAGAGCATAAGAGAGCCAAAAGAAACGCAGAGGGGAAATCTCTCGTCGCGGAAGCCGCTACTTTCGGCCCTGGACAAGTGGCCCGGAAGGGGGTCTGTACTAAACGCCGTTTCATTAAGAAAAGAATATCAGAATTCTGAAGTCCACCAGGGTGTTCGTCCGGATCCGCACCTCCCCCGCTCGCGTTTTGGTGCCTTGTCAAGGCTCCATCTCGGTGAAAAAGCTTCAGCAAGGCTGAGGGAAGGACGCCCCGACGTAATGGGGATAAAAATTTCCCCATGTTCTGAAGAGTTGTACAGGTGAGGAAATGTGTGCGCATCAATGAGAACGGGACCCGGAAAGAAACATTGAAAATGGATCTTCGGAAAGCATCTGTAGAAGTCACTGATGGTCCTTGCTCTGCTTGCGGGGTCTTCACTGGTAAGGGGCGAGGATTGGGGCGGCAGCAGGGGGAGAGGATCCCGACCTCAATGACCTGGGGAAACATGGTCCGGCGCACCTGAGAAAAAGAAATTGGAAATAATATCCTAGGGTCTTCGCAGGGATGATCGGGCCTTAGGCGGGTGCAAAGCCAGACAATTGGACCTGGACATGCTTAAGGGGGCGGGACCTCGAGACATAAAAAGCCGTCTGTCTGTCCGCCGGAAAGAGGGGTCGCCTGTTCATCTTTCTAAAAAAAAACAACATTAACTAGAAGGGAGTTTCAGACGGGATCCCGCGACCAGACACTAATGAACTAAAACTGCTCCTACCAGAGTTCATGGGGAGGGGAAAGGTATCGTCAGAGACTCATGCCAGGAGTCCCTCTCGAGGCAAAAGAAAAAACTGCAGCAACCTGGGCCAACGTCTAGTGTCGCTCCGGGGAGGGACGCTTCTCCGTTCGAAAAACGGGGCCCACCCCCCCATCAGATCTTGCAGGGAAAAAAAAGGAAGTTCGCGAACGCCCGCATGGCTCAATGTACCTTCTAGAAAAAAAGGTCGCCCGCTTATCTTCGAACACAACAAGGTAAAAGAAACTGGCGACGAAACTGTCTAAGAGGGGAAGGGAACACCGTACTAAGCGCGGAAAATATAAGCCTTACCGGCCGCTAGAAGAGCCTATCCCTAGAACGGAGCCGGAACTTCCCCGAGCTCCCCTGAATTTTAAGGTGGAGCCGCCAAGCCGAGCATCCCGAAGGAGGGCCATCCTGTGAAAGGAGATGGGAGGAGAAGAAAGGTAAAGCAAGGCAGCTGGTAGCGAACGTGGGATCACTCTCACTTTCGTGCTATGATCAAACTCGATCAGCCTACTTCGTAGGGGGGGGAGGAAGTACTTGAAACCAAAAAAAGGCGAAAGTCTTAGGCGAAGATCGACGGATCAGGGTCTAAGGGGGGAAATTTCAAAAACCTCAAATCGGTCAGAATACTTCGAAAAGGATCACAAACCGCCTACGCTCCAGTAGAAATATATCGTCATCGCTGCAAGGTGGGCGAACGTACTGAAGGGGGGGAGGCCCAGTGAAGTCACTGCAACGGAAGGAGGCGGGCGTCGCCGAAAAAACTGTTCTGCCTCCTAAACGAAGTTCCGCCCACTTCCTCAAATTGAAAGAACCAGAAAGAGGAAACGGATAACCGAGGAGGTCCCATAAAAAGGGGAGCTCACCTGAGGGGGGTCTTAAAGACTGGGAGAAGTCGAGCGCAGCAGAAGGATCACACTAAAAATTAGCAAAAGCGGAGAATTCATCGCATCCAGAGGGGAGTTGTCTGCCATGAGTCGGCTGGCCAAAAGGCTGTGAAGGTTCCGGACGAGAAGCAGTCCCACAACCTCTACGAGGCAGGATGGGGCAAAGAACTGTGCGGGAGAAAAGAGGGCGGGAGAAAGGCGCTTATAGAGACTTGCCAAGGGCTTCTTAACTGAACGGGAAGTAAGGGGGCTTCCCAGGAAAAAGAGATCAGCTTGACGTTGCTTAGTAAGAAAGATCTATTGCAATAAAGGAGATAAGAACATTTGAAAAACAGCGAAGGTATACTGAGCGGCGGGGGGGTGCATGCCCAACAATCAAATGAGATGGGGAGAAAAAAAAGAAGAGAGGAACACAACTCGGGGGAGAGGCGTCGCATTTGCGCGAGGATGAGGCAAAAACGATCGGCGCGGCCCGTCGAACAGGGCCGCAATTGTTACCTTCTTCCCATAAAAGACCTGACAAGGGACCCGAACACTTCGGGCACCAGGGACATGTTGTAATGGTCTGAAAGAGGGGGGGGGACATCCCGCCAGGAGATCCAGAAGTGTTAGTATCAAACCGAAAAGACAAGGGGCCCCACTACTGACAATGGGAAATTGGATAAGGAATACCGGGGCATCGGGCCTGATAAGGAGAAATCCGACTCGGGGGTCCAGCTCTACCAATCGGCCCGGGGAGGCATAAGTATGAAACGCTTAAACACCCCTCCTTGTCTAAGGGGCGAAGCCAGCAGAGGGGTTGGTGGGTGGGGTGGGGGGGTGGGGGGGGGGGGGGGGTTGGTGGGGGGTGGGGGGTGTTGTTTTTTGTGAGGGTGTGGGTCTTTCGTGGGGGGGGGGGGGGGGGTTTTGTGTGGTGGGGGTGGTTTTTGGGGGGGTGGGGGTGTGGTTTTGTGTGGGGGGGTTTTTTTGTGGTGTTGTGGGTTTTTTGGGTGGTTTTGTTTTGGGGTGTTTGGGGGGTTGTTTTCTATCTGGGGGTCGTCGTGATGCTGACAACACCATAGTACGTGGCTAAAGGAGAGGCGCGGTAAAAAGGTGCGAATTCCCGGAGGGGGAAACTAAGAGCAGGAGGAGGTTACTTATTCTACAGTTTGATCCCCCATTCGAGAATCCAGAATGACCTGTTCTTTTGAGTTCATACCCGACAAATGGCGAAATCCTTGCCTAGCAAGTACGACCCAGACTTATTTAGCCTGAGCAACCGGGGGGGAGGACGCGAATGCTCTTAACACCACAACCCCGACTACACCGGCTTCTGAAGTGACCTCGAAGCTCGGTTTGGAGTTTTTGCACTGGATTCGCTTGAAAGGGGAACCTCCCCCGAGAGCGGAGTAACCTTTAAGTGATGAGCTACCTATCATGATCTTCCTCCAAAAAATTAAGCCGTTAGGTCTGAAGAATACCTTCAGGCCCCGATCCGGAAACGGAGAAGCAAGGGAAGGATGCTGTGAATTTGGGGTGGGACCGAGAACGTGCTTAACCCTAGTTAAACGATCTCGAAAAATAAAACCGAGATAAGGAACAGGTAAACTAAGGGGGGGAAAAGTACTCCCTTCCTATACGGACCTGGACGTGTGGTCTGGGGCAGGGACGCCGGAAGGGAAGAAACGCCGGTACGATTAACTCCCCTCGCTTGTGAAGGGATAAAAGGTCCCGGGACACAGCTTGAAGGGAGGGACGCGCCGCCGGAACCGTAATTTCCTAGGGTCCAGCGTGCTTGACATGGACAGGTGACCGCGTTACCGAAGACGGATGGGAAAACCTCGGGAACTTCCAAAAGGAAAGGGAAAACGTACCCCAAGAGCCCACCCACTAGGAAAAGAGCATGGACTTATCTAAACAAAGAAGGAGTGAAGAAATGAGAGGATCCCATTCCCTGTCCTGTAAGAGCGACGAGCTGTGGTGCTATTAGGGGTTCCCGCTCCAAAAGGGGGGCGCCCAGCTCGTCCCAGGAAGAAGAAGAATCTGACACGATGAGTAATGGCTCTCTAGGAACACGACGAAATCCCTTTCGAGGGGTGACCGGACGAAAAGCATGTCCATTCTTATCAAAAAGAGGCTACGTTTCTTAAAGAAAAAACACGTGCATACGAGGAACTAGACAATGGAAGGAGTCAAAATCCAAACGCCCGTTTCTTACGGCCAGGGGCGAAGTCGAGGCTGATGAACTAAGAGAATAAGCCTCACCTCGGGGGGGGGACCAACACTCCGAGTCAGGCGGATTTCCGGCATAGTCGGGCAGTCGAAGATGACAATCTTCCTTCTAAAGGAAAATGCCCCAGGGGGTTGTGGGAAAAAACCTTCTAAGCCTTTAGTCGGGAGGCGGGGAGGGGGTCATCGAATCCTGACCGGTTCGCCTACCGCGGGGAAAGGTCCGGATGCCCATCGCGGATAAGAGCTCCAGGAACCTGGTCCCGGGCAGCAGGAGATTAAGGGGGGGGGTGCCGGGAAATCCGCAGGAGCTTGTGTAGGACAAAGGTTCAGCACCGTGCGAAAGTAGTAACCGGAAAGTGTCGACCCTCAACAAGACCATGGGGGGGTACGAAAAAGGAGGGAAAGGATCAACGGCAGCCCGGGGTGTCAAACTGATACGGGAGCGACGTCATACCGAGCGGAAACGGAATTCTCAAACGTTGTCCTGAGCCGGCGACGATCATCTCGCGGCCCAAAAACGGGCTGAACTCTCTCTCAAAAAGAAAAAACCAGGCTGTCGACCGGATCGACGGAGAGAGACAAAGCGGCGACTGCCGCTTGGGGCTGTCCGGGAAGCGCGGGCGCATGGTCAACGGAGCCAATTGGGAGACTCGGTTCCGGCGGAAAAAAAAGTCTCGGAACATCTTCAAGGGGACTGTATCGTGGGACAGGTGAAAGAAATTGGCGGAGGAGTGACTGTACGGGGGTCGACCTCGGATGTAAGAAAAAGCGCTCAACATGACCAGTCGTTGAAAAAAAAGGGGCGCGCATGGGCGTCCTCGTGGACCCCTGTAACGCAGGCACACATGCAGGAGGGCAGAACGGAAACACCGGAAGAAACCCCTTCCTCAAAAAGAAAAACGCAACAAAGGGGAAGGGGTCAGAAGGAGCCCATAACTGGCGGAACAACGCGAAGCTATTCACCCGCCCGAGGAGAAGCAGACAGAGGATCAGGGGATGAGATAGAGGGTAAAAAGGAAGAGAACTAGGCAAAGAAGACTCTCTTGTCTCGTCCGAAGAGACTGGGGTAATTTTGCCGGATTACCTGTCCGGCATTCTATGAAAGCAAAATCTCAGGGGCATGCTCCGACCTGGTGAGGAAAAAAAAACTTCGAGTGCAGACGGAATACCGCTAGCGGTGTGGTCACGTGTACATGATACCTGCACACCTCTTATGGGTCAGCAAGCGGACTTAAAGGACACGTGAAGAATGAGTCTGGCACGCCCTCGGGAAGGAAAAGTATCTCAAGGCCGTTTAGGTCGATTGTGCGAGGGGGAAGAGAAGGTTTCAAAGAAAGGAGTAAGCCCGGCCTGCCAGGCATTGCTGGGAATTGTCGAGGGGAAAGGTCTGACCGGGGGGGAGGAAGCTTGTATCGGGGCGAGGAAAAGTGAGTCGTCACAGGGGCTATGACTGAAGTCCCTGCCAGGGGGCCGCTGACCATGGGGGAAAGAGCAGATCTGAAAAACTGACTAATATGAAGAGTCGTCCGCCGATTATCTCGCTTAATTTTGAATCCACTGAACTTCCTGAAGGGAGGGTTGGGTCCGAGAGAGACGTCGATCTTCTTAACTAACGAAATTACCCCTTTGGTTCAGAATCTTTCCTCACTGAGGTTAACAGAACTATCTCCTTAGACATCTGATTAGCAGGGGAACCCTGGCCGATTAAAAAGTCACTACAAACTATGCCTGGGCAGGGGAACTTATCGGGGAAATACTCCAATCTGAATTCAGAACTCAAAACTTGTTCAAAAAGATTGGATCCTTTCTCTGTGGTCGGGGGGAAAGGGTCACGGCGAAACCAGAGAAAAAGAAAAAAAAGACTTCGCGAAGGACCACGGCCTACTCGTCTCTCCTGAATGCGCGCAGAAAGGGGAAGAAAAATCAAGCTAAGTGAATATATATAAAAAACACAACGGGAAAGGGATGCAAAGATAATGTCAGCTGCAAAAGCTTTATAATAATTGTTAAACTGAACGCGGCGGCGGTAATCCCAGGTTCAAAGAAAGCCAGATGACTTAACCAACAGTCAAGCCCCGATCTGTACAATAGAAGGTAACAAGGTTCGCAACTGAGTGCCGTTCGTCCTAAATCCTGAGGGAGGACCAAACCAAGGGAAAAGAGCTGTTCGAAGATACTCGTCAAAATTCCTACTGTGAAGAGCTCGGTCTTCTATGACTAGATCCTAAGTGTGGTCGGACATGAGGCCGGCGAGGGAAGGCAAAAACTGTGTTGAGAGAAAGAGCTACAGGAGTCGAGGTAGGGGTGACAAGTAAAGAAAATCATCTTTCAGAGGGTTTATAGTAGAGAAAAAACTACTACGGAAACGTTTTAAGGGATAACGTGAAGAAGGTGGCTGAACCATTCATCATACTGAAAGGACTTGCGTAGTGGTCACGGGGGCCCCGGTCTGCCTCAAAAAATCGAAAGGTCCCACAGTTCCTAAGAAAGGGAAAAAAGCTAAAACTTTATAGGCATGAGGAAGACTGAAGGCATAGCAACTTTTTCAGGGGACTAAAAGAGACTACTAAACATCATTTTCACGTCGAAACGAAATGTCTTTACGCTCATGCTCACGTTGGGTTAGGGAAAGTCTCCGGGGAAGAATTCGGAGCCAAAAACAAGTGGGTATTGGACCACCAAAGGAGGGAGGGGGGTCAAGAAGTCAATTGAAGAAAAGAAAACAGGTACGGGGAGGCATCACTTAAAGTATAATTCGCAGGAAAAAGCTTAAAAAGTTTTTTCAAGGGAAACAGGAGAGAAGTAACAGACTAGATCTTGTACGCGAGTGCACAGGGGGGCTTATAGGGATAAATTCGTAGTCACACTATCTCAAAGGGCCCAACAAAATCTGTTAGGGAAAGTAGTGCGAAGACGCCTTTTTAATCACAAGGAGGGCTAGTCTGGGAAGGCCGTAGGGGGAAGTTGACAGAATGGGAGGGAGGAGGATCACAGGAGGCAGAGGTTGGCATCAGTTGCCTGAGACGTGGGAAGAAGGGATCAAAAAATCCAATCGAAAACACGAAAAATTGCAATTATAATTTTGGGGAACCTATGTAGGCCTTATGTTGTTAGAAGTCACTCAAGGGTAAAACCAACTAGGAAAACAAAGCACCACGGAATCACAATTTCATATGGGAGGGCACGGGGAAACAGTAACCTGGGCGCCGCGGCGAGGGAGAGGAATCAAGCACATGCCGCAGTCTAAGACCAGGGTAAGGAGGACGCAACCTTTGCTTCGACTTGAACGCTGGCCGGGGAAAGCTGGAGAAAGAGGAAGACGTTAGGAGAGAGAGAACCGCGCAAAAGGTACTTCTTTCAACAAGAATAGTTAGAATTCTGAGGGGCCTCCTCCAAAGGCTCGTTAGGTTACTTCATGAAAAGGATCACAAAGCTTCTATTCTAGTCAATTCGAGGGGGCGTCAACGAACGACACGAGGGGGTGCCGGGGTGAGTGATATCCCGGACCTGAAGAGAAACTCCTTCTTTTCGGGGGGGAAAGCACAAGGGGGGTCGAAGACACCCACACCCGCCTGAACGCCGCGTTTCCTCCAAGAAAAGGTTAACTCTGTCGTCCGAAGGGGGTAAAAAGTAGAGTTCCGGGGCCCCTCTTCTAATTTTGAAAAGTCAGGGAGGGGGGGACGGAACCCCACCGCGCGATAAAGGAAATACCGAAAACTACTGGACTTGGTATAACGCGAGTAAAACTGCAATCTGGCTCCCCAGCTGCGGGTTTGGGGGGACCGGGGACGTAAAGCTTACAAAGGAGCCGGAGGCAGAAGCAGAGATTCTCCCACGGGAGGGGGAACGTTTCTGGCATTATGAGGAAAGGGAGGTGGGAGGGGGGGAGGAAGTCTGCCAGCATTACTATGGAAACCAGTGGGGGAAGAAGTCTCGGGTCGTCCGGACAATTTACTTTTGGACTCGCCCGCCCTTGCTACATTGAGTGGGGCACGTGGCCTGAACAGGCATCGTCCTATAAACATGGGGAACGATGGGAGCTGGGCCGGCCGAGTGCCTCACAGAAAATCAGCGCT
>Ga0179593_1527992_pt1 | contig 14714 bp, 22 predicted proteins | sample CZODoug2_1_08_16_FD_185931 | JGI IMG/M metagenome (GOLD analysis project Ga0179593, IMG submission 185931) | Vadose zone soil fungal communities from Angelo Coast Range Reserve, California, USA - CZODoug2_1_08_16fungal (PacBio error correction) | ecosystem: Environmental > Terrestrial > Soil >...
ATCACGCAGACAGGGGGGCCTTCCCTGAAAAAAAAGAACGGTTTGCAGGATTGCACCAGAAAGGGGGGCCCTTCGAAACGGAAAAAGAAAGGGAAAAGATATGGGGGTAGAAGAGAGGCCCTCCAAAAAAAACCTTTTACGACCCAAAAAAAAAGGGGGCCACCCGTTCGGAAAGTGTTGCACCGAAAGTGTGAGAAAGAAAAAACCTACAATGAATTCAAAACAGCGAGAAATGGAAGGGACCAGGGGGGGAAAGGGAAAAAAGGGGTGGGGGAGCTCGTTAACAAACGAAGGAGGAAGCCCCTACCCGATTGAAACGTCAAGAAAGAAAAAAAGGAAAAAAAAGGTTAAAAGTGCAGAAGTTTATTTCCAATTACAAAAAAAGGGAAGAGTCCAGAGGGGGGAAAGTAAAAGGGGGGAAAACATTTATGGGGGTTTGAACTAACGAGCGAAAGAGGGGGTAAAAAAAAAAACATTTTTTTGCGGCGAACAAGAGGGGCGTTTTCATCGCCCACCGGGTGGACCACGGAGCCAAAGGGCAAAGGGGGCAAAAAGCCGGAGAAATTATCGCGGAAATGTGCAAGCAACGAGGAAAAAAGGGTGGGTTGGAACCCCCTTGTTGAAAGGGGGGGGGATTTTTTTGTTTTTTCCCTGGAAAGACACCGGATTAGAAAAGGGGGGAACCACGCGATCTCAGATATTGAACCGCCGATTACAGAGAAAGGGGGGGAAGGTCGCACTTCCGGGGTTTCCCTGTCGGCCCTTAGGGGGAAAAAGGAGGAGGGAAAACCTGCTGACAAAAACAGCCGTTTGGGTTTGGTTGTTGGGGGGGGGGAAAAACAGACTCATTGTACAAAAGGAAAAAAGAGCCAGTGCCATCCCGCCGTTTGGGAAGGGGGGGGGAAAAACCATAGGGGACGATTTTTTTGTGGAATTTTTTGCACGGAAACATCAAAAACTTTACAAAAGTGAAGAAACATCGAAACTGGTCCAAAAGACCTCCCAGTTGAGGGGCAGGGTTTACAAAAACTGAAACGTGCTGGGGGGGAAGGGGGAAAAAATCCTTAAAATAAAAAAGGGGATGACCTCCGGCCAAAGAAAAAACGTGGGGGGGGGGGGAAAAAGGGGTTGATTTTGTGAAAGGCGTGCCACGAACGAAGATTTTTTTTTTGGATACAAGAAAGATGCTCGAGGGAGGGCAAGGGGGGTATCAAAAGGAAGACCAAAAGGAGGACTTCATGAAAGGAAAGAGAACGAATTTCCAAGAAGACACAACTTCCCTACAAAGTGTGGTTGTTGGCCGAGAAAGAAGCGCCCAAAATGCTCACCGTTCGTAGGGTGAAAAAAAAGGACCGTTCCACCAACCAAAAGATGGAACACGAAAAAGGGGAAAAAATGAATTATGGATAATGAAAGGACGAGGGAGTGTAAATCAAATGGGTAAGGGGAAAACAAACACACTCAACAATCCCACCAAGGAAAACAGTCTTAAAAAAAAAGAATGTTTTTCCCCTCGGGAGGGGTACTACACCGCCTTGGAAAGAAACACAGAAAAAAAGCGACAAAAAAGAAAAAAGAAACCTTAAAACAATCCACACAAAAAAAGCGCAAGGGTTAAACGGAAAGCCCCTCTGGGGAATTTTTTTCCCCGGAGCAAAAAACGCAGGAAATGCCATGGAAGAAAAAAACAGACCCTCGAAGGAGAACCGTAAGGGCGGATGGAAAAAAGGGGAACCTGAAAAAAGGGGGAAAACCCGTCCTTGGGAAACCAAAGTCCACCCAAGAAAAAGCCAAATCCGGGAGGGGGTTGTTTGGTTTTGTGGGAAGAAAAAAAACTGAAAAAAGGGGGGGTAATGGTGGGCGGGAGGGGGGATTGACAGATTTGGGGTTAACGGCGCCAAGAGGGAATTGGAAAGGGGAAAGGCAGGAAAAGGAAATTTTTCCCCCCGAAAGAGGGTGCTTATCAGGTAAGGAGGGGAAAAGAAGCCATTGCCCCAGTATTTGTATAAAAAAAGGCAACTATTCCCCACGAAAAAAAGAGAAGAAGGGGCGAAAGACGTTTTGGGGCGGCACTCCCCAAATCACTTAAAAAGAAGGGGGAAGAGCCCTAGTGGAAACGGACAAAGGAGCCCCCGAAGCAAAGAAAAAAAAATGCGGTCCCCCATACCCAGAATTCTTTTCAGTGAAAAGGAAAAAAAAAAAAAGAAAAAGCGCCTTCCTAACTCGGGGGAAAACCTGGGCAGAAAGTTAGGGGAAAAAAAAAGTGACCTAAAAAAAGAAAAGGTTTGTAAATCAAAGGCAAAAGAAAAACGTCTGTGGGGGGAGTCGACCCTTTCCAAATTCAACTACAGGGTCCGTTTCCTAAAAAAAAGGGACCCTTTAGAGAACGCCTACTTGATTTGGCCATAAAAAGAAGGAGAAAAAGGGGAACCGAAAAAGAAAGGAACGTTAGCTGGCCCCCAACTCAAGGTTTGCCGGGGAAGAAAAAAAAAGGAACTTTTGACAATCAATCAGAAAAAAAAAAAAAACCAGGAAGGGAGGGGGAATGTCAGAAAGTGTTAAACCCCGGCCAAAGCCCCGGACAAAAAAAAGGACATCTTGTTTTGGTTCACGAGGAGAAGGGGGGATGCCAAGAGAAGGAGCCCTCCCAACGTCACAGGGCCTTAAACGTTCAGGGAAGAAGGAAAACCGGATTGCTAAAGTCCCGCCGCAAGAGGGCCCCTAACTTTTTCAGAGGGGGAGACCGGAAAGAAAAAGGGAAAAAAAGGAACAGAAAAAAGGACAATTCGGTAAGCCGTCCTTTTGGTGGGGAAAAAGGGGTCTGGTCGGCGCATATGAAAGAGGAAGTTTGCCTTCCGCGTCCCCAAAGGGAAAAGGAAAATGTGCTACGAAGGGGGAGAAAAAAAAACCCCAACCCCCCCACCCGAAAAAGCCCAATGGGTTTCGAGGGGGGGGGGGGGGAGTTGGTTGACGCCTGCAAATGGGGGGTGGCCTTCCGAAAAAAGGTGGAAAAGAATCAGAAGAAAAGAAAAAAAAATTTTCCCTTTCACCAGGCATGAAAAAGGAAAAATTAACTTTCCAAAAAGGAAAAAAGGAACCCCCCCGTCCAAGGCCCGGCAAAAGAAAAGTCCCCCAGTGGGGGGTTTTCTTGCCACCAAAAACCGGGTGAAAAAACGGCACCCCATCCGATTACTGGAAAAATCCCAAGAACGTTTGGAAAAGAAAGAAAACGGAAGCCTCCCGGTGTGGCGTAAAAGTAATTCCGACGGGACACAAAGAAAAAGAGGCAGTGGCCCCCTCCAAAGAGACAAAGATTGATGGCAGCGCCTGAAAGAAGAAAAGAGGCAGTGAGGAAAGAAAGTGTTTCCTAGTGGCGTACCGCCCCCATTTGCCTACCACACCCGAAGGGGAAGACACCGAGGCAACATGGGGAAAAAGAATGACGTTTGGGGTGGGGGGGAGGATGGAAGGGCTAAAAGGAAAAGGGTGCTCCACTTTCCAGAACTCCTTCTCACGGAAAGGGGGGGGCCACTTGGATTTTTTGTTTGGTGGGGGTCCTAAAAAAAAAAAAAGACGAGCCATTTTTGGAGGGACCGTTGGGGGGGGGGGGGGGGCGGATGGGAAGGGGGGAAAAAAAGATGGTAGAAGTTGGAAAAAATAAAAAAAAACCTTGCTGAAAGTTCGCTAAAGAAGGGAAAAAGTACCCAAAAGGGGGGGAGCGATAGCCGGAGTTACGAAACCACGTTTCCTGAGAGAAAAGGGGAAAGGGAAGAAAGGGTAAGGAGTTTCCCAACGTGTGGGGGGCGTACGCGTTCGAGCCGCCTCAAAGGACGGAAGCTACTGGGAAAAGGAAAGGAAAGCACCACCCCTCCCGCCAAAATTGAGGTGGAGGCCCCATACTTTTGGAGGAAGGGAGAAGGAATTTTGTAAATTCCCTGCCAGGGAAACTTGAAATCCCCCCATCGTAAATATTGGAAAAAAAAGGAAAAAAACTTTTTGCCCGGGGCATGAAACACCGATGTTTGTCGGGGGGAAAGGAAGGAAAGGCCGCCACAAAACCAAGGGGTTCAGCATGTTCCTCCGTTGAAAAAAAAAGTTAAAAGATCCAAAGAAAAAAGTTGCGAGTTGCCCGGAAAGGAGGGCCCGAAGAAAATCGTCGGCCTTTTTGAAAGTGGAGAGGGGGAAAGAGCGTTCCCCCCCCCCCACCCCCCCCCCCAACAAAGGCATTCCCTTCTTTTAGAGGGAACGTACCCGACAAGAAAAAAAAACAAACGGTGCCCTCTCAACAAACCCACCCATTTGGAAAGAGGATGGCTTAACATTCCTTATGCAGGCCCACCCTTTGAAAAAAGTTAAGGGGAAATCCCGAAAAAAAAAGAAAAGGAAAAAAGGAGGAACGCCCAGGACGGATTTTGGCGTCGCCGCAATTGTTGGAGGGGGGAAGGGGTTTCCCCCCGCGGCAAGGGCGAAACCAGACTTTGTCCCTTTTCAGGAACAGGGAAAAAGAGACGGGGGGGAAGTGGGAGAGTGGTCGCTTAAATACTTTTCACTGGTGGATATGAAAGTCCAGCGGGGGAAAAAAAGTTAGGCGGGCGCCCCCAAAAAAAACGAAATGCAACTTTCCCCGAAAAGAAACACAGGGTCGAATGTGCACAATGGGAAAGGGGGGGGGTGGTTCGCCTTAATGGCGGATTTTTGTCGCAACCGGTGGAAAAGGAAAAGGGAAAAGGTAGTAATGGTTGAAGTTTTTGACCGAGGGACTTTGTTTCTCGGAAAAAGGGAGGGGGGGGTCCTAAAGGGGAAAAGTTCCAAAAAATCCCTTCAAAAGAGTGAGGGGGAAAGGGAAATGGAAGCCACGTCCCCGTTTTAAAAAGAAAAAACAACGGAAGGAGGGGGGGGAGAACGCGACGAACCCGTGCTCCCGATCTGTTTGCCAAGGATTTGCAAAAAAAAGGAAGAAGACGGACAGAAACAAAAACAAAGAAAAAGTACCTCCCGGCAAAAAAAACCTCCACTTAACGAAAAGCAGCCACAAGTGGCAGTACAAAAAGGGGGAAAATCCCTTTCTCGAACAAACAAGATACATAATTTGCACCCGCCGGGAGGTAAGGGTACCCCCTGATTTGCCCTTGAGGAAGCTAGACAAGAGGAAAAAAGACCCGAGTCGGGAAAAGTACCCCCCGCTTCCTCAGCAAAAAAGATTCCCCAGCGAAAAGGGGGGAAAGTGTACAAGGGGGGGGAAAAGAGGCTGTATTATCCGCAGGAAAAGACAATGTTTTTTCGAAAAAGGAAAAAGATGGTTTCGCAAAAAAACGCCCCGCGAAATGCAAAAAAAAGGGAAGCCCGGAAAAAAAAAAAATTGGCCTGCAAGTGGGCGAAAGGGCTGAAGAAGACCATCGCGAAAAAAGAAAAGAAGGTAAATTGGGGGGAAAAAAGGGGCCGTTCCCAACGGGAGGGGGGGGGAAACTTGGTCGGTACTAAAATTTCCTTACTAAAGAGGAAAAAGGAAAGGAAGTGCAGAAAGGAAAAAGAATCTCAGGGGGGAATCCGCACGATAAAGAAAAGTCGCCGTGTGAAGTCCGGCCAAACGAAGGACCACCTTTGGAAAGGAATGTGGAAGGGGGGGGAAGGAAAGAGGGAGACCTTCTTGAAACACACCCCAAAGCAGGGGGGGGGGCTAAATCCGTAAACATTTTCAAAGACCAACGAGGGGAATCAAAAGGGAAATACGGGGGGAAGTCCTCGTGGAAAGGGGGGAAAAGGGGAAAAAACGAATGTGGATTTTTCACAGAAAAAACGGACCATAACGGAATGTATAAAGAATTACAAACATAAAAAAAGTCGCCGGGAAGAACATTACAAATCAAAAAAAGGTGGGGAAGACCCTGTAACAAAAACGTTTGGGAAACTTGGGCACACCTGTGGGTAGACGCGCAGATTGGGAGGATCGGACCGCCCCCGGTTACAAAAAAGAAAAAAACTTGGAAATAGTTTGGGTGATTGTTTGGAAGGGAGAGCCCGAAAAAGGCTATTCAGGTTTGAGCCCAAAAAAAGAGCCCCCTTCGATCAATTATGCAGGGGGAAGTAAAGAAAAAAAAAGGAAACCCGTGATGCAATCGCGAGGAATATACTGGATCAAGAAAGGGGGGGTTTGTTGCCTCGGGCAAAAAAAAGCAAAGCGGGGCAGATTGCTCCCTTCAAGATTTTTTTTTCCCCACCGAAAAAAACAAATAAAAAAGGGAAGCCGCCCGGGAACAACATTATCATTGGAAAGGGGGGGAGCGGGGATGGGAATTGGAACGCCTAACTGACTCGCTGCCTAAACCAAAAAAAGGGGGAGACGCCCCTTCGGAAAACTTTTAACCCAAAGAAATGGGGGAAAAAAGCCCACCCAAACAGGGAAACCTACACAGCACACTGGAATCATTGCCGGGGAAAAAAAAAAAAAAGAAAAACCAAAAGGGGGTAAAATCCACCAGCAGAAAAAATTGCCGCCATGGTACGACGGAAAAAGTGTCATCCCTTGGCTAATGGAAAGAAACTGCCCAAGAAACATTGCTCGAAGAAAGGGCACCGTCCGAATTACTTTCAGGGCGATGGAGTTTGTAAGGGTCCCGTGCCAACGGTACCTGGGGGGGTTTACACCAAAAGTTCCGTCCCTCGATTGCCCAAAGGGCATACGTTTTTTTTGGGGGAAAAAAGAAAAAAAAGACCGGGAAGGGGGTTTGGGCTCGAATTAAACATATTGGAACCCCACAAAAAAAGGGGAGTTTGGAGGGGGGTTTTTTCCCCTTTCCTGCAAAAAAGGGGAGAGTAAATTCGAAGGAGCGTAAGCTTTTCCGGGACAGAAGGGGGGGGGGAAGAGCGCAATGCCCCAAAAGGGGTGGAAAAATGCAGGTTCAAAAAAAGAAACCTGGAAAGAAAAGGAGACCGGCCGGCTGGGGGGTGGCTTTTTCAAGTTCCATCCGTGAGCGCGGGTCCCGAAGAGAAAAGAAAGGGACGGCGCTGGGGGCCCGAACAGAGACTTCCCTTTTTCGAAAAAAAAAAGGAAAAAACACCCTTACCTCGAATTGGAGGGAAATTTCCTGGAGGTGTCCGCAATCCCCATTGGGGGGGAAAGTCAGGCCATAAAAGGTCCGTTTTTGCGAAAATGGGGAAGTTTTCCTTTTCTCAAAAAAAAAAGGACAGTGGTGGGGCGACACTAGAGGAAAGAGGAGGGAAGGTGCGAACTTCAGCTACTGGGGAGGGGGGACCACCTAAAAGATTCGTCCGAACCAAAAAGAAGGGGAAAACCCCTCCTTGGGGGGACACAGGGCACTTTGCCGGTGAAACCTTTGAAAAACTTTGACAAGAAACAAAAACCAAAACCAACAAACAAAACAGTTGTCGGAATGAAAAAAAAAGAAAGGAAGTACAAAGTTTTTCCCGGAAAAGGACCCCACCCAATGAGAAGGGGGGACATCTGGGGTGGGGAGAGACCGGACGTGATTTAGGGAAAACAAATCAAGTAGCAGGAAAAAAAAAGATCCCGCCGAAACGAGAAACCGAAAAAAAAAACTGAGAAGGGTTGAAAGGAAAACCCGCAACTTCGCAACGACCGTTTTGGGAAGAAAAAGTGGGGATGCCCGGACCCCTGAAATAAATAAGATGAGAATTTCGGTATGAAATCGCTCGGGGGGGGGGGGGGAGTGAAAGAGCGAGAAGGAAAAGGCCACCCATAATGGAAAGCAGGGGGTTTTCTGTTTTTTGCGAAAAAAAAGGAGGGGACGCCCCTTAAACAGGGGATTTTTGGAGGGGATGCTTTGCCGCCCACCCCCGAAGAAAAAAAAAAAAAAGATTTTTTCAGGGGGAAAGGGGGGGAGGTTGACCTGCATGTTTCACGTTGGCTTAGACACTGGGCCCAGTGCGGAATTCACAAAGGGAAGGCAACTGGATAAGCTTTCCATCGAGCAAAGTGAAATGGAAAGGAATGCCAACTTAAAGGGAACAAAAAAACCACGTTCCACGAGGGTCCCAGCGCAGAAAAAGAAAAAAAGGTCGTTTGGTGATACCTTTGCCCACCAAAACTTAATTCAAAAAAAAAGGAGGGACGGGTTGTTTGAAGCCAAAAAAGGGGGGACCGGTGAAGCAAGAATCCCACATCGCACCAAAAGTTCCGTGGCAAGTGGGGGGGATTTTGTCCGGAAAGAAGGGAAGGGGGGCCCTCCGGGGGGGGGGGGAAGATCACCGTTAAAAACAGAAGCTGATTTGGCAGACGGAGGAAAAAGGAAAATCGCTTGCTTGGTTGAATGGGGGGTTTCCTAGTGGCTTTAAAAAAAGAAAGTTTGGAGAAAAAAAAAAAAGAAGTGGCCCATGCCGAGGACTGGGCCCCTTGGAAAGGGAAGAGTGGGGGGAAAAAGGGGGGGGTGGGTTGTCGGAGTTAGGAAAAGACCACCTCTCCCTTGAACCTAAAAAAAAAAGGTGGGGGAGACAACCCACGGAGAAAGGGTTGGGGGGCCCAAACAAGGGCGGGTCCCCCACATGGTTAGGGGGTGGTTTTTTGGGGGGGAAAAAAATCTACCTATCCATTTGGGGGGAGGGGGCTTGGGAAGGGATGAAAAAGCAAACGGTAGGGAGAAAGGTTTTTGATCCAGAGCTTTATCGAGAGCATTAGTCGACTTTTGAGACCCCCACTTGGCAATATTGAGAAAAAGAAAAAAGGAGAAACTTGAAGCGGGACGGGCAAAAAGCCCCCAAGTTATGCCATAACGTTTTTGTGGGGAGGTGGCGTACGCCGGGAAGGTTTAATTGTCCTGATGTCTACTGGGGTTGTTTTTTCCAGTGGGGGGGGGGGGGGAAAACACATCGTTCCCCCAAAAATGATGTTGGCGAGGGCCTACTTGGGGACGGTAAAATACTTTGTGTAAGGGGGGGAAGGGGAAAAAAAAGGGCCATTAGAAAAGAAAAGAGTGTTTTTGTAGTTGGTTACCCATCCCCCAATCTACGTGGGGGGAAAAGGACAGAACACTAGGTTGTCTTGCAAACAAAAAGGGACCCGCCAACCAACCCACACAGGGGGGAAAGCATGTGCCTCAAAAAGAGGGAAAAAGAGGAACGATTCAACAATCACACCAAAGAAGAAAAGTGGCGAAAAGTGCCGGGGAATCGTGCCGGGCCTTTCAGGAAGGCAAAGGTTTCCCCCGTAGGAAAAAAAAAAAAATTCCTGGTCTTTTAAAAAGAGGAATGGAAACCGTACAACCCGGCAAGCAAAAAACCGCCCGGTGCCGGGAGAACGATAAATCTTCTACATCCGGGGGAAAAAGGAAGCCCAACCTGTGGGAAAAAGGGAAAAAAAAGGGGCCATCCGCCCAAGACTGACATGGTTTGGGGCGGGGGAGGAAAGGAAAAAAAAGGAGGGAGCGCAAATGTTTTGGACCAAAGACGTTGTGCAAAACATACGGGGAAAGAGAAGAAAAAAGAGGGAAAAAATCGAAAGAAAAGGGAAACAATCTTCCGCCCTGAAAGAATGTCAAAGGTGGCTTTAAAGGACTTCGAAGGAAGAAAAGCCGGCGCCCCTCCTGTTGGGAAAACTTCCCCGTAACCCGCCCTTCCAAGGAGGGAGGTAAGGGGTTTTTCCGAGAGAAGAAAAAAGGGAACGCCACCCTGGTTGTCTTGAAAACACTGGTCGTAAGTGAGTTTTTTTGGTGGGGGAAAAGGAGGGACTTTCCAAGGAGTCCCCTTGTGGTCGGAAAAAAGAGAAGAAAGTTTCCTGAAGAAAAAAAAGAGGGGGTGTCAAGTAGCACGTCGGAGGAGAACCTTCCTCAACAACTAACAAAATGAAAAGGGAAAGGAAGAATAAATTTTTTTCCTCCAGGGTGAGGGAAGGTTTCCTTAAAAAAAAAGATGGGTTTCAGAATTGGGAAAGAATGACAGGATGAAGGGAAAAACAACTACTAGGGTGTAGACCCGCGGAGGGGATCAACAAAAAAAACCCTCAACAATGGGCGAAGAAAATCCCAGACCGTTTGACACAATGTGTAACTCTTCCCCCATTAAGAGCGAAAAAAACCTTACAAGGGAGGGGGGAAAAGGTAGGAAAAATGTGAATGGCGGGGTTAATCAGGGCCCTTTTTTAGTCTGAGAAAAACGTAGGTCGCCCCTCGAAAACGTTGGAAGAAAAGGGGGAAGGGGAGAAAAGAAGTGTAAGTTTTCAATGTTAACCCGGAGATTCCAATACTCTTTGATTGAGAAAAAAACACAAAAAGAAAGTAAATGTTTTCAAAAAAACGAAGCGAAAATATGTTTCAAAAAAAACAGGGGGGTGCTGCGAGGAAAGAGGGCGGTCATCTCAAAACATGCCTGCCCAGTTGCGGGTGAAAAAAAAAAAAGGTCCCATCTCCGAAGAAAAGGTATCCGGGAATTGGCCTGGGGGGCCCCTTGGCAGGCTTCCAACCCCGAAGGCTCGACCTAGAGAAAGGGTTCCCCTTTCTGGGTTAAAACGTCCTAACAAAATAAATAAAAAGGGGAAAAAAAAAAAGGAACAACGCGTGATCCCGAAGGTTGAAGCAAAAAAGGTACATTGACGGAGGGAACGTTGACCTTGTCCTTCCACTCTGCCCTTTGGGGAAAGGAGGAACTGAATGGAAATCGTTGGGGGACTTCGTACCTGCTGGAAAGGAAATGTGGTGGGGGGTGTTGGGGAAGCCTACTCAGGAAAGACACAGCCCAAGCCGGGCCAAGTCCGCGTGGGAAAAAACGAAACACCCCAAAGAGGGTGTAGAAAAAATTGTGGGGTGGGAAAGGCCGGAATCAAAAAAAGAGACTTACCCAAGTTATTAACAAGAAGTTTTGGCCCTCCAGTAACAAAAAGGGGGGGCGAGGGCTGGGTACAAACCTTGGGAAAGAAGAAAAAAAAAAAGGGAATTCGCCCTTCCTGAAAAAACTGACCTCCGTGAGGGAAGGAAAAAGTGGAAAGAAAGGGGGGGGGCATTTTTGAAATTCTCTAAACGATCAAGGGGGGGCCCCCGCCTCAAAAAAGGTAAGGGACAAGTGGGAAGGGGAAGTCAAAGTCGAAGACAATCCAAAAGCCGAAAAGAAAAACAAACTTACTTGATCCACGGAGGGACCTGCGAAAAAGGAAAAAAAAAGCAAAAAAGGGCATCAAAGACTTTCGCCCCCCTTTTGGAAAGGGAAAGGACAAAAAAAAAAAAAAAGGGGGGAAATGAAAAAACCTCCCCCCAACTCGGGGGGAAAAGAAAAAATGAGCATTTTAAGAAAGGTTCGCTGTACAAGTTTAAATGTGAAAAAAGAAGAGAACAGAAGGAACCAAAGCACAACACGTCCTTTCCCCCTTGGAGGGGGCCTTGAAAAAAAAAAAAGGCGCCCCCAATTGGGACTGTAAGGAAAGGAAGGCCAAATGTCCTTAACAGGGAAAACCAAAACCAAAGGGTCCGACCCAAGGCCAAAATCCATAGCCGAATGGGAAAGGGCATCCATCTGGGCCAGGAAAAAATAAAAAAGAATTCGAGGGAAAAAAGAATTCTTCCTACCGAAGGAACAGGAGGAAGTTTGCACGAAAAAGGGGAAAGTTTTTCTTGCTTAAACAGGTTGAAAACCCGGTCGTTTAATTAAACAAAAAGTTCCTCCGAATTGAAAAGGACACGGGCCTGAATACGGAAACACTACAAAGGGGGGGGACTCGATGACCGATTTGAAAAGGAAAAAAAATTTTTGGAAGGGGGAAGGAAAAAGTTCACTGGAGGGAAATTTTTTCCGACGAGGAAAGAGGGGAAGAGAAAGGGAGGTAAAACTGCCCCGAAAGGGGAATTATAAAAAGTTGAAAGAGGGGGGGGTCAAACCAAATCCCGGCCAACGAAAATCGAATTGGGCGACCCACAGTGAGGGGCGGGGGGGGGGGTGCGGGCCTACCAAGGCCGTAGCAAATCCCTGTTTAAAAAAAAAAAACGCCAGGGGAAAAAAAAAGAAGCCCAACTGCCAAATTCTGCCAGAAAAAAAAAGAGAAAGGAAGACAACCAAGAGCGCCCCTGGAAAATTTTTTTGTTCGACGGGGGAGATTCCTTTTGTATTTGGAAGTCTCCACTCCCGGAAGGGGGAAAAAGAAAAAGTCGGCCCCCAACCAAAGAAGTGCGGTGCTACTGGTGTGTCCGTCTTGAAAGGGGGGAGGACACGTTTTCCGAAGCGGACCCCGTAGGAAAGGGGGAGGAAGAAACCAAAATACTGAAGTTTGGGGCCAACGGAAAACAATCCCTCCGACGGCAGATAACAGTAAGCTGGGCCCAGAAAAGGGGTTGCCGGGATGGCCGGTGAAGGAACTTTTGGTGGGGACACTATATCTAAACAACCAACAAACTTTGGGAGAAGATTAGAGGGGCAAAGGGGTGAGAACAACCCCCTTCAAGCCGATGGACCAAAAACAAGTATGCCTCTAACGTGAAGAGGGGGGTCCTCCCCCAGACAGGGGTATTGCCAAATCAAGTTATCGAACGTTCCCCCCAAGAAAAGGAAGAAAGAAACGACCGTCTACGTAACCGATGATTTCCCACAGGGAAAGAAGGAAGTTCGAAAAGAAAACCGTTTTTTGGCCAAGGGGGAAAAAAAAGGAGAGTTGCAGGGAAAGGGGGAGAGGAGATGCGCTCCATGGTTCAAAAAAAATGCAATTACGAGTAGGAAAAGAGGGAGGGGGAAAAGCAAAATTCTTTACAGGGAAGCCGTCTTTTCCCTGTTTGGAAAAGAGAAAAAACTGGCGCGGGGAGGGTGTGTAAACCTTACTGGAATGGGATAAAGTTGCCAAACCACCCTCCGCCGGCGAAATGTCAAGGGGATTTTTTTCGTTGGATTTGGGGGGGTCACTTTTCTTACTTCATTCCAAAAAAGAGGAGGGAAAAGGTACTCCCCAGTCAGGAAAAGGAAAGGAAAAGGAGAAAAGTTCAATGCAAAAAAGCCATTAATTAAAAAAAGTAAAGGGAAGAGGAAACGCCGTCCAAAATCCTGTCAAGACCAGTCCTTTTGTCGTTTGGGAAAAAAAAAAAGGGTATTTCAGCAGGGAAAAAAAAGAGAGGGGGTGGTCCATCACACTTGGAAACGGTATCCAAGAAAAAAGAAAGAGGGCAAAAGGGGTCCGTTGGGAAAAAAGACGTTCCCCTTTTCGGAGAAAAGGGGGGCGTCAAGGGAAGGACAACGTACATAGCCACAAAGGCAAAGGACTCTTTACCCTTGACCCCAGGAGGGGGGGGACAGGTGGATTTTGTGGGAAAAAGGTGGGCCCCCCCTTGGAAAAAAAGGGGGACTCACAAAAGGGGGAAACATGGGGCCCCGAGTGTAAACATGTCTGAAGTTAATCTTGGACCCTTTGTTGGGGGTGACTTTGGGGGAGGAGTTCGGCGCTTTTCCAAGGAAAAAGAAAACCTCCTTTTCGAAAGGGGAAAATTTGGGGGAGGGGGGGGCCACGGTTGCACGGGGTCCCACATGGGGGAAGGGGTTTTGGGGGGTCCGACGAGCATTTTTGGGGGGGGGGAAGGGGGGGATTTCAACGAAAAGGGAAAGTTTGAATCAGGGGGGAATGAAGTCGGACTTTGATTCCCAAAAAAAAAGGTGCAAAAGGAAGTGAAGGCGGGGGATCCACTTGCGCACCAAAAAACGATCCGACCAGTCAGACAAAAAAAAGAAAACAAAAGTTGATTTTCCCAACGGGGGGGGGGTTTTCCTTTTGGCGGCGCCAAACAGAAAAAAGAAGTTATTGCACACAAAAGGGAAAGAAAAAAGGCCCCAGCCACGTTTTCCGTGTGTACCAAACCCTCCCCGTCCAAATTGATGTTACGGGGGAGAAAGAAGGGAGGCAGAAGTCGGGAAAGAAAGACGTGTGATTTCCGGCCAAGGAAAAAGAAATATTTGGGGGGGGGAAAAAGAAAACCAAGCGGACTTTTGCCCGTCGGGGGAGAAACACAGTGTCTTGCACTGCGGGCAACGGACGACCGGAAACCCCACACCAAAGCCTGATTGGGAAAAGCAGGTTCCCCTCCGTCCTTTAAAAAAGAAAGACCCGCCCAGGGAAAGGGGGGGACAGGGGAAGGTAACGGCCCATGGAAGCAAAAAAGGGCCTTCCAATGAAAAGAAAGGGGAAGAACAGTCATGCAAGTTCTTAAGGGGGGAAATAAAGGGAACGTACGACCAGGAAAAAAAAAACGCAGGGGGAAGCAAAAGGACCCGGGATACGCAAGTCTTTACATCTTGATTGGAGAAGGGGGCCCACCTTGGGGAAGAAAACCCCATCCCGCAAACTTGCAAGGGCAAAAAAGAGGGACCTGCCCAAGAAGGGAAAACAAATGTTGCGGGAAAAAAAAATAGTTTGGAAACTCGGTTTTTGGTGCTGAAAAAAAAGGAAGGGAGGGAAAGGAGAAAAGGGAAATGAATCTCCGGGAAGGGGGACGCTGAAAGACTTTCACCTGGAAGGGATACTTTTTTGACAAAGGGGGGAGGAAGCCAACATAAGTGGGGGGAACGAAATTCCACACGGGCCTTACAAAGGGACTGGCAAGGGCAATTTTCAGTTGTAGTTGGTGTAGGGGCCAACCTTTTTTTGGCGAGGAAAAAAAAGGGAAGGGTCGTAAGGGGAGGGGGGGGGACGAGAACTTGCGCACGTCACAACCGAGATTGTGTTTCGAAACGTGACGAGAGAAGAGGGACCTTGCACAGAGTGCGGGAAGGGAGGGGGCGGA
>Ga0179593_1375270_pt1 | contig 14713 bp, 13 predicted proteins | sample CZODoug2_1_08_16_FD_185931 | JGI IMG/M metagenome (GOLD analysis project Ga0179593, IMG submission 185931) | Vadose zone soil fungal communities from Angelo Coast Range Reserve, California, USA - CZODoug2_1_08_16fungal (PacBio error correction) | ecosystem: Environmental > Terrestrial > Soil >...
GGGACGGCCCACCCATGGTTGACAAAATATCGCCACCGGGACCTGGGGAAATGAGGAATGACCTGTAAATCCGGGGCGAAAAAAAGCGAAATTTTAGCGTTTTAAAAAAAAAAAAAAAAAAGGCGCCCTCCAAGAGGGTATCTTTGGTGGAACAAACGCGTGTGCACAAAAAGAAAAGGCATCCGCCGGAATGCAAAAGACCGGAGGGCGGGGGGCAAAAAACGAAGATACTGGCAAGCGGTTGCTGCAAAAAAGAAACAGCACCGCCACCCCGCGAACGGCGAAAAAGAAAGCCGGACGGGGAAAAACGTTTTGGTGAAGGGGGGGAAGGGGGCAAGGCCTCGCACGGGATGGTGGAGCCCTTCGGTTTGTGGATACCAACAACTGGGGAAGGTAAAGACTGGAAGGAACGTGTTCGAGGTCAAACTGGGGTCTCTCAGGGCAAGCGTGGCGAAGGTCTAAACAGTCCTCACACCTAAAAACAAAGGCCGCCGATCAATCTGATCTTCCGACGTAAAGGGCAAAAATGGTAAAAGGAAAGCAGAAGAGATGGGAAGGAAGGCAACGCGTAAAGACGAACACTCCCACAGAGTCGATTAAGAACAAATAATTAAAAGGGGGCTCAAGAACTCCTACTTTCAGAAGACAGGCGGGGAAAAAAAAAACCAAGCGGGAAGGCGGCCAGGAGGGGACCGAACCACCAGTGGTGTAAGCGAGGAAAATTAAACCGTAATTTCAGAACCAACCCCCACACCCGTTTTCCGACCGGCTGGGACCATGAATACGAAAAAACGGGCAACAGGGAAAAACAAGAAAGCTCCTGAGGAAAAAGGACTACGCCAGATCTTGGTGCTGATAAAGTGCCAAGTCCTCAAAAAAAAACCGTGCCGAGTAACGCATCTTCTTCAATATGAAGAAAAAAAAGGGAAAGCAGAAAAAATAGGCGTTAAAGAGATAATTAGGCGGGGGAGACGGGACTTCGGTACCGCTGATTTCAACGAACCGGGGAGAGGGGAACAAACACAGTGTCGACTGCTGTTGCAAACGCAGTCGAAGGTGACGAACATAACGGGGGATAGAGAAAACAGGGAAAGTCGTGCAGGCTCCACCGCTCTTCCAAGGGAGAGCGGACGCAGACTTGACCAAGAGGCATCGGGGGGGGAGGAAAGGTGCAGGAATGCTACCAGGACGCTCAAGTCCGATCATCCTCGAATCAAAGGAGAAACAGAGGGTAGGATGTCGGGGACAAACCGCACGGCGGTCAGCAGTGAAGAAAACTCCAAACCAAAATTTTAAGGCGAACCGACTAATCTGCCTCCGAAGGAGTGGGGGAAGGTTCTTTGGTCAACTGGGAGACCTGGGCGCATAAATGATAGACAGCCAGGCAAAAGAAAAACGGGATTCAATCGGCCTGGGGGGGGACCCCGCGACCTCCGCCGCCCCGGGAAAACCTGACCCAACACTCCTACAAAAACCTACGGACCGAAAGAAAAAGTCCTTACGGGCGCGTTAAAACGGGGGGGGATGGCACACACGAAACAGGAATGGACTGTCCACCAGGCGCTCGCGTTCTCACCGATACGGACCCGGGGCCTGTTCACCAAAAAATAGCGCCCGCGCAAGCAAACAAACGGACAGGCCAGCGTCGGGCACCACCCAGGAAAAAGGGGGCTAGCGATAAGTTATCCCTCGATGTTTGATTTTGTAGTTCCCCTGGTGAGACAAACGGGATTCATACCGCGTCGTCTCTAGAGGGTGTGGGCCAACCAAAGAGGCAAAGCGTTCCCAAGATGAGAGTGGCAAAAAAGGCGGCCAGCGTAGAAATCAGCTTGAACCAAGGTCCTAGCACAGCATCTCCTGGGGAAAGCGAGTGGCCGCGCAAAGGGAAGCACGAACTACCTCTTCCTTAAAAATGGCAAGCAATGCCCGAAGAAAATCAAAAGCAATGGACGGGGATGACGAACGGTCCAGCCAAAAGATCCAGGGCGCGCGTCAAAAAGAACAACTGCGCCTCAGTTCCAGCCGTAAGCGCCCAAAAAAAGTACATGCTGCAAGGCAACCCCAGCGCGCGGACTTGGGCTGCGAAACTTGATCAAAAAAGGCGGGAGCCGGGGAGCGAACGAAATCCGCAAAGGGCAAGGGGGAGGAGGATACGAACCTTGAGGTTGGCAGGAAAGGTGGTTTCTTTAGGGCTTGACCCCTAGGCCCGGAAGAGGTCAAAGCCCCCTTTAGCGAAGACCACTGCCGCCACGCGATGGTTTCCTCGGAACAGGGCACCCAGGCACGCAACGATAGCTGCGTACGACGGGGGGGCGCAACACACAAGCGAACTTGAAACGCCATAAAAAGAGGGGGCGAAGACCTCCCACCAAGAAAAAGCGGTACAGGGGGTCGCACATCTCATTGAGAGGACGAGAACCGCGAGCTTGCACGCAGCGATATCGCATGGGGGGGAGATCTAATAAAAAAAAAAGAGGGAAAAAAAAAGAGAGAAAACGGGGAGAGGGAGAGCGCGCCGACCCTCTTCTCGCAGGGGGGTCAAGAGTCGAGACCTGACGTTCGTACCAATGTACGCATGGCGACTGCCGGCGGGTCTTTTCCTTGCGCGGAGCGGTGAGGAAGATCATCCCAAGAAAAAAGAATAACCCTGGAAAGCAACCCGCACCCTTGGGGTCGCCCGGCCGGTGGCGCTCCCATTGGAAACTGGGAACGCTCTCCTTTACCGAGGGGGCGCAGATAAAGAAAAAAACAGAAAACCCAAGTGGGGACCGGCAACATGTCTAAGTTTCCCCTCCGCGGAGAGGGGAGAAACGGGGTCTCGCAGGAAAGAGTGGGGAGCAGTGACGCGCAGTCACGTCGAGGGGAACAAGTCACGGCCGGGTTCCGCGAGAGGAGAACCAGAAGCTGCCGCGTGGTGCTCTCAGGGGGATAACAAATGAAAATAGAGGAGTTACTGGGGCACCGGGCCGTCATCCGGGCAGCAGGGATTCTGGGTCAATTTCGTGCCCATGCCGCGGTACTGACCTTCACGTGGCGCCGAATCCACCGATCCGCCAATCCAGGGGGATGCAAACCAAGGGGATGCAGGCAATGACTCGGGTCCCCTGGGGGAGAGGGATTGCGCACGGAAAATTCGTCGGAGGGGGACTTTTCCCGGAGGGACACACAGGAAACCTCGAAAGCCTGACTGTTAGTGAGCCCGGACTAAGAAACACGGTACGACAACCCTACAAACACGGGGAGATCCACTCCTGCTTGATACTCGAGCAAGACAACCTTCAAAAAGCGAACGGTGCAGCGCTCCAGGAGATTAAGCGCCTGCTTTGACCCTTCATTGAAAGGGGGTCCTTAGAAGGGAGAAACAGGGGGCTACCACCTCTGGAAAGTCCCCCCAAACAGGGGCGCTTCAACGCAATTAATGGATCTAACCGCTCCATAATCCGTAAGCCCGAGCTTGAAGACGCCCTTCCCTTTTGGGTGCGGCAGGTTTGGTTGGGCGCCAGTTGGGGCGGGCGTCAACAGTATTGCGAGTCAAAAGGTAAAAAACTTCAGGTAGCGCTTAGGAGGGGGGAAGAGGTTGGGAAGGATTGCCGTCCGTCCAGTTGGTAGCACGGCCTCAAATAATAGGGAGCGAGAGGGGAAGACGGTCGCCGCCAACATTGCCGGGAAGGGAGGACTCTACACTTCAGGGGGGCCCTGGGCTCCCTCCCTCGGTCCCTTGGAGCCGTCGGGAGCGGAGAGAATGCAGCAGAAGCCGCTGCACCCGGGTAAAGGCCGGGGGGGAAAGGAAGAGAGAGAATTGAGGCTCAGTGAAATCGTGGCCGTGAGACTTCACTACTGGGGAGGATACAAACAGTAAGGGTCCCTACTCAAACCTTCGAATGAGGGAAAAAGGCGAGGTGCAGCGGGGCAACGGGGAAACATAACAAGAAGCACCCGGCGGGAAATAAGCTAGTGAAGCTCACCCGCGAAGGTAGTTTAAAAAATGCCGATAGGAGCACCCCGCGACCACGATTTTCCTTCAACGGCCCGCCGAAAGGCGAGAGGCAGTTGGAAAAAAAAAGGAGCGGAAGGGGGATATAGCGGAGTGTTGGAGCGAACAAGTGGCAAGCTCCCCGGATACTACCGCGGCTTCTCGTCCCGGCCGTCTTGTCTGGCCCATCTAAACCAAGCCGGGAGGGGTTGAAGGCATCGTATGCGGAAAAGGGATTTCAACTGCAAGATAATCCATGGGGACGTTGGGGCGAAAAATAATTCCTCCGCCCCTCTTGGTCGAAGGGTGCCAACTTGGCTTGACTTAGTTTGTCTTGTGAGGAGAAGCCAAAAAAGAAAATGCGCTTTGTTTCGCCTAGGAGAGACTTGGAGGGAGGAGTGAGGGGACGCCGGGCTTCCAGACAAATACACGAGTCAGCGAGCACGCATGGAATCCCCTCTTACTCGCAAGTAGAGAGAGGCTAGCAAAAGGGAGTGATAGCCCGGGGAGGAAAAACTCGGAGACCTTCCACCGGTGAAAGCCATCCAAAGTCTACCACTAGGAAAACTGTCCGACCACCCAGAATTCCAACACGGACCACGTCCTGTTACAAAAAGCAGGCCCGCATGCTCCCACTAAAACCGTTCGGCTGTTTCCGAAAGGGATGCCTTAGAACGTGACGTGGGGGTGGTCAAGGGGGCGCGCTGGGGGGGCGGGGGCAGTTCTTTGGGAAAGGCAGACTCGGCCACCAAGCAAAAGTCTCTCGACGGCCGCAAACCGGGGGTTGGGATCGGGGACAAGGTCGGATGACCCGGGGTGAGGTTGCAACCACGTCTGTCTAACCCCCCCACAAAGATTGCGGGGTCGCTTTGCAAAAAAAAAGAGGTAAATAGTGCGATATTCTTCCAAAGATTGGAATAGCAAATCACAAGGAAGTCCAAAGGGAGGGAAGTGTGGTCAAAAGGGAGAAACGGGGGTCAACTTCTCACCAGAAAACTCAACAAGAACACCACTTTTATAAAGAATGGTGAAGTTAAGTTCGCTCACCCCTTAGTTAAATGTTTGGGGGAAAGATGAACGACACGTTGAATGGAAGGGGAGGAGGAGGAATTAGAAGACCTAAGGGGGACGGGGTGATTAACCTCCGGTGGTTGGAAAGGGGTTACTCTCCCTCCAGAATACGGGGGGTGGGTTGGGGAACGATGAGATGTAAAAGACAAAAATCCAACACCTCCTCAGCCACAGAGACCAACGAAAGTGTGCTCCTAATCTCGGCAAACCGTCCATGGACTCTTGGCTTGGACGGGAATTCAACGGTCACCCCAGCAGAAGAGGGCGCCACAACGCAGTTCGATTCCATCCCTTTTGAGGACAGGCAGGGGACCCGCGCACTGAGGGGGAAAGAGAACTTACGGTTGTGGGCCACCAACAAGAGGGGTCCCGTGAAGCTGCTCATAAACTTGGGTTTACTCGGGTGGGGACAACGGAGCGCTCAGGGGGCGGGGGGGAGAGGATGTTCCCACCAGCCACCTACAACAGCTGGGATCGGCAGGTCAATCCTGCGACTCATGCCCTACAGAAGCAGGGAGACAACCGAAGTGGGCAGGAAAGGAAAAAAAGGCGCCCTCTAATAACCACATAACCTCCCCGGACACTCGCTCATTTCGAAAAACGCTTGACGAAGGTGAGAAGAATCACCTCCTTTCCTTAAACCCAAGGCCGGAAAGAACGAACACCTCTCGGGAGCCGTGATCGAAAAACCAAAACAAGCAAAAAAAGGGGACATAGGAGTCAGCTTCAAACAAGGAAATCACCGGACAGAAACCTCCATCTGTCAAACGACACGGATGAGCCATGAGAGCCGGAACTTCAGCGAAGACCCGCTGGAATAACGGGCAGAAAAAAAAAAAAGGAAGGTACAAGCTCCAGAAGGGCCTGGGGGGGAGGAGATCGAACAGAAAAAATGCTCTTGGCCGGGGAAAACCTGCCCGACCACATCTTGTTCCTCTGTAAGAGAACCTAATGGATGCGTGTCCCCAAAGACTCTGCGTTTTATCAGTCGGTTGAAAGAAACATCTTTGCCAAACGACGGCAGATCTGTCAAAAGCAGCTGCAGGGACAGGATAAGAGGATGCAAAAGGAATGAAAGGTGCGTCACAAGGACACTTTTATAGACGGGAAAAGCGGGGGCATATCTCCAAGCAGACCACAGAAGAGGAAAGGCGTCAGTACGGTAAGCCTAGATCGGATGAATCAGAGGGAAAATAGGCGCGGGTTGAGCCAAAAGGCCGCAAAAGGGCCACACTAAGAAAGGCGGGACTACTTCCCCTGGCCACCCCTGACGTGGCGGTAGGGGGGAGAGGTCTAACTCAACCAAACCCTGGGTTAACATGCGAAAGACAACGAAAAGAGCAGAAGAGAGCATCAGGGTTAGCGTGATGACCCACTCGGTCTGGACGAACGGAATAATCGAAAAGAAATCTCACCGAGATAATCGAGTTAAAACCGGACTTGAAGTACGCCTATCCTCATCCGGGGGAAGGCAAATAAATGAGCCCAAAACCCCGCCGACAACAAACTGCCTTTCTTCAAAGCCCGAGAGGATCGCTCACGGGTCAGCAGCGTTTAGTCAGCCCACAGTGGCGCCAGCAGCCACCCGCGTGACTTCCCCAGTCGCGCGATTGGGCAAAGCAAAGGAAAAAGGGAACGGATCCGGTGTTTCGCCAGCCATGCTGCCGCGCGCGCCCCCAGCGACGAAAAATCGGGGCAAAACACAAGAGGGCCAGGACTCTCGTCCTATCATCAAGGGCAGGCGAAGCCTTGGAGTGACGGACCGTGAAAGAGGGGAGGAAGAAACGGAGATAGAAAAGGTTTTGTAAACGCGACCCCGCACCAGAGCCTCCACTAAGGAGAACCGAGCGAAGCTTAGAAATCGCAACCCTTTATTCCAAAGCAGCAAGCCCAAAAACTTGGGTTGGACCAAAAGGCGGCCCCTCCCACTGGAGCGCAAGAAGAAGAAAACCGGCCGAAGCAGCAAATGCAAGGCCCCTCGCTAATCTATGGAGGAAAAGAAAAGGTGCAAAAAAATCTCCAGGGTGGGCAGCCCGACGAAGGAAAAACGGCGGGGGAGGAAACAATAAAAAAAAAAAATGTAGACCTACCGAGCTGCGGCAACCCAATCTCGTCCACGGGACGCGTGCTGAACTAACTCACGAGCCAGGGAGAAGAAACAGACCTAGGGGAAGAATAGAAGGAAAAGGAGGGAAGGGCCAAGTCTATAGCAACGACCAAGCCCGAGCTGTTAATCCAACCGGGCAACCAAATGTGTCCGCAATTCCCGAAGCACAATGTGAAAAGAACGGGTGACTTCCCAATGCGCCGTAAGGGCCGGGGAAAGAAGCGACTCCTCAGCCAGAACCACGGGAAAGAGGAAAGCCTCCTCCCACTCTGGGTAAAGGGTGATAAAAAGCAAGAATCTAACGCTATATTGGTTCAAAAAGCTCGCGAAAGAAAAAAAGGTACCGGCATCACCGACGACAACACAAAAAGGAGGGGGAGAAGAGAAGAGGGTAAGAGTCCTTCTAAATGAACGCGGCTAGCAGATTAGAAAACGCCTGGTGTAAGAAACCCTGTACTCTGGTTCGTCTGAGCGCGTGCAGGCTTTGTTCTGGCGACGCGGGTGAGAAGCGCTCCGACTAGGAACTATCGGTGGGAAAAAAGGGGATCCCTAAAGCCACCTTTGGAGCTTACTTCCTTTTCTCTTAACAGAAACTGGGGCCGACGCTTCCGGGCTGTGCTCATGAATCCCAACAAAACGTAGGGAAACCTCAAAAGCACGAGAAAATTAAACACGGTTGGGATGGTAGTAAAAAAAATTTACCACCCCAAGTATCTTAGCGGGAACTGCTCTCGCAATCTTTCCGTTAGCGTAGACACGCAAAAACGCGGCTGTGGGTGCCTTCCACTCCCGCCTGGGGGCGAGGGAAAGGAAGGGGAGCTCCGGCGGCGATACTGCGCGTCTCTGAAAGGGCGAACCCTAACCGCAAATTCTGACACCGCGCCAAAGTCCTATATTATGAGAACCTAGGGGACGGGGAGGGGGTCCTTGCAACGAATCAGGCCCCGGAGGGAAGGAATTCGGGCAACGCACGCATCAAAAAGGGAGCCGCAATAAGGAGAACACAAACAGTTCTACTAGCCCTGGGTGAGCTGCTGAGGTCTCCTCCTCCTACTTTAGATGCAGGTCCAAGGCCGGGAAAGGACCTGGCTTTTTCCTAGGCCACAAACCTGAGGAGGAGAGAGAGGTGGGATCCCAGAATACGAATAGCCGAAGAAAAAAAACTATGAGAGCCCCCTGCTGAATAGAGCTCGCCCGGAAAGGTGGTGAAAAACGGCGCAGCTGATCCCTGCCCTGAGCTCGACGGCTGGAGCCCGGAGGCCAAATTGTAACCTTCGTAGTGCTCAAGAGGCAGCCCTCGTGGAAGGACAAAAGGGGAGATGGACGAAGAGGGCTGGCTTGAATCAACCTCTTGGATGACGGGCCCGTAAGGCACTATTTCTGCCTCCCAGGCCCAAATTTGTTGTCGCGGGGGAATGGGGAGAAAGTGGAACTTTCGTCAAAAAAGGAGATTGGAGGAGTTTGCCAAGTCAGGGTTAAGAAGGCTTATCTCGGGTGGAGGGCCAGATTTGCACGGCCGGGGACATCGCTTGGGTGAGAAAAAAGGGTATCGGTATGAAGGGAACGGAAGATGACGGCCTTCAAAAGAAGCCACCAGGGGGGGACGATTAACAGGGACCCGCCTGGCAGGTCAACCCTTCAGCCCGCCCTCGGGACGGTGACAGCGCAGTCCTGTCGAGGAAAAGAGCAAAAAAAATTCAACCGCCTAAGAAAAAAGGAGATGCATCAAACGAGATAGGCCGCGCCTCCTGGACTCTCTTGACGGGGCTCTGCAACGACAGCCTTGGTGTCTGAGTTCCACAAAGAAGGGGTAGAAGCACCTTCGACGTTTTTGGGTTGGGGGGAAGAAACCGCCGGGGGACTTCGGCTCTCGGCCGTCGGGAATAAGGCACCTCCGGAGCGTCCACCGCGAAGTTCGGAAGGGAAAAGCCATCTAGAGGGTAGCGTCCAAACGCACCATCGAGGGGAAAAAATGAACCGCCGGATTTGGGGTCAAAGCGCGATCACTCCTACCCAGGAGGAGGAGAGAAGGGCAAGGTTATGCCATTAATTTTACCCCATCGGCACGCTCGTCGGCCCCGGGGGGGGAGGAAGGCAAGCACGGACCCGCAAAGGGAGGGGGGAAATGAGAACGGGATCCTGCCAGCTGATCGCCTATTTTTGCAATTTCGGGGGGGGAGGGCGATCACTTCCGCCGGTCCTGTTTTCCCTCGTTCAAGAACCCTTGGGCCGTTCCTTCAACGTAGGGGAGGGGCGATGATCCCACGAAGGAAGGGCTTAGGGTTGACCTTATAGGGTTGAAACGAGGGACGCCCTGGTGTATTCAAGAAACAACCTCCATGCGGGAAAAGCAACGCCGGAAGTATACTGCCCTCTACTATCATAAATCAATATGGGTCTTCAAATATGAGGACTGGTAGGTGTGGCCTCGAACGAGACGCTCCCCCCTTGGGAGCAAAACCTCCATTTGGTGCCGACCAAAAGTTCTGACCCGCAGATTCAACTCCCACTTCCCTTGGGGGGGGGTACAAAAGATCGATGTTGACGTCCAAACACAAAAAAGGGGGGAAGGCCGGGTCTTTGCAAAAGGGATGCTTAGGGGATTCCCTTTTTTCAGAACAGTCCCGAGCTTATTTTTCTGGGTTTGACGAGAGGGGGGAAATGACCGGGAGCAAAGGATGGGAAAGATGAGCTATAACACGCTTGCAGTCGCCGATCGAAAGGGTTTCATGGTGTGTCACCGCGTCTTCATAAACCAACCAGGTCCTTAGAGCGGGGGGCAAAAACGACGAGAATCACACCTCGTCTGAAGAAAGCATAGCAGGAAAGAGTCAAACATTCTAAAGCGTTTGTCAAAAAGGGGGAATCCGGGGGGCCGCAGGCAAGGACCATCTCGAGACAAAAGGAGGGAGAAAAAGAGGGTGAATGCCTTCGGTCCGGATGCAATTGTTTGACAAATCTCTACCTTTGATTAAGGATGCATAAAATGGAAAGAACGTGAAAACAGATATGAAACGGGGAATAACAACGTTTCCGGGGAAACGAGAAAGAAGAGGGGGGTTTTCGAGGAACAGCGGTGCAACACGACCAACGGTTCACAGCATGAACCGCTGGCGGCCTCTGAGAACGGGCCCCCAATCCCTGGGCAGAGTGTGCTTTAAGCAGTTTCACGCAAAAAGCCAAGAAGAGACGGCGAACAAAAAGGACGAAAAATACCTGTCTTCAAGGGCCCAGAGGGAAATCGTGTACTTCCCAAAAAGCATGAAAGGGGGTGATCCAAAAAGGGGGGACCAGAAAAAGACGAGTGCCGAAGGGTTATCGTGGGGGGAACTGGGGGGAAGGGGAGCAAGTTTTACCTTTCTCTGTCGAACCAGCCCGATGCCACCTACCATGCAGTCTCTTATTCCTGCACGTGCTGTCAGGAAGGGGAGCCAAGTTAAAAGAACAAGCACAAAGAGGATGTGGGGGGGGAGGAAGACCCAGGCCTCTAAGCAATCAAAACAGCTCGTCAGGCCGGAACAGGAGGACTATTGGTAGAAATAGATCACAAAACTTGCAGGGCCCAAGGGATTAGTCCCCCGGGAGCGGGGAAAGGAGACAAACGGGGAACTTGCCACCTAGTAGATCAGCTGACAATAGACGAAAACGATGTCCAAGCCCGGCGGGGAAACTGTCTTTAAGACCGAAACGAAGAAAGGGGGTCAAGCCTGGAGCAGACTTCAGCTCATCAGTCAGCCCACTGGCTGAAGAATCGCGGGCGCGGAACAGTGAGCGGGTGAGGGAAAGAAAAGGGGAGGAATAGCCGCCTACCGGGACAAAAAAGAAAGGGTCAGTGTTAAAAAAGACTTCCTCTTTTGAGCATTTCGGTGAAAGTGGCAAACCTGCCCTAAGAGTGACCTGCAAGAACCGGGGGGGGAAAGTCGACAGAGTAGTTTCACGCATGGGAACGATGGCGTTAAAGGAAAAGAAAAGGTCAGGAAGCGTCGTGGGCAAGCTAATGCAACCCGAGCCGTAGTCCCTACTCCTCTCGCGTTTGGGAATAGCAGGGAAGAGGGACGGGGGGGCAAAGGCCCACTGAGATATATCCAGACGGCGGACCCTTCCCGAGCTCAAGAGGTCAACAAAAGAAGGCCCAACTGCCCTCAAAACCCTGGGGAAAGTCAGAGACCGTACTAATGAAAAGAGATACGGGATGTGCTATGAAAGGCAGCAGGGGGGAGGACTCATCTACCACAAGAGAACGAAATCACCTGACGGGGCTCCGACCTCCGAAAAAGACGAAAAGACCTGACACCATCCCTCACACAAACCTTCAGCAGGGAGCGGTCAAACCCTAATAGGGTCCAGAATCTTCAGCATCGGGGGAAAGAAAAGCACACGTACTCCCGCGCACCCGCGGTACTGTCCACCCGAGATAAGCTTCTCAACTATAAGGAACTCCTGTACTCACCAGCGCAGTAATCGGCTCTTAGAACCCGCTGACAACTCGGAAGTGACACACTCCGGGCAGCGCAGCTCGCGATAAATTCTTGCGGACTCTCAAACCCAATAGGTGTCGGACCGGTGAGGATAGGATACCTCGTCCTGCAGGTTGGGTCCGAAGGGGTACCAGGCCCAGGTCAACTATCATTCTACGTCGGGAAGGCCGGGGAGTAGAATCAGCAAGGAAAAGATTTGAACAAAAAACCTACGGCATTGGGGGTGGACGAGGCTGGGGAAACTGCATCAGGGCGCAAGAAACAGCCGGGCAATGAGGTCTCTACTCGGAGATTTCGGAGAACGCGGTTGCCAAAAAATCCCATGTCATTTTTCTCCGCACGCGCGCTGGCGCAATGGGGAGTACGACGATCCCGTCAGCCCAACGCCGTGGAAAAAAAGTGCACCAAAACGAGTGGGGAGAAGTAATTAACAAAACCGCGCGCAGCAAACTTATCCTCTTCAAAGAAGTCATGGGCCCGGTCACGTGGGTTTCTTTCGTATCTTGAAAAAACAGAACCGAAGCGCTCGGAAACCGTGCGGGGCGAAAAAAAAAAAAAAGCCCACAAAGACAAAAAGTGGGAAGGGGAGGAAAAGCTCACCAAGAATGCGTCCAGGGACGAGCGCGCCGACCCTCTCTCTCAGAAAAAAAAGGCACGAGCAACCGAAGTCCGCACTCAGGTACTACTGTCCCAACAGCTCGGTATACGAGGAGAGGAGACAGGAATTTCACAGCAAAAGCGGACCCAGGGGGGGCGTCGAGGAAACACAAAAAAAGGGGGAAAGATAGAGATGAGGTTACGTCTCCTCAGAAGAGTGGCCCGAGTCCATCAAACTGCAGGGGTCATAGTCTAGAAAACGGGGATCCTGTGGCCGTCACATGTAAAGCGAGGGAAAGGGCAGAGGCAGTCAGTGTGTCTGGCGAGAAGCACGGTTACGGAGAATCGCGAAAAAGCATAGGCGCACATCCCCTTTTAATTTTTCGGGCTTCCTTTTGTCCCAGCGGCCCAGAATGGGGGGGTGGCACCGGATAGTCCGGCTCTGGGGCGCAAGAAGAAATAAGCACCACAGAACTCAGTTTCGACAGGTAGTGCTTTCCGCCCAAGAGGGTGATCTGTACTCTCTTCTCTTGATAAGTACGCGCCCCCGAAAAAAAGCATGGGTGGCACGGGGAAAACGGAGAGGGGCGGGTCCGAGGGAGCTTAGGGGCAGAGGGTAGCGGTTTTCGAGAGTCTCCCCCCTAGGGGCGAAAACCGCTTTCCCCCAATCAAAAACGCAAGAGATTCGCCGAGGTCCACTGCATGATGGAAACAGAACCCCAGGGGGCGAGGAGGAGGGGGGAGAAGAGGAACAGCAGGGGGCTACAACAATGCGAAGGTCTTCTGTTCAACTCAATGGGAGCTGCTGGATTTCTATCTTACGCCGAAGGATTCGTCCGGGGAGGGGGGTTAACCGTTCCAGGGGAGGAGACCACAACCTTTAAAGGGAAAGGCCAGGCTTGAAGTTATAAACAACCCCTAATCCAACATCGAGAAAGATCCTCCTTCCCAGGATTAGGGAGCGTCCGTGCCGAGGGGTTCTACTCCCACTAGGAAGCTGGCGAGAGGGGAATAGCTAACTGATGCGAACCCGCCCGGGTGTAACCTTATCAGGTGAACGCCACTCAGTGACAGTACGCTTCACTTGCCAGAAGATGCTTTCGTCTTAAAAGAGCCGTCAGAATCGATGGCTTTGCCTCAACAGGAGTGGTTCGGGCGGTATGGGGGGATTTTTTCCCAGGGAGCACCGGAGGGGAGGTCCGGCGAGGACAGCTCTTAGACCTAGGGTGTGAGGGGAGGGCAGGTACATGCCGCCCGAAAGCGCAGTGTGGGCGGACAACGCTCAAAAGAATTTATCCGAAGGAGGGAAATGATTTAGTCTTTCTTCAAACTGCACCAGGGTTTGTGGGGAAGGAGGTTAGCAATTTCTACCGGGACGTGCGGGGTGGCCGAAATCGTAGAAAGCCATTTCCGGGCCAAAAAGGCCGAAGGTCGTAGACGGAGCAGGGCCGGGCGCCCTGCACCCCTGCGGGAAATGGAAGGAATCAAAACGCCGAGATAAGGGAACGCCTGTCTCTCCTTAGACTCAGGGGGCGCGGGAAGGGGAGAAAAAGACCTTCTGAGAGAATAACAGGTACTGGGCTGGGAAACACCTTCGATGCGAGCAAAGGGCAGAGAACGCACGGGGGATGCCCGGTCCTACTTAGTGGTACATGCTTGGCGGCCAGGAATCCCCTATAATTTCTCGTTGGAAAACTGCAAGGGGATGGGAGCTTCCCGCACAAGAAGGAGGGGGAAAAATACCAGGCCAAGGAGGGAAACGCGCGCATCCATCCCCCCAGTCTTGAGTCGGACGGTGAGATCAAAATGGAGTGTTACCAGCGGCTCTCGTCGTCCCGGGTCCACGTGCTCAGTCCAGCGGCATGTCCCAACCAACCGCCGGCCTGGGGAGAGGTGAACGGATATTTCAAAAAATGCAAGCTGAAGCATCGGTTTTTCAAAGTTGAAGTGGAGGGGAATAAACAGTGCCCTCCTGCCGCGGGGGGCGCCAGGTGCCGCCTGGATACGCAGCCGGTGAGCGATGCAGAAAAAACAATCAAGGGGTCCGCCCCCTGAAGAGACCGTGTGGAAATGGCTCGTGTTGTCCCGGCTGGTTGGGGGAGGACTCCGCTCGCGGGGGGGGGGAAGGAAACAAACGCCAAGTTAGGGCACTGACGCGCAGAGAAAACCCTGGTGCACCCAACCCCCCCCCTCTGGCTGGTAGTGGCCAAAACGAGTTAACCCGGCCCCTCGCGACGAAACCCCCGGTAAAAAAAAAGAAGGAAGGGAACCACTCACATCCACGAACCCCCCCCCCAGTTCAGTAGGGTGTGGGTGGTATCACAACCAATAGGAAGCTGAAAGTGACCCCCACCTATACGGGGAAACGCGACGGAACGGGGTGCCCCGGGCGAAAAGCCAGTTGTGGTTGAAGACTCTCTTTCGGTAAGGTTATCTTGCAGAGGGGAAAAGGGGCAACACGTCCCAGGCCCCTTTTTCTAACTTGTC
>Ga0179593_1276759_pt1 | contig 14712 bp, 19 predicted proteins | sample CZODoug2_1_08_16_FD_185931 | JGI IMG/M metagenome (GOLD analysis project Ga0179593, IMG submission 185931) | Vadose zone soil fungal communities from Angelo Coast Range Reserve, California, USA - CZODoug2_1_08_16fungal (PacBio error correction) | ecosystem: Environmental > Terrestrial > Soil >...
TGGAACGGGAGGATTTTGAGGAGTGTGGAACCAGGGGTGATGGAAGCGAGGAAGGAAAGGGACCAGACGATTGACATTCTCCTCACCCGATTGTAGGGTTTGAAAAAGGCCGAACGCTATAGACTAAAGAGAAATTATGAATTGTCGACGGAAAAAGGGAGAAAAAGAGGGTTCAGAAAAGGTGGGGGTTGCAAAGGCGGTCGGGGTCCGCCCAACAAAGGCGACAAGCGGACAAGGTGATATTGTGTGGGTACTTTACGAAGAGCTTCCTTGCCACACGAGATGGTGATGGAGGATCAGAAATGAGATTCTGGATCAGGTTATTTTTGACCTGACGACGGAGAAATGCTTAAGGAGAAGAGCGCCGACCCGCGGAAAAGGCAAATGAATAGCATTCGGGAGTAACAGATCAAAAAAAGAAAGGACGGGACGATGCACTTCAAATATGTGCCGCTGCATGCGGGCTAAAAATTCTAACCTATCCGAAAGGATTTTTTGGGCCCTTGGCTTGCAAGTCAGCATCCACAAGTGCTGGAGAGAGGAGAACAGCAGAGGACGAAGGGGGTATCAGGGGGTTATGCCGCTTAGGGGGATTACAGGAAAGCAAAAAGATGGGGAACGCCACATCAGAAAAGCGATCAAGTTGGACGCGCTCAGGCGATAAGCCAGGGAAGCTTAGAGAGAGGGGAATCGGGTGCCGGGGTTTTAAGCGGAGGGAGATGGACAGGAGGATGCCATTAGTTCGCAGGGGGGGGGGAAGGGAAAGAGATGCCTCAACGAAAAAGTGGAACGGCACGTTCGAGAATCAAGGAAACGAAAGATGCCCTCCCGCCTGGACTGGGGGAAAAACCCTATGGGAGGGGGCGACTGGCGGAGAGGGTTCAGGTGGCTAAAAGGGTAAGAGGGGGGGAGAAAAGGGACACGGGAAACCTTACGCGTATATGAAAAAGCGGAAAGGAAGAAAGAACGCCAAATATGCTTGCGAAAAATTATCCGGGCTTGGAGAGGTGGATAATAAGAGATGCGGGGAGGTTGGCGACCATATCCTTCGGTCAGACCTCGATCTCGGACCAATGAGATGTGAAGGGGCGCTTGGAAAAAAGGAAAAGGGAGGCTGAGCAGCCAGGGGAATGGACCGTATTTCCGGAGGCGGGAGGCCGGGGTATGGAAGTGAAGACGCGGCAGCAAAATGCCTTGATCCGGGGGGGCAATGGGGAAGGAAAAAAAGCCGGAGGAGAGGTCGCAGATGGCTTGGTCCAAGAGAGGAAAGAAGAGAGACGCACCAAGAACTCCTCCTCAAGGAAAATCACCATAAAAAAGGGGGCGAAAGAAAGAAGCTCGCCGTAAAGAGAAGTGGTTGATCTTGGCCGGACCCAAGAGGGGGGAGACCGAAAGGATGGGGAAGCGGCATGAGAGCTTATATGTGGCCTGAAAAACAAGGGCAGCCTGGGAAAAAGACCCAAAAACCTTTGAGTATAAGGGTCACTCGCGCTTAAACGAAAGCGAAAAAGAGGGTGGCTAAGCAGAAATTCTGCAAAGGTCATTACTCTAGTAACCAGCAGGGCGGAAGTGGAGTCCGAATGGGAAAAAGGAGGGTACGAAAGGGAACAGGGAAAGGCAGTTGTGTGGATGACAAAGGAAAAAGTTTTAAAATTCGGGTCGGGGCAGAGAAGGAGAAACAAAGGGGGCAAGCCCAAAAGGGTTGCCACTGGGGAAAGTCTTGTTGTGTGACGGTGTGACGATGTTAGGGTGAAGGGACGCGTGTAGAAGGATGGCCTCTCTCTGGTTTGTGTAGACAAACCAAAAATTCGAAATAAAGAAAAAACCATGGGGGGAAAACTACGAATAAATAGGAGCAAGTACGCCCATTCGTGCTCCAAAAAAGGGGAAGAAAGGTAAAGGAAGGCAAAACCTCTAGCGAAACGTGGGGAGGGGCACAAGCGCTCGGAGCGGGGGAACGAAAAAACCAATTTCTCTCGATAATAGAAAGGGGGAAAAAGGGGGGGGGGGGGGGGAGGAGGGACCCGACTGTGACTAGATCAGAAGGGGGAGGATCTATAGAAAAGATCGCGGACTAATTAAAGAGGGAAGAAGAGCTTGGCAGAAACCTTGAAAGAAACGGCGGGGTGAAACGTTTTTTAAAACTAAAAATCCTGCTCTAGCGAGGAAGACCCGAAAGAACGAAGAACGCAAGGCGAAGACGCTCAGGGCTCCCTAAAAAAGCTCATCGAGGGACTGGTCCAAAGGAAAAGAAAATATCACGCGACATGTAGATCGGTAGATACGGCTCTTCAGGAATCACCGGTTCCACGACAAAAAAAGAATCCGAGCCATAGAGGAAGCGGGGAGGTGTTTCGGGGGAAGACGATCAACCCGCAAAACCCGAAGGGAAAGGGAAACAGAACACGGGGCAGGAAACTAGTATCCAAAAGATGAGGTATGTTGAATAAAAAGTCTACGGCTCACCGAGAGGGCCACGTCGGGGTAGGGAAAAAAGACGTATCAGTCGGTCCCTCAACCGAGAAGAAAAATATTGCTCAAAAGGCCTGTGGGCAGGAGATACCGCCGGGATAGGACAGAGGAGCTCGGGTAAAAAGGAAGATTTTGTTCCCAGGGTTGGGGGGGGGGGGAATTAGCAGAAAGGGGCTTGCGTGATAAAATGAACTGAAGAAGAGACGGAAAGAGTACACAACGATTATCACGAGTCGAAACAGAGGGGGGAAAACGCGGTAAGAACGCAAAACCTCGGACGTGTGCGTTCAGGAGAGCAGAAGACAAAAAGGGTGATAGGTCACTGAAAAGGTGCCGAGGAAGAACTGGAGAAGTACCAGAGAGGCGCAACTCTTCTTAGAGGTAAAAGAGGGTAAGCACGGGGTTCCCCAAGCTGAACACAGCATGGACAGTAGCTTGACAGCCGATGTAGTATGAAGACAAGGGATAGGGAAGATAGGGCAGGAGTACTCTAAAATGGTCTAAAAAGGGGGGGGCCCCCAGGAGGGAAAAAAAAGCAATCTTAAAAGGGAGAAAAGTCATCCGTAAAACCTAGATAAAAACTGGGAAGGGGAAAGGGCGGGGCAGCTTGTACGAGAACATGGGCGTAGACGGTAAAGGGTCGGAATACACCAATACCGGGACCACTGCGAGAGCCAAACTAAAATTGGGGGGCAAAAGAGAAAGAGAGGGGAGAAAGGATGCAACAGAAAAGAGCAAAGCAGAAAGACGAAATTCAGTGCTGTCGGACGTGACAAACGGGGGAGGAGACAGAAGGGGCTAAACGAGGGGGCGGCAGGGTGTGCTAAAACAAAGAGAAAGGGCATGGAGGGGACTCGGGTCATTGGAATTTCCAAAAACCCCGAATCACCACCGAAAGGCGGGAAAGTCATCACAGAATGCACCGAAGGAGCTCGCGGACGGAGTTCACAAGGGTAGGGGGGAAAAAGGACATATCAGGGGGTAGTATAGCCATACATAGGGGACCTAGGGCTCATTCATAAAGAACGAATTGAAAAAGGGGGGGATGGAGGAGGAAAAACAAAGGGACTGCATGGGGGGGGGGGTAATTTCGCGGGAATCATGTCGGTCGGTGGAATGCCCGTACTTCCAGGCGCTAAGATAGGGAAAGATAGAAGATTAAACCAGAAAAGTTCAATATTACAGAACAGAGAAAAACGAAAGAGTGACTGGGGGGAGGAAAGCGACAAAATAGGAAAACGAAATCCCGCCTCCGCGCGTTTCCGAAACCGGAGGAGGGAACTTAAGGAGGGCTGCACGGTATCGCGCCCTATGTGAGAGTTTAAGACGGGAAAGAAAAAGGGGGAGAAAAAAAAGGCCGCGATCCTGCAAGAGGCTTTCAAAAAGGGGGGGGGGGGCATACAATCGAAGGGAAAGTAACACAGAGGCCTATCGGGACACAAAAAAATCGTATTCCTACAGCTCTGCCGAAGATAGGGGCGGAAAAATGCTAGCGGTCAAGAAAGGGAAGAAGAATGCACAGGCGCCGGAAAAAACCCTCAACAGAAGGTTCCATTGGGAGGAACACAAGTCGGGCGCGAAAAAAAAACGACTTTAATAAAGGAAAAAAAGTAACAATGGAAGTGTCAGTGGGGAAAAGATAAAAAAACTAAAGCCACTCGTATTGAGGTTTGGAAAAAAACAGGATGAAAAAAGAAAAAAAGCGTAACCGAATCTTGGGGTCGATCGAAAGGGGGCTTCCAATCACTCTACGTGTGGTTGCTAAAAAATCCACGCTCTGGGTAACGGGGAAAGGTAAACAATAACAATAAAATCAACACCTGAGCGGCTGGTGGGAATGCAAGTAAATGGAGCAAAAACTCAAAAAAAAAGGTGCCGAAAAACGGTGCAGGGTAAAGGGAGGGATACAAGGGCTTTCGCTCATGGCAACGCACACACCGCGGCTCACGGACTCGACGACACGATAGAAAGCGAGGTTGGGGGACATGGTCAGGGGTGAAACGAAAGGGCAAAGGGGTCTGAGCAGCAAAGGAAAAAGCGCCGCGAAAAATCTTTCCAACCAAACAAAAGTAGAAAAACGACATCTTTTATACTGCTTGGGAAGGAAGCGAAAGGGGGGAAAGTGTATTTCCACATTCGAAAGTGCTTGGTTTTGAGTTTAGAGAAAACCGACTCTCGAAACCTCGAATTACTCCTTTATGCAGCTCGCTCCTAGGGCTCTGGTTTCCGGGAGGGGGGGGGATATAGGACTTGAACAATTGGCACGAAAACAAAGGATCAGGCCAGCGGGGTGCAAGCACAGGGTACGGAAAGAGAGCCGCGCGACTAGGACGGACTGGGTGAAAAAAAACTTCTAAAAAGAGCAGAAACTCGTCGAGCACCAAAGAACTTTGCAAAGAAGATGCGGCGCGGGAGCTGGGTGGGGTTAGTTGCCACACCAAGGGCAAGGATGACCCTGGCAGGGGGCGAAGAGGGGGGGAAAAAAAAAAGATCGCGGAAAACGTCGCCGTAAATTAATCGAACAAAAGGCGGCCGGAGTGAGGAGCCCGTTGGAGAAAAAGAAAAAAAAAGGTGGGGTGGGGATGGGAAAACCCAGTGGTCAGGGAGAAATACCAACCCTGTGACTGCAATAGGGTCAAGGGTGGGGTCGTGTAAAGAAAAGGAGGTGATCCAAAAGGGAGGGGTCTAACGAGGGGGCGAGGGGAGCACAGATGGGATCGTAGGGGTAGGAGAGATTTCGGGAGTCCTGCGGGGAACAGGGGGTTTTCAGATAGAGGGTGGGGAGAGTGGAAAACACAAGATACCATCGGTGAGGGAAGCGAAATAAAAAACACAAATGGGGGGGGCCAAAACCGCCGGTCAATTTGGGGCAACTGGAAGTGGAAGTCAAGCCTTCATAAAGACAATTTCGGTGACAAGCCAAAGGGAAACATAATGCAAGGAGACGTTATTTCTCGGGTAATACTAGCAAAGCTGGAAGTGTGGAGTACAGGAACAAGCCCTGAGGTCCCTAGAATTCGAAAAGCCGGCAACCTGTAGCAGAAGGTTTCGAGGGTTAGGGAAAGGCTATAAAGGCCGGAGATACGGTTTGTTGGCGGACCGGAGAGCGGAGGCGGGGATCAGAATTAGTATGTCGAACGAGGAAAGCATTCAGCAATTGGGCATCAAACGGGAGGAGATCACACAGACAAAAAAAGCAGCTGTCAGCTGACAAAAGCGGAAAAGGAGATATGGACGTTCTACACTAAGTTTTCACATGCAAATAGAAGAGCGCGAGGAACTACAAAAACGATCGCAGTAAAAACAGACGAACGACGAGCACGGTGCATACACATAAAAGGAAAAAAAGAGTATAAAATGGAGGCAGCGCGTTGAAGGGCATGTCGTACGGAAGGACCGTCGCCATCGAGGACGGCTGGAAGGAGGTAATCAAGTACAGACTAACGAAAGGGAAATTGCCAAACAACGACACTCCGCAAGGGGTCTATTGGGTGGAGTTGGGATACGGCTATCTGACGGAAAACCGATGGGAGGGGCACGGGCCTAAACTCTCAAGACTTTACACAGACACCAAAAACCTGCGGCCTGAGGGCCACGAGACAATGCATAGCTCCTGGATCGAAGGTTATCTGCAAAGGGAGCGTCCGTCTGGCAAACAAAAAAAAAATGGGGGGGGGGGGGGGGGGGAGGGGGGGGTGTACAAACGCTGTTTAGAAAAGTTAACAGGCTAAAACCAGGTCCCGACGTAGAGCATACTAGGGATACAGAGACCAGGAGGGATAAGCAGCTCAGCATCGATGAAAGCCTGGCAATCCTGCGGAGAAGCAGGGGTAACAACTTGGCGGCGTGCACGGGCAGCAACGGTAAAAATGATGTCGCGCAACCGATGTTAAAAACGCAAAAAGGGGGGGCCCGTAACAAAAAATGTGCAACACAAGGGGCTACCGGTGAGAAACTATCGGAAAAGGGGCGGGCGGTCCTGAAACCCACCAAACCGGGTTGGATAGACCTGCAGGGAGCAAAAAGGGAATAGAATACTACCAAGGCCCAAGCGCACCAAAAAAAAAAAAAAACACAGCACGAAAGAAAACGGTGATGAAAGGGACACCCACAAGGCCAAAAGGACTGGATCGGCGGAGGAAAAAAAACCGAGGGGGATCAACCCAGAGGACCGCTCGAAGGGGGTGGATCTATCACAAAAAGATATAAAGGTGGGGACAGGGGAAGGGATATCTTTAAAGCTGCCCTCCCCAACGCAATCTGCGACACCATGGCTCCGCACGTAAACTTCCAGACGTGCCAAAACGGGACCAATATAGAAAGAAAAGGCGAGCGGAGCGAAGTCCCCATATGAGGTGGCAAAGGGAGCCGAACGCGGAACGAGGCTTGGAGGCCACACAGGGTTTCGATACCGTGGGTCTAATGACTCGGTACTACAATAGTAAAGGAATGGTTTAGGCCCCCCTAACTCGAAGAGTTGCAAGCAGTCCGTAGGAAAAACCGCCGCTAATTCGCATGCATTTGCGGACGCGTCCGATAAAGTAATAGTCGTGTTCTAGTGAAGAACCTAAGTAAGCCAGTAGGGTGGGGGACATGAGGGAGAGAGGGGAGGGCTGGCGGCCGGTGTCCACAACAAAAGGCGACCACGAATCTCGAAAAAGGCCGCATAGGGGGGGGAATGATTCAAAGCAACTAAACGGAGTAAGGGGGGGAAAGTGAACTATGTTCGCTCAAAAGAGGGGATCGGGTCCGCCTGCTGGTGATGTGGGCTGGTCGTGCGCTGCAGGCAAAGAAAAGCGCAATGGCGCTGGAAAAATAGGGGACACTATGGGGGCTCATAGACATAAGCTTGAGTCAGACGGGGAAAACTGGAGCGCAGCATATAAGTCACACACGGAGACAACCTGTGCCGTTACAAGGGGGACGTGGCTACCTAGCGGGCTGTAAAGACCGGGGAAGGGGCGCTATGATGCGAAACCAGGAGACACATAAACGGAAGAAACATACACAAGATCAAAGGAACCAACTCGGGAGTCGCGCGGACAATAGGCAAGAGGGTGGGTGGTACACAAAAGATGGAGACAAAAAAGCACAGGGACAAAACAGGAATTGCCACCAATATGGAGAAAAAAGGATTGGAATGGACCTCTGATATAGGTTTTGAACATGGAAGGCACGAGCGGCGGAGCAACAGGAGAGGTAGAGTGCAGGGCGACATGAGAGGACACTCCTCGCGAAAAAAAAAAAAATACGTGGGCGACCCTTACATGGTCAGTTTCAGGTCAGAAAAACCAAAGAGGAAGGGGGATCGTGATGGCGAATAAAAAGTTTCGCGAAGGCGAGAAGAAAGACAATGATGAGGGAGACACTACTAGCATACACAACGGCGGAATTCGTTGGTAAATGGGGGCTACACCAAAAAACGGGGGCATGCGGCGACCAGAAGGCGGGAAGACTGGGAGGGGGGTAAATAAATCGGACTGTGAAATTAAAAAAAGGGTTAAAAAAAACACCGAGTTAACGCAACAAAAGAGCACGTCGGTGGGGGGACTCGAACATGGAAATAAAGAAAAAATGTCTCGGCCTGCGAGGTGTGCCGGTGGGTAAAACAACACTGCGCTGCGAGAAGTCAACAGTCAGTAGACAATTGGATGCAAAACAATAGAGCACACGAAGGTGAGGGACTTATATCTTCAGCGGGAGGGGATACAATGATAAGAGATGGACACCGGATGGACTTGTTGGCACCACGCAATAGGCGGCAGAAAAGGCGGACGTACGGGGGGACAAGTTCCTGATAAGCACAACATCTCTGGGAGTGTGTGCAATGAGTAAACGTGAGCGAATGGGGAGGAAAGCAGGATCGCCGAGCGACTACTCAGTTGCGGAAAAGAGCAGAGGGGGGGGCTGCCTCGCTGAACCTTCCGAAATTTTGTCATGAAAGACCAGAAGGGGAGGATGGATAATAAGTGCTAAGGTGATGCGCCAAGAGATCTTTTAAAAGAGTTCGTCTTGAGCATGTGCGTTGGGGAACAGAAGGGGGGCGAACCATTCCTTACACGTATCGTGGGTAAGCCGACCGTCCAGACCCGGAAAGAAGTCAGCAACTCAAGAAGTTTGGTGGGTTAAAAACGGTAGGTTCGCAGGAAAAAAAGGCGGTTTGAGCCAGACTCTATTAATGCTCAAAACTCGGCAAAAAGAAATACGAACCGCACCAAACCCTAGACTGAATGAGAACCTCCAAGTCGCCCATCAAAAAAACGGGGCTCGCAAAGGAGAGGCGAAGGCTCCAGGGCTACCGGTGGGCGAGCCAAAAGCGGGACTGCGGACAAAAAGGAAGGAGGCACTGGAAACAGTCACGCCGACAGCATCACAACAACAAAAAAAAAAACCGTATACCCAGCTCTGAGTCACACAACAACCGCCAGATAAGGAAGCGTTGGGGAAAAGAAAGGCTGACGGTCTTATGGTCGAAACGGTGCGGCATCGCTGTCCATCTTGTTACTCTAATGAAACCCGAAGACACTTGGACGAAAAAACGGTCGGGGCTGAGATTGAAGGAAGGGGGGGACCAAATTGGCCGCGGGGGGAGGGGGAGGTAATAGGAGATGATCAGGAGACTCCGATGAGGCAGTTGGCAAACCAAATCTAGAGGGGGCCAAAGATAAAAGAAACCGGGAAGAGATCATCGCTCAGAAACGAAGTCTCCCGGCCAAATTTCCACCCGTGACCACAGAGCCGTTAAGACCTCCGTAAACAACACGGGAAGATAAAACTGCCGGGAAAAAACCAAACTCAAAAACCAATGGGACAGGCCGGAAAGAGAAAACTGACCCCATGGGGACAGGGGTAAGGCGGCTCCCTAAACATAGGAATCGAGGAAGAGGGCGAGAAACGTGAAACAGAGATGAGAAGGGAACTGAGGAAGGTGAATCACACACAAACACTCCAACGGTGGCGACCAGCACAAAACACATGAATCTAAGACGAGAAAGGGAGAGAAGAATAAAGCGATAATCGCCTGCGCCCCTGGTAAAAAAACCGATCGAAGGTGAGTGGGTCATACACGGTCCAAGTCCGCATTAGAGGGACGCAGGATGCCCGCTCCTAGACTCAAAATCAATAAAAGAAGCTGATCGACTCGTCCGTGTGGAAAATCGGGGGAAGGACCAAGGGACAACTAGGCCTACCAAATAAAGAAAGGATACTGATGTGCTAACGCCAAGGAGGGGGCTGCCACGGATTAGGGGCGCAGACACGCGAAGGGTCAGTACAACGGATTAGGGATCTCGACCGGAGCACATATCGCCGAAAAAAGGGCGAGGTGGGAGCCAGAGTCAAAACATAGGTGCCTCTCTAAGACGGGCTCTTCCAGCGCTGGGAAATGACCAGAAAAGAAAAAAAACAAAATTCGGGTTGTGAAGGGCGAAAGAAACATGGGGAACATACTATAAGAGAAAATACGGATACCTCTCGAACTGGAGCTCGAAAGGCAGGGTACAAGTTTTATCTCGGCAGTTTCGTACACACATAACCACAAAGCAAGTTTGAGAAAGACAAAGCTTCAGGGCACGACGAGAACTGCTGCAAGAGAGACGAAAAGAAGGGGCACCGCGGCTTTACGCGACATCGTGACAAGAGCTTTCACTGCAAGCGAAGTCATTCGATCAGAACAGAAAAAAAGGAAATGGACAGGAGCTGTAGACAATGTTGACAAGAGATGCAAGAAGGCAGAGATGGACAAACGAGGCGGAACGGCCAGCAAAAACGGATACACCCGGTTGCGGCTCACGGGAACGAAATCCATAACAGGCAAAGGGAGGGGGGCGCATCGAATTTTACGGGGTCTAAACCGGGTCGGAGCACGGGAGGGGGTACGAAGTGTGAAACAGCGCGGTAATTCTTTAGGAAGACGGGGGAGATCAAGAGTGTAGAAAACAAAAGGCTAACACAAAAAACACCGAGAGTCTGGACTATGACAACTGCGAAGATAGTCCCCATAATTGTCGAGAAAAACCGCCAACACAGGAAAGCTCTCTAAATGGGTTGACGGAACCGAGGTGGACACGGAGCCTAAGGACGCTCCACACACACAGGAAGAAATTGACACAGTATACCATAATCTTGCGAAGCGCAGGAAAATTTTTTCTGGTCTACATTGAGCGGCAACGGAGACGGGGTTGAGACTCAGACATGTTAAAAAAAGGAAGTGCAATCGGGGGCCACGTCTCACACATGGGTAGGATCAATCTTGAGAGAAAAAACCAGAAAACAGGTAATTGATGCACCGGGTGTGCTCGCCTGGTTTGGTTTTGGGAACAAAGCTGAGGCTACGTCCGACCGTGGATAAGGGGAAAAAAAAGCGAAAATATGGAAGGGCAGGAGCGCGATGGGAAGTGATGCGGGGTACGACGGAAAGTGCGAACGGTGGGGGTAAAGAGAATCCTTTCAAGAGGCGTTCCACGCGCGTGAGGAGTCAACACACGGAAAAATGCCCTTGGAATTCCAGATCGGCAGCAGGTGGGGGCGTGTGAGGATCGGGACAATAAAGGCTGCGGAAAAGAGTCGATGAGGAAAAAAGGGGGTCCCTGCGGAAATTGGCTCGCTGGAGCAGGTCGTAACGCCCAGAGCTTCGCACACGAAAGGATTCAAGGGCGGGGGAAGGAGACATCACGCTGCTAAAAACCGTAAGAAGGGGGGTAGGGGGCGCTCAGTGCCGCGCAGGAGGACTCGGGAAGCAGGGCGCGAGGGAAGTGGAGCCCGACCATGTAGTCGTCACAATTACCAAACCAGACAGGGGGGGGAAAAGAAAAGAAGGCCAGGCCTGGAAATCTCGAGGGTCGTCGGCAACAAACCACATTGCTGAGACAGATCTCAACCACGCCTCGGGTTGAGTGTCCAAAACGATACACGACGCGTTGTGTGACAGAGAGAGGAAAGCCGGAGAAGGGGAGGTAGCCAGAGTAGTGAGGGAAGGACGTGGCGCGAACTGGGGCGAGAAATCATAGGGGGGTTTGCGGACGGCAATCACCGTGTGGACGGTAAATTTAACACAAAAAAAAGAAGGCAGGAAAAGGGAGTGACGGCGACCACGGCTGTCCGAGGAGAAAGTTGTAGTGGAATCGCTAGAATGGAAAAGCCACAAAAAAACATTCATGGAGAAGAAAAGAGCGGAGCCACCCGGAAGGCGAACATGGCGACAGAAAGGGGTGAGCTTAGAGGGGTGGAGGTTTAGAACACCTGACCCTGAAGGGGGACGGTCTCGCCATGTCCAGAGGTAAGGAGAACGTGGTGATCGTGGGTGCAAGTCTCTCCGGGGGGCCACGCAGCCGAGCATCGGGGGCGTAGGGGACCCAAAGCACCGGTGGGGAGGGGGGGGGGGGTGGGGAATCGGTGGTGAGCAATGCTGGGGCCAAGGTTTTTGTCGTTCGCTACACCGAGAGGAGGGGAATCCCCAGTGACGGGGCAAAGACCGCTAAAACCACGTAGAAGGTGGGAAGCGAGCAACCGGGATAAAAGGGGGGGAGGGGATGAATGGGGAAAAATGTGTTTGTGAGGCGTTGAGGTTTGATAGATTTGGTTGCCACACGTCTACATCGGAGAGAGCTGCAGACCATGAACCCACCCTCACCGACGGGCTCTAGGACGGACACAATGGGAGGGCTGCTCCGAACGCCGGGCTAGGTGAGCATACCTGGACTGGACACGGAGGCGAGCGTCAACAAGATGGAAGGAGGAGAGCATGCGGAGGGAAGATGGAACAGGCAAAGGGGAGTGAAACGCTGGGGTGTCGCCAAAAAAGGGCTAGGACGTTTTTGGGGGCACCTAATGAGGAACTGGGTAAATGAAATGGTGTGACGCAAAGCATTCCGGCGGGGGAGGAAGCGGGGGGGGCAGGTAGGATGCCCCTGGATCGAAGGGGAGGGAGAGACTGCAGGCGCACTGGTAGCGGGGCGGGTGATATCAGTTTTTGCTGATCTGGGGCAGGTGAACTTTTGAAGAGCGCTCGGCCGGCGCAACCGCAACGCGAGAGGGTCAAGGGTGTACGGGCCCAACCAAAGGTCAAGGCAGTGGGGGGGGAGAGAAAGTGAGGTCTTCTCGCACTGGATGAACTGGCTGGAGCAGCAACTGGGTACAAATCTCGTAATCATGGGTGGAAAGGGAAGCTACGAAGGAGAAACAAACTTATGTTGAAAATTCAGAAGCTCGAGAAGGGTCAAAGCCACCAGGGCCCTCAATGCGATGAGGAAAGATGGATCATGAATAGTGCTAAAGGATGAGTCAAGGATAAAATGAGAAAAACCAGAGGAAAAAAGTCGTCTACGAAGAAAATCTGGAAGTCAAGGTAGAAAAGGATTGCGGTGATTGGTACCAAAATGCAGAACACAAGATATTACTGAGCAAAAAATAACCAATGCTCGAGAGACGCCGCCAGACCAGAAACAAGGGGGTCTCGAAAGTGTGGAAGGAGAGAATCAACGAAGCGAACTCAACTCGGGGGCAACCCCCGAACAAAGCGAGTGAGCACGAGACAGGCGTAGCCATTCTGGTTCTAAACGGGAGAAAACTGCTCGGGCAATGTTTCTACTTCCAACCGGAACTGTTAATGCTAGGGAAAAAGAAGGCATATACAATCTCTAGCTGATGCGCCGACAACCGTGGGGTGGAACGTGCCACCAAAGGACCAAAAAAATTACGGTTCGTGATGGTCTCAGAGTCAATTGACAGCCACATGAAGTGCGGAAAGGGGGTCAGAAAAAGTCCGAAAAGATAGGAGGTTATCTTGAAGCAAGCTGTCCACAGACAGTCATGGGTCAGGGCCAGGCGGGCGAGGGCTCTACAACATTTCTTGCCAACGCAAACGCAAAGTCATCGTGCAATTAAGATCTATCAAGGTCCACTTGGGACGATAATAGGGGTTTCAATGCCCAGAGAAGGCAGGGGGCGGAAAACCATCAAAGGCAGATGGGGCTTGAAGTCGGCGACCTGTTTACCCACCCGGGGTTCGGGAGAATCGGTGTAGAAATCACTTGATCCACTTAATTGTGAGGAAAGAGAGTACGAGGGATATCAGAGCAGGAGACTAAGTGAAGGATCGGAGAGGGAGGGGGCGGAGGCTGCTCCAGCACCACGGGCGACCACAGAGAGAGGAAAAGGACCAACACATCGCGGAAGATCATGGGGGGGGTTGGGGGAGGAAAAGAGGGATGGTCACAAGATGCGGGAAGGGCGAGAGGGGGTCGCCCATGAGGAAGGACGTTCCCAATGACAAAAACTCGAAAATCTGATGTGTCTCACAGAGTTGCGCGGTATTTAAAGCGTGAAAAAGCATCGCTTGTGCGATTTAAAAGACGCAGGCGTACCTTACAGTTACTGGCAAGGTAATGACGGAATTGCGCAAGATGATGCAGAAATCCAAGGTAAACGGGGCAATCTGGACCCACTATGCGCCACTGAAAAGCGCATTAGGGTGGGACGCGGGTTTGGGTTGACCCACCAGGACTAGTGTCGAAGGTTAAATACTACTGGTTCTGCAAGGCCGGAACATGAGTTGTACAGGCCCAGATAGAGATGGGAAAATTGGTCACGATCGGAGGCAGGCGGATCGCAGTGTCAAAATCGTCAGCGAGAAGGGACCGGACATTTGCAATAAAGACCTAGGGTTCGAATTGATGACGAAGAAAAAATCAAATAGAACTCGGTGTTCGCGAACCCTTTTTGCCTGCGGCGCCGAGACCGCCATAGAATGAGCTAGGGGGGAAAAAGAAAGGAGACGACCAGGCTAAGGGGACTTTTGGGGAATTCATACTCCAGGACTGGTGCGGGAGACAACGGAGAAAAGAACGGGAAAAAAAGGCTTTGGGTGTTGATCATGACACCACGGGTCCGTGCAGGACAGCGCCAAAGGTTGTTGACATAAAGAACAGCGGGAAAAAAAAAAAAGGTGGCTAGCTGCAAGAGAAAATGCCGATGAAGGACTGGGAAGGACGGAGGGGAGGGGGGTGGGGAAACAGGAGGAGCTGAGAGGTTCGCACCCCTCACCAACAGGACCACGCAAGTGGAGATGGCCGACGAAAGAGGGACTTGAAGGGGGAAAGATAGGAGGGGACCGACAGTATGGAGAAGGGAATGGCTGGGAAATCCGGGACACATAGGACAGCCGGGGGTGGTAACTGTAAAATCAACATGCAGTGGGTGGTGTCAACAGGGGCGGAGAGTAGGGAAGAACGAAGTAGGACA
>Ga0179593_1401858_pt1 | contig 14712 bp, 11 predicted proteins | sample CZODoug2_1_08_16_FD_185931 | JGI IMG/M metagenome (GOLD analysis project Ga0179593, IMG submission 185931) | Vadose zone soil fungal communities from Angelo Coast Range Reserve, California, USA - CZODoug2_1_08_16fungal (PacBio error correction) | ecosystem: Environmental > Terrestrial > Soil >...
CTTGCTAGCAATTTCTTATTATTAAAAGAACCAAGAAGGCATGAAAAAACTTAGGCGAGGGGAAAAGCCTAATCTGAGGGCATCAGCGGTCTGCTCACACCGGGATCGAAGAGGGTAAAAAAGGCGGGAAAAGAAGAAAATGAAAGAAAAAGTGAAAACTTCTTTGGTCAAATGAGATTTGGGGGTAGCGTATATTCGGGGGTACAGCTGTGGAAATCAATTCAGCAAAAAGCTCGAGTGCCGAGAACCGAGAAGAAGTATGACAAGGCGTCGAACAACGCTCCCGATGGGAACGGGGGATAATAGATTTGGGGAAAGGGGGGGGAAAAGGGCTTATTGCTGGCGTCGGGAATCCCTTTAGGACCGGGGGTCACTAAAATGTTCGTTGGAGGAGGCAGAGCCAGGTCTAAATCGAAAGGGTAAAAGAGTCCAGGTATACATGGTTGGAGAGAGGTGGAACAAGGAGCGAGAAGCAAACCAAGTGAATGCTGTGAAGGGGGCCGCGAAGGTGCAAAGAGTCAAAGGGAGCAGAAGACTTTTCTCCGGGGAGTTTGGGGGGACGCAATGCAGGAAGCGTTCAAAAGGCCAACTTATCGAAAATGCGAAAAGAAAAGACTTCCAACGTGGAGAGGGGAAGAAAGAGAATGGGATGGGGTTGAAGAGGAACGTCCGCGAGTAACCAGGAGCGCATATCGACCGATATATCTAAATCTTGGAGGGAGGAAGGTCCTTCCTAACGCGGTTGAAGTTGAGAAGTTACGGCTTCGACATGTTACGGAGAAAAGGGAAAGTCGCGGGGAGCAATGGAGGAGGAGAAAAAACAGGAAACGAGAGAAGAGGGGTGGCATTTTCTCACCTGCGCGAACGCGTTGTTTCATGAAAAAATCGGATGGAAAGGAACGGCATGATGAATGGGGGAGTCGAAATGACCTGCAAGGTAACACCGAAGCTTAACCTGATCGCTACGGCGCGCGTCGGCGACTAACAAAAGAAGGCGTCTCCGGGGAACTGGAGGGGGGGCATTAAAACAAAAAAAAATCTGGGCGAGCAAGCGAAAAACATGTCATAGGAAAAGAAAAAGCGAACCGCTTGAATCGAATCGCTGGGGGGAATGGGACAAAACCGGTAGCTCGTACCAGCAGTGGGAACTGACCAGGGCGAAAAGGTGGAGCAAATGGGTTGTTCCGAAGAAGAAAGGCGCGCTCGAAAAAAGGTCACGGCCCGAACAGGCCTCTATGCCAAAAGGCCGCGTTGAAAGGAGAAAAAAACACGTACGAATCGTTTGAGGCTTTTAAGGAGGTCCTTTGCGCCTTAGAAGATCGAGAAAACAGGAGGGAGAGAACATAGAAAAGGAAAACTCCGGGGCGCAAAGAAGACGGAACAAATCCTCAAACGATCGGAGGGTTGCGACCGACGCGGCTCCTTGTAAGGAAGAAGACCGGGGGGAGGCGTTTATCAAGAGAGGGTAGAGCGCGCAAAGTCTTCGGCGACAAACATTTGCTCAACGACCTGCGGACAAGGGATAAGGGAACTGCTGGAACGGGGACAGATCCGGTTTGCAAAAAGGACCACGCGCGATCAACGGGACCAAAAAAAAAAAAAAAAAAAAAAAAGACAAAAAAAAAAAAAAAAAAAAAACCCCAAAAAGAACCCAAACACCCACAACCCCACAAACAACCCCACAAAAAAAAAAACCCAAAAAAAAAAAAAAAAAAAAAAAAAAAAAAAAAAAAAACAAAAAACAAAAAACAAAAAAAAAAAAAAAAAAAAAAAAAAAAAAAAAAAAAAAAAAAAAAAAAACCCACAGGTCGATGAGTGCATCTACAGAGAGATCTTCAAATCAAATAGAGACTTTTTGGGAAGGAAAAAATCCTGCCAACATGAGCCTCTGAAATGGGAGGAAGTCAGAATAAGTCTCTCTTAAAAGGATGGGCCACGTGAAGAAGGGGGCACTCAGTGAATTGGGAAGACTAGGGAAAAGAAAATGAGAATGCCTACTTGTCATCCAGGATAAAGGAACAAAGGTCTGACGAACAAGGTGGAAAGAATTAAACCCTCAGTGAAGCGTGGACAGTTTTGCTAAAAAAAAAAAGCAGCAAAAAGGGCGATGGCCGGGGAACAAAGAACGAACTGGATGCGCAGGGGGGATAATCAATTGCAACAAAAGCGAAGCCGACTGTCACTTAAGGGCCGAGAGGGTTCAGAGGAGACTGGGTCTATCCTGACTAGAGGGAAGTGTTACCGACAGAGGGGACGGTCGCAATCCGCCGTGGAATGATTTGGGGGGGGCAGGGGACCAGTCGTCATCACTTTGGGCAAGTTGAAAAAAAAGGATTCCGCGAAAGGGGGAAAAAAAACTGACCAAATTAGAAAAGAGGAACCACAAGTGCGCGCACCTCGCGCACCCTGAACAAGAGGGGGGGAGGATAGAGCCGTGGGAACAGCGAGACAAAAAGGACATTACAGTGAATAAGTGCTTAACCGTGAGTTTAGACCTGGATATTGGGCCTCACATCAACTAACAGGGTAGTACACGGTGACGAACTGGGAAAACCTGCCGAAATAACCAGGGGCAACGTACGTGCCCAAGGCGGAAAAAAGGGTTGGGGAGGGGTGTCTACGCCTTGGTGGGATTACTAACAGGGGATTAGCTGGAAAGATCTATGGTCAGGAATTGCTGCAAGAAACCGTACAAAGCATATCCCCAAAGGCAACCGCAACAAAGAGAAAGGAAAGATTCGTTCATGATGAGGTTCAGCCGGCCGGGAAAAGAGATGGGGGAAAGAGACTGGACTTAGGCCTCACAGAGCAAACTCGAAGATAGATTGGAAAGAGGGGAAGCTTCGTACGAAGCCCGAACGGGGAACGAAGCACAGCTTGGATTAAACCCTGACTTGCATTTACTTAAAACCAAGAAATTGTTCACGAAGTGAGGGGGAAAAAAGCCAAGGCTGGGGGGTACATACGGCCTTACGGGGAGAAGGGGAAAGGAGAAAGAGAGTTAACGACCGGGGAGAGCAACCAAATGCAAAACCCCCACGATGAAAAGGACCCAGGCCTGAGGCGACTATGGGGGGGTAAGCCTAAAGGGGGGCTTGATTCACTGGGAACCATCTTACTGGGAAAAAACAGCAAAAGTAGAATGAAAGAAAGGAAAAAACGTCAAAACTCGCCTTATTCAGTTATGCATTGTGAGAAAAAGTAAAAACCACAAAGAAAGGAGTATAGGGGTAGCGGCTGAGAATGAAACTATTAATAACGAGATAGGGTCCACATTCCACGAAGGAATGAAAAACATCAAAATAATTGGGGGAGTGACAGTGAAAAGGCGTAATACAAAGGACAGATCAAGTACACCATCACTAAGGGGGGCCCCGGCAAGTGAGATTTGCAAGTCGCAATTCCGTTCAGAGGGAATGACTAACCCCACGGGAGATCAGACACACTTTAAGAGGGGGAAAGGTTAGGCCAGAAAAAAAAAGATTGAAGGGCACCGTGCTGCCCGGGTCTTTAGATTTTGAAATTGAACTAGGAGTTCGGGGCTCTCCCGCACCAGTCGGGAAAGCTGCGATCGCAACAGCCGGAAACGAACCTCGATACCGTTGACGAACTGGATTCAGAAACTAAAGAAAAACTCCGAAGGGGGGGGGCAACTAAAATCGGCTAACAAAAGAAGGACCCTCTTTATCGGGGACACAAGTCGCGCCAATCAAGGAACCTGAAGGGGAAAATACGCGAAAGGGCGGCTTATTTATCGGACCAGGACTTCAACCTTGGCTATTAACCGGTCCTGATCTGGCGTGAAGGTAGGGGGAAAGGAAAAGAGCGTATGAAGGGCCTTACAACGAGGCGAGAAAAAAGAGCGGAAGTACCCAGTAACACTCGCGACGACCGTGGAAATACGAGCCACAGGGGGATCAGACTTCATTAAATTGGAACTTTAAAGGGGAGACCCTTTAAGGGGGGGTGAAATTGGGAGAATTCTCTGAGGAAGACAAAAAAGGAACGAAAGAACAAAGGAAAGGGCGAAAAGGGTCAGGGGGGAGGGCGCCCCGTTAACTCCAAGAGCGTTTACGAAAAAAGACTCTCCTTTGACCACTGAGGAAGTTCCTCCCGGGAACTCCAGAAACGGTTGTGGAATATTTGAAGGAAAGCCTCGGGAAGGACTTCGGGGCGGGCGCCTGGATGAAGACGGAAACTCTAAAGCCTGGGAATCTTGCCGAAAGCCCTATGACGTCAGTGCCCAATTGAAATGACGGGCCCATTTTCCTTGAAAGAAGAAAACAATGGTCGGTTAAATAAGCGAGTCATAAGCGGAAGTCAAAAAAGAAATGAAGGGGGTGATGGAGAGGACTTCGAAGAGGACTTCTGAGGGCGACGGGGTGCGGCAGAGGAAAGGGCAGGTAAGGACTGTTCAAGCAAGAGGGGAAACGACGTTCTAATACTCAAGGAGTCGAAGAGGCACTTCAATGGCCCCAGGAGGTCTACAAAGAAAAGGCGGAGCTTCGAATTGGGGCTTCTTGGGTCGACAGGGTGGTGAAGGGAAAAGGGAAAGTGTCGGTCAGGAGAAAGAAAAAGAAGAAAAAAAGAAAGCACAGTGGAATGCGTTGACGTCCCAGCAGACCGGATCACGCTCAGAAACGACCAACATCAAAAGTGGAGGGAGCTCATCGCTAGAAATGGGAACTTAAGAGAGAGAAAAAAACAACAACAGGAGATATCATTGAAAAGGGAGAGTCTCCTTAGGTAGTACGACACTTCAGAGGGGAAAGGGAGCTGAGCTTTCGACGGCAAGGGAAGGAGCCCCTAAGTCAAACCTTGCAGAAAAGGTTGCCTCTTGAGAAGAAGTAAAAAGGGGAAGCGGAAGGCCGTCGCATTCGAACGCGAAGGTCAAGGGGGACAGGTTTAGAGAAGAACTATGCCGACTTCGCCCGGGGGGAAAGTTATCAAAGACGGACCGTGGCTGAAAAGGACGAGAGTCATTTACGAAGCAAAAAGACTAGAAGGAAATGCGAAAAGCTCAACGCCGAAGGTAAAAATCCCGAAAAAAAACTGAAGGAAAAGGAAGGAGACTACGATAGGAAAGGCAGTGTAACCTCTGGAAGAACACTGGGGGGGGAGGGGGCCTTAAGGGGAAAGGGAGATACGAAAGGGTCGTCAGGGGGGGGGGGGGCGAGGAATCTTCAGTAATCACGGCCGCAAAAAGGAACGACGAGGCCGTGAAGGAGAGGGGAACAAAAAAGGGGTTAAGGGGGGGCAGGGAGACGTTGGAATGTGCTAAATGCTCAGGTCTGGGGAGGGGGAAAAAGGGAGAGGGTTAAAGGGGGGGCGAAGAGATAGTTTTCGAAAAACGAACGGCGTTGCAGAAGTAGTTCCCTTTGGGGGGGGAAGTCCCCCGGAAAAAGGAAAAAACTGACAAACATCAATGGGGGGAGGGGCATTGGAACAGTGCAAAAAGGGGGGAAGGAACTTCTCAAAACAACATGGTGGCCTATCATTCTCACGTTCGGGAACGAAAGTTTTTAAGGTAAGGATGGGCCAGAGTCTACGCAAGCGAAGGGATGCAATCAAGAGAGGGAGGGTGGGAGGGAAAAAAAAGGTAAGAAAATCTTAATTAACCGTCGTAATCCCTTTCTCAAACTTGGTAAGAAGGTAGCAACGCCGCTATAAGCGACTGCAATCTGCGAGGGGGAAATGGAGCGAATTTTTGTCAACGATCCCGTTGACTCATGGGAAACGAAGTTTTACAAGAGGAGTTGGGGGGGGGGAGGGGGGGGTCTGGCAGAGTGACTCAAACAGTGAAGAAAAAGGGAGAGTATAGGGTGTAGGGGGGGGTGAGGGAAATCATGCGAACCGAAGGGCGGGAGAGACCGAAGAATGGCAACAGTGGTAAAAAAATCTACCTAACGTAGAAAAAAGGGTGAAAGCAAAGAGGGATAAAAAAATCAGTTGGAGGGGAAAGGGGAGCGCGTCACGGGTTAGGTTTAAACGGAATCGGCAAGGGGAATTTAGGAGGGCAAAGCGCAGGCAGCGGGCAACACGTGAGTGCTGGTGTGGGGGATGAGAACCCAAGGGCGGGACAGAATGTTAAACAAAAACCTCGAAGGGGGGGATGGGGAATACCCTCGCCTTGGGAAAAGGACCGGAAACCAAAGGGTGACATAAGTGGGGAAGCGGACGGGAAACGCTACAAACGATAAGAAGGAAGGGCTTGGCGTCTCAAAAATAAACGGAAGCCCAGGGGGGTGGGGCGAGTTACTTGAAGAAAGGATCAAAACGGAAAAGTTGCTGCAATGAGGTGAGGGAGAAAGAAGCGCAGCTGGCCTCAGCCAACATTTAAAGGAAGCGACCGCCTATAGACAATAGGGTGCGGCTTTCGAATAGGGGGGGTAAATGGGGGACGGAAACGATGGAAAGATAGGGAAAGTTACTTATAATGGGGAGGAAGCGTATGGGACAGCTTGTTGCTAGGTCACGGACTAATGAAATTTCAAACCTATAGGTTGGGCTAACTCACTGGACGTTGAAGAAGGGGAGGGAGACCGCAGGGGACTCTAAACTTGAAAAGTCCTTCTGTACCAGAAAGGGGGACGATTAAAAAGAGGAGCGACGAAGAAGTGAGGATCTGGAGATCAGCGGTCTGCAAATCAAAACGCAGCACCAGAATCTTGAAAGGGCTTCGGAATCAGAAGACGCACGCGTTTCCCTCGTGATCTTGCGCGGAAGATGGAGCGATGAAATGAGGGGGACCAGGGGGATTTGAAGAAACCCGCAAGAGGGGAGTGAAGAAACCGAGACAGGCCGAGGGGAAAAGGAGTCGAACCACCGAATCAAGGGATGGGACGAAATTGGGGAAAAGGAAGTTTCAAAAAGGCGGCTTTAAGTTCTGCGTTCTCTGCTGAAATCCAGTTTCACAAAATTTATCGGAAAGGGGCGTGGGAAATTGCGGCAGAGGCCCAGTAAAACCGAAAAGGGGGGGAGGACTGATGCCGGGTACGTGAGCTTTGTGGGTCAAGTCACCCAAGGGGCTCGAGAGAAAAAAAAGTAACCGATGGTTTATTTCTCGAAGTGAACTCGTCACGGGGCGCAAAGGGGGGCTCCTGAGTTTGGGTGTGGAGAAAAGGTTCTCGAAAGAAGGAAGCGAAACTGGAGAAAGCGGAGTAGAGCAAAAAAATAAAAAAGTCACGGGTCGTATTACCGCATACTTGTGTGTGCCAAAGCAGGTAACTTTCCCTCTAGACAAAAAGGGCATCTCCTATCTCTAAAGTCAGTGAAAGTAGTAAGGAGGCTCTACTCTGTGCATGTAGAAGGGATTCGAGCAGGGGACTGGTAACAATTAACAGGAGGATGCTTCATTCTGGGGAAAGGAGCAAAAATGAATCGCTCTAGAAGGGGGGATGGGGTTCTTCAACTGCGGCGCCAAACTTTTTGACTTTATAAATTCGGGGAGTACAATCGGCATGAATGGAGGGGGGGGGGGGGGGGAAATACTTCTTAAAATTCCATTATGCCCGAAGGAAGCTGCCCATGAGCGAAGACAAAAAGGGGCGTGACTACTACTAGAAACGAAGAGGGATCCTTTTCATTGAAGTTGTAAGGAAAAACAAACGCTCTATCGGATTGGCGAAGCAAATGTCGAGGCGAAGCGAAAGCGGTGATCGGCGAAAAAACCCTTATCGGAGGGAAAGCAGGGGAACCGAGGGAGAAAATCCAAGAAGGTGTTTCCGAAAGGGGGTTGTTCCAAAATCAAGAATAAAGGCGAGGAGAGGCATCTTCTTTGAAAACAAAACATAACAACAAAGGGAAAAAAGAGATTGGGACCAAAAATGATAACATTGTACGAGAAAATCCGATTCTGATGTGGGTGGCATCGGGAGGGGGGGGGACTAAAGGCCTTATCCAAAATTGGTCCCCCCAAAACCTCTCCAAAAAAAAGAGATGAAAAAAGGAGGAAAAGGGCTCAATGACCGAATGCACACCACTCCAATTCTGCGGGGGAAAGACTCACCGGTCGAACGCGGCTACCGGGGAAGGCTGAGGGACTCCGTGGTGATGGAGGGTGATCTCTATTTAAGAGCAGAAGTTAAACTTCGTACGGAAAAAAAGGGTGAGAAAAGCAAATGCCCCTGGTCATAGGAAACTGCAATTGAAAGCAAGAGAAGGGGGGGGGGGGGAAAAGGAAGCGACGAAATCCCGCTTGCGTCGGCAAGAAGAGATTTAAGACGCCAATCATAACGATCGCTTTTTGGGACTTAAAGAAAAGGGGCATGACGATGCGTGGGCAGAATTAGTTAGACGACGTAGAGACTGAGCGATCATGGAAGATTCAAAAAGCATGGGGGGGTTGGGTGACATTCCAACTATTCCAAATCCCATTAAAGAAAGGACTATTTGGGCGAAAGATGAAGAAAAGGAACAACTAGTGAGAGATGGCAAGAAAGGCAACCCGCTTATCTCTTGCATTTTTTGAGAATAATCAGTCAGCAAAGCGGACTGGTCATGTCACTAAGACAGGCGAGACCTTAAACTGCTCAAATGCAACCTCGTGAAGAATGCTCGGACTCCGAAATCTGGCGCGATGGAGTAGGAGGGAGCTAAGGGGGAATAAAAAACGGAAAGTGGTTCCCGCGAAACATCACGTTATGCGTACCGCAACTTGAAGCTGGGGAGCGCAGCCGCTGGATCACTTTGGCCGGAACAAATTAAAAACGCCTTTGCGCAAAAAAAACAAGCACGACCCTCTCAGCACAAAGGGGGGACCAAACGAAATTGCGAGAAGTCCGCAGGGAATTGGGAGGATCGAGCCGGGGGGACCGAAGAAAAAAGAGCACGTAAAGGGGGAAATAAAACGGAGCACTGTCGGGTAGGAAATGGAGGGAAGGCCATCCAACGAACAGTTCGATACAGTAGGAAAAGGGATTCAGACCGAAAAAGAAAAGAAAACGGGACCACCAAAAAAAAACGCCTGGGCAAATTAACTAGGTGGCACAAAAAGGAGGAAACCATCGGGATTTGTTGGGTCCGAGACGGGGAAGGAGACTCCGTTATTGGTAGGGGGCCCTCGGAGCAGGGAGGGGACTGTGGGATGGGCAAGAAAGACTTTACCAAAGGAAAAAGACTACAGCTTACACATAAGCGATCAGGAGGGAAAAGGAGTGCGGTTCATATGAGGTTAAAGCCTTCAGGGAACGATTAAAGGTTACGGGGGGGGGGGGGGGGGTGAGCAGACCTAGTATTCAAATCATATACTCACTTGCTAGGAAAGAGAAAGTCTGGTCAGGCATGGGTAATTCGGACCGGAAAGGACGAAGGGGACTGAGACCGCTGTTTTCACGTAAAAAACAGTCGGAAGGAAAGGGAGGGAGGAACTAGTGGTTGAAAGCATATGGAAGGGACCAGACCAAGGGCTGTGTAAAGAGAACTTCAGCGGCTTCCGTCAATGGGAAATAGAGGGAACTCCGTTTGAACAGCAACCATGGAAAACACGAGGTAGCAGAAGACCCCTCCGGAGAGAGGGGAGATGGTTAACGACGAAATGGTGGCGATGGAGATGCTCAAGAGGGTGAGACCGCCCAGTCACCAAGCAAGGGCCGATCCAAATCATTAAAGTAACACTCCGTTAAGTTCGGTGGCACGAAGGGGGGGGGGAAACGAAAAGAACGAAGTCGAGGATCGTGTGTAAAGGGAGGGGAGAGGCCCCTCTATTAAGACCGCGGGGAGAAGAGGTCCATGGACAAACGGTAAGGAACAGCAAAACTCAAGGGGGTTAGATTGTAGATGAAAAGGAGGAAAACTGCTAATCCCTGACCCCCACCAGCACTACAGGGATACGAGGAAGCGGAATGGAAGAGAAGCAAATTCTTGGGGGCCAGGCGAACTAACAGGGGGAAAGAAATCTCCAAACGGGAAGGGGGAAACAGTGGAACTTTTATCACAGGCTGTCACCGTGCTGAGAAGGCTTCGGGAGGAGTTCAACTGGGGAGAATCGTGCGTCCTCAACTAACCGGGTCATGGTGAAAAGGGCAGCAGAGGAAGAACGGCAACGAAAAAGAGAAAGAAGGGGGTTACGAAACTGACGCCGACGACCATAACACCGCCGAATTTTGCAAAAAGAGGGGGGGGGGATGTAGGTCTCCCCCATGCAGTAACCAAATCGGTATCGGGGGAACAAAGTCGCTGAAATCACTCCAGGAATATTGGACAAAGAAGCGATCGCGGATTTTCTGACAATGTACTTACAACGTTGGGAGAGGGGAAAGACAACTTGGTCCTTCAATCTGTCGTGGAACCATGTGGTCGCACGAAAGACGGGTTGGGACCAGCCTACTAGCTTAGTAGAAGACGGGACATCATTACCAAAGTACCGCGCCGAACCTGTGGTGGAGAATTAGTCTGCCCCAGAGGATAGAGGCAGGAAAAAAAAGTTGGTGGGTCACTGGAAATAATCTCAAAAAAATTTACATTTATGTTTCCAAAGTTGGCGAAATGCTCTGCGGGTGAAGGAAAAAACTAAGTCGAAAAACGGCGTTGGCGAAACACTATCTATTCGAACAAGTTAAACAGAGAGAAGTTCAGGGAAACATGAAGAAGGGGGTGGAAAAGCCAACGAGCAACGTCTATACTCCATACACGTTGTGCCTGGGTGGGGAAAGTACACTTGCCATAGTAGAAGGTCCGTCTGGCGCTTGCCCGTAGGAAGCGAAACCCCCTCCCTGTACTAAAATTTGGAAGTGAGAACATCAATGCCTTGAAGGGGGAAAATGAAGGTACGGCCACTTTGAAAAGGGCAGCTTGCAAACATGGTGGGGGGGGGGGGGGGCGTTGTCCTCCTCTCTGAGGAGGAAGGACCTCCTCGTGTTGGGAAAGCGGTTCGGCGAGCTTCCCGGGAGGCAATTGGGAGGACTAGGAGGCGTGAAACTATTCAAAAAAAAAGGGAAGAGAGGGTAAGGGGGAGCCACGGTTACAAGAAAATAACCGGCAGGAGGTCGAATAGGGGCAGTACGTATGACAGGCTTCACTGAGAAAAAGGGAAATGTGAAAAAAAATTGAAGGTGTTTTTGTGGGTGGGGGGGGTTTGGGTGGGGGTTTGTGGGGATGGGGGGGGGGGGGGGTTGGGGGGGGGGTTTTGGGTGGGTTCGGGGGGTTTGGGGGGGGGGGGTTGTGGGGGGGTGATCAAAGGAGGGGGAAATGGTGGGTTTCCCTAGGAGAAGGAACATTGTTTATGGGGTCGTGTTCTTGTTTTGTGGGGTTTTGTGGTCCTTTTTTCTTGTGTGTGTGGGGCCCTTTTTTTTTGTTGTGTGCCTTCGCTTTCGCCTTCTAAGAAAAAACCGAAGCGGCACGTTTCGGCGGACAGAAAGGAACCCATCCGCAGAGCCATGGGCTGGAGGGGGGGGACGTAAAAGCCGGACCGGGCAAGCGCAGAAAAAACCTACAACCTCGAAGTGGGAGACGCTCACTCGATCAGCATGGTGAAGGGAAAGAGAGAGAAAAAAGGTATGGAGGGAGGGCAAGAATGCTGCTCGCGGCAACGAAGAAAATGAACTGATGTTTTGAAGGGGGGGGAGCTGAAAAGGGGCTGTCCCGGCGGGAACGGCACACAGCCATGAAACTGGATCTGAAGGGCGTGACTCGTGCGAAGAAAAAAAGGTTCAGCGCGGCAAAAAAAAGGTCGCAAGAATACTTCTAAGCGAAGGTCCGGTAAGGTGGGAGAAAAAGCCAGGGCCGACGTGAAGTGCCTCAGGGTCTATCCTTGCCGGATCGACGGGAACTGGGCTGAAAGGAGAGATTTAGGAATCAGGCCGCGCACTCATCGGGACTGCAGAGTCCACTCCCTCTAAAGGAGAAAAACCACTTGATGAATTACCGACTAACGTACTATATTATACCAGGGGGCAAGCCTTCAATTCAAATGGGGGGCGGAAGTAAAAAGGGGGGTTGGCACGGAATGAAGAGGTACGGCCAGCTTTTAGTTCAGTCTTGTCAGGGTAGTAATTACATCAGGGCAGACTCCAGATAACCTACTATTCACGGGAAGAATCGGCACCAAAACGTGGGAGGGGGGGGCAGGGAGAAGTGGAGGAAGGTGGCTTACCATTATCTATTTGGATACCGTTCTCTGAGTTAAATGGCGAAAGAGAGGGGGGGCACCAGACAACTAATGGACTGTTGCCTAGAAGGTCACTTTTTCAAGGAAAGAGAGGCGTCTACAAACTGGGGGGGGAAAACAATGTAAAGGGATCATTATTTAAAAAAGGGGTGAAAATTTCCTGCCTAGTGATACTAAAAGATGGGATCTATGCACATCCTCACCGTTGTCGGAGGGGGTAGCTGAGGGACGGGGTACTGCTGACTTCTTCTTCTAAAATAGAGGGGGGGGACGGACAAGAAGACGACCTTTAGGTCTGAACATTGACTAAATGAGGGGACCTTCGGATCCTGGGAAAAGAAACGGGGAGGAAGTTCGAGAAATACGCCAGCTCAGCCGAGTAGTGGCAATCTTCAGAAGTATTCGGAGGGTGGGGGAAAGGACTATGTGGACGCATTGGGGATACCCGACGAAGTTGCACCGGAAGGGAGGGTTTCCTGGGAAGTCTGATGACTACCAGTTGTCACCTTTATCGGCTGTGGAGGGACTGGCAGGCAGTCGCAAGGAGAAAAGGAAAGGAGGGAGAGAACAAGTATCGAGCACACAGGGGGAGGCGACAGAAAGTAAAATAAGAAAAAGGGGGAAAAGAAAGGCGAAAGGTCGTTCTGCCGCTTTTGGGTCTCTCTTCAGGGCTGAGGAAGGAAGGAGGGGGTCAGGGGGAATTTGGGCGCGGAAATCGGATAAGGAAGAAAAGGATGTGTCCAGGCGAGACGCATTGGGACTTACGACTGGTTACGCGGAAAGATAAAGGTTGGAGTTGGATGTTTTGAAGGTACCAGGGCGCCTTGGAAAAATTTACCTCTAGCAAGAGTGTAATAGGAGGGGGGACCTCGAAAAAAGACGCACACACATATCGACCTTTCGGGATTGCGGTCTCCAATGCAAAACCAAGACAGAAATCCAAGGGCGGGGGGGGGGAGTGAAGCTTTGAGAGGGAAGGGGGGGATTCATTCGAAAAAATTAAAGAATACGATGGCGCATCTGGACAGACACAAAATTGTCTGCGCAACAGTCAGAAGGAAAAAACGGGGCGATTTAGAATGTGGGGGCAAGGGGGGGCTTAACCTTAGGTTCCCTCATAGCGATGAAGGGCCGGAAGTGGAGGAGGAAGACAACTTTGGGGGAAACTTCACTATGAGTTCAAACCTCTAGGTGGCCAGTCAAAAGGGGCTTCATCCGGGTTTAAACAAAAGGGATCGAAAAGTGAGGAGGAGTTTCAAGAAGACAATGAATTAAACCGTGAGCGTCCAGGGGCGTACGATATGATTTCCTAGAGGATGGGGAGAAAAACCTGATCCATAATCGGAAAAAACCAGTCTTAACCGCAATCATTAACCGAACCTATTCACAAGAGGAGACTGGTCGGTTGAGGTTGTAATATTTCTTCTGAGATGCCAGGTTGTAAAGGTAAGGGAAAGAAGGGACGCAAGCGAGAGAGAAAAATAATAACGGACGATTAATGAACCACTGACTGACGAAGAACCAAAGATCCCGATGGGACTCATGGAACCTAGGGAAGAGTTTTCCAATGGGGCGGAAATGTTATTTCGTCAAAGGATAATCACAGTTTCAGTCAAAGGGAGAACTTTTCGGGTGAAGAAACAGAACAGGTCTACTAACAAAGAAAGGACGAAGGCCAAGGTGGAGGGAGATTTGGGGAGAGAGGGGAACAAAAAGACCGGGCTCGATCAAGCAAAAAGGAAAGAGGGTGAAGGGAGAAAGGAGAAAAAAAAAAAAGCACGGGGCTCTACGCGGGCGAATTTCTTTTGTTAACACCAGGATCTGAGGAGAGGGGGAAACATCCAAACGTGATCGACGACGGCTGAGATCACCAAGCCGTCAAAGGGAGAGGACGCAGCATAACTTGGGGGCCGACGGTAACGGTCCTCTCGATGACAAAACAGAGAGAGAGGGAGAGGGGACGACAGAAAAATCAGAGAAAAAAAAAAGTTAAGTAGTCCTTCCTGCGTCTAAGACGTGGCATTTTGACAAAGGAGAGCGCAGAGTCAAGAGGGCACCGTGACAGTCGCAGGGGTGCAGGGGCCAGTTCGTCTGGGAAAAAACAGGGAGAGATAATTGTTTAAAGGTCTGACCTGATCGCAGCGTTTTAGGGAGAAATCATTAGGGAGAAAGAGGAGGATCATGAGGGGAGATTCGGAAATGCCGCTTCCCTAAGGAGCTGCCCAATGAGAGAGAACGAGAGGAACTCAGTAGACCTACGCACTAAGCGGATCCTTTTCCGGAGTGTTCCCTTCAAAAACAAAAAGGAGAAAGGAGGGGAGATAGCTACTGTCGAGGGAAGAACCGCGGTTATGGCCTCGGTTGGGGGGAAAGGCTTAGTGAAGGGTGAAAAGAAAAAAAAAAAAAGAAAGGAAAACGCAAGCAGGTGTTTGACGCAAATGGGGTGGTTCCCGCGGAATCAATTCATCGCTCTCCATCTGGGGAGAGTGGACAAGGAAAAGAAAACAGGAGGGCAGAGTCTGCCCAGGATCCTCTTTATCAGGAGAAACACCAAAATCCTTAGGTTGGGATTTGGGTTGTCATTATGGTCTTTGCGCCTGGACGTA
>Ga0179593_1445798_pt1 | contig 14712 bp, 6 predicted proteins | sample CZODoug2_1_08_16_FD_185931 | JGI IMG/M metagenome (GOLD analysis project Ga0179593, IMG submission 185931) | Vadose zone soil fungal communities from Angelo Coast Range Reserve, California, USA - CZODoug2_1_08_16fungal (PacBio error correction) | ecosystem: Environmental > Terrestrial > Soil >...
CCAACACAGGATAGAGCCATCAAGGGAGCTATAGAAACGTAGAACAGGGGAAAGAATGGTATACCTTTCCTCATCCAAAAGAGATATGAAGTAACTATCCTTCTAAAGAAAGAACTATCTCGAGTGGGAGGAAGCATATAATTAAGGATTTTTCTAGAATGGAAAGGGGGCTTTACAAGGACCGGGGCCAGCACCCCTGTGAGGAGTAAGGGCCTTATAGTAATTCTTCTAGAGAAGAGAAAGGGATCGAGGAGGCCCCCGAAAAAATTATTAAAGAGTTAAGGGGGGGGATATTCTATGCCTGACTTAGCCTATTAAAGAGCCTACCGTCTTAAAGTAATCTCATGGTTAATACATACTTCGAACCGAGGGAAAAAGAAAGACAGAAAGACGGAATAGAAGATCCGGGCGCGAGAACCCAAGAAAGAATAGACATACGCTAAAAGCTTAAAAAGAGAAAACTAGAGCTTACTTGCCGCAGTGCAAGAAAAAGATGCCCTTAAGTGGAAGGGAGAACCCAACAGCTCGAAAAGTAGAAATCGGTTGAACGGCAGTCGACCCACGACCTGTCAAAACAAACGACGGGTGATGTGCGAAACTCTAAGAGTAGTGCTAAGGGGGAGGGATAAGGTCCCGGACATTACGGGGTATGGGTCGTTAGAAAGTGGACCAGAGATGAGCAATAGGGGAAAAGGAGGATAAACAGAAGGAAATCTAGGAGCGGGAATGTATACAAAACGGAGTTAACTCGTATAAGACGTGTTAAGTAAATGATCAGATAGGCTTCTAAAACTAAAGCTGATATATACTGTAAGTCAATACCTTAGGCTCGCTTGTCTATTATAAAATAGGAGAAGAGAGGGAGGAAACGAGCGCGGAGGAGATTTAGAACGGAAAAGAAACTCGGCCACTAAGTGAAGCGAGATCCACCGCTAATGAAATCAAAATCCATCCACTTCCACTCCAAGGCTGGGAAAATCCAAAGATCAGGAGAGAAGGGCAGGTAATTTGCGGAGGGGAAAGGGGGGGAGACTTCCTAGTTCCGGGAGAGAGAGGGAAGAGCTGGTGAAAGTAAAAAACATCGCATTGCCCTGAAATTGTGGCGAAAGGAAGTGTAGGATGGGGGGGGGGGGGGATGCAGAGCGCATGAAAACCGTCATGAAAAAAAAAAACAGTTGGTCAAGGGAGACGGTGGCCTTGGTTCTTATTGCAAAAGAACAATAACAGACTCGGAAAGAGGGTCCGATCTGACTGGGGACAAAGGGGGGAAGGGCACTGAATTTGAGATAAGTATCCACCTGAAATCCCAGGACAACCTCTCCCATAAGCTGTCGCGAAGCCCCAAGTGAGAAATCGCTGAGGCACGTCTACGAAGATGGGGTCACGATTGCAAAGGGGGAAAAGGACGCGGCTAAAGTGCAAGGGGAGTGATCTCTCTTAGCGAAATAGGTCGTCAGGGATAAAAAGACCTTCATTCCTACTACCCTAAAACAACAGGTACGAAACTGGGTAAGACATGATTAGACTAACTGGAGGTAGATTCTTTTGTATGGGGGAGGAGATGAAAGAAAGAAGAAAAAAGTGGGGGCAGGACCCAGGGGGGACGATGGCGTAGAGACGTTGGGAATCTTGTCACCATCTCTTTCTTGAATTCTGAGAAGCAAAGAATGAGAAGGAAAAAAAGAGGATTGGTTGCGGGAGCGGTTGAGGAGGAAATACAGAATGCATCGTTAAGGGGGGATATACAGACTAAGAAAAGTAGGTAGGAAGAATCTGCACAAGGAATGATGAGAAGCTACCGTCTCGGAGGTTTTCCAAAGTTTAGTTATCATCAGAGATCAGAGAACAAGACAAAGCATCGGAGAGCGATGGATAGGGGGACAAGTGTGCGAAAACGAAAAAAACAACCGGAAGGGAACATCGTGGGGGAACGGACTGCACGTTGAGGGAGGTAAAGTTAGGTCACCCAAGGGGCTGGGAAAGTAGTTTCTGCCGTCAGGCAAGATGTGGGAGCGTGATCAGAGCAGAAACATCATTTGTTGGGCATCATGTACAAAGACAACACTCTGACACGGAAAAAATCGAGGGGCTGGGGAAATCGTCTTCAACGAAACAAAAGCAAAGAATGCCACGAAGAAGGCCAAAAGATAAAAAAAACCTGTATTGGGAAGTAATGTATTGGCTGGGAACAAACCGAAAAACCGCAAGAAACACAGGCAGGGCAAACATAAAAGTTTATTTAATGGCAATTTAAAAGAAAATCCTCTAGAGGAAAAGATGGCATCCTGTGGGTGTTGTTATAGGGGTGTGGTATCGTCTGCGGAAGCCAAAGGAATTGTTGGCACAGGGAAAACCACAGGGGGAAAGAGCGGGGTGAACCTGTGGGGATAGGGTCATCCATACGAGAAAACCAGCTGGTAATCGCAGAAGGTGGAAGGAAGGCTAGGCAGCGCGAAGGGAGACAAGGAAATCGAAAACACAGAGAGACCCGCCAGTGAACCTCTGAGGCACGCAAACCGTATACGAATGGAAATCCCGAAAAAGGAGTCTGTTGGTCGTCGGCAAAACAAGGACTGGAAGAAGCCCACGTCCCACGGGAAAAACCGCCTCAAGACCCCATTGCCAGTAATGAAAAGCATCAAATGTGCAGACATGCAAAACTAGAACCTATGCTCAAGGAGTGAGGCTGCGATCTCGCAAGATAAAAGAATAGTAGTCCATGAAAAGAGAAAAGTCTGGGGTCAACATAGACCCAGGTCGCCCAGAAATAAGGAAAATCAACACAACAACGGAGGGGGAGGTAGGGGAAAAAAGGATTCAAATTCGGCGCGTGAGATGGTGACAAAAAAGTAGGAGAGAGTTGAGCTATCAGAGATGCAGGACTCGAGAAGGCGGAAGCAGGAAAGGGGAGTGGAGATTGCAGTAGAAACATTGTGAAGGCGTAGAAAAAAGTCAAAAAAAGGAGAAGGGCCTTTGGGCGTGTAGCACCACCTGGCGAAGTGGGGAGACTCTAGGGGGGAGTCCAATCTACCACCATCAGATTGGATGGGGAGCCGGGGCACTTGCTCTCGTTTAGGGTGGGGAACGCAGAGGTTGCGAGGGGGGAGACACTGGTGTGTTACGCTTTTGTTGCTTTAGACCAGTGGCTGCTGGACAGAGGAGGATTCAACACTTCTGGGTTATGAAACGGGGGAGGTGTTAAGTAGTAATGGATTAAGAAAAAATGGAGCCAAGATAGGGAATCAATACCGTTACCAAATGCAAAGAGGTCTGAGGCCCGACGACATAAACTTAAAACAAAAGGAAAAAAGAGTGCGTGGGGAGATGGCAATTGGGTAAGGAAAACAGGATATGGATGCCCGAAAACGGGAGAGGTGGGTGTTGGGGGGGCTACGCCAGCAGATACCTGCTGCAAAATGAACAATCGAAGGGTGCGGCGGTGGAAGTGGAGGCTCGAGCGTTAGACCAGAAGGGAAGCCGAGGCGTTGCGCCTGCAAGGGGGGGGGGTTTTCTGGGGGAAAAAAACAGCCAGACAAACCACAAACTGGCGCAGCTGACCGCCATGGGGGGGAGGAGGGCACAGAAGTGACCACAAGTTGGGGCAAGGACCAATCAAGTCGACTGGCAGTAGGGGCCTGCAGCTGGAATCACGAACCCAGTAGAGTTGTGTGTGGGGGGCGTTGACGCAAAAAGAGAAAAAAGGGGCGAGCCATCAAAGAATTTATCCACTCTGCAGGGAGGGAAGGAGCTGTGCCCGAACCAGGACAAAAACTCGACGACGCTAAGGGATGCAGAGGGACCGAGTCTGATTAGCTAAGGAGGGATGATGAGGTCTAATGTCTCCGCACGATGCATGGAGGGAAAGGGAAAGAAGCTCAACAAAGAAATACCCGAACCCGACAGCTGATGGAGGAACAAAGGGGGACGGTCGGTAAAATAAAGAAGACAAGAAAAAGGCAAGAATTACACCGAGAGAACCAGCATCTAGGGGAGAAAATGGAAAGGGTCTTTCGTAAAAGGATCCTCACCACTCCACCCGCTAATACTGGGGAGAAGAGACCAAGTTAGGTCATTCGTTGTTTTAAGAGTAGTAGAACACAAAACCAAAAATGGGACTCAGACATAGAAAGCACCCATATAGAACATGAAAGAGAGATACGACAAACGATATCACACACAAACCCCTTGACATATAAGGTAACCACAAATCGTGGAACGTTACCCACACCATTCACAATACCAACACGGTACATGGGGCGGGAGACTACTAGCATGCGCATGGGCGTTAAAAAAAGGGGGGTCAGGATAGGGGGGAAAGAGTAAGCCACTGAAAAGGTAGCACATGGGGGGACCCATTGCACCCTAAAGGAAGTAGGAAGTGGAGACGCAACCAGGAACCCGAAAGACCTGGGGAACAAAAGGTCCGCGGGAGTGTGGGAGAATTATCATAAAAAAAGAAGAAGAAAACATCTTGCACACGAGAAAAGGGAAGGAACATTAGAAATGGTGTCTGACAGCGTTAAAATGTATCACGAAAGGGGAAATCAACTCTGTGGGAAATCGAACAAGAAGCTTCCTTGGAGAGGGGGGGATTGAGCAAATGGAGTGGCGTGGCTGGATGGAAAAGGGAAGTGAGGATGGATCTACTGATTAAAATTCGTGTCGCAGAAAGGGGTTTTAGGGTTCTAAGCTCCTAAAGGCACATATTCGTATACCTAAGAGAAAGGCTACTAGAAAGAGTGGATTGGGGGAAAGTGTATATGAGCTAATTATAGAGGGGGAAGTTAGTTAAGTAACGTCGAAGATAGAAGGGACTCTATAAATTGAGCAGCCGAAGAGGTGAGGGAAGGTTTGACGAGTGACTGAGGGGGAAAGATACGCTAGGAAAGCAACGAACGAGGAAACCGAGTGTTACTGACATGAATATCAGAACGTAGAAGAGGACATCAAACTAGGGGGACGTGGGAGACGCTGGAACTGGGGGGGGATCAACCATTGGGGTAGCCTATTCACAGAATGGTTCACGCAACTCGGAGAACGGGAAGAAGACTAGCGCTCCTACGCAGGAGGTTCGATTGCAAGAGAAAGAGGGGGAATGAGCTCTCGTAAGTAGAGGGAGTCGTTGGGCCGAGGAAAGATTCTAGTTAAGCTCATACGAAAGTGTACGGAAAATATGGACTAACTACGGTAAAAAATAGGCTAGGTATATAGGGATATAGTGACAACAAGTAATATACTAAGGGGGGGTGTTTGCCGAATTATGAATCTAAGAATGTAAAGAAGACTATAAGGACAGAAGATCAGAAAGGGAACGAAGTGAAAAATAACACAGCTATACTCAGGAAGCGGAAAGAATAGAAAGAGATATCGTATAGTGGATCGGATATAAATAGTTACGGAGAACGAACGTTGCCTATATTCGCGACGGTTATAGGAAACCGTGGACCTTCAAAACTTTAAGTAAGGGGGAGAGGGGTCTAGAAGAAGAAACGTGATAGAAGAAACGAATTAACTAAACTAGCTTACTTCTAACTCCTCACAGGAGGGTTATAATATGTACGTAAAGGAGAAGGATATCTCCCTCACCTTTCTTTTAGAGCGTCAGGACACTAGGTTGTTTACTAGAGTATAAAGCGGTAATGAATGTAGGGGGAGAGGGAAGGATAATACCGAAAGCACCTTCTTCTTCGAGGATTTATTATACCTAACTAGTATATTACTGAGGGTTAAAAGAAAATAGATAGGTACAGAGTTTATTCTAAAGGAGACGATAAAAACAAAACACTGAAGGGGGGAAGGGGGGGAAGAGAGCTAAGAGGAATAAAGAGAAGTAAGACCTACCGACCTATTTAAAAATAATTAATAGAGGACAGGAGAATACTATACTTTGGGAAGGCAAAGGTGCTTTAGGTAGTGAATCAGTAACGAAATTAATTAAGAACGGATAGTCTAGCCAGAACAACACTGAGACGATAGGAGAGAGCTTTTAAAAGAAAGGAGAAGAAAATTCTTAAAGGAGCGGTAAAAGACAGATATTATACCTAAGAGGGCTTTACAGGAATAGTTTAGTTCAGTGAAAAACAGGCTCTATAGAACCATTAATGCTAATAACGAGATAGGAAACTAAGGTTTCATAACCGGAAGGAGCGAATATAAAAGGGGAGACTTAGATGAGAAAAGAGAAAATATATCTTATCTCTCATAGGCTGGGGGGGGCACAGTATCGCGGGGTTGGAAAGACAGGGAATTATTCCCTACCTTGCGATAGTTCCTAAAGGGAGAGGAGAGGTCTCAGAGAAGTAGCTGGATCTTGGGGGCAACCAAAAAAAGCAACCAAGTGTACTGATATGCGGTGGGGGTATACGGGAAGGAATCTAACCTACTATTAACGAATCCTAAACGTCTAATTTCCTATAAGTTAGGAAGGTAAAATTTGACGTATAAGCGTAACCGAAAAGACCGAAAGAGAAAGGAATCCGCGAGAGACTAACCGAGCAATCCTATGCAATACCTAAAAAAAGCGCAAAAGATGAAGGACTTCCCTAGAGTTGCGTACAATTAAAGAAGATTCTCCCACAATCGTAACCCATGGCGAATCGGGTCCAGAGACTCCAACGCATTTCACGACCAAAACGAGGGTGTCACTCTAGAGAGCTAATGAGGTATAAGGGTACGTAAATTCGGGTATAGGTCGTTTTGAGAGTTACATATATTAGCAGGTAATAAATAGAAAAGAAATGCAATGAAAGTCTAGGAGCTGTTTGGTATATACGAGTTAAAGGATAAAGAAAGGAATGAATTAAAGGATTTAATATATAGTATAATTTCGCTGTATATATACTTTATAACGGGTAAATTGACGAAACTATTTAAACTCGGTCGGCTAGTATTGAGAGAACTAAACGAGCGCTTATGCTTCTGAAAAGGGGGGAATCCACTCTGCCAACTAATGAGAGTGAATCCGGACAGGAAAAGGGGGGCAATCTAAAGTAAGCCAGCAGCCCACGCAAAATTGAGGAAAGACAAACAAGAGCAGGGGCGGCTGAGGTCGAGGGATGGAAAAGAAGAGGATCGCCTGAATGTCTTTGCTAGGATAGGGAAGAGAGGGACAAGAACAACCTGAACTAAAAGAGGCCCTAGGGTTGCAAGAAGAGTGATGGTGAGGTATGGTTGGGGATACACTAACACCACATTCAAAACCGGAGGAGCAACCTTGGTGAAACATGGAGTAGGTGAAATGGGAGGTATTGTACAACGACTAATAAAAGCGATCGGGTGGGAAAGGGGGTAAGAGAGAATGACACTAACTGGGGGAAATGTGATGATTTTGACACTAAAAATAGACATGAAAAAGACAGAAAACATAGATCAAAACATGGCAAAAGGGAGAGAAAGCAAGATGGAACCTTAGGAAAGAGAGAGGCACGTAATAATCAACGTTTCATTCACGATGAGGGGGGGATGTGCTCCTTACTCTGGCCTCAGAGTTCATCCGGGAATCTCTCTTCCTAAGCAAGAAGTGGAGTCTCTCTCAAGGCGTCATTCCTACATAACTTAAAAACAAACTACAGGAAGGAACTGTGGTTAATCATTGTATGGTACTACATAAGCAATTGATGGAGGAATATGCCGCGGACAGAAGCAACAAAGGGGGGTCAGGTAAAAAGTGCTGCGCAAACGGTTGGGGGATTTTGAAAGATCTTCTTGATGATTTCTTGGGATGGGAAAAGGCGCATTTAAATGCGCTAATTGGCGTGGGGGGTCGGGGTTTGGAACGATGCATCTCAACGACTAATGCAGTCGGGAAAGAGACAGCTAAGAATGGAAGAACAGTCATCATCTGGGACACAAAGATAGAGGCAAACAAGGGTAATTTTCAAAGGTTTCGGGAAAAGCGAAAAGCACCCGACCAAAACCGATGACTACATGGCTCAGACTGTTAAAAAAATGGTTGCGTGGCCAAATCAAAAAAAAGGAAAAAAGGTCGCGGACAGCGGGAGGGCAACTGGGGGGCAGCCCCACTTGAGGAAAGGCTGGGGGTGCTCAGACCCAGGGCGTCATCTGGCAGAAAATATCAGGTTGTTTGCTTGCAGGAATCAAACCAACATCAGAACGCAAAAGACTAAAAAAACTGGCTGAACTCAGCCTCGAACAGAAGAACGAAACCATCAAAATTCGGAGGGGAGCAAGTGAGGGGTTTTACTGGAGAAAGACCCCCACCAAAAACACAACGGCCATGCGTGCCACCACGAGAGAGGGTAGTTTAGGGAATTGCCAATCTATCAAACTACTGTTTCCGTTGTTTGAGGTTGAGTAGGGGGCGGGAAGCCCTAATCTGGAATTTGGAACGGAAAAAAGAAGGAAAACTTGGGAGAAGCAGCCAGAAAGGCGCCGCTCGATTATAAAAATTGTGATTCATGTCCTAATGGCCGAAGCAATGCGACAAAAGGCGAAAAAACCCCCAGGCTCACGCAAGAAAACCTCTGCTTGCCAAAAGAGAAACACAGTGACCATAACAAAAAAGATTGGGGGGGGGAAACTGCGCCCAAATCGAGAGAACCAAAAAAGCTCCAAGCTAAAAACGCCCAAGGGCTTGCCAGGAAGCAAAACCTCAGGTCCTACGGAAAAAAGAAGAAAAAGGAGGGGCTACCCAGTGCGCCACGAGCTGCAGTCGCTCATACGATCTCGTCCAATAAAAGCCGCAAGGCTGTGGAAACATCGACACGTCCAAAAAAAAAGAAAAAGGACAAACAACAACGGAGGAGAGGAAAGGATTCTGAAGTGGTCGGGGAGGGGGGGGGAACCAGACTGTGCGCCCGGTGGGGAGCGATTCGGGGGGACGCACAGCTCGTGAAGACTGGGAAGGAGAATTCAGGGTGAGTCCGTTGCATTCGGAGGTGAGCCGTCACCTGAAAAAGGGAAATGAAGGTGGGGGGGGGGGGAAGGTGAAGCGCTGGAGAAGGGGGGGCTTCTCGAATTTTGGACAACACAGAATCACCACCCACTGGATGGGCGGACACTTCTTCGCGGGTGGCACACCACACAGCAGAAGGTGCTTTCTGCTGGGAAGGGGGTCGCTTTTTGCTTTCGCAAGTGGGGACTGAGCAATAGGAAATGCATAATAACACAGCTGATATCGGTGGGCCGATTAAGAGAAGGGGGAAATGTACAAAAGAGTTGAAAGAGTCGTTGGGCAGTTCACAATTCCATATTCGGGATTTCCCGACGACTATACAAAAAAAAAATGAAAAACAAGTGCGGAGACGGTGAAAGCAACTAAAAGGGGTAATCGGTTTTAAAAAAAGAGGGGGGGTGGGGGGGGGCTGCCTCCGACGAAGAACCTTGATGCCTGAAAGTACGAAGTTTAAAGGGCGTGGGAGGCGAGGAGATTCAGAAAGATTGGCAGCCTCGAGGGGCAACTGGAATATGGGGGGGGTTGTCCTGCATTACACCAAAGGACGGGAGCAGCTGAAGCGCCCGTGGACTTAGAAAAGCCTTGCCAGACAGTGGGCAAAAACTCAATCGTTAAGAGGCCACGCTGTGAAGACAGTGAGGGGGTGTGCGTTGACGCAAAAAAAAGAACAATGTCGCGAACCATAGGATCCGGAATGTGGGACGTGGTCAGGCTGAGGCCCTAACAAGGGAGTCCAAAGGCAACGCTACGGGCTTCAGCAGGGACTGGGGGGGAATATCTATATCTAAGATTTTTAAAAGAGTCTGTTATGTCTCAGGAAAAGGCAAGACGTCCTTGTTCAATCGCACAACGATACCACGAGACCGACAATACGGAAAATTTACTATGACCGTTGGGGGGGGAATGAGGGAAAAAGAAATCCAGAGTATATGAACGCATATACACCGTATACGCGCATCGAAAAAGGGTAAAGAACCAGAGGGGGGGGAGTCGGAAAGGTCACCTACGAGAGACAATAAAACGCGAAATGTAGTACTCAGAAGGCTTACAACCCCAGGATCATATTGTTTTAAGAATTATTATGAATGAAAAGCGAGCGAAGGACCAGTAAAAGCAGAAGCTGAGTACTCAGCGGGGAAGTGACGAGTAAGGAAGCCAAAAAAAGAACTTTATTAACGTTCCTCAAAAGAGCTGAGGGAAACTCAAGAGATGGGTTCGCTATCTAGCATGATGGGCTATGGGTGGGAAAATTATGGGTCAGGGCTAGGAGGCCAAATTCCAGACAATTTCACAAGGGTGGAGAGAAACAGAAATCGGACCTAGTGCCCCCGATGCAAGTTACTAGGAGTAGTGGAATACAAACCAGCCCCGCTCTCCTGAGAGAAGAAGAATGAAGGTTTTCATGGATGAAACACAATACACCTCAGGGAATAAAAAAAAAAATGCAGGGCCATTAGAAATGGGGAGGGAGCTCTTCATATATATACAAGAAAATCCTCTGGGGGAGAAGATAAGAGAACCTGCGTCACAGTGATCGTTGGTTGGAAATTTGGCGTGGAGGCTGGATTTAGAGGAAGGAGCGGGGGCTGCTACTGAAATTATTGGCCAGATGGATGGAAGGGGGGAAAAGCTCCTAAGCGCCGAGTTCTAAAAAGAAGAGAGTAAAGAAAAAGGAGAAAAGAGAGAATAATAATATTAAATATAAGAAGAAACGAAGGGGGATATATATATAAGATGGAATTACTCTCAAGATCAGTGAACTCGTAGATAAAGCTACGAGGGTAAGGAGGTTTATCCATGCTGACACGGATCAGGCGATGAAGCGAGGAGGACCTAATTAACCCGAGGGGTAACGTACAAGGATAGCTCATAAACAGAAGAACGGGGGAAGGAAACGAGGTGGGGGGTGTTGAAAAGCGGAAAGAGGGGGGAACCAAGAAAACCATGGAGAGCCGAGTCACAATAATGGGAGGAAAGGTACTTGAAACTCTGATGACCGATCTAGAGTCCTGCTGCTTCTAAATCGGGCGTATTGCGAGCCTCGGCGGAATCCAGGAATATATTCTATGCTTATTAAGAAAGTTAAAGGTGAGGGGGAAAGGTAACGAGAATAAAAAAGAAAAAAGGGAACGACCTTATAGAAATACTAGGGGGCTCGTATCAGGCTAGGTAGAGAGGTTATAGAAAATGGTGAAACACGAAAGATAATAACTGGAATGGGGATTGCCTTTAATAGATGAGCTAGGGTCTACAAATAAGAAAAGAAAGGGGGAAGGGGACTACGACACGGTAGGGGGGAGAAAAAAGGGAAGTTACTACACGCTATAAGCTAAAGAGGACCTAAGTCGTTATACGCTTGTATCATAGGGATGCAGGATATTACTCGTGGTTAAGAAGTGAAGAGTACAGGTTTTATTAAAGGAGGTTACAATTCCTCGTTAGGAAATCACTGTTCTAAGCCTAGCCAAGCTCCGTTACTAACGAAGAAATAGGAAACACTCCTCTCAGAGGGTATAGTGAGGGCGGTCCGGGGAGGCGGACAGACCTATTTCTCGGAGTTGGGGGAAAATAGAGAGCGTAAGAAATGGGGGACTCAGAGGGAGAGCCGCTTCCTTAAGGGCGTGACACTCGTATTAAGGTACAATACCAGCACTCTTCAGTTATGGTGGTTCTTGAAGGCACGTGAGGAAGATGGGGTAAACTATCGTTATTCTAGTTTCTGAGAACTGTCTTGCTTGAGGGGGGCTAGTAGTCACCGCGTGATCACAACAAAAAAGATGGAGGAGGAAAAATAAGCTAGAAAGAGGAAAACGAATAAGCACCTATCAGAAGGGGCCTGTTTAAAAAGAAATTCCTGGCTGGGTCAGAGGGTGATACTCAATCACGTAGAGAAGACTGTTCTTCGTCTAATAAGATTAAAAACTAAAGTAAGTAAAAGGGGGATGCTACCTCTCGGAAACCTGAAAGCGGGTGGGTTATATCTTTCAAAAATAAAGGGATAAGAGGAGGGGCAGATGGATTACGGAAAGCTTTAATACAATGTTCACTACTAAGGAGGAAGGTTAGACGAAGGGAGATGTTTCGTGCCTAGAGCAAGCGGTACTCCGTAGAACCGTTAAGCTAATAACTCGGAGGTGGGGGTCTGGGGTTATACTAACTGTAGACCTGTCGGACTAAGAGTAAACACGCAAATATACACTGTATAGATACTATATATAAGGCGACCTTATGGCTTTTCTAGGAGTAAGAGAGTTTCAGGGACCTTGAAAAGGAGATATGGGGTTTTCCGGACTGAGAGTAGGAAGGGGAATAATGGATTTAATACTATTAGGAACCACTCAAACCCAGGGAGAATCGTTACTTGGGGGGGAGGTCAGCTACATATAAAAAAACTATGAAGAAGCCCTACCGTTAGAGGGAATCATAATGTTCCTTTACAAGGTAATTCAAACTAGAAAGCAAAAGAAGGCTAGGAATATACCGGAGCTAGAATTAGCCGGAGGCCTAGCAATATCTCAGCAAAAGACTTAGAAGAAGCTAGAAGAAAGAGGAACCGGGAAAAAGGTGCAGTCCTCTTGATCCATTCTGAACTCGTATACCCCTGGCGGCCATGGTAGGAAAGGTGGGGTCACGCTCCACGCTTTCAGCCACCACTCGTTTATGTCAAGAAAGAGAGGAGGCGAAGGGGGTCATATATAGAACCGACAGTAAGGGGGAATATGAGGCGGGAAGAACTGTCCATAGCTTATCCGGTACATACTCGAGGATACCGGGGGGCGGGAGTCTTTGAAGTTATAAGGGGGGGGAATGAATATTAGACCTTTCATGTAACGTAACGAGGTAGATATATGAAAGGATTTATGGAGACGATACCGGGGGAATTAGGAGAATGGGGGAACAAGGAAACTTCATAATTAGGTATATCACTGTCGCTTACGAACGTTAAAAAAATCCCTCGAAAAAATTGACCAAGAAGTAGAGCCAAGAGCGTAAATCTAAATGCAACAAAAAAACGCCACAGGGGCCGGCCACCTCCACAGATCAAGGGAACCGGAAAAAAAAAAAGATTTGTCTAAGGAGTAACAAAAAGGGAGAGGGAGGCTATGCGTGATATATATGGAATAGAATAAAAAAAAAACAAACACACAAAAAAAAACACCATTTCTAAGCCCGCATTGGGTGCGAGGCAAAGATGGGTATTGGTGAGGAGGTGTGATGAGGGAAAAACCAGTAAGTTCAAGAAATGGGGGAAACAGGAGAGACGGGGGAAGGGGTTGGGGGACAGTAGTTACCCTCCGCTTAAAACGCGGGGGCAATATGTCGAAGATGGAAGGTCCTCAAGGGGACAAACGGGAAGGGTGAAACTCAAGAAAGTAAAAAAAAAAAAAAGCATGCAGATAGGGGGCACGCGAAAAAACAGTAACGGGAGCAAGCGCGATGCCACGTCATGAACTCACGTTTTCACTATGCTGGCTGTAGTCCAAGGGTCATGCCTCTTCATCGTGAGGGGGGTTCAGGACTTCAGCTAATGCTTCTGCGATGCGAAAGAGAACCGTTTAGGTCATAATACGCCTTCAAAACAACGAACTAAAACTGGTGGGTAAGCAGTGATGAGGCTACAGTAGTATCGTGGGTGGGGAGGAATAACAGCTGAAAGAAGACAAGGGGGAATTTAAAAAGGAACTTTCTGGAAGGGAAAGAAGGGGAAAGGGGGAATCTTGGGGCCCGACAGACTGGGGGAGGGGAGATGGGTTCTGATGAATTAAACGGACAGTAAATGCAAGCACGAGGTGGGGGGAGGGGAGGCTGGTTTTGCGATGCAAAAAGGGGCAATGCCTCGTTTACTGAATACAGAGAAGACGTTATAATATAAATAGATCTTCACAATTGCAGAAGAAGGACAAATGACCGCGAATAGTAACGATGGGGGATTCCAGGTTTGGGTGACATTCATCCTGACAAAGGGAAAACATTCAGACTACGGAGCAGGGCGCGACTGGTTTGCCTTGGGGTGAGGTCAACGCAAAAAGGGAAGCCAGATTGCCAATACTTCCCTATGGGTTGTCAGGGCCAAACTTTCTGTTCAAGGAATGGTGACGAAGCCCATGGGAGTCGCCCCAGTTCAGTGGTGGCGTCAGGGAAAACAGACAACATCAAAATGCAAGAATGACAATCGTGGCTTAAGAGCAGCACTCGGCAAACATCCAAAAACATCAAAATCGAAAAGGGGGGCAAAAAATGCAGTTGAGAGGAAAAAAAAAAAAACCCCGGCCATGCGTGCAAAAAAAGTACGGGGAGGGATTCAATTGCCATCTGATAAGAAATCTGGTTGACCACTGGTGTTCTAGTTGTAATCTTATAGAAAAGAGAATCTGGAAAAGTGGGTGGGGGGAGAAGGGAAACAGGAGAGATGGACACTTGGGGAGGAGCCAGAATAAAGACCCGCTCTTTAATCCAGCCTTGTGAGGAACCAATAGGGACCGCAGCAAAATTCTAAAGAACAAAACACCAGCAAAAGCAGCACATCTGCGGAAAAGCCAACCTGAAAAAGTGAAAAAACAAATCCCAGATGATTCTGTTGGAGCTTCTCCCAAGGCGAGGAAAAGCCCCCCAGATCCTCAAGCGCTTCACCGAGCCAAGGCATTCACGAAGGTGCTCAAGGTCAAGGGGTCCGAACATGCAACGAAAAAGACCATAATAAAAAAAAAGCACGATCTAGGGGGAAGGGCCAGAAATACGAAAAGAAGGGACCATAAAAATACGAGCCAAAGTCTGGGTTCAACATCGAACTTAGACAG
>Ga0179593_1810175_pt1 | contig 14712 bp, 17 predicted proteins | sample CZODoug2_1_08_16_FD_185931 | JGI IMG/M metagenome (GOLD analysis project Ga0179593, IMG submission 185931) | Vadose zone soil fungal communities from Angelo Coast Range Reserve, California, USA - CZODoug2_1_08_16fungal (PacBio error correction) | ecosystem: Environmental > Terrestrial > Soil >...
CCCAATTGGGGGGGGTCGGGTAAAAAAAAAAGAAAGAGAGAAATCTAAAAAAATGAAGAAGATAAGAAGGAAAATCTCTTAAGAAAGGGGGGGAAAAGGAATCTTACAGCAAAACGGAAATTCATTTTCCTTGACTGATGGACAGGACGTCGTGGGAGAAGGGGAAGTAAAAAATAAAAACTGAAGGAAAACAATGACTGAGTCCAAAAAGGAAGTCCAACAGGGAAAGGGAGGCCATGCAACGAAAGAAAGAAGTACTATTACTTGGCTAACAAGAAGTGTATGGGGGTGGTTTTTGACGGGGATTTAAAAGGAATACGCGAAAGGTAACGCAATTGGAGGGATGGGGGCATTCCCTTCCCAAAAAGTTGTGCGTCCGTGAAATTCTTAAAAGGAGGCGGGGGAGGAAGAAAAGCCCCGTCAAAAAAGAAGGAGAAGATTATTCGCCCGGGACGTGAAGGTTCAGCGTTCCCTCCTTAAAGGGCAAATGGGGGGGGGGGGGGGAGTTGACAAGGGGCCGGGTCTTTGTTACGTTCAATCAGTGAACAACTTTGTGGTCATCAAAGGGAAAAAGGGGGAATGCAGAGGTGCAACAGGGGTTGCCGGAAAAAAGGGCAATATACTTTTATCTATTCATGAAAGAGGAAAAAGAGAGAATTTTGGTCTGGAGAGGAGGAAAGTTTCTGAAGAAAACGACTAAATTAATTATGCACAGAGTTTTCCTCTCAGGGAAAAGGGGGGGGATGCCCGTCGTGCCGGAATAGGCCGTCCAAAAAGAGAATTCGTCATTTCGGGGGGGCGGGGGGGAGGGAGGGATGCGAGAAAAAAGGCCAAAAAACGTGAAACTCCCTGGTGGATATTATAAAATGTTTAGAGAGGAAGGGCGGGGGGAATTTATGAAGCTCGGCGCAAAAATAGTGGGTTTACGTCAACGGGAAACGAAAATTCGAAAGAGAAGAGGATGGCCAAATGGGACTAAATGGGTGCGGGTCGTAATAGGCCGCCGCGATTCGGAAACACTAAGGCCGCACTCGGGGTGAACGGCATTGGAGAAGGGGGGGGAAGACGTTGAAAAAAACGCGAGCATGAAGGCCAAGGACCGAGCGCAGACTCTTCGGGGAAAGAAAAACGAGCCCGTATGAATTTTCCACTGGCGACGTATCTCAAAAATGTGGCGGGACGCGCAAGAAGAGAGCGCAGGAGGTAAAAGACCGGCGAATCGTTGGAAGGGATGATTAATAAAAAAGGGGGGGGGGTCGGATGTTTGACAAGGGAAAGAAGGCGCTGTCGAGCTGTATGATAGGGGGCGATGGACATCGATCAGAGGAGAGACGCGTTGCAAAAAAAGGAGGAATCCGCGCGTGAATCATTCGCGGAAAAAGTATCATAAGGAGAGGGGTTCGCAAGGGGGAGGAAATCTAATGAATGAGGTTGTTAGAAACGCGGGGAAAAACTCCCTCGGGGGGGAAAAGAACTATACCCAAATTTAATTACTAAATAGAAACCTGTCCTATAGGGGGGGGAGCCCCGCGCTGGCGTTTGGGGTACTATTCTCCTTGGAGGGGGGGTAAAATATCGAGCAAGGGGGGGGGAAAATAGAAGGCACAAACGACCTCGGCCTACTTCAAGAAAAAGGGCTCTGACGGAGAAGAAAATAGGACGTGCCATGCTCCGCGCAGTAGGAAATTTTGATATCTGGAAAAAGATAAGTCGGGGAGAAAGGGAATGACGGGGTAAATCGGCATTCTAGAGCCTCGAAAACCGGGGGGATGGGCTCTTTGGAAGGAGGGGGAAAGGGGGGACGATTTCCGCGCATGATTTCACCAGGAAAGTTGAACTACTACATCTCGCAAGGACTATCCTCTCCAACAGAAAAGGGGAAAATAGTTTGGGGCAGGGACGCCAGGTCCGCAAAAAAAGCTCATGGAGGGAGAAAGAACGGAGTCCAACGATAAGATTACGGGGAGTGTCCATTTTTCCGGAAGGCCACCGATGGCGTCGAAAAAGGGGGGGAGAATCAAAAGGAAAAAAAATGTCCAGGGCTTCATGCTTTGGACGGGGGAAAAAAAGGCATACCGAAAGGAGGGGGAATTGGCCTTTTCATGATTCATCGGAGAGGTGTGCACCGCGCAAAGAGGCGTTGGGAGGGGCAAAAAGAGCAGAGGGGAAGGGGGAAGCGTCCGCGAAGGGGAAAAGATTAGCCATTCGGGGGAAGAACCGGGAAAAAAGAAGGGACATTCATTCGCTTCGGGGAAAGGAAGGGTCTTCTTACTTTGGGACAAAAAAGAGAGCCGAGAGGGGAGGGAAAGAGATCGAAAAACCAGTGAAGGTCTCAACCAGGGTGGACCAGGGGGGACCCTTAGGAGAAAGGGGCAAGGGGCCTCATCCAGCGCCAAGCAGAGAACCGTAAATTAATCTTCGGCCTGGAAAAGGGGCCGGCACGACGGGCATCGGTGGGAGTGCCGAGAAAACTGCAAAGGGACAGTCCTCTGGATGGGTATGGTCTATCATCATTGAAAGAAGAAAAAAAGAACAAAATTAGGAGCTGACGACCGGGCTCGCTCCAGTATATTCAAGGGGGGGGAAAGGAACAAAGGGAACTAGGGCCGAGGGAAAGGGGGGTGAAACAACGGGTTGGGGTCCATTGGAACGTAATAAACGGACGCGGAAAATTTGGTCAAAAGGGGGGAAAAAAAAATTGATTAAGGGGACTTCTGGAAGATTAAAAAGGAAAGAATAATCTCACAGAGGGAGGGGACATAAAAAAAAGGGAGAACCCCTCTCTAGGGAAACATTGGAAGAAGGAAGGGAAGCACACGTTTTTGGGGGGGCAAAGAAATGCTTAACGGCGATAGGTATTGCTTGGGGGGGGAAGCAATGAAAACCCAGACGTGTTAGCTCAGTCGGAAGAAAGGGCTTCCGGGGGGAAAGAGGGGGGGAAAATAAATTTTTGAATCAAGTCATTGTTGAAAAAAATGCCCGTCCATTTTTTAAAAAAAGAGGTGAAAAAAGAAACAAGGGAAAGAACGACCGGAGGGATGGGAATTGGTGCTTGCCGCTGGTAAAGGAATTCGAGGGGGAGGGGGGGGGGGGGCAAGCTCGAAGATCTCACGCTTCGGAATTTATGTTCTAGGCTTCTTTCTCATTCGGAAAGGGAAGAAAAGAGAAAAAGAATGGGGCGGAGAAGAAAAAAAAACGGAGGAAGGAATGGAAAGGGGGTTGAGTTTCGAGTGGGGAAAAAAAGGAATTGAACTTATATAAGGGAAAAAGAGGTGGGAGAAGAGGGCTTGAAGTCTAACTCTCGGACGAACTCGAATTGCCGACGAGAAAGAGGGAAATTCAGGGAGGAAAGGAGGGGGCCTGGGAAAAGTGAGATTCGTAAGGATTTCCCGAGCAAGAGAATAAAATTTACGGGAAAGGGGAAAAAAAATTCCCAAAAATTTCGCAGCTGGAACCCGAGCGTCCGTAATTCCAGGGAAAAGCCAGTCTCAGAAAAAAAAAAATTGGGGGGGTTTGCGCATTTATGAGGAAAAAGCACTACGCAGAGAAAAGAGGAAAGCATTTCTTGGCATGATAACCAAAAACTTTTGGGGGGGGAGGGCCAGGAAAGAGAAAAAAGGGGTGAAGAAAAACTAGGGAAAGGGTAGTTTCCATTGTAGGGGACCCCCACAACCTACTTATGGGTCGCACTGGTCTTGCTGTTGGGGAAAACGATGATCAATGTTAATGGGAGGTTACAATGAAAGGGAGGGAGGCACCGGTCCGTGATAGGATTCAAATAATGTGGGAAAAGGAAAAGGGGGTGTTTGGATCAAATTGAGCAAGCCGTGCAACGTGGTTGCCCGGAAAAAGAAATTTATCTAAAAGAGGAAAGGGAAAGGCAGCGCTAATTTTGAGGGGGGGGAACGATTCTGTTCAGAACTGATCGAACCATACCCAAGAAAAGGGGAGAGAGAAAATATCAAAAAAGGGGGGGGGGGGGACTCTGACACCCGAGGCCGTCGGGGAGAAGGGGGAGGATTTCGGGGGCGCTTGCGGGCTCTGTATTCTTCTAGAGAGAGATGAAAAAAAGGGGGGAGAAGGAAGATAGGAGAAAAAAGGGTATCAATTTCTGAGGGTCCGTCCTATGGGGGGGGACGTCCTCCGAACCCTTCTGTCATCTGGGGACTGAAGAGGGAAAAGTCTGGGAAGGTTGAACGAATGTCTCATTGACACGCAGAAAAGAACGTAATCTAGGACGAAAATCTATGCTCTTGTTGAAGATTTTAAACCTCTAGGAAATGGCAAAAATTCTGAAGATGAAAGAAGATTAAACCGCTCTTATGCTGGGAAGACTAGGCTTCTTGCAAGAAAAAAATAATTCCTTATTAGGAATCCTATCGGGAGAAAGGAAAAAACAAAAATGTTGGCGGAAAAGAAGAGCGGCTCGCCGGAAAAAAGGGTCACATGTGAAAATATCTAATCGTTGGACTCCGGGGTCCTTTTATTAATAAAAGAGGTAAGGTGTGAAAAGGGGGGGGGAAACGGACCGATGAGTAGAAAAATATGAGCTTTCATCTGGGATCACGAGGGGGGGGGGATGCCCTTTCAGGAGAGGGAGTTGCCCGTTTTCTCTCCCGTTGAAGGAGATGTTCAATCTGAAGAAACGAAGAAAAAAAAGGGGATCGGTTGGGGAAAGGGGGAAAGAAAAGATAAGGGAAAGATTATTTGTGGTCCCTTCTGGGAGAGGAATTAAAAACGATATCCCCATTGAAAAGGACTGGGGAATGTCCCTTGCCTAAGTGGAACTGAAAAGCGCTGGTCTTGGGGGGGGGGCGGGCCGGTTTGGGAAAAACATCTCTAGCACACCAACAAAGGAGGAAATATCATATGTTGAAACAGGCCTCTCTCTTCAATCAACCGCCAAGGAGGTGTCGCAGTCTCGAAAAAGAAAAAACGAACCGGGGAAATCGCCAGCAGAAAGGGGATAGCTGGGGAAGGCGACACTGAGCTTATCCGGTTCGCAAAAAAAGGAGATCTCGCGTGCGCCTGGCGAAAAACGCTCACTGTCTGCTAGGGGAGGGAGCGTTTTCATATTGAAGGGGAATGAAACGGGAAAGGACGCAAGGGCTCCAACTCGTGGGATCTGATGGGAGTTTTGAGCCGAAGAAAGCTTTTCAGGTCCCGGGGCAAAACATCCGGGAAAGGCAGGGAAATTTCCTACATAAAAAGTCAAAGGAGGTCGCAGGGTCGCGAGAGCACCGATGGGGGAAGGGTCCCGCCACAGTTGGGGAATCGTCGCAAGAGGAAATTTCCCTAAAAGGGGGCGGGCACGAAAAAAAGGACCTTCCGAGGCTTTGCCTTTTCGGATTCAGGCGGTGTTCAAAAGAGAAGGGACGGGGGTCCAATGCCGTTCAACCAAAGGGGAGGCGGCCTCGCAGGGGAACGAGGGGCAGGGAACGCGGAAAAGGAGGAGAAAACATCAAAAAGGAAAGATTGGGTCAATTCATTCGCAGAGGTTTCCACGGAGCGGAAGGTAAGAAAACCCCTAGGCGCCAGAAATTCACATTTCCGAGAGGGAGCCAAAAGGGGGGTCTCAACCCAAGGTTTCAAGGAGCCAGTCGCGCAAGAAAGAAAAAAAAATGCAGAGGGAAAAAAGGAAACTTCGGCCTCCTCTCATGCCCTGTCACTACTTGAAAAGCCGTAGGGAAAAAAGCGCAAGAGAAAAAGGGGGGGGAAACTTCGGAAAGAAGAGAGAGTAAAAAAACATAATCGTCGAAAAATCCAGCAAATTTGGCTTAGCTCCATTAGTTAGAACGCAACCCTGTTGCACCCTCGGTCATTGGGACAGGGATGAAACAACGTTTTTGGAGAGGGAAATCAAGAGGGAACAAAGAAGGCCCTCATGGGGGGGGAGGGAAGGGAGGGCCAGTCATGTATATCGCCGGGACGTAGACTCAATCCATTGTGAGATAATAAAGGACAGTATGTGGTGCGGGGCATAATGGCACGATACCTGCGACCTCCTCTTCTGCGGGGAAGGGGAAGAAAAGGAGAAAAAAAGTCCGCAAAACAGGGGGGGGGAATGCAAATGAGGAACTGATGGGGGCGAGCGGGGGAACATCAAAGAGACGGAAAAATAAGGACAATTTCTTGTTAGCCCAGTAATAGTGCGCCGTCTTCTCTGAAAAAGGGGAGCCTGTTAAAGGGGGGGGGGGGAGGGGCCACTAAGGAAGGGGGGTACAACGTTAACGACGACGACAGCAAAAAATGGAATGGGTAAAGGGGAATGTGGCCGTCGCAATCGAGTTCGTAGAGGGGGGGGACTTTCAAAAAAAGACACTCTCGGATATTCCGGAGGGAGGAGGGGGGAGTTCTTTTGGGGGTAATCCATGAGATAGAGTCTCAACAACAAAAACTGAGGTAGGGAGAAAAAAATTTATTGCGGTAAAGGAAAAATTGGACAAAGAATAGAACAAAACTATAACACTAATGACGGCAATAAAGAGTCAGGAGGATTGGGGAGACTCTCTAAGGGTGGCAGAAACGAATCTTAAACTAACAGAGAAGGTACCTACTTGGTCTGGATCGGGAGGAAATCGTTTCTTCCCCAAGCCGGGAAATTAATATTCGGGTCTAAAAGGGGGAAGGAAAAAATGACTTATTGAAGAAAAAAAAAAGGGGAAAACTAGAGTAAAGAGAAAAGGAAAGCCGCGGGCAGAAATTAATGTCTACACTAAATTTGGGGTCTCAGAATGTGATAAAGGGACAACCCCATTACAAAGAAGATCCCAATCATTGAAAGGGCATTCAAAAGGGGGGGGGGGCCAACCGAAAAGGGAAGAGGGGATTGAAAGGGGGGCCCCGCACACCTACTTTAGGGAGTTATCCCCTGGCTTGAGGGTTCATCTTCCCGAAAGGGGAGGTATGGGGGGGAAGTGCAATATTGAGGGCCGCACCGGGAAGGGGGGGATCAGTGGGGACATCAATCGAAACCCGTTGGACCTCCCTTTCCCACTTTCGAAAGGAGGCAAAAAAAGGGGGTGGGGGGCCGGAAAAAAGGAGAAAAAGACGAAGGCATTAAAGAGGAAGGTGTGGGGATTTACTATTCTTTTCAATTGCTGAAGAAAAGAAAAAACGGGAGGGGAACGAAATATGCGCGCGCTGGCGCTTTGGAGCAGTTCACCGGGATGAAGGGAAGGAGACTGGAGGGAAGGGGGCGGGGAAAGAGGGAAGCAATGTTCTAGACTTTCGAATAACTGAAAGGGAAAAAAAACTTGGTGGAAGATATCAAGGTGTCCCGTTTGGGCGATAGGTCGAATGTATTTAATCTCTGCGAAGAAAGGAGAAAAGGGGAAGAAAAAAAAAAAGAATGATGAAAGGGGTTCCAAATGGGGGTGCGACGAAAATGGCTCAGGGAAAGAAAACTATTCGAAAAAAAAGCACTCGAGGACTGGTTGCACGGCTTTGGAAAAAAAAAGGAGGCGTTGCCAAAAAAAAACAGCCAAAGGAAATCAGGATGTCTGGCTGCGAAAAGGCTTTCCCTCCAAACTGAAGCACGGAGTTTCCAGCCTATCTGGAAAGATCGCCACCACCTGTGGGGGGAGAAAAAAGACGAATCGTGCCGCAGGAGGACACGGGGAAAGGGCCTAATAAGGGGGGGGGGGGGGTATCCTTTCAGACGTGAAAGACCTTGACTTTGTCGATGTTTTGCCGGAACCGGAAACGGACTTCGATCTTTAGGGAAATTGGCAGCTGGACATCGATCAAGGAGAATGGAAAGGGGGAGGGGAGAAGTAGTGTAGGACCTTTTCCTGGACGCCGGTGGGGGAAGGATCAATTCTCGGAAAGAGCAAACGATACCGCAGCACAGGGGGGAACGCCGTACGGGGTTTGTTTGAGGGAGAAAGAGAGATGGAAGGTGGTGACTCGCGAAAGAAATCTGTGCAAGAAAATGAAGTAAAGATATCCCCAATTGGATTACTACATGAAAAAGTTAGGGCTGGCCTGTCCCCAAAGGGACTGCCTGCTCCCTAAGGGAGGGGGGAATTGAAGGGGAGGAAAAACAGACTCAAAAAACTTAGGGGTAGAAAAAAGAGAGAGTCCGCGAATCTAAATCCTCCATCGCGGAACAGCTGCGCCTCACTCTCGGAAAGAGAACATTGTCATTAGTAATTCGGGGGAAGGGGCATTAAAGGGGTGAAAAGATGAGTAAAAAATAATACTGAATCTCAGCGTAAAAAATGGCGAACCCAACCGCTCACTGTCGAAAGTTTCTCGGCTTTATCGGGGGGGCCGTATTTCCGCGACAGAAAAAAGAACTGGGAAAAAGAAGAGATCAGGGCAACGGGCAGAAAACGTCAGTTGAGAGATGTACAGAATAGTTTTTTGAAAAACCCTCTCGCAGCGGGGGGGGGAAAGGGGCAGAAAAAAAAAATCAAAAAAGAGTTCAGAAAAAGTAAAGATGGATACTGATTGGAGGCCATGGGGAGAGAAAGCGGCGTCCCTATGACAGAGGAAAAAAGGGCCGATCGTCGCCAGATAGGGGGGAAATTTCCTCCTGTCTTCAGAGGGGGCAACGAAGTCGAGAAGAGAGAGGAGTCAGGGGGGAAGGATTGGATTAGCATCATGTGGCCAAGCGAAAAAAGGTACCAATGCGTGGCAAAAAGCGATTGCGGCCTCGTCCCGCGGACTGCGGCGGACCGCTGCAATTATCAAAAGCTGTAAACGTTCGGAAAATTCCGCGGGAAAAGGAGGTCACGACTTTTCAATCAAACCAAGGAAAGAAGGGAAAAGGGGTCCTAACTCGAAAGAGAAAGGTGAAGAATCGCAACCGGGCGGAAAAGGGGTTTTTCCCGTATTCGCCAGAAACTCTCCAGCAAAAAAACCCCCCGAAAGGGGGAATCTCGCCGGGAAAACGTAAGGGGTGACAAAACCGATGCCAAGCGGACGCGCGAAGATTCTTCCATAGGAGGGGGGGGAGGTTAGATTCAGCATTGAACAAATAGGAATCCAGCAAAATTAGCGCTGAAGGAGGGGAGGACGCTCGCCAGGAAAAAAGGAGGGGGGAAAGCAACCCCTGGGGGCAGAGGGGGGGCAGGGAGTCAAAACGTTGTTTTCGCTTGAGAATACATATCAACGAAAGGTGACCTCAATTTAATTGTCAAGGGGGAACCATTACATTGATATAAGGAAGGCAGGGGGGAGGGATGAAAAAAGAAGAAAGAGAAACACCTACAGGGGGGGGAGGGGTCGGATAAATGGGGCATCGATAAAACGTACAACTTCTCGGGTACGAAGTTTCAAATATTGAAACGCAAAACAGTTTTTGGGTAAGGATAAAGAGGGGGGGGGCGAAAGGAAGGGGGAATGAAAGAAGAGAAAAAGCCAAAAGAATGTTAGCCCATTAACGTAATTGGAGGAAAGGCATTCCTGGACTCTCGGGGGAAGCGAGCAAATTTTTGGAATCAGTCATTGTTAATGCAAAACGTCATTTTTTAGACCCGCAGAGAAAAAAGGAAGGGAAAAAAGAAACGACGACGAAAACCAGTCAAAGGGATGGAATTTACGTGACTTTCCCAGGGGGAGTCTATTGCGTAGGGTAAGTTCAGCCGAAGAGCACGCTTTGGGGTTCCGTCATTTAGTGTTCTATAAAAAAAGCTTTTGGAACATGAGGAAAAGAAAAGGGAGATCTCTACAAAAAGAGAAAGTCAGCCCAATTGATTTGGCGTTTAGAACGAATAGAACGCAATAAAAGAACAATAATGAATAATCGAAGGTGCTCCTTCCAGAGAATAACTCTCTACTAACTCAGGAAAAGACGGAATCTTAACCAAGGAGGGAAGGACCCTGACTGATGGGAGATAGGCAGTTCAAGAAGCCTGGTCCTTAAAAAGAGGAAGGAAAAAAAAGGAAGGGTTCAAAAAGGAAGGGAATTACAGGGCGCAGCGTCCCCCGAGGGCGTCCCGGAAGAAGCATGCGAAATCCTTCGAGAGGTAACTGTGGTCTAACAGAAAAAAAAATTTTTGAAGTGGGGGGGGGTCAAAAAACAGGGTGATTTCAGGTTCAACATAAAAAAGGAAAGAAGCAATGTACGGAAGTTCAGTTCTTTGGCATTCAGAAAAAACTGTTTGCTGTCCGGCATATGAGGGGACCCAAAGGAAGAGGGGTAAGGTAGGCCTTGTAGTAGCCCCGCAAACAGAGAGCTCCTGTCTTGAGGGGGGGAAAAAGAAAGAAGACGTCCTGCTTATAATCAATGTTATGAAAAAAGCTTTACATTGAAAGGAAACAGGGTCCGTTTAATAAGGAAGGAGAAGCGAAAAAAAAGGGGGGGACGAGTCCGGTGCAGGAGGGTGCAACGGGGGTGCCCGGGGGACTGTGGATCAGAAGATAATCAGCGCTATTGGGAGTGGGAAAAAAAAGTCTGTTCAATTGCTGGAAAGAACATGAAACCCATAGGGAAACAGTCTTAGGAACGCGCTGGGCGTTGGGGACAAAAAAAAAAAGGTCCCGATGACCAGGAGGGGACTTTAGATGCGAAGGTCCTTTCGGGTGCTCTTTGCGGGGATGGAGAAGAAGAATCCCGACCAAGGGGGGGGGAGGGAGGAAACTTGACAGGTGGCGCTAACGAGGTAGGAAGAGGGATCGTCTCCTAAATTGGGTGGAGGCAACGTCCCACAAAAGGAGGCAGGCCTAATTCTAATTAGCGTCTGGGGGCCGGGAAAAAGGGGATCATGGAGGAGGAAGAAATTGTGGACTGTAGCAGCGCACTCACGGGAAGGCATTTTGGAAACAGCCTTTGCGCGTTGCAATTGAACTGACGCTTGAATCGAAAAAGGACAAAAATGGCGGACGAAGAACTTAAACCAAACCAAAAAGCCGCAACTTAGGAAGGGTAAATGGCTACTATCGCACCCACCAAAGGGGGGACGCGCATCGTTCCGGGGAGCGCCGAAGGAAATCAACCGTAATACGGGGAGTCTCTTGTGGAAGAGAAAAGCGACGGGATGGTTGTTGCCGGACCTTAATCGGGGGGGCGAGCGGAGTATCACAAAAGAGGGGACAATCGATCACGAAGGGGAAGGGGACCGTTGTGAGGAGGGTGGTAGTTTCCCGTTTCCTCGAGGGGGGGATCCCTGTGTCCAGAAGAAAAACGGTGATCATTCGCGGGAAATCGGATACCGCGCACCGAGGACCGTTGAGCAGGGGGGGGGAAAGAGAGAGAGAGAAAGGAGGGTCTAAACCGTCTGAAACTCTCAGAGGGAAGCATTAAAAAACGATAGAAAAAGGGAAAAACTTGCGCTTGAGAAGCAACTGGTCCGAGAGTGATTCTCCGGAAAGGAAACCGGACGGGGAAGGTTTGGGAAGAAAAAAAAAAAGTGGTAACGAAGAGAAACAACTCAAGGAAAATATATAGGATGTTCAAAAAAAATTCCATCACCCGCCAGAGGGGAGGGAGAGCGGCGTCCTCACTCTCGGCGCTGCAGGCAAGCAGTCGGAATTCAATGGGGAGTCAGGGAGGCATTCTGCCATAGGGAGGAATCGACAAAAGAAGGGACCGTAGCCTGTCTAACCCAAAACCGTAAACAGAAAGAGATTTTCGGGTGGGGCCGGGAAAAAAAGCCATGATTCATCGGCGAGAAAGGAAACTAACTACATCGCGCAAAAAGGGACAAGGCCTCTCCAACGCGTTATCGGGAAAAGTGGGGGGAAAAGAAAGGGGGTGCTTTCAAAAGGTCCTGCAAAACATCCGACGAAGACTTCATCACACGAAAAGGAAGGGTCCAACGATTCGATACGGGATTCGGGGCGGCGCGAGCTCTTCCCCGAGGGAGCCCTGGTTGGAGAAAAGAGGCTGGCAAGGGATCCTGGCCTTCATTCTGGGAAAAATCTCTCGCCGAGACATCCTGGCGAGGGAAAAAAGTGTCCTTTTCATGATTCATGAAGGGGGGGCAACGACGGGGAAAAGGAAACAAAATGAAGGGGAATCGCAATAGGGATTTCGGCTCGGAAAGGAAGCGTACCGCGAAAAAGAGCCATTCGTCGCACCATAGGCCCCAGCCTTTTTCCCTTAAAGCGTCCTTCCGGAAGTTTTCCAAAAAGTAAAGAACCCAATTCAACAAAGAGTTTTCACCCACTTAGACATTTCCTAACTCGAGAAAAGCCAACAGTGCACCCTTTGGAAAGGCAAACGTGCGGACCGTTGGCCAAAAAAAGGCGCGCCGGAGAAAAAAAGCGGGGGAACAAAGAATCTTCTTAGCGTCGAGAAAAGATGTTGGAGGCCGAGCCAGAAACGCCCGCTCTCTTCATAAGACGGTAAAAAAAAAGTATGGGTAATGGTTCGATGGCCAGCAATTGAACAGAAGAGGGAAGAGGGGAAACTGTAATGAGGAGCAAATGGGTGTTCGCGTCAAACCCCTGTTGTCACACCCTAAAGAAACAGGTATTAACAACTTTTGGGAGGGAGGGTAGGTCCCAATGATGAACTATATCAACGGAAAAGGTGCGTCCCTCAATTGAATTGGGATGAACATGTATATACGCAGAAGGGGGGGAAGAGAAAAGAGGGAAATCAGCCGAAATGAGGTTGTGCGTGGCATCCTAAGTACCGCCCTCAGAAACGCGGTTCAATTTTCGATATGAAACGCACAACAGTTTTTGGGAATGGAAAAGAAAAAGGAGGAAGGGGATTAGGGGAGTAATGTTGGAAGGCAAAGAAAACAAAGAAAATTTCGTGGTTAGCCCGAAAGGGGATTCTCTTATGCCTTACAGGACACGGGGAAGCTGCGAAATTTTTGGAAGAGGGAATGGTTTCCACTCCTTCCATTTTTGGACAAGGACGGCAGGCTTCGGGAAAAAAAAAAAAGCCAGTTCAGGGAAGGGGAAATGGGGGGCCTTAGTAGTAAGTTCCGTCGCAATGAGAGAAAAGGGAAAGTTCAGAGAAGGGAGAAAAAGGGATATCCGTCATTTAGTGTCTAGAGATTCTAGAGGGGGGCCCAATTCGAAACGCTGAAAAAAAACAACGGGGAAGGAAAGGGGGAAGCCTGATTGGGAAAAAGCGTTGGAAAAAAAATCAGACGAAAGCAGAGAACAAGGGCTGAATATCGACGTGCTCTTCACGGAGTCTAACATCTCTAAACGAACTCAAAAAAGGAACTTAACAGCGGCAAGAGGGGAAAGAGGGAACTGACTGCAGGGGGGGGAGGGGGGAGTCCGGATGGCCCGAAGCCTGGTCCTTAATATGACAGGAAAAAGGCAGTGGCAACAATGAAAAGGGGAAAAAAATTTCGCAGTTCCCCGAGCGTCCGCGGAAAAAAATGCAGCTAGCCGAGAGAAGGCAGGGTGGCCTAAAAAGGGGGTTGGGGTTTGGAAAAACAGAAAAATTACAACATTAGCAAAAGGGAAAATTCATGCATGTTTCTGGGGGTGGCAGTCACTTCCCAAAAACTGGGTGCTGGGGGAAGAGGCGAAATGGGGAAAGGGTTCCGGTATCTGGGCCATTGTAGGAAAAAGAAACATAAGGTAGGGTATTCTCCCTGTCTTGCTGGGGGAAGTCCCCGACGTCCTTTCGTAGGAAAGGGGGAAAAAGCGTTTACAAGAGAAAAAACCGGTAAAGGAAAAAGAAGGAAAGGTCGTCATTGGTAAACGAAGGCTAAAAACCAAAGTTGGGGAAGGAACTCCCTTAAAAAGGGGGGAACTCTAACAATTCCGAGGTGTGGAAAGGAAGAAACAGGAATTGAGAGGAAAGGGAGGAAGCGAAGTTTGGGGCGGGGGTTCGACGATTCTGGGTCAAGGGCGGGAATAACTGGGCAAGGGAAGAGGAAAGCGCGTCCGGGCGCTTTGGAGCAGGCACGCGATGCCCGTCGTTGGGAGAAAAAACTGCGGCCGAAAAAGGGGGGGAAAAGAATTATTGGAGGGGGGGGAGGAGGGGCGTCGCAGAAAGTAAGTCGAAACCAAAAACCGTTCCCGCCCGTTTGAGATTCGAACGGTGTCCTCTGTTGAGAGGGAGAATGGTGAAGACTCGCGGCTCCTAGGGGGGGAAGTCCGAGAACCCTGCAGCCTAAGGCGATGAATGTAACGGAGGCCTCCTGTGAGAACGAAGGGCTCATTGCATTGCGGCGAAAACGCGATTCGCCGTTAGAGGGGCCCTCGATTCTCTGGGGAAAGGGGGGAAAAACGGGACTGGTAGGCGTGTTCCCATCATGACGAAAAAGGCCATGCCATCGCGCATTGTCTTGTCTGCGCGAAGATTCGTGCCCGGAAAGAAAAAGGAATTTGAGAAAAAAGAAATATCTGTCAGACGATCGCCACAAAAGGGAAGAGCGTTCCAGCCGGGGGGCTCGCAAGGGACCAATGCCGAATCCCTTCTAGAGGGGTTGGACTCCTTTAGGGGGTCCGGTGATGAAGAAGGAGAAGGGGATGTTTTGCCGAGGAGGAAAGGGAGGAAAGCGAGGCGCTGGACATCGTCACGCAGGGGGGAGACCTTGCCTAAAGGGGTAGTTCCCGTTTCCTCGCCGGTGAATCCGGAAATCGGCAAAGAGGAGCACACCGAGGAGACTAAAAAGGGGGGGTTAAGGAAGAGGGAATAGGATTTTGGCGAACAGGGGGGGGCGGCTGTTTCCAGATGAAGAAAGGGGAAAAAAAAGCCCATTGAATAACTTACTGCGCCTGGCCCTGTTCCTATAGGGACGAGGCGCCCGGAGGGGGGAAGAGGGAAAAAGGGGGGGGGGGAAA